>WBZL01003953.1_pt2 | contig 10225 bp, 10 predicted proteins | sample 5204291 | NCBI WGS metagenome assembly WBZL01 (sample SAMN12344345, study PRJNA552823) | activated sludge metagenome | biome: Activated sludge suspended growth; feature: Nitrification reactor; material: Wastewater; isolation source: activated sludge from nitrification reactor of wastewater... | reverse complement strand
TTGCGCTTTTAAATTACAATGTAAACGGTGGTCCAGGGGGTTTGGGTGATGGTGCCGGTATTGGAGGCAATCCAGGTGCTAGCGGAACAATCTATTTCTTCTCATAAATCGTATATCAAAAAAAAATAACTTTCTTTTTTACCAATTGGAAGTCTAATAATTAAGACGTTGTCTCATCATTTTTTTGCTTAAAGGTTTACCTCCCATCAAGATACCAGCACTTGCTCCAGCATCTTCACCAAAACCTAAAGTTCTAGCAACACTGCCAACTGCTTGTGCAGTAGGATTTGGAATAGCACTTAGTCCGTGTGAAATTAGTTTAGAGTCTCTTAAAAAGCCTACACCGCGTTTAGCAATATCTCCCAATGTGCTAAAGAAACTACCTCCACCGTACACACTCGTAAGCTCATTATAAGACAAATCCGAATCAGGAGCATTCAATACATCCATCTTGTTATGTACTCCAATTTGAGTTGTTCCGCTGTTATTAGACAATGTCATGATACCATCATAAACGGCAATTATATATAAATCATATGGAATGGTGTCATACTGATTTTGGTTTGTAATATTCATTTGACTTATCTGGAAATTGAATTGACCCAAAGATCCATCAGCGAGAGTAGATTCCAATCCAAAGTCTTTAGCAGGATCGATTACAAGCATGCTGCCTGCAGTACCAATAATCTTAGTAGGTTGACCAGAAGTACTATTAACAACTTGAGTGTATCCGCAGAATTCATCCCAAGACATACTAAGTCCGTTTTGCAAGCTCATTTGATACAATTGCATAGGAGAAGCCTGAGATAGCAAACCGGCAATGTTATTAAAGCTTACGGAAATATTATTGATAACTGCAAATGTATCAGTGGATCCAACAGTCTTGGCAACAGTGGAGAGAATATCTTGATCACTACGTCTGGCGAAGATATAAAGCTTCAAAGGAACAGAAGCAAATTGGATAACATTGCTGGTAATTGTGGCAGATGCATTGGGGGCCAAACTTGCTGCGCCACTCAATGTATATCTGTTAATTTGTTGAAAAGGATAAACAATTTGTTCAGGAATAGGTTCAACTAGTCTAGGGGTAATCCAGTTAACATACAACTCAGGATTGGCTGATACGTTTACAGTTACTGCAGTCAAAGTTGTAGTAGAGGGTGTAGTACCAGAACCAGGGTTAGCATTACACCAAATTCGAGCCAAAGATTGATTAAGAGCAGCACTAATTACAAAGTTATCCAGATGGGTAAAACCGCCAGCTTGCCTAATTTTACCACATTCATCACTTCCGAATAGCAACGGTGGCAGAATCAAATATTCATATAAATCAACGATAACCTGAGCAGCTGTGGTGGTGTTAGATACAACATTCATACGATAAGCTCCACGAGGTTGTTCTCCAGGGTTATCAGCGTAAGTACCAAGAGGATTATTGTTAGCAAGGGTACCATCGCCATATACAGCATAATTATCTTTCATTTGGGCGAAAATAGAACCAAAAGTGCGTTGGAATTCCAATGGAGTCTTTACGCGCTCAAGGGCACCAATAATCTGTTGAGACTCAATGCTAGTTTGATATCCATTCATGCTTACGCTAAGTTGGGAAATCATTCTGTTAATAGGATGCGATCTGAGACCACAACGACCTGGCTGCAACAAGTTAGAACCATCCGAAGTGGTACCGGTAAAATTAATAGTGCATTGAGCATGAACTACTACAACACGATCTAAAATAGCAGATTTACTAGGGGGGATTACAGTCCAATTCCAGTTGCTATTAGAGTAACTAGTAGTGGGGAGACGATATGGAGTGACACTTTGACCACCTTTTAATATAGCCCATTGTCTTTGATTATTTAATTCACAACGGGGTTCAAGTACACCTATGCTTTGAAGAGGGGGAATTGCTTCTGACATCTATTCAGTATATATTTATATAACTAGAATCATAAATAAAAAAAATATCATTATTATCATCAAATTATGAAGTGTAGGTTGATTTCTTAAAGAATGCAATTTGAATGCTACATACGCTATTATTTGGTATGATTAGAGGATGTTCTACACCAAATGAATCAACCCAAACAAACTTAAAGTCCAACTTATTAATGGGAACATGGCCAGTTAGATTTATCAAATGATATTGACTAGCAACATATTGTACAATGGCGGGTTTTATTTCAGTGCTCGTGTATATAGGTATAAAATCTTGCAGCACGCCAACTCCACTTAAAACTCCTGTATTACTTATAAATTCTTTTTTAACTGGCAAACTATTTGATACTAATCTTAATGACTTAAGTATATTCCAAGCAGCCATGTTGTCATAATTTTGGGTAAATATATAGTAATCTGGAGGTGTGCTTGCTACTAAATTACTAGGATTGTACCAATTATACTTAAAGTCACGTACATTGATAAGATAATCACGGCCTTGTGTATTGTTACCGTTATAAGTTGTTAGGCCGTTCATAAGTGTATTTAAATTGCTATTCATGAATACTTTAATTGGTAGAGCCAAGCCAACATCATAATAAGCGCGCTGACATATAAAACTAAATCTGCCATCTGAGTATTTAAAATAGGGAGCTAATGCACCAGCTGGTGGTAAAACGAATCCAAATGCTGTATTAAGAGCATTATTAATCATATAAACAAAATCATCGTATGAATAAATAAATGCATAAGCTGGATCAGTTTTTGGCAAATTATTTACGGCTGTGAAATAAATCGGTTGTTGAAATATATTTCCATTGTATTCGAGTGTCACTGAATAAACAGTTTCTCCAGTGTTTATATTAGCAAATTCAGGAATAAATGCCGGAATTAACCCAGTGGGTACTGAAAATCTGGGAACTACACAATAGTATTCGCCTGGGTTGTCTACTATATTTTGTGTGAATTGCTGAGTGTATATAGCTGGAGTTGTATTAGAGGGTAAATATAAGCTGGGTCTTATCTCAGTATTAAACCATATTTTGTCTTGTATACTGTCAAAGTCTAGTTTAGTGATAATAGGGCCGGAGTCGTCAACATAACTACCAGCTGATCGGGTGTCTTTTTTAGCAAGTTGCAACATTCTGTTATAACCTTCTTATATTCTATATCAGATAAAAACTTTAGCGCTAATCTAACTAATACCCAGCGACCGCATGTGGCTATGTTTTTGTCTTTAGATTGAAATTTAAATTGATTATAGTTAATTGGGACGCCGCTATGATATAATAACCAAGTTAGATGCGGATAATCCTCGTTAGACTCTTTACGAAAATATTCCGGTATATTCCAATCAAGTTCATCATCTGGCTTAATACCATAGCTATCAAAGAACCCAATACCATGTCTATTTTTATATAAACAGCACCAGTGCCCATAGTTTTTTCTAGTAAGATAACATATTATTACAGCATGTGCGCCATCAAATACTTCCTCTATATTGTTATACTTAGATAGTTTTCCGTATATTACAACACGGTATCCTGATATTGCTTCCATTTCTTTATCACTAAGCGAGTAACTAGCTAAATCCATTGTATATACTTAACGTGGTATAATTACATCATAAACATTTTCTTTATATCAGCTTGTCGCTTCTTTGCATATTTAGCCTCACCAGCGCTCAATATACCTCCCTTAAGGGCTTTATCCATTACAGCATGGTCCATAGCAGCAACAATTAACTCAGGACGCATTAATCTAGGATCCATCATGCCTGCAGACATACCCGCCTCTTCACCCAGTCCAAAGATACTACCAACTGCCCTACCAATATCCCCCAAAATATTACCGGCAACTATACCTGCTTCCTCCTTACCTGCCTTCTTTTTCTTTGAATGTTTCTTTTTGCCTGCATATGCCGAAGCACTGACGCCAGCTTCTTCACCTAGCCCAAAGATGCTACCAATGGCATCTCCAATGCTACCTAGGATACTGCCTCCTTGCGCAACGTCACTCTTTATTGCGTTAATAACGTCACTTCTTTCTTCCTTCATGTCTCTGATATAGGGTGGAACTACGTCGCCTGCTTTTTCACCAGCAATATAGTCTGCTGGGCTCTTACCACAGTCAAGTTTATGATAGCTCTTGCTTGCCTTCTTCATTGCTTGTTTCCATGTGAGCTCAGGGTGAGCCTTATGATACTTCTTTACAAATTTAATATATTCACTGCCATCACCGGCACTTACCCCCGCCTGTGCTGCAGCCTTAACTCCACCGCGTTTCTTTCCTGCCGCAAGTAATTTACTAGGGTCGGCAACATATCTCGGGTCTCTTCCGTAAATAATTGGTACGTCTGACATTGTATACTATATTATACATAAAAATTACTCTTTATTTAATTCCTTCTCTGTCTTAACTGGTATACCTTTAATACCTTTGCGTTTATTTTTGCACTTAACCGGATACACTACATCACGAGTTATACCGTGTGTATTCAATACCAGCTGGCATACATTATCAAGTACCGTCTTAAACTTCTGATGGTACTCTGTTTTTCTATGTGTTGACAAATGGTTCCTTGACACTATTTTGCCACAAACTTCACACTTAACCTTCTCGTGTCGTTTAATAGCTCTAGGCTCAACTACTTCAGGTTTTGGAGGGTTCTCTATACGCTCAGCAAGTATGGTTTTGCCAATTGGTGTTCTAGCGTAAGAAAGCTCCTCTAGATTCAATTCAAGGGTGTTCTTCTCAGCTATATTATCTTGTACCTGTTTCATATAGGTATAATCGCACATGGGTAAGTCTATATAATATTAGGGAAAATAATTATCTATCCTAAAATATAACCTCAAGCGATGTTAACCATGGATGAAGTGGGTAAAACCATAGCTCGTGTAGCTAGTGGTAAACTCAAAGGAAGTATTGTTTCTGTTGTTCCTATAGATGAGAAGGTGCGTAAGGAGGAGCATTTATCGTTAAAGCCAAAGGAAGGCGTATTTGACCCTATACCGAGTGTTATTTTAAGCAATACAAAGGATATAAAGCCTAGTCGTGAAATTCTATATATATGCGGCCCTAGTGGGGTTGGTAAAAGTACCTTCTGCGCTAACTATATACGCAACTTTAATAAGCTATTCCCTAAGAAGAAAGTATATGTACTAAGTAGGATGGATTCTGATGACACTTTTGCAGGCCTTAATATTACGCGTATTGAATGTGATGAGTCTCTTGTTACAATGCCAATAGATATACACTCAGAATGCGAGACCGGATGCATGTTTATGTTTGATGATTGTGATACTATTACAGACGAAAGCGTGCGCAATGCGGTTACACACCTTATGTTTGATATACTCGAAACAGGAAGGCACAAAGAGATATATTGTCTAATTACAAGTCATGTTATGATTAAAGGTAGTCGTAATGAGAACGCAAGAATTTTCAATGAAATGCACCGCTTAGTCCTGTTTCCTGGCGGGTGTAATAGAGTACATGCTATACGCGTCTTGACTGAACACCTCGGCATTGGTGGACCGGTAGCAAAAAAGATACTTGGGTTGAAGACCAGATGGATATGTATAGGTAAGAATTACCCACAATATCTCCTGACTGCTAGTGATTGTCAAACTTTATGAACCTGTAATTGCGGTTATCAACCCATTTTTTACTGTAATTGAGCTTATTGTAGTGAAAGGCCCGGCAGTAACACCAGGGGTACCTCCTGCTTGGAATGCGGTAGATGCGTTGATTGTGGGGCATTGTAAAACACCTGCAGGCCCAAAGGTAAGGTTAGTTGCTCCAGAGTTTGTACTCAAAGTGACATTACCAGCGGCTATATCTTGTGGCCTGATAGTTGTATTTGTACCGTTACCCGACATTACTGTTACTCCATTGAGCTTATACGCAGTTGCTTGGGTTGCAGTTGGCACGTTAAAATGAGGCGCTGTCATATTACCATCTGGGGCAAATGATGCACTTACGGTGTCACTGTTTGTCCTAAATAGTACACTACCTGTTGCCGCAGTTGTAGGCCCTACTGCTGTCGAGTCGCCAACAGCCCATAGGACATTCTGATTGTTGAATCTGTAGCCAGATGTTGGATTGGTTAATCTAATGTCAGGGTATCTCAGAGTTCCATTGGTATTGTTAATATTACCCCAGTAAGCACCACCATTGAGATCTTGGATGATAACAGTGCCTGATGCGTCATACACTCCAAGGGTATTCACTTGGCCCATAAAGGTGTTGTTGATTGAGGATGCATCATCAATGTAAACGTTATATTGAGGGGGACCGATAGGGATATCCCATAAGCGGACGCCATAGAATGAGTTGTACACGATATTAGGGCCAGCAAACCAAATGATTTTTTCACCAACATCAGGAAGCGCTGTATCATACTCGTAGTTGAACCCAAAGAACTGATTTCCGGGAATAGGATTAGGTCGGATGCTATCTACGACTTCAAACTTGACTGCAGTTACATTACTATCACATACTACACCATAGAAGTTGTTACCTTCGAACCAACCATCAGTTTCTACATACGCATGGATTGCAATAGCTAACCCAGTGATAGCTATGTTACGAAAGTTAACAAACTGTACGAACTGACCGGCATTCTTAGACTCACAATATATACCAGTACCAGATGTATTAGTGCCACCAAAGATGGTAAATTGGTTGAGTGCTGTTTGACCTCTAGCTGTAAGGTTCACTCCTGGCTGGTTAGAGTATCTATCATCAACTAACTTTAGTGCTCTGCCAGTGAAGGTTACTGATGAGACATCAATTGATAATCCTGTACATAAGCAGCAATTTCGTAACCAAAACATATGTGCGTTAGCATACAGTGGGACGAATAAGGTTGATGGGTCAAATTCTATAGATACCTGGCTATTACCTGATCCTAGTCGTACGGTCGCGGCTACTATTTGTGTTGATGCACCATAGGCTTTGCAGCTGATACTACCTCCAGTTGATGGGAGTGAGTCTACAGCAGCGTTTATTTGAAGGTCTGCAGTTGCACCGGGGAACTTAGTGGCGTCGACGACGTTATCACTGTTCATTACCCAGTTATTTGTGTATGTGAAGGTTGCAGTCGCAGTGGCGAGGAGAGTTATTGGAGCATTTATAGCAAACCCATTGATTTTTTGATTATTGCCTGGGAACACTTTAATGTATTCAAGGGAACTATTTATGATTACGAACGACGATCCAAGGGATCCATTAGGGAGTACAACGGACGCTCCTGCGTCCGCTGTGGTTATATTAGTATATACTTTATTAATAAGATATGAGTTAGACTGATTACCGCCTGTAGTTGCAATCACGTTGTTATCAATTGCATACGACATTTCATCTGCTTTGATAAACAGTTGGTAATTATTTGCAGTTAAGAGGCTTTGTAGAGACATTGCACTTTGTATATATTGTAGCAGAGATATTATGTTTAGCATAATATAATGGAGCAATTTGAAGAAAACACCAGAATACGCCCTGAGGACAGTTACACTTCGGGTGAAGAGAAAGCAATCAGTTTGCTTAGTTTTACAGGTGAAGAGATAGATCCTCCTTTTCCTTTTGGGAGTGCCAGTTACGTTATACAAAAATACCCTGGGGATTTGGACTTGACTCAACAGCTTGTATGCTCCGGGCCGCCTGATAAATGCGTTAAGAAGTTAAGCAAGGAGTTAGTTAGGATAGTAAGTGATGTGGTCGATAAAGACTGCCATTGGATTACCGATATTAAGGCTGGGATCGATGTTCGATTTGACATGGATATAGGACCATTGGTTATGGGGAGATGGACTGTTAACATGACTTCTTTGGATAAACTACTTTCTATGGTTAGTAAGAAGGATAAACTTGCTGTGTTGGATATTTTAGGTAGTGAGATAGGAGATAGTGAGATGTACGATCTGATTACAAAGATATTACGCGAATATAAGATTGTAAGATGGAAGCCAAAGGAAATTCTAAATGGTTATAAAACAAAGAATGGAGTTAGGATATCACTGATGGATGCACTTAGTATGGCTAGTCAATGTAAGATTGATATGGTCAGTAAATTGAATGGTAGATACGTGGAAACAACAAACATGTTCTATATCGGTAGCGTGATAGATGGAGAATTATATATTATCAATACAAGCTATGATTTCACTGATCGGGGTGAAGTAATGAAGAAGTACACTGTTAACATGAAAGAGGAGATCGAAAAGTTCTTTTATAGCAAAGTCTGGAGGAATCCGTTTAAGGGCGCTAAGCGCATGTGGGCATTCAGTAGAGTGCTGGAAGATATTCCTACTAACAACATCCTAACTCCTATTATCAGCAGTGGGTTAAGTTCTTTATATCAGATCAAGAGCGAAATCGGAACTATTTTATTAGTGTTGGAGTTAGCAGATAAGGAAGTTTATAGTGAAGCGAGTGTTCAGTGTGTTAAAAAAGATCTATTTGGTAGACTAGAGGCATGGAAGAGTAGTATTGCGCATACTAGTGAGTTGAGTGATGGTGAAATGAAGGAACTATTTGCATTGATTGATAGAAAAGAAATAGAATTGCTTGAAGATATACTTAGTAGAATGATTAGCGAGAAATGCGTACAGCGAATGACCAAGGTTGGGGTATATCCAATTAGCAGTAAGTATTTGCCTAGTCCTAGACGTTATTAGCTTCGTACACTTCGGCCTATTGACGGCTGATTGGGCCGCTAGTAGGTTAATTTAAAATTGAATTCTCTCCCTTATAGTATAATAGAATGTATTTGTCTTTGAAGGAATATGATTGCGGATGTAAGTTATGTGTAGATGTGAATGATGATGCATCGTTTATATACGAATATACTGTAAAGTGTGATAGTTGCGCCAATAAAGAGAGCGATGATGAGTGTGGTCAGCTAGTAGCCGAGCCCAGGTCTGAGGATGAAGAGCAACATGCAAGTAGGGTTAGTAGTGTTAGTTGGTTTAGAGGATTATTTTGGTAGTGTTAATATAATGCAAAAGAAAGTCAATGATTATATGAAAAGATTCCCTCAGGTCAAACAACTGAGAGTATATCCTTGTTTAGGTGCTAAAAGATATACTGCTGTATTTTTACTTAATAATAAGCGTAAGGTAGTACACTTTGGGATGAAAGGTGGATTTACGTACTTAGATGGGGCTAGTGAGAAGAAACGGAATAGTTATAAAGCCAGAGCAAGTAAAATTACAAATAGCGAGGGAATGTACACATATAGAATACCTGGGACTGCTAATAGTTTTAGTTATTGGTTGCTGTGGTAAAATTGAATTTTTATAATCAATGCTAATAATGAAGAAGCCTATCATTAGCACGTTTCCATGCGGTTGCAAGGTATATACATATAAAAAGCGCGTGGTTATCGTTAAATGTGATGAATGTAGCGCCAAAAATAGGGTATTATGGAATGCTGCTGGCAATTAATGCTTAATAAGATATACATTACCAAGCATTTGGGTGCGTGTTGCTGCTGTATATAATGCACCTTGTCTGGTCATTGTTTTGTCAATAAATATCATTTTGAGAGTTCTGCCTTGTACGGAATCTGGAGTTATACCAAATGCCGGCTCATATTTAGTATTAGGCGGGGCTATATCAGTCATTTTTTTGCGTTCCCAGAATACATTTGGTGTACTCACTGGGAGTCTAGTTATCTTACCAGTATGGATATTCCTGAATGGGAACAATATAGAATTTTTAAGACAGTATTCTTTGGCCAATTTGTTAAATTTATTACATTTTTCGTGTGTATCTGTTACTATGTGCTGTGTGTGTTTATTGGTTATAAGAGATGATATATTTAGGTCAATTGTTTGTATGAATGTTGAAGCAAGAATAGTTTGCTCAGTTGCAGATTTACCACGAAGAGAATCGAGCTTTATACCATCCTCATATGATTGTCTGCATATCATTTCTTGAGTACGATTTATGTATTTGATATCAAAGTTATTTTGCTTAAACCAGGCAACCGATACTGTTGTTGACTCTATACCATTACGTATTTGTTCAGGGTCTCCAAGAGCTATTATGATGGTGGAATCAGCCCTTCTAAGAATAAGTTCCCATATATGTTGAGGAATCATGTTAAATTCATCTATTATGACATACGATGGTAGGCTCATAATGATACCTTTTGCCCTGAGCTCAAAATATTCCTCATCAGTGCGTTGTACCTGAAATACCTTTTGATATGTAAATGTGTTCTTGTAATATTTGCGATGACTATCACGCAATTCTCTAGTCGGTGTACATATACCTC
>WBZL01005693.1_pt1 | contig 10226 bp, 7 predicted proteins | sample 5204291 | NCBI WGS metagenome assembly WBZL01 (sample SAMN12344345, study PRJNA552823) | activated sludge metagenome | biome: Activated sludge suspended growth; feature: Nitrification reactor; material: Wastewater; isolation source: activated sludge from nitrification reactor of wastewater treatment... | reverse complement strand
AACAACACCGAGACCGACGAGATGCTGAAGATCCGCGTGATGAACATCTCCAAGCAGGAACTCGGCAAGACCCTCAAGCGCTACAAGGGCACGGCCTGGGACCAGAGCCCCCTGTTCAAGAAGATCTACACGGAGGAGTTCAGCCAGTTCGGCGGCGAGCCCTACGGCTGCCTGGTGGGCGACTACCACTTCGACCAGAGCGCGCCCGACGTCGAGCTGCTGGCCGAGATGGCCAAGGTGGCCGCCGCGGCGCACGCGCCGTTCATCGCCGGTGCGTCGCCGACGATCATGCAGATGGGTTCGTGGCAGGAGCTGGCCAACCCGCGTGACCTGACCAAGATCTTCACGACACCCGAGTACGCGGCCTGGCGCTCGCTGCGCGAGTCGGACGATGCCAAGTACATCGGCCTGGCGATGCCGCGCTTCCTGTCGCGCATGCCCTACGGTGCCAAGACCAACCCCGTCGAGGAGTTCAACTTCGAAGAGGACACCGGCGCGGCCGACCACCGCAAGTACGCGTGGGCCAACTCCTGCTATGCGATGGCGGTCAACATCAACCGCTCGTTCAAGGAATACGGCTGGTGCTCGCGCATCCGCGGCATCGAGTCCGGTGGCGCGGTGCCCAACCTGCCGACGCACAGCTTCCCCACCGACGACGGCGGCGTGGACATGAAATGCCCGACCGAAATCGCCATCGACGACCGGCGCGAGGCCGAGCTGGCCAAGAACGGCTTCATGCCGCTGATCCACCGCAAGAACAGCGACTTCGCCGCCTTCATCGGTGCGCAGTCCTTGCAGAAGCCGGCCGAATACGACGACCCGGACGCCACGGCCAACGCCAACCTGGCCGCGCGCCTGCCCTACCTGTTCGCCACCTGCCGCTTCGCGCACTACCTCAAGTCGATCGTGCGCGACAAGATCGGCTCGTTCAAGGAGAAGGACGACGTGCAGCGCTGGCTGCAGACCTGGATCCTCAATTACGTCGATGGAGACCCGACGCACTCGTCGGAGGCGACCAAGGCGCGCAAGCCGTTGGCCGCCGCCGAGGTGGTGGTCGAGGAGGACCCCAGCAATCCGGGCTACTACTCGTCCAAGTTCTTCCTGCGGCCGCACTACCAGCTTGAAGGCCTGACCGTGTCGCTGCGGTTGGTGTCCAAGCTGCCGTCGGCCAAGGGAGGCTGACGGCCCACGGCAACGATTTCTTGTTCATCGCCTCCCGGCAGCTGCGCGGGAGGCGCCCAGGGGCGGGCCCTGGTGGACTTTGCAGCGTCAACCGCCCAACCGGGCATTTTGGAGATCACATCATGGCAATGGACCAATTCCTCGAGCTCGACGGCATCAAGGGCGAGTCGACCGACAAGGTGCACAAGGAGAAGATCGACGTTCTGGCGTGGAGCTTCAGCGGTAGCAATTCGGGCAGCGCGCACCAGGGCGGCGGTGCGGGATCCGGGAAGTCGAGCTTCTCCGACCTGTCGATCACCAAGTACATCGACAAGAGCTCGCCCGTGCTGTGGAAGTGCGTGTCCACGGGCGAACACATTCCCAAGGGGACCCTGTACGTCCGCAAGGCGGGCGGCAAGGCACCGATCGAGTACTGGAAGATCGAGATGACCGAGTGCCTGGTCACGTCGCTTTCCACCGGCGGCAGCGGTGGCGAGGACCGCCTGACCGAGAACGTGGCCCTGAACTTCGCCAAGTTCAAGGTCATCTACCAGGAGCAGAAGCCCGACGGCTCCAAGGAAGGCGGAGAGATCCCCTTCACCTACGATATCGCCGGCAACGCGCCCGAGTAACACGGCCCCTAGCAGGGACGCGGTCTCGTACCGCGCAGTCGCCCAGGGCTCCGAAGGGGCTCTGGGCGGCTTTGACACTTTCCTAGGTCACCGGAGTCGTCATGGCCAAGGCGGACATGTTCCTGCGCCTCGAGGGGCAGAAGACCGGCATCGTCAAGGGCGAGTCCAACGCGCCCAATCATCTCGAGGAGATCGAGATCCTGGGCTTCGACTGGGGCATGTCGTCCACGGGTGCGTTCTCGGGCCGGGGCGCGGCGACCAAGGCTGCGCTCAATGAGCTGCGCCTGACCAAGAACACCGACGCCGCGTCGACGCAGCTGATGAGCGTGATGCGCAACAACGAGCTCATCAAGACGGCCGTGCTGTCGGTGCGCAAGGCGGGCGTTTCGCCGCCCTTCGACTACCTGAAGATCACGATCCAGCGCGGACGCATCTCGTCGCTCACCATCGCCAACGACTCGCCCGGTCTGCCCGAACTCTTCGAGCGGCTGTCCATCGCGTTCGAGGAGATCGAGGTCGAATATGCAGCGCAGGATCCGGGCGGTGGCAAGAAGGCGAGCTCGCTGTTCAACGCGAGCGTTTCGCCCTGATCACCGCCTGCTCCTTCACTTGAAAGGTCTGCCATGACGGCACCTACCGCAGCCGAACAGGCCCTGCGAGACGGCGATCCCTCCTCGGCCATCAAGCTGCTTCAGGACCAGATCCGCAGCAAGCCGGCCGATGCCAAGCTGCGCGTGTTCCTGTTCCAGCTGCTGTGCGTGCAGGGACAGTGGGAGCGCGCGTTGAATCAGTTGTCGGTGGCCTCCGAGCTGGATGCCGCCACGTTGCCGATGGTCCAGGCCTACCGAGAGACGATCCAGTGCGAGCGTCTGCGCGAGCAGGTCTTTCGCGGGCAGAAGGCGCCGCTGCTCTTCGGCGAGCCCGAAGCCTGGGTAGCCCTGCTCATCGAGTCGATGCTGCGCGCCGGACGCGGCGACCTCGCCGACGCGGCGCAGCTGCGTGCCCAGGCGTTCGAGCAGGCGCCGGCCACCTCGGGCACGGTCGACGGGCAGGCCTTCGAGTGGTTCGCCGATGCCGACATGCGTCTCGGGCCGGTCTTGGAGGCCGTGGTCAACGGTCGCTACTACTGGATCCCGTTCTCGCGCCTGAGCAGCCTGACCATCGAGGCGCCGACGGACCTGCGCGACCGTGTCTGGATGCCCTCGACGCTGATGTTCGCCAACGGCGGCGAGGTGGTGGCCTTCATTCCCACGCGGTACGCCGGAACCGACCTCTCGGATCCGCAGCTGGCCCTGGCGCGCCGGACGGCCTGGGCAGAGCCCGAGCCCGGCTTCTTCATCGGGCAAGGTCAGCGCATGTTCAGCACCGACCAGGGCGACCTGGCGCTGATGGACATCCGCCAGGTGACGTTCGCCGGCGCCGCGGACTGACCCGGGAGGCGCAGGCGCGATGGCGGTCACCAAGGTCAACGATCGGCTCCAACCGGCGTTGCTCGATCGGCTGCGCGACGACGACCCGGCCAGCCGATCCGAACCGGCCGAGATGCGGGTCGTATCCAAGGCCCGCCTGCGCGAGGCCGTGCTGCGCGACCTGAGTTGGTTGTTCAACGCCAGTCAGCTCGAGTCCAACGACTCCCTGAGACCCTACCCGGAGGTGCGTCGGTCGGTGCTCAACTTCGGCATGCCGGTCCTGTCGGGTCTGACGGTCTCGTCGATCGACCCGCTGGAGCTGCAGGACCAGGTGCGCAGGGCCATCCTGGCCCAGGAGCCGCGCATCTTGCCCGAGACCCTGACCGTGGAAGCGCTGCTGCTCGACGAGCAACTCGATCGGCACAACCAGATCAGCTTCCGCATCGCGGGGCAGCTGTGGGCGCAACCCGTGCCGCTCGAGCTGCTGCTGCACACGGACGTCGATCTCGAGACCGGACGCGTGGACGTGCGCGAGTCCCAGGGCTGACGGCGGAATGGTCGCACCGTGAAGAACCGGTCGATGCCAGACGCTGGGGACCGGGCGCCGAGGCGCCGTGGTTCCCGTCTGCGCGTGTCCGCGGAGGCCTAGATGGATCCGCGGCTGCTCGGTTACTACAACCACGAGCTGCAGCACCTGCGCGAGATGGGCGCGGAGTTCGCGGCGCAGTTCCCCAAGATCGCCGCGCGCCTGCGCATGGACGGCATCGAGGTCGGCGACCCCTACGTCGAGCGGCTGCTGGAAGGATTCGCGTTCCTCGCCGCGCGCGTGCAGCTCAAGATCGATGCCGAGTTCCCGCGATTCACCGAGCGCCTGCTCGAGGTGGTCTACCCCAATTACCTCGCGCCGACGCCCTCGATGCTGATCGCTCAGCTGCAACCGCTGCCCGGGGATGGCGCCCTGCTCGAGGGTGCCACCGTGCCGCGGGGCACCGAGCTGCGCAGCGATCGCGTACGCGGCACCCGCACCGAGTGCCGCTTCCGCACCGCGCACGACGTGCGACTGTGGCCCATCGAGATCGTCGAGGCCAGCTACTTCTCGCACGCCGCCAACCTGCCCATCGGCAGCGTGCCGGAGTGGCGTCGTTACGGTGGTGGGCTGCGGCTGCGCCTGCGCACGCCACCGGGGGTCGACTTTTCGCAGTTGTCGCTCACCGACCTTCGGCTGCATTGCCGCGGCATCGACGACGTGGCATTCCGCCTGTTCGAGATGGTCTGCGGCAGCACGATCGGCGCGCTGGCGGTGACCCCCTCGGGTCACCGGGTGATCGGGCGCGACGTGGTTCGTGCCGTGGGCTACCAGGATGAAGAGGCCTTGCTGCCCAACACCCTGGAGGGCTTCGCGGGGTACCGGCTGCTGCAGGAGTACTTTGCCTTTCCGCACCGCTTCCTGTTCTTCGACCTGCTCGGCGTCGGCCCGGCCCTGCGCGAACTGGGAGGCAGTGAGGCGGAGATCGTCCTGCTGTTCAGCCGGGGTGACACCACCTTGCTGCAGAGCGTGGACGCCTCGGCCCTGGCACTGCATTGCGTGCCCGCGATCAACCTGTTCGAGCAGCGCTGCGACCGCATCGCCGTGTCACCGAAGACGCACGAGTTCCACGTCGTCGTCGACCGCACGCGTCCGATGGACTTCGAGGTCAACAGCGTGCTCGAGATGCAGGGCTTCGGCACTGGCGCCGAGAGCGAGCGCAACTTCCTGCCCTTCTACGCCGCCTATCACACCGAGCGGCGCGATCACGACGCCTATTTTTCGGTCCAGCGCGAGCCCCGCATGATGTCGGAGCTGCAGCGCCGCGAAGGCCTGCGCTCGTCGTACATCGGCACCGAGCTGTTTGTGTCCATCGTCGACCCGCGCGAGGCGCCGTATGCCGGCTCGCTGCAGCAGCTGGGCGTGCGGGCGCTGTGCAGCAACCGGGATCTGCCCTTGCTGTTGCAGACCGGCCAGCCCGAAGGCGACCTGCGACTCGACCTGACGGCTCCGGTCGAGCGGGTGCGCATCGTCAAGGGCCCCTCGCGGCCCTTGTCGGGGCTGCGTGAAGGCAACGTGGCGTGGCGCTTCATCAACCACCTGTCGCTGAACTACCTGTCCTTGCTCGACACCAACCCCGAGCAGGGCGCGGCAACCCTGCGCGAGTTGCTGCGACTCTATGCGCAGGAGGCAGACCCCGCGCAGGTCGAGCAGATCGAAGGGCTGCGCTCCGTGAAGGCTGCGCCCATCGTGAGGCGGCTGCCGATGGCCGGCCCGATCGCCTTCGGGCGCGGCGTGCGCATCGATGTCCAGGTCGACGAGCTGGCCTTCCAGGGCGGCAGTGCCTTCCTGCTGGGCTGCGTGCTGGAGCGCTTCTTCGCCCGGCATGTGTCGATGAACGGGTTCACGGAGACGCACCTGCACTCGCAGAGCCGGGGCGAGATCTTCTCCGGCACCGCACAGACCGGCGCGCGGCCGATCCTATGAGCTCGCCGAACCAGCGCGCGTTCATCGACGCCTTGGCGACGGAGCCGTGGCACTACGACTACTTCGCCGCGCTGCGCTGGCTGGACGCCAGCCAGCCGACCAAGCCGCGCCTGGGCACCGCGCGCCGCCCGGCGGACGAGCCGGTGAGACTTGGCCAACCACCGGAGGCCACCTTTGCACCGGCCACGTTGCATGCCGTCGACAAGGGATCGGGCGGGCGGCCTCCGCGCATCGAGGTGCGCTTCTTCGGGCTGTTCGGGCCCAACGGTCCGCTGCCGCTGCACCTGACCGACTACGCGCGCACGCGCATCCTGCACCACGGCGATCACACCTTCGCGCGATTCGCGGACCTGTTCCACCACCGCATGCTGCTGCTGTTCTACCGCGCCTGGGCACAGGCCCAGCCGGTGGTGGGGCTGGATCGACCCGGCGACGATCGATTCGCGGACATGGTCGGTTCGCTCGTCGGCATCGGCCGGCCGCAGTTCCGCGGTCGGGATGCCGCGCCGGATCACGTCAAGCTGCACTTTGCCGGGCTGTTCACCCGGCACGTGCGCAACGCCGATGGCCTGGCCAACGTGCTGTCCGGCTACCTGCGCCGGCGCGTGCGAGTCGAGCCGTTCGCCGGCCACTGGATGGCCCTGCAGGACGATGAGCGCAGCCGACTGGGACAGCGGATCGGCCTGCGCCGCAACGACGGCGCCAGGCTCGGCCAGGGCGCCGTGGCCGGCCGCATGGTCTGGGACCGGCAGCATGCCTTCCGCGTGCACATCGGGCCCATGGACCTGGAGGTCTTCGAGGCCCTGCTGCCCAGCGGCACGGCGCTGCCGGCCGTGATGAGTCTGGTCCAGCAGTACGTCGGGTACGAGTTCGAGTGGGATCTCCTGCTCGGCCTGGACGTCGCCCGGCTCAAGCCGGCCCAGCTGGGCCGCTACGGACGCCTGGGCTGGACCAGTTGGGCCGGCAAGCCGCCGCGCCGCGATGTCGCAGAGTTGCGCCTGTCACCCGAGCCGGCCATGGCCGCCTGGCAACGAAGGCGTCGCACCGGCGCTCCGCATTCGAGTCACTGACCCCGCAAACCCGCAAAAGAAGGACACCCCATGGCAGAGATCAGCCGCGTTGCCGTCTTCGGCAAGCTCAACCCGATGACCTACAAGGCGGTGGAGGGCGCCACCGTCTTCTGCAAGCTGCGCGGCAACCCCTACGTGGAGCTCGAGCACTGGGTGGCGCAGATCGTCCAGAACCCCGACAGCGACTGGCACCGCATCATCAAGCACTACGGGCTGGACGTGTCGGTCCTGGCCAAGGACATCACCGGCGCGCTGGACCGCCTGCCGCGCGGCGCCACCTCGATCACCGACATCGCCGAGAACATCACCAACGCCGTCGAGCGGGGCTGGGTCTACGGGTCGTTGATGTTCGGTGACTCGGCAGTGCGCAGCGGCTACGTGCTGCTGGGCATGCTCAAGACGAGCTACCTGCGCAACGCGCTGTTCGCGATCTCGCGCCAGTTCGAGAAGATCAAGCCCGACGACCTGGCCGACAACATGGCCCAAGTCGTCGCCGGCTCGCCGGAAGATGGGCAGGTCGCCAGCGACGGCAGCTCGGCCGGCGGCGCTGCCCCCGGCGAGGCCAGCGGCGCCATCGCACCCGCGGCCATGGGCAAGCAGGAAGCGCTCAAGAAGTTCACCACCGACCTGACCGAGCAGGCGCGGGGCGGCAAGATGGACCCCATCGTCGGCCGCGACGACGAGATCCGGCAGGTCGTCGACATCCTGATGCGGCGGCGCCAGAACAACCCCATCCTGGTGGGCGAGGCCGGTGTCGGCAAGACCGCGGTGGTCGAAGGCTTCGCGCAGCGCATCGCGCGCGGCGACGTGCCGCCGGCGCTCAAGGACGTCAAGCTGCTGACGCTCGACGTCGGCCTGCTGCAGGCCGGCGCCAGCATGAAGGGCGAGTTCGAGCAGCGCCTGCGCTCGGTGATCGAGGAAGTGCAGGCCAGTCCGCAGCCGATCATCCTGTTCGTCGACGAGACGCACACCCTGGTCGGCGCCGGCGGCCAGGCAGGCACCGGCGATGCCGCCAACCTGCTCAAGCCGGCTCTGGCGCGCGGCACCCTGCGCACCATCGGTGCAACCACCTTCGCCGAATACAAGAAGCACATCGAGAAGGACCCGGCGCTGACGCGGCGCTTCCAGACCGTGCAGGTCGACGAGCCCGACGAGCGCAAGGCCACGCTGATGATGCGCGGCGTGGCCAGCACGATGGAGAAGCACCACAAGGTGCAGATCCTCGACGAGGCGCTCGAGGCCGCGGTCAAGCTCAGCCACCGCTACATCCCGGCGCGCCAGCTGCCCGACAAGTCGGTCAGCCTGATCGACACCGCCTGCGCGCGCGTCGCCGTCAGCCTGCACGCCACGCCGGCCGAGGTGGACGATGCCCGCAAGCGCATCGACGCGCTCAACACCGAGCTGCTGATCATCGGCCGCGAGAAGGCCATCGGCATCGACGTCGGCGAGCGTGAGACGCAGGTCAACGAGCAGCTGGGCACCGAAACGGCGCGCCTGGACGAGCTGGAGAAGCGCTGGAACGAGGAGAAAACCCTGGTCGACGAGCTGCTGGCGCTGCGTTCCAAGCTGCGCGACGGCAACAAGCCGGTCGAGGGCACCGGCAGCGCGCTCGAGGCGCAGGTGGCCGACGCGCCGGCACCGGCGGGCACCACGCCGCTGACCGACGAGGAGCGCGCAGCGACGCTGGCCACGCTGAAGGACGTGCAGGCGCGATTGACCGCACTGCAGGGCGAGACGCCGTTGATCCTGCCCACCGTCGACTACCAGGCCGTGGCCTCGGTGGTCGGCGACTGGACCGGCATCCCGGTGGGCCGCATGGCGCGCAACGAGATCGACACCGTGCTCAAGCTGCCGAAGCTGCTGGCCCAGCGCGTGATCGGCCAGGACCACGCGATGGAGATGATCGCCAAGCGCATCCAGACCTCGCGCGCGGGCCTGGACAATCCCAACAAGCCGATCGGCGTGTTCATGCTGGCCGGCACCTCGGGCGTCGGCAAGACCGAGACCGCATTGGCGCTGGCCGAGGCGCTGTACGGCGGCGAGCAGAACCTCATCACGATCAACATGAGCGAGTACCAGGAGGCGCACACCGTCTCCTCGCTCAAGGGCGCGCCCCCGGGCTACGTGGGCTACGGTGAAGGCGGCGTGCTCACCGAGGCCGTGCGCCGCAAGCCCTACAGCGTGGTGCTGCTCGACGAGGTGGAGAAGGCCCACTCCGACGTGCACGAGCTGTTCTTCCAGGTCTTCGACAAGGGCTGGATGGAAGACGGCGAAGGCCGCCAGATCGACTTCAAGAACACCCTGATCCTGCTGACCACCAACGCCGGCACCGATCTCATCGCCAGCATGTGCAAGGACCCCGAGCTGCTGCCCGATCCGGAAGGCCTGGCCAAGGCCTTGCGCGAGCCGCTGCTGAAGGTCTTCCCGCCGGCGCTGCTCGGCCGCCTGGTCACCATTCCGTACTACCCGCTGTCCGACGAGATGCTCGGCGCCATCGTGCGGCTGCAGCTCGGTCGCATCAAGAAGCGGGTCGAGGCGCGCTACAAGATCCCGTTCGAGGTCGGCGACGACGTCGTCAAGCTGGTCGTGTCGCGCTGCACCGAAAGCGAGTCGGGAGGCCGCATGATCGACGCCATCCTCACCAACACCATGCTGCCCGACATCAGCCGCGAGTTCCTGTCGCGCCTGATGGCCGGACACCCGATCAACGGGGTGACGGTCGGCGTGGCCGACGGCAACTTCAGCTACACCTTCGCCTGACGGACCGCACGGCCGTTGCCGACCCCTGCTGACCGACTCCGAGACCCCGACCGTGCCGAGCACCGACGACCTCTTCGAGTCCGCGATGGCGCGGCACCAGGCGGGCGACCTCGACGAGGCTGCCGCGATGTACCGTGCCATCCTCGAGGCCGACGCGCGGCATGCCGGCGCCCACAACGCCCTGGGGATGCTGCTGCATCAGCGGGGCCGCAGCGACGAGGCCGTGGCCTGCATTCGCCGGGCGCTCGAGCTCGATCCACAGGCCAGCGGCTTTCTCAACAACCTGGGCAACGTGTACATCGAGTGCAAGCGGCCCGAGGAGGCGCTGGACTGTTACCTGCGGGCTGCGACGATCGACCCCGAGTCGGCGATGACGCTCAACAACCTGGGCCATGCCTACGTGCAGCTCAAGCGTTACGCCGAAGGGTGGCAGGCCTTCGACCCCATCCGTCGGCGATGGGTGGCCCTGCTGCCCGAGGAATGGGTGCGCCAGCACTTCATCAACTTCCTGCTGCGCGACAAGGGCTGCCCGGCCTCGCTGGTGAGCGTGGAGCGGCCGCTGGTGCTCAATGAGCTGGCCAAGCGCGCCGATATCCTGGTGCATGCCGCCGATGGCCGGCCGGTGGCGCTGGTGGAGTGCAAGGCCTCCGGCGTGCGCATCACCCAGGCCGTCTTCGAGCAG
>WBZL01005691.1_pt1 | contig 10228 bp, 5 predicted proteins | sample 5204291 | NCBI WGS metagenome assembly WBZL01 (sample SAMN12344345, study PRJNA552823) | activated sludge metagenome | biome: Activated sludge suspended growth; feature: Nitrification reactor; material: Wastewater; isolation source: activated sludge from nitrification reactor of wastewater treatment... | reverse complement strand
GCATCTTTCGCGGTGTGCTCGACGTGCGGGCGAAGGCCATTACCGACGAAATGGCGATCGCGGCGGCGCATGAACTGGCCCTGTGCGCCAGGGAGCGCGGCATCCATGAGGAGAGTATTCTGCCGACGATGGAGGAATGGCAGGTGCCGATGCGGCTTGCCGTGGCGACGGCGACCAAGGCCCAGGAACAAGGGCTGGACCAGGTGGCGCGCACTCGCGATCAGATCCATATTCTCGCCGAGTCGAAGGTGCGTGCGGCGCATGAAGCCATGCGCGTGTTGCTGCGCGAGGGGCTGATCGTCGCGCCGTCGGCAGCAAGGGAGTGATGAGTGCAGTGGGGCGGGAACTGCGATGGCCGAACAGGCCTAGGCGCAGCGTTGATGGGTATCAATCGGTACTTAATCGGACAGCCAACGGTAGGTGAGCTCGGTCTTCGACAGGTCGATCCCGGCCAAGAGCGGACTTTCAGCCCGACTAGGGAGCGGTACTATGTATTGCGCATTGCTCTGAACCACAGTCGGAATGCGTCGCTCTTCCAGCGCCTAAGTACTAGCGCTCTCGTGCTGGACGATGAGTGGAGCTTGGGAATAGCGGCTCCCAACCGATCCGACCTTCTTGCTTTTCCCACAACTCTGCTAGAATCGCTCGCATGTCCGATAGTCAAAAGCCAAATGACTTCGTCCAACTGGGCCGCACATTTCACGAACTTGCCAAGCATGCTCGAGAGAGCGACTCCTTTGACTTAAACCAGGCAATCGTCACTGGCCCGCGTCTCAGCTGGGAAGATTTGCTCAAAGGGTTCCGAACAGTCATCTTGTCTGAAGCCGGGACTGGAAAGACCGAGGAGATAAGGCAAACTGCAAAACGCCTCAGGGCTGCAGGCGCGAGGGCGTTTTTCCTACGACTTGAGCACATTCCCGACGCCTTCGAGGACGCCTTCGAGGTCAGCACCTTTGATGAATTTGAGCAGTGGCTTTCGTCAACGGACGAGGCGTGGCTCCTGCTGGATTCAGTCGACGAAGCGCGTCTTCGAAATCCCGGAGATTTTGAGCGCGCGGTCCGAAAGCTCGGACGACGCATCCAGGCTGGCAATGCGCAGGCTCACATCGTACTTACTGGCCGCACGAGCGCCTGGCGCGCGAAGACCGACCTCGCTCTCTGTGAAACATACTTTCCGATTGTTCCCGAAACGATGCGAGTGAAGGGGGCAGAACCCCCGAAGGAACCTCATCTGCTGGGTGACTCCAATAGTCAGTCATTCGGCACCGAGGTCTCAGAACAGAAAGAAGCCCGATCTGGATTTCGAATTGTCGCGCTCGATGACCTGTCCACATCACAGATCGAAGCATTTGCCCGGGCCCGTGGTGTCACGGACATAAAGGCTTTCCTCGACGAGATCGAACGAGCCGATGCGGAGTCCTTTACAACCAGACCGCAGGACCTTGAGGAGCTCGTCGAATTTTGGACCAAGGAAGGACGTATCGGCACGCGTTTGGATCTGATGCAAAACAGTGTCCAGCGTCGTCTTGAGGAGCGTGACCAGAACCATCGCGACGCCTATCCCCTCTCCGCGTCACGGGCGCGCGAGGGCGCTCGCCTGTTGGCCGCAGCGTCGGTCCTTGGCCGCGAGGCTACCATTCAGGTACCGGATGGATCTCATAACAATAAGGGTATCGCGGTTCAGTCGATGCTGTCGGACTGGAATGACCGCGATCAACTAACGCTCCTCTCCCGTCCGATATTCGATGAAGCGATCTACGGCACGGTTCGCTTTCATCATCGCTCAGTTCGCGAATTTCTGGCAGCCGAGTGGCTGGCAGGGCTCCTTGAACGGTCAGCATCGAGGCGAGAAGTCGAAGCACTGCTTTTTCACGTCCAGTACGGCATCGAAGTCATTGTACCGACTATGCGGCCAGTGCTCCCCTGGCTCGCCATTCGCGACGAACGCATCCGTGAACGAATTCTACGCGTTGCGCCACAAGCGCTCTTCGAGGGCGGAGATCCGAGCGCATTGCCGCTTGCAACGCGAAAGACGATCCTCGCCGAGGTTTGTAAGGAGCTGGCAGCCGGCACATCCGGTCGGAGTGCATTGGACTATTCGGCCGTGCAGCGGTTCGCCAGCCCCGATCTGGCTGAGGATATTCGCGCTCTTCTCAAGCAGTACGCGTCCAATGTTGAGCTAGTGAGCTTTCTTGTCAGAATGGTGTGGCTTGGGCGGATTGCCTCGCTCAAAGACGAAGTAAAGATCTTGGCCCGTGCTCCCTCTACGCCCCAGTATACCCGCATCTCCGCGATTCGCGCTCTACACGCGGTCGCGATGAATGAAGACCTAGAGGACCTGCGCCAATCTTTTGTGAAAGAGGCATCGCCCCTAAGGCGGGATTGGCTCAGTGAAATCGTTGTGGCTTCAACCCCATCGGTTGAGACCGCAGCATGGCTTTGGGCCACACTTGCCAAGGTAGAGGCAAAGGAACGGTATCGCGTAGATTCTCTCACAGACGCAGTCGTTAGCTTTGTCGAAACCGCTCCGCTCGGAATAGTGCCCGCCCTCGTTCAAGGTTTGAATCAACTGCTCGACGAACCGCCATTCAACGATCGCGGTTTCTGCGAGGTCTCGGAGAAACATTCTTGGCTGATTAAGGCGGCATCAGCCGCTGCTGGAAGACTCATGCGTGAGCGGAGGCCGGAAGCCCTTGGCAGTGACACGCTTGGCATCCTTCATAAGCTCAAAGCAATTCGCGACGGGGATGCTGACCTACGCGACTCAAAAGCAGAATTCGGCAAGTTAGTGCCTCAATGGCCGGAACTGAATAGAGCCGCGTTCTGGTATGACGTTTGGAAAACTCGTCAGACCGATCGCCTCGTCAAGAACGGCATTCGCCTTACCAACTATTGGCAGGCGTCTGGCTTGGGCGCTCCCTGGAAGTTCGGCGTCGATGACTTCGACTATGTGGCCGATTCTATTCCGACTCTGGCAGATCAAGACGACAAGCTTGTTGCTCTCACACTCGCATTCGACATCTACGCAAAAGGCAATCGTTCCCCGATCTGGCGAGATCGACTCCATAAGTTAGTCACGGGAAACGTTGAGCTTGAAGAGCGACTCGATCTCCTGCTTAATCCGCCTGTCAGCGACTACGAACTCGAAGAGAAGAAGTGGAAGAGGCGTGCCTCAGCGCGAGCGAAACTAGAACAGGATAACCGCACTAAATCTAAGGCGTTCATCCTTTCACACGTTGAGCTTGTTCGTGCTCCGTATCTGAAAGAGCCAACGGATATCTCACAGGCGCAGTGGTATTTGCACGAGCGTCTTCGTGAAGGATCAGACAAGTCAAACCGATGGACAATTGGCCGCTGGCGGGAACTAATTCCTGACTTTGGTAAGGAGGTCGCGCAGGCCTACCGCGAAGGCGTCACAAATTACTGGCGCAAATACCGCCCCGTACTCCGCTCGGAAGGAGCGCCCTCAAATTCTACGCCGATAATGGTCATCTTTGGGCTTGCAGGTCTCGATATTGAAGCGGCTGAGACTCCGGAATGGCCCGTGAAACTCTCCAAGGACGATGTTCTTCTTGCGTGCCGTTACGCCGCCCACGAGCTGAATGGATTTCCGCCATGGTTCCCCAAACTATTTGAATCGCATCCCGGCATAGTTGGTGAATTCCTCCTGGGCGAAATAAAGCAGGAGGTCACGTCGGAAAAGTCCGATACCGAATCCCATTACCTGCTGAGTAGTATCAGTTGGTCGGGACAATGGGCGTGGGAGTGGTTGGCGCCAGATCTCCTTAAGTTGCTCCAGGAACATGATGTTGCCAACGCGTTCAATCTCGGCAAGCTGCTGAAGATTATCCAGGGCAGTACATTGATCACAGATAATGATCTAGCGCTACTCGCAGAGCAGAAAGCCAAATCCGCTGAAATTACAGAGTTTGCAGCTATCTGGTATGCGGTTTGGGTGGGCGTGAAGCCTGAAAGTGCTAATCCTGCGGTTGCTGGGCATCTATCATCCCTCTCGAGCACCAAGGAACAAACGGAGTTTGCGATGGCATTCGTCACGCGGCTATCGGCAGATTGGCGCTCTGAGACAACCGGGGTTCGACAAGCCTATCTGACTCCCAAGCATCTCAAGGATTTGTTCCTGCTAATGCAGAGGTACATTCGTGAGGATGAAGATATCAACCGTGCCGGAGGCGGTGCGTATTCGCCAAGCTTACGTGACAACGCTCAAGATGCTCGCAACGCTCTGTTCACTCAACTCACTAAAATTCCTGGCAAGGAAGCTTTCGTTGCACTGGACGAAATCGCCAAGCAACATCCAAATGCGCAGTCACGTCCGTGGTTGGCTTCCTATGCCAAGACCAAAGCGCAGCAAGACGCAGATTTCACAGCATGGTCCCCTGCGCAAGTACGCGAGTTTCATGAGCGCCTCGATCGTACGCCGGCGAACCACCGCGAACTCGCCGACTTGGCAATATTGCGCCTCCTCGACCTCAAAGATGACCTCGAAAATGGAGACGACAGTGTCGCGAAGGTCCTACTTCTTGTGAATGAAGAGACAGAGATGCGGAACTTCCTCGCGCACCAACTCCGCGAGAAGGAGCTGGGGCGTTATACAATCTCCCAGGAAGAAGAGCTCGCCGACGATAAACGTCCCGATCTTCGCTTCCACGGTGCTGGCTTCGACGCGCCGGTACCTGTCGAGCTCAAGCTTGTAGATAGGTGGACAGGGCCCAAGCTTTTCGAGCGACTGGAAAACCAGCTATCCGGCGACTACCTCCGCGACAATCGCTCTAGCCGTGGGATATTTGCCCTCGTCAACCTTTCGCCAGCCAAGCGGTGGCAACTGCCATCCAGCGACCTTGTGGACTTTGACGGATTAGTCCAAGCCCTGCAGAACCACTGGAAATCCATCGCGAACAAGCATTCTCACGTCGAGGATATTGCGATCATAGGTATTGACCTCACGAAAAGATTCAAATGATCCACTCTAGATAAGCGGATGACGGTCGAGTGTCTCACGGTAAGAAGGCAGGAGCTCACGGGACGCTGTATGTCGACCTTAAGGATCTGTTGTCGCCCTACAAATCTATTAGCTTGGACCCCATGTCTACTTCGGGTCGAGGACTGCCATCGGCCAGAATCGGTCGGTCGCCACTGTCTGGTTCAAGGCAATCCAGTGCATCGGGCCAAACACCGAGCAGAGTTGCCTCAATCGCATGGACCGTAACGCAGCCGCGACGGACGCGAACGCCAAGGCAGCTAAGCACTGCAAAGCACCTGGAGTGGAACCTCGTAGGTATCGCTTAGGTATCGCTCCGTGACAGCCAACAGCGTAAGTTGACTTCTTGTGGCTGCGGCGATCGACAAGCCGGGTTGAACTACAGCGACTCGCATCTTGACCTCACTCCTTCTACTTATGTCGCGTATCCGAATGAGGGAGTCTACATTTCCTCGCTCAAAACGCGAGGAGCGTCCCTTCGACGTTCGCATGGCATCCCTCTTCAGAAGATGCGTGAAGAGCTCGATGCGTCGCTCGTGATTAGTAAGCCAGCAAATGCTCCGCTGAGCTTGGCCGCAAACTACATAGAGGTCATCCACACGCCCACCTGGTTCACCTAGAGCATACTTGCAGTGGTAAAACTCCACTTCGATAGTGCTGCGGCCTCCTTCTGCCTGTAGCCGCACAGCGACGACGTCCGCTGCCTCACCTGCACCGTCGTCGTCAAAGATGACCTCATACGTGGAGTCGTTTTGCAACTGTTCAATGAGTCTGTACTGCACAGTCTCATTTTCTCGTGCCTCTCCCTGCGACTCCTTCTTGATGTTCACACCGGTCCAGTCGATGGCTGTCAGACGACCGGTCGAATACGGCGATAGCGTGGTTGAGGGTAGTTCAACATATTCGCATCCTTCCAGTGAGGACCCGTCAGCGAACCAGACTACTGGAGGGAATTCGTTAAAGAACTCCGCCAATGGTTCTACAGTTTCACCTCGACGAATATCCAGTTGGTGCCTGCCGACTTGAGTGAACTTGAAATCAATGCTGTTATTGGTCCCGAGTAGTTCGAGTCGTAAGAAGCGCTCCCATCTGTCAGAGAAAACTCTCAGAGTAATCGGATCGTCGTCAGACCGAGGGCAGACCTCGATATCGACATTTGTGAGGGGTTCTTCCGTTACTCCTGAGGCCAGGAAATACGTAGCATGTTCAGGTCGGATGAGCAGTTCGATCGGCCATTCAGCGGCAATGGCTACCTTGTGCGGGACCGAACCGATCGCTACCGGCTTGAGAGTGCCCGACAGCACGGCATCTGGGTCTATCGTTTCATCGATCAGCTTCTGGCCAATGCCCTTTGCCCAGGCTGAAAAGGTATCGACGCGAAGCCTCAGGTTTGACCAAACTCGACCGCGCTTCGCAGCCCCCACTGACGAACGCTGGCCACGTTCAAAGCCTTGGCCTGCCAGAACGGCCTTCGTTGCGCCTTGCCGGGCTGCCTGTCCGATGCGAGCCTCAACATCCGACCCCATTCGTGCGGTGAACCGTACCTGGCGTCCCAGATGTTCATTCAGTCCAACATTGTTGAGAACCAGTCTCTTTATGCCGTGGAAGCAGCGAAAGAGATCCGGCGCAATCAATAGCTCAACGTCACTTCCACAGATGGCCTTTGCAAGCTCCTTGTATGAGCCGTTAATGTTGGAGCCATGAAGATAGAGCAGGTGACGCTCCCGGTCCCACACAGCGATGAGTAGTTCCCAGCCCATCTCCCGAATCGATTCGACATCGCTCCAACGCACGCCTTGCTCTGTAGCTGCAAGCACCACGAGCGCGTTCTCTTGGTTATTGAGACTGTGGTAGAGTTTGTCTCGCGAGGTTAAACCACGGAACCCCTTCCTAAAGCTCCTAGGCCTCCAGTTGGCGCAGTGCGTCTTATAAACGACCATGCTCGCTGCAGGACGAAGGTCCTTGAGCGGAACCTCGCTGAGGAAGTTCTCAAACCCGCGAAAGAACTCCTGTGATGCTACCTCCTGGTGGATGGCGGCCGAGCTCAGCGCTGGAAGTAAGACGTTCCAATCCGGGTCTTGCGCGTAGAGGGTTCGAAGCTCGTCGGTTACATCAATGAGCGCAGTATTGGCGATGAATACCGGATCACCTAAATTGGAACGAGAGCGAGTGAACCGGCCTGCCAACTGCAGCGTGACCGCAAGGCTCTTACGGATGTCATGGAAGGCAGCGATCTTTAGCTCTGGAAGATCGAAGCCTTCGCCAAGCATGTCTACGCATACGACCACGCGTGCTGCACCCGAGAACAGTTTCCGTTTGGCTTCTTCTCGCTCTCTAACTGGCATCGAAGAGTGAATTGCTACGGTTTCATGGCGACTGAACGAGCGATACAGCGAGAGGATTGACGCAGCACGTGGCACGCTATCAACGCGCGCCATGACGATGTGTTTGCCGGTGACATCCTCATCAAGCTCGTCGAGCGCTGACTCAGCAATCTTTCTATCACCTCGCGCGGCATCAAACTCATGGACTTGCCGGAACCTGATAGGTCGAAAGTAACCCTCCTCTTGCGCCTTGCGTAGCGGATACACAAAAACCAACTTTCCGTCTACCTTCTGTCCGTCTTCTCGGAATGGCGTTGCCGTGAACTGTACGATTAACTTGTCCTCGAAGTGTTGGCGGAAAGTCTTCCAAGTTGTCGCTTCGGCGTGATGTGCCTCGTCGATGAAGAGATGGCTGCAGAACTCAGCCATTCGTGCCTGCACCTCTGCGTTGCATCCCCCGACGAGAGCGCTGGACGTCACAATTACGTTGCACTGGGAGAAGAACGTCTCTACCTCCCCGGTTGTCTTTGGACGTGACAGTAGCGTCCCGACCACCGGGCAACGCGCCTCGGGAGCCAGGACCCCACTGGTGGGGAACTTGAGAACACCTAGGGTCTCAAACTTTCCGGCGATTTGTGTCCGCAGGGCATCTGTCGGAACAACTACTAGCACCCGGTGGCAGAGCGCGGAGGTCAGGATCGACAGCATCGTTTCCGTCTTGCCTGTGCCAGTGGGCATGACGACGGTGGCGGTTTCTCTACTGATGGCCCAGTGAGCATGAATGGCATGTAATGCACCAATTTGCGGCCGACGCAGCCCGAGGATGCCTCGGTCCGCATCCTCTTCTACAAACCGAAAGGCACTTCGCCAGGACTCTTGTGCAGCCGCCGCAAGCTGGCTCGGAAGCGGGCGTTCATCCCGCAGGTGTGGGTGGTGCAGCCAGAAGCCGTCGGTGAGGTCCAGGTTGTCAACCAGGACCGAGTCGTACTGTGCAATAAGTACAGGTTCACCTCGGTTAAAGGCAGCTGACTTTGGCTTTTTTGAAAGGAGATACGCGAGCGTCTGGTCGGCTTCGTCTTGGAGAAGGTGACCAGGATCCTTCTCACGAGTGTATCGGACTGCCTTGCATTGCACTTCCCGCGCTGGTAGAAGCAACTGTCGAATGTGACCGAGATTGGCAACCTTCGCGTCAAGCGCCCATACCGCCGGTAGTTTGACCTGCAATCGATACTTCCTGGCTTAGCCCTCAAGGGCTTGTGGTTGTTCGGAGAGGCAAGTCTGCTTCGGGTGACACTAGGCTAGAAAAGAGGCCGCATCTTAGCTAGTGTGCGCCAAGTTACCTCAGAATGAGTTTGTCAAACACGCATTGGATACGTGCGAGATGTGTGAGCTCACCCCGCATGCCCCGCTGGCCGGCTGCTATACATGCCTTGTGGCGTCCATGCGTTGGTGCAGGACACGCACGATCCGAATCCCGTTGTCCTTGGGTATGTAGAATACCATGTGGGATTGATACTCAAACCGCCGCAACCCCGGCGCGAGTTCATCGGCCTTGCGCCCATGCGTCGGCTGTTCCGCAAGCATCCGGAACCGCTCATGCAAGCCCAAGAGATAGACCCGCGCCTGTTCCAGTCCGAAATGAAGGATCGTGTATTCATAGATGCTATCGAGATCGGCGGCGGCTTTCGACGAGAGGCTATAGACGGCCATTCGTCCTCAGCCGCGTTTCCACTCCCTCCATGATTTGCGACACGGTTCGGTCGCTGACGCCACTGTCCAACCCTTCCTGAATGGCTTCCTTCAGTGACTTAAATTTGGCACTGTCTTGATCGCGCCGGATCAGATCACGGATATATTCGCTGTCGTTCGTGAAGTTGCCGCGCTCGATCTGGGCTTTGATCCACTGATCCTGCTGTTCCGTGACGGTAATAGTCTTTCGTGTGGTTCCCATGTTGCGACCTCCACCATGTTCATACTATTGGTGCACTTTACCACTCTTTCGACCACGCTGGAAGCTCTTGTTTTATGACCCGCCCAGGCGCGGGGCAGAGGTGACCTCTACTGGACGAACGTCGCAACTCTTTCGTGTGAAATGCGAGTCTTCACTAATATATGTGTAGGGCCTCACAATCAGCTAAAGCCGATGGCATCCCGTCAACAGGCCTGCGGCCTAACCTCGTCGCTGAGCGTCTGCTTTCTCATCTTTCCAACTACTGCCTTGGGTCGATAGCTGGCACTGACCGCCGGGTCGAGTCTGAAGCACTAGAGTTGATTCCTGCTGTTCTGTGCGTACCTAATAAGTGAAGGAAAGGAGGCGCACAGCTTCTTGAGGTCAGCAGCCTCATGTGAGTGTGACTCGCCCTTGTGCAGCCAGCGTGCGTAGGGCACCGCTTCTGCCTCGGTTGCGAGAAAGGGTTCACGGTACGCGCATTGTTTCTCGGTGCCAGTAGGCACGGCCGTCGATGCGGTCCTTGTAAAGATCGATGCGCGGGACGATCAGCTAATACAGCGACTGAAGGATTGTCGAACTCTTCTCGGCCAGTCGGCAGCCCCGGTGTTCCACACAAGGGCGGGCCGTTTTTTTTTCTCACCTCGAAAGCCCTCGATCGTACTTGTCGGCCTCTCTCCTCCCACGTCTGCGGATTCACGTCACAGAAACGCACGAATAGTTCTCAAGAAGGACAGCGTGTATGGTTTGTGCGTTGGATTGAAAGGCTGAGGAAATAAAAAAAGCAGGGCGGAGGCAGGGTCAGAGAGCTTGTCAGCAACAGTGGAGATCTTGGAGGGGTTTCAGGCTTCCCGCTTCGCACCTACGGGCCTGCTCACCACCCCTGCGCTCGACCTCGGTGTCCGTCTCTGTTCCTCTCACCGAAGCCTCCGCTCACTTTATAGATAACGTCGCTTC
>WBZL01005688.1_pt1 | contig 10232 bp, 3 predicted proteins | sample 5204291 | NCBI WGS metagenome assembly WBZL01 (sample SAMN12344345, study PRJNA552823) | activated sludge metagenome | biome: Activated sludge suspended growth; feature: Nitrification reactor; material: Wastewater; isolation source: activated sludge from nitrification reactor of wastewater treatment... | reverse complement strand
CGATTTTTTACTGGCGGTCCTTAAGGAACGTACTGATCCCCGAACACTGCCCGGGTTAGAAGCGATGATGCCCGGTTCTGCATTGACGCGCTTACTCCAAGATCCATCGTTAGAAACCAATGCCGATCTTTCTATTATTGCGGGCGATATTGAGGGTGATTCGGTATGGAGTCAACTCAAACTGTGGGTGACTGATTGGTTTTATGGCAGCAATCATGATTTAGTGGTGAATACCGGCTCCATGTATGGAGGGCTCCGTCGCTTACCCCAACAAGCTCGTTTTCTCTGTGATCGTGGCCCAACCGTTCATCATTTCAACTATTTTAACAACGACAAAACGATTAACTGGTTGCTGCAGGGATTGGAACGTCTCGATGGTTGTAATGGTCCATTTCAGGCTATTGAGCAAGCCAAGCCAGAACAACCGCGTTGGCGATCTGCAGTGCAACGCAGCCGTAGTTCTGCAACGCCACGTCCCCTGGCTCTTGTATTGCCAGGGACGATGGGAAGCACCCTAAAGGTTGGAAAGGAAGAAGTATGGTTAAATTATTGGACGCTTGCACGGGGTGGATTAAAAAAAATACAGATGGGTGCGATAGGAGTTCAGCCCGATGATTTATTAGATGATTTTTATGGACCATTGCTTGAGTTTTTGGCGCTGACGCATCGCGTTGAAATCGTTCCTTATGATTGGCGTCTTTCAATTCGAGAAGCGGCGAAACGCCTTATCGAAACATTGCAAGAACATTTACCCGAAGCGGAACGAAATTATCAACCAGTACATCTGATTGCCCATTCTATGGGAGGCTTGGTTGTAAGAGCGATGCTCGCGGATGGCAAGGAAGGCACTGCGTTATGGCAGCGCATTGTTAAATTACCCAAAAGTCGCTTCCTAATGCTAGGAACACCGAACCAGGGTTCGTATGAAGCTGTGCGCTGGTTGACTGGCAATAATGCGACACAGGCTAAGCTGAGCTTGCTCGATCTGACGCAAAATACGGATGAGATTGCCAGTTTAGTGCGGCGTTATCCGGGTTTATTAGAATTGTTACCGTTTGATCCAGACAGTAAAGATTTTACCCAATCAAATCTTTGGGCTGATCTTAAAGCGCAATTATCGGCAGCATGGCTGCCACCGGAAACACTTGATCTCGTCAATATTCGCGATACTTGGTCTTTGCTTAAGAGTCCAGCGCAGTCGGTTGATCCCAAATATACCTGTTATGTTGCTGGATGCCAGGATGCAACGGTAGTGGATTATCGGTTAGTCGATTGCGGGGGATGGCTGCATGCTAATTCAAATTGTAAGCGTTTTGAGTTCTTGGCTACCCGGGAAGGAGATGGAACAGTCAGCTGGAAATCAGGTCGGTTACCCGATGTTCCCCTATGGTATTTGGAAGATACTGCCCATGATGATTTATGCAGGCAGAAACGCGCTTTTCCGGGTTACCTGGATTTGTTGATGAATGGAGATACTTCGCATTTATCAAAAACTCCACCCGGTCGTGCGCGTGCTCCAGTGGGTGAGTCCGAGTTGTTTGTTCTACCGACCTATCCGGTTGTTGATAGTATTCCCAGTGAAGCAAGTTTGCGTAGTTTTGGATTTGGATCATCACGACCGATGCGTGAGTCAGAAAATGGACTGACAATCCCCATCATTGAAGTCAGTATTTGCCACGGAAATCTAGCTTATGCCAAACATCCTGTATTAGTGGGGCATTATCGCGGAGATGGGATTTTTAGCGCTGAGAAAGCATTGGATGAGCGTCTGGAGTGTCAGTTATCAACCCGGATTCGGCTAGGATTATATCCCGGTGCAATCGGTAGCCATGCGTTGTTTTATGCCAAAGAACCGAATGCCAAACCCAGTGGGGCGATTGTAATTGGGTTGGGGCAAGTGGGCGATCTGACGCCGGGATTATTGACCCTTGGTGTCCAGAACGCGCTACTGGAATGTGCATTACAGATTGCCCAATGGCCAGCGGAAGATACCCGATTCAGCACTGAAGCTGGAAAACGTTCTATTGATATCACGTCGATGCTGGTCGGGACTGGCGCGGGTGGGATGACCGTTCGGGATTCAATCGAAGCGATTCTTCGCGGCGCCATTGCTGCCAACGAGAAATTAGCAGAAGCTGAGTTAGTCGATCAAGTGGCGATCAACCGTTTGGAGTTTCTTGAGCTATATGAGGATATAGCAATTGCAGCGGCTGAGGCACTCAATTTGATTTTGGCGAATAATCAATTATCCAGCAATGTGAATTGGCCAGACGCTACCGTGAGAGCGGGGGAGGGTGGTTATACTCGCCTACGCTATGATGAAATGGGCGGTTGGTGGCATCGGATGGAAATTAGTGAAACCGAAGGCCGAGAAATGCTGCGGTTTGTTTCAACCACCGATCGGGCCCGCGCTGAAGAAACGCTTGCAACAGGCCAACTCAAACTTGCTGATAATTTTATTCGGCAAGCATCCCAAGATGCGGGCACTAATACCGAAGCAGCAAAAACATTGTTTGAAATGTTGCTGCCAAATCGCCTTAAAGAATTAGCACCACAACAAGAAGGGCTTGTTTTAATCGTGGATGAAGCCTCAGCGCGTTATCCCTGGGAATTACTCGAGAATCGCTGGAGTCATAACGGTAAACCACCGGCTGTTTCTGCTGGATTGATTCGGCAGCTTAAAACATCGAACTTTCGTCCTTCACCTGCACATACTACAAAACTCAATGCCTTGGTGATTGGAAACCCTAATCTTTCCGAGTGGAGTAGTTTTCCTGATTTGGGTGGAGCGCGTGAAGAAGCGCAAAAGATCAGTGAGTTATTAAATTTAAATGGTTTTAAAGCCATCGATTACATTGATGCCAATGCGGACGATATTCTTTCGGGGTTGCATAAAGATGAATGGCGTGTGCTCCATTTGGCCGGTCATGGCGTTCATGATTTTGACGTCAGCAAAGCTGATCCCGGTGCACCAACGTTGCTAGATAATGTTACTCAATCAATGCATGGAAAGAAAAAATTGATCTCAGGCATGGTGATCGGTAAAAATACATTTTTGACCCCCGGTGATATCGAGCAAATGCGCTGGGTACCAGAAGTAGTATTCATCAACTGTTGTTATCTTGGTAAAACCCAATCAGTGATTGAAAAGCCCTATGGCCTGCTCGCTGCAAACCTTGCTGCACAATTTATTGTTATGGGGGTTAAAGCAGTCGTTTCAGCGGGTTGGGCAGTCAATGATGAAGCAGGTCTGGCTTTTGCAGACAGCTTTTACAAGAAGATGCTTCTAGGGATGTCGTTTGGCGATGCTGTTAGGCTTGCGCGTGAAGAAAATTGGAACAATTTTAAAACGCTCAATACGTGGGGTGCTTATCAATGTTATGGTGATCCAGATTACCGCTTAATGAATAAAGGAACTGACTTAGCGCCTTCCACTAAGAAAAGAACCTATTATGCGCCTGCAGAATTGCTAACCGATTTGAAGAATGATACCGCATTCATTCGGATGCAATTTAATGATAAGCGTAAAACAGAAGCAGAATTGAGTGATCTGAAGCAAACGATCGATGGTAGATTAACAGCAATTCCTCAAGATAAACAAAAGGCCTGGCTGGCTCGGGAAGATGTAAAAATTGCATTTGGACTTGCCTATGGTGAATTACGTGCATGGGATGAAGCCATTCAGTATTTGGAAGCTGCGTTACAAGCAGGTAATGCTGAATGCTCCGTTAAAGTGATGGAACAGCTCACTAATTTCCGAGTTCGCTCAGTAAGTCAACGATGGAGTCAGGTTAATGGGGTAACAGACGAGAAAGCCCAGAGTCAATGTCGAACTGATATTGAAAAGGCGATAAAAGAACTGGAACCCTTATGTGAATTCTTCCCAACATCAGAGCGTTATTCGATTATGGGCAGCGCTTATAAACGCCTGGCCCGCATGCAGACCAACAAAAAATCCCTGCAAAATGCGTTAGAAAAGATGGCGCTTTATTATCGAAAAGCTTATGAAAAAAGTGGATCGACTGATTACTATCCTTTTACCAATATGGTGACTGCAAATTGGCTCATCAAGAATTTAGGGAAACCGTCCGGTAACGATTTTGATGCGTTAATCGACGATTGCGATCGAATAATCGCGATTACCCAAGAGAAAAACAGCCATAGCCCTAATTTCTGGAATAGCGTAGCGCTGGCAGATTGTGCTTTAGTCAAATGGATGCTGCAAGGGGAATTATCGGAAGCATCAACGAACGAAGTGATCGCACTTTATCAGCGAGCAATTCAAAGAGGGGCAAGTCCACGGGAGATAGGATCGGTTAAGGAAAATTTCCAATTTCTCATGGATTTGACCCAATCGCTTGATCCATCGATTCAAGATGCGCTAAAGTCGATTCACGAGGCGTTGCCCTAAGCCATCAAAGGGTAATCGATAAGATAAAGGTTATAGTGTTCTTTGCTTCAGTATGCGCACCGTATTCATCAGTTATAGCCGCGCTGATTTGACACAAGTTGAGTCGGTGGAGGCACAGCTCAAATCCAGTGGGGATATCCAGGTCTGGCGCGATCAAGAACGCCTTTATGGTGGGCAGAAATGGCCCAAAATTCTTGGAGAAGCCATCGCACAGCAAGATCTTTTTCTGTTATTTTGGTCACGACAGGCTGCAGCTTCGTACTTTGTCGAATTTGAGTGGACAACCGCGCTGGCGCTTAAAAAGACCGTCATCCCGTGCCAATTGGACGATACGCCTTTGCCCAGCGCATTGGCAGCGGTTCAAAGCTTATCGGTGCATGATTTTCCACGATTACTCGCAACTTTGCGAGCAACTTCATGCTCAGCAAACATTTCCGAGCAGCAAGTGCTGATCGATCAATTAGAGCGCATCACAGCCACAAACCCAGAACAAGTCGTCAAACAATCACGTAATCTGTTTGACCAGAAAAATTGGACAGTAGGCGGAAATGTCATTCAAGGTGAGAATATCACCATTCATATTGCTGGCCAGGGTGCGGGAGGAGGTCAACGGCTTATTGAGAAATGGCAACTTTGGGTGGGGGTGGTCGTTGGTATTTTGACCGCGCTAACACTTGCGCTTGAGCTGCCTGAGAAAATTTTTGGTAAGCGCGATTCAGACAAAAATACGACAGTATCAAGGGAAGAAAAATTGCAACGTATAGCAGGCGCAATTCGCAACGAACAAAATGAGCCACTTCCAAACGTTCAGGTATCCTTACCGCAATTCCAGAAAACGACGGTAACCGATCATTTAGGCCAATTCCAATTCGAAGTGAAGGCGCGTGAACAAGAAACAGTGGCATTGCTTGCGCAAAAGCAGGGTTATCTACCTTATGAAACCGATGTGACGCTTGGCAATATCGCACTTGGCTTTACCTTACGCTCAAAAAAACCATGAAAAAAGCATTTATCCTCATTATTGTTTTATTCGGTTTAACCTGCACTCCGTTCACTTGGGCGACAGAGCGCTTCTTGAAAGGGAGTGTTTCGCTAGTAGGCGACCACGATGAGCCAATTCCTTTAGTGGGGCAGGATGTAAGGATTCAACAATCGGGTGATAGCGCCAGAACAAAAGAAGGAGGTCTATTTCGCTTATTTCTGCCTAATCATTTTCAGGCTGGCAGCAAAATTACCTTGGGGGTAGAAAAAGCGGGGTGGCGTATCCAATATCCGCTGGAGGGGGAAGTCATTATTCCCAATGAGCTTGAGAAAGCATTGATCGATATCCGTATGCTGCCCGTGGGCTCGAAGAAATTCTGGTCTCATGATCGCATGGAAAAATTCATCCAAGACGTTGCGGAAAAAGCTAAGCAACAAGTGCAACCGCAAGGTAAACCGCAAGATATCGATTTGAGTCGCTATATTAAGGAATGGGCCTTAAGGTATGGTTTTAGTGTGCAACAAGCTAAAGCTGAGATTGATAAATGGGCAACCGAAGTCGAGCAACAAAATGATCCGTATCAACTCGGGCTTGCAGCGTTTGCGCGTAAGAATTTTGGCGAGGCGAGCCAGCTCTTTGCGCAATCTGCTCAACAGAAGGCGCAGGCTTACCAACAAGCATTAGTGGAAGCTGAACAGTATCGTGCGGATATAGTGCGCGATTACCGGTTAGCCGGAGATGCTGCATACAGCAATTACCAGTTTGCTGCTTCACGGTCGCACTATGAGAATGCGTTGCGCCATATTGCTAAAGTACAGCAACCGCAGCTTTGGGGAGCTGTGCAAAATGAAATAGGGATCGTCATTCGGGAGCTTGCTGTTCGTACGGAAGGGAATGATATCCATACATTGTTTAAACAAGCGGTACAAGCGTACCGGGAAGCGCTGACAGTATACACACGAGAAGCGCTCCCGCAGGATTGGGCGGCGACGCAAAATAATCTGGGGATTGTGCTGAGGGAGCAAGGGATACGCACGCAAGGGGAAGCGGGAACGCAATTATTAAGCCAAGCGGTACAAGCGTACCGGGAAGCGCTGACCGTATATACACGAGAAGCGCTCCCACAGGGTTGGGCGGCGACCCAAAATAATTTGGGAAATGTGCTAAGGGAACAAGGAATTCGCACGCCAGGCGAAACGGGAACGCAATTATTAAAACAAGCGGTACAAGCGTACCGGGAAGCGCTGACAGTATACACACGAGAAGCGCTCCCGCAGGATTGGGCGGCGACGCAAAATAATCTGGGGATTGTGCTGAGGGAGCAAGGGATACGCACGCAAGGGGAAGCGGGAACGCAATTATTAAGCCAAGCGGTACAAGCGTATCGGGAAGCACTGACCGTGAGAACACGAGAAGCGCTGCCGCGGGATTGGGCGGCGACGCAAAATAATCTGGGGATTGTGCTGAGTGATCAAGGGATACGCACGCAAGGGGAAGCGGGAACGCAATTATTAAGCCAAGCGGTGCAGGCATATCGGGATGTGCTGGAAATTGATTCCGATAATGAACAGAGCTATCAGGCAGCAGCTATTTTATATCATGAATTCCTGTTTGCTTTTCACGACGCATTGACTGTGCACCAGCAATGGCTGCAACGACATTCAGACGATCTATCAGCCCGTGCTAGTTTTGCGGAGGCGCACTTTACCACGGGCCGCTTTGCTGAAGCTGAGCAGCAGCTTGCGGCTTTAATGACGCACAACGATCTAGAACCTGGAACACGTGTTGGTTTGCAAGGAATTCGTATTGCAAATTGGCTTGCATTGCATGAAATATACCAAGCGCGGATCATCGGTGAGGAATTACTCGCGCTGCTCGATAAACTCCCGGCTGATTTTGAACCGGGTTGGCATTTCTCGGGGGCAAAATACTATGTGAACCAGGAACCTCAGCTCGCTGCGCAACGTGAGGTGCTATTGGATTTATTGACAGCGCTCGAGGAAAAAGATGCTGTTCAACGTCGCCGTGTGCTCGAAAGCGTGATGGAACGGATTAAAGCCATGCAGTCGAATTTACACTGAAATTGCGCAGCGAGCTTTGCTGCGTTGGGTGCATGTTTCTTGGAGAAAGTTACCGTTAAAGTGCATGAGTATCGATCCTTGTCACCTGCCCGGTTCTTCGCTTGACTTCATGATACATATGCGCGGTTCCGCCGGGACCATCACCACCGCCCCCGTCCCACAGGCAAATGAATTGTACTTTCTGGATGCCCTGCGCGAGCGCAGTATAAAGTAGCCAAAGATTGCAGCGTTCATAGGGATCACTGTCAGTCGGTATGGCACCTAACGCTTGAGGGGCTGCGCGAATTTCAAACGCAAGTTTGGCTTTGGCAGTTAAATAGCGGGATCGCCAGGCTTCGCTGTGGCAGACCACTGATTTCTGGATGAATTCGGGTTCATCGAAGGGTTGCAGCCATTGCACTTTTACCCCCAATTGCTGACATGCTTCGGTAAATAATAAATCACCGCCACAAGCGCCTTGTGTGAGCGCCCAATCTTGAGGACCGGCGCCTAAATTTTTCAGTGCAGTTGCGATGTGTTGTGCTGCGCTCGCTTCTTTCTCTGCCGGAAAGCGCGGTGTGGGTCGATTGGGCGCGTCAATCATATGGCCGCTAAATAGGAAGACTTGACGGGGTACTTCCTGATCGGTTTTTAGTTTGGTTAATCGTTGAAGTGCACGTTCAAAGGTTTCGATACCGGCTGCCACATTTTCAGGATGAAAGTTTAACTGATTGAGCAGTTGCAATTGTTGCAAGCTGGAATGGAGCGTAAAGTCTTGGTTGTCATTGTCTGCAATCGCTTCTTTATACGCAGCTTTCACGGTTTCTGGGGTACCCACCAATATTTCCAGGTCGCCGAGCGTGGCTTGAGGCCAGAATGAAGGGTGAGTTTCCGTTTCAACGTAAGCTGCAAAGCGGATCGCACCGGCCATGGCGCTCATTTCTGGGTGATATCGAGTATCGTGAGTGAGATCTTCGTATAAATACATCAGGGTTAGCGCATTAATTCCCGAGTAGTAATGCCCAGGATTAAAGCGGTAAGCGGTGCGATAGCTTTCGATAGCGTTTTTTAGTAACGGCGATTGGTAAGCGGCTTCGTCGCGGTAACTTTGTGTCGTTTGATTGGGTTGATTCCAGGTGCTATACCACGCGTCTTTATCGATACGCCCCAACAATGCCCAAGTTTCGGGATCGTGTTTATAGTTTTCCTGGCTGAGGATGCTTTGGTAATGCGTGCGTGCCCGATCTAAGGAATAACCAGATTCGTTGCGCTGGGCTAGGCGCTGCAAACAAATCCCTTTTTCGTGTAATCCCAGTAGATTATCCGGTTCAATGGCAAGGCCACGTTCGAGTTGATCGAGCGCGAAGTGGAAATGCTCATGTTGACGAAGCGCTTTGCCCGCTTTAATCCAGGCTTCTGCGCGTAATGCCGCGACAGGCGCTTCATCTGCGAGCACCAACACATCCCCCAGGTATCCGGCGTTGACCGCAAGTTTGATTCGATTTTCCCAAGCCTGGTATTTCTCCCAGTATTCTTGGATACCGCCAATTCGCAGCGATTTCCAGTCCGGCTCCTGAAGATGGGGTAGTAGCTGATAAACAGGGCTGGTTTTGCGCCCATGCCATGATTGCATCGTGGCTTTGACCATTTCGGTCAAGTTTTGAATATCAGCACCGACTAACAGGGGATCTGGGCCTTCCGCTTTGATGTGGTAGCGCAATTTGCGATCCGTATAGAGATCAAACGCAGTGGAAATCTCACCACCACAAATTAAAACGACACCGCGTGCCCGCAGGCCATGCCGTATCCCTAGCTCATACCAAACATTGGGGTTGTCGAGCGTGATATCCGCAATGACGAGATCGGCCAGTAAAAGCTCTTGAAACATATCCGTGCGAATATCGCCAGTACGATGCTCTTCATCGGCTCTCAATGGCTGTAAGCCAGCAGTGCGCAGCGCTGGTTGGATGAGTTCACTGTAGATACGATTGAAATCGATTAGATTGCCTTGGTTATCTTTTTTGATGCCAAAGGGCATCGCGACAAACGCATGAGGTTTCATGGCTGACCTCGCTTAAATGATTGGAGTAGTGATAGTGTAATGGAAGGAATGGAATCGTTAAACGCAACAGAAATAGAAAGATTGAAAACATCTCTACTCGGGTCAGTTTCCAAGTATGTATTATGCGCTTCGTGTTGTTTCAATGTGTCTTGTAATCTTTTATAAAAATCAATTTTATATTGGTATTCGTCCTGTACTAAGGGCCAATAGATGAAGCAAGCGATTTTCGACAGAATTCGGCGTGTTGGTTACTGATGATGGTCAATCTTTATGTAAGCAACTTAAAGGGTTCTTACAAAATCTGCGCATGTGTTTTTTCACACAGACCCTATGAATCCGAATTAGTAAGATTTTTATCGGCAGTGGGCAAATTAGAAATTAAATTTGTTTTCGATGCCTACAGTTGATGTATCTTATGACTGAAAATTAATTCTTATAAGGGAAGTGAAAGCGGACTCAAGTGATGTAATAAGTAAATCAACTTGCTGTTCTCAAAATAATTAGGTAGTAAATCTAGGTAATTTTCTTAAACCAATAGACAAATAAACAGGAGATCAAATGTTTAGTATTCGTTGTATTGAATCGACAATACGAATTATGTTACCGGCTGCATTCTTGCTGGTGTTAACGCCGCTGTCAGCAGATGATAAGCATGGACACGCTAATCAATTACCTAATATGTTTACCTCGACGAATGCGCATGGAAAAGATGCGACA
>WBZL01005687.1_pt1 | contig 10232 bp, 6 predicted proteins | sample 5204291 | NCBI WGS metagenome assembly WBZL01 (sample SAMN12344345, study PRJNA552823) | activated sludge metagenome | biome: Activated sludge suspended growth; feature: Nitrification reactor; material: Wastewater; isolation source: activated sludge from nitrification reactor of wastewater treatment... | reverse complement strand
ACCCCGTTTCTGGGACCACCGTGACGGCACCCACGACTACCGCGTGGACCCAGAACGCCGAGGTCCTCGTTCTGGGACCAGGAACGTGCCGCCGGTGACCGAGATGTGGTCCCAGAACGAGGTGGGTCGGTCGCGTGCGAGCGTGCCGGGCGCCGGGCGGAGTCAGGCGCCGGCGGCGAGCGACACGGTGTCGGTGTCGCGCCCCGAGCGCAGGAGGGTGCCGGGGCGGGCGGGGGTGAAGGCGCCGCCGGGGGCGACGATCTCGGTGCCGTTGACCAGCACGCGCTCGACGCCCTCGGGCTCGGAGTAGAGGCGGGCGGCGCCGCCGGGGAGGTCGGCCCGCATCCCGACCGCTCCCGGGGCGATGCGGTCGGGGTCGAACACCACCACGTCGGCGGCCCAGCCCTCGGCCAGCCGGCCACGGCCCTTCAACCCGTAGAGGCGGGCGGGCACGTCGGTGAGCAGGTGCACCGCCTCCTCGAGCGCCATGAGCCCCCGGTCCCGCACGGACTCGCCGAGGAAGGCGGTCGTGTAGTTGAAGGTGGCGATGAAGTCGAGGTGGGCGCCGGCGTCGGAGGCGCCGAGGATCACCCGCGGGTCCCGCCAGGTCTGCGCCCGCAGCGCCCAGCTCTCCTCGTCGTCGCCGCTCTGCGGCGGGAGGATCACGGTGCGCAGGTCGTCGGCGATCACGATGTCGAGCAGCGCGTCGAAGGGCTCCTTGCCCTGCTCGGCGGCGATGTCGCCCACGAGGCGCCCCTCGTGGCGCTTGGTCTCGGGGGTGAACGCCTCCTCGATGGTCATGCGGTGCCACTGGGCGATGCGGGCGAACGGGCCGGCGTCGGGGCCCTCGACGCCCTCGCGCAGGCGCCGGCGCTGCTCGGGGTCGGCGAGGGCGTGGAGCTTGTCGCCCGCCGGCAGGGTCATGACCTTGGCCCAGCCCGGGAAGGTGTCGAGCAGGAACCCCGTCAGGAAGCAGAGCCGGATGCGCATGAGGTCGGGCACGGTCAGGGCCAGCACCTTGGCGCCACGCGCGGCGGCGACGTCGCTCGCGGCGAGGCGCCGGGCCACGTCGTCGACCGAGCGGGCGTTGGCGGCGACGAGCACGTTCCAGTTGAGGGGGCGGTCGGCGGCGAGCGACATGTCGGCCATGAGCTCGGCGTGCTCGTCGCTGAACGGGCCGACCGTCGGGATGAACTCGAGGCTCGTGCCCGGGTGGTCGCGCACGACCCGGCACAGCCGGACGAGCTCGTCGCGGGTGGCGTGGCGGGACGGCACCGGGTCGCCGTCGCCGTCGCTGTGGGTCGTCGCCCACGAGGACGAGAAGCCGAGCCCGCCGGCGCTCAGCCCGTCGGCGAGCAGCCGGGCCATGGCCTCGACCTGCTCGTCGGAGGCGGCCTCGCCCACCGCGGCGTCACCCATGACCGCCGGGCGCAGCGCCGAGTGGCCGACGAGGAAGCCGGCGTTGACCGCGAGGGTGCCGTCGAGGCGGTCGAGGTACTCCGCCGTGCTGCGCCAGTCCCACGGCACGCCCTCGGCCAGCGACTCGAGGGGCATGCCCTCGACCCGGGCGAGCATGCGCATGAGGTACTCGCCGTCGGCGGCCTCGCCGGTGAGCGGGGCGATGCTGAACCCGCAGTTGCCGGCCACCACGGTGGTGATGCCGTGCAGCGGCGACGGGCTCAGCGTCGGGTCCCAGAAGGCCTGGGCGTCGTAGTGGGTGTGCAGGTCGACGAAGCCCGGGGCGACGATGCACCCGCCGACGTCGATCTCGCGGTCGGCACCCTCGCCGGCCAGCTCTCCGGGCCCGGCGACGGCGGCGATGCGCCCGTCCCGGATGCCCACGTCGGCGGGGCGCCGCTCGGCCCCCGTCCCGTCGACGACCTCGCCCCCACGGATGACCACGTCGAGCACGACGACCCCCTCCGGTGCGGGCCGCCGGTCGGCCACGCCTCCTCGGGGTTGACGTTACCGTTGGGCCCGATGGGGGTCACCGCCGCGCCGGGCCAGTCGAGCGTCACGGGCGCGCCCGACCCCGTCACCGGGCTGCTCCCCGACCCCGAGCCGGGCCCGATCCACTACACGCTCATCTCGGTGGACGACCACCTCGTCGAGCCCGGCGACCTGTTCGAGGGGCGCCTGCCCGCCCGCTTCGCCGACCGGGCGCCGCACGTCCGGGAGACGTCGAAGGGCAACCAGGTCTGGGAGTTCGAGGGCAAGGTCTTCCCCCAGCTCGGCCTCAACGCGGTCGTGGGCCGGGACCGCAACGAGTCCGCCATCGAGCCCCGTCGCTTCGAGCACATGCGCCCCGGCTGCTACCGCATCGACGACCGGGTGCGCGACCAGGACCTCGCCGGCATCTGGGCATCGCTCAACTTCCCGTCCCAGATCACCGGCTTCTGCGGCACGGTCTACGCCCGGGCGGAGGACCCCGAGCTCGGCCTCGCCGTCACCAAGGCGTGGAACGACTGGCTCCACGACGCCTGGTGGCAGCCCCATCCCGAGCGCAGCATCCCCCTCGGCATCACCTGGCTCGCCGACCCCGAGCTCGGCGCCGCCGAGGTCCGCCGCAACGCCGAGCGGGGCTTCCGGGCCGTCACCCTCCCCGAGAACCCGCACAAGCTCGACCTGCCCTCGGTGTACTCCGGCTGGTGGGACCCGGTCCTCGCCGCCTGCGTCGAGACCGACACCGTCGTGTGCCTGCACGTCGGGTCATCCGGGATGATGCCCATGCCGCTGGACGCCCCCCTGATCGAGCTCGGCGCCACCCTCTTCGGGGCGCTGTCGCTCGACGCCTGCGCCAACTGGCTGTGGTCCGGCGTGCCGGTGCGCTTCCCCGGGCTGAAGATCGCCATGTCCGAGGGCGGCGTGGGCTGGATCCCGATGCTCGTCGACCGCCTCGACTACATCGTCGGGCACTCGGGCCACGGCCGGAAGGCGTGGCAGGCCCTCGGCACCGACCTCTCCCCCAGCGAGGTCCTGCGCCGCAACTTCTGGTTCTGCACCATCGACGACCCCACCTCGCTGGCGGCGGCGCAGCAGGCGGTGGGCACCGGCCGCCTCATGATCGAGGTGGACTACCCCCACGCCGACTCGACGTGGCCCGCCACCCAGGCGTTCCTGCACGACCGCCTCGCCGGCCTGCCCGACGCCGACGTGGCCCGCCTCGCCTACGCCAACGCCGCCGAGCTGTTCCGCTGGCCGCTGCCGCCCGAGCCGCAGCCACCGCTCCCCCCGTCCGCCTGACCCCGTCCCGTCCCCGCCCCGACCCAGGAGCCCCCCGTGCGCCGTCCCGCCCTCGACCACCTCACGGTGCCGTCGCTGCCCACCTCGCTGCCCTCGCTCGACGCGCTGCAGGCGCAGCTCGACCACCTGCCCGAGCTGCGCGACCTGCCGGCGAGCCTGCCCGCACTGCCGGCCCTGCCCAAGGGCTCGGCACTGCCCTCGGCGCCCAAGGTCCCCGAGTGGGTGCCGATCACCCCGTTCCAGGCCAAGGTCACGCTCCTGTCGATCCGCTCGGTGATCGGCGTGCTCGGCTGGCTGTTCCCCAACCTGACCGGCCGCCTCTTCGGCATCGACCCGGCCACCAACCCGTCGGCGCCCTACCTCGGCCGCCTCTTCTCGGCGCGCGAGCTGGCACTCGTCGCGCCCCTGCTGATCGAGGACGAGGACGTCCAGCGCCGCTCGCTCCAGGTCGGCATGGCCGTCGACGCCGCCGACGCGGCCGCCTCGGTCGCCGCGGGCGTGAGCGGCGCCCTGCCCAAGCGGGCCGCGCTCATGACCGGCGTCACCGCCGTGATCGCCCTCCTCCTCGGCTGGATCGCCACCTCCGAGGACTGACCACCGCCATTCCTCCAGCGGAAGCGCGCGGTTCCACCGCGCGCTTCCGCTGGAGGAACGAGAACGCAGGGGCGGACGGGGAGGTAGGAAGCCCGCATGCTGCGGTTCGAGAACGTGATCGTCGACGCCCGGGACATCCGGGCGCTGGCCGACTTCTGGCGGGAGGCCCTCGGGTGGGTCGTCACCTACGACGACGGCGAGGAGATCTGCCTCAACCCCGGCGGAGGTGACGTGGACGACCCGGCGACCTGGCTGTTCCCGGACCTGGTCTTCGTGAAGGTCGACACGCCGGAGACCGGCCGCCAGCGCATCCACCTCGACCTGGCCAGCGCGTCGGTGGAGGAACAGCAGGCCACCGTCGAGCGGCTGCTCGCGCTGGGCGCCACCCGGGCCGACGTGGGCCAGCCCGCCGACGCGCCCTTCACCGTCCTGGCCGACCCCGAGGGCAACGCCTTCTGCGTGCTCGATCCCCGCGACGAGTACCGGGACACGGGCAGCCTCGCCGCCGTCGTGCTCGCCGCGGAGGACGCCAACGCGCTGCGGGACTTCTACGTGCTCGCCACCGGGTGGGACCTCGTGCGCGACGAGCCCGGCTACCTGGCCTTCCGCCGTCGTGACGGCCGGGGCCCGTTCCTCGAGCTCATCACCCGCGAGGGGCTCGACCCCGACGACGCCCGCAAGAACCGCATCCACCTGGACGTCTCGCCGCGCGAGGACGAGGACCAGGCCGCTTACGTCGAGCAGCTGCTCGCCCTCGGCGCCGCCCGGGTCGACGTCGGCCAGGGCCCTGAGGTCACCTGGGTCGTGCTCGCCGACCCGGAGGGCAACGAGCTCTGCGTCCTGTCCCCCCGCCCCTGAGCGCACGTCGAACTAGCGTGGGGCCCGGTAGGAGGTCCACGTGCGACTCGGGCGCAGGCAACGGGCGGAACGTCGCCTGATGACGGTCGCGGCGGTGGTGACCTCGGTGTTGCTGGCAGGGTCCGTGGTCCCGACGGCCGCGGCGTCCCTCGCACCACCAGCGCCCGGTACGACGCCCGAGTTCTCCCCCGGAGCCGCCCGCGCGTCGCTCACGGCGTCGCCGTCGATCACGGTCACCCTCGACGACATCCCCGATGCCGGCCAGGACATCGGGTTCACGACCTGCCTCCATGGGTCCGGCTGCTCGTCCTTCTCGCTCGACGACGACGCTGATCCCACGTTGACCAACAAGGCGTCCGCCGAAGGGGTGCCGCTGGGCACGTACACCCTCACCCAGGACACGGCACCCTCGAGCTCGACGCTCGCCATCGCCTGCAACGGACAGGTCGCCGTCGACAACGGCCAGCGTCAGGTCACCTTCGAGATCCAGGGCAGCGAGGCGATCTCGTGCACGTTCACCAACCGACTGCCCGGCCTCTCGGTCCGCCACGTGACGCAGCCGACCTTGACGGACGTGGGCCAGCCCGATCAACCCTTCACCTACCACGGCTGCCTCGGCAGCGGCTGCGCCGCGTTCACCCTCGACAACAGCAGCCAGAGCCCGTACCCCGAACGTCAGTCGTCGGCGGTCGCTCCCGGCACCTACACCGTCACCCAGGACGCCGTTCCCGGCTGGACGGTCACGGCGATCGCCTGCCCGGGCGCCGTCGGCTCGACGCCCGACCCCGCCAACCGCACGGTGACCGTGGTCGTCGGCGCCGCCACCACGGCGAACTGCGTGTTCACCGTGCGCGCGTCGATGCTGACCATCTCCCTGGACGCCACGCCGAGGACGACCCAGTCCTTCAGCTTCACCGGGTGCCGCCAAGGCGGAGGCTGCGCTGACTTCACGCTCGACGAGACCACCTCCGGCGTCTCGGACACACACCGCGCCGTGGCGCTCGCCCCCGGCACCTACACGGTCACCCAAGGGGCGACGGCGGGCTGGGACCTCACCTCCCTGTCCTGCCTCGGTGGTGGCAGCACCGACGTCCCGAACCGGCGGGCCACCGTCGTGGTCGACGCCACCACGCAGGCCCGCTGCACGTTCACCAACCGTTCCGCGGCCATCACCGTCGTGCAGAGCACGGCGGGCGGCGACGGTCAGGACTTCTCGTTCTCCGGTTGCGCTGGCAGTGGGTGCGGCACGTTCCGCCTCGACGACGACAGCGACCCCACCCTGCCGAACAAGCTGACGGCGGCGGGGTTGGCCCCGGGCACGTACACGGTCAGCCAAGCCGCCGTCGGCGCGTTCCCGCTGACCTCGTTGAGCTGCAGCACCGGGGAGAGCGTGGACCTCGCCCAGCGAACGGTGACCATCACCCTGGCGGCCGACGAGGCCACCACGTGCACGTTCTCGAACGGCACGCCGAGGATCACGCTGCGGCAGGACACGGTGCCGGACGCGCCTCAGGACTTCACCTACACGACATGCCAGCTCGCCACGGGTTGCGGGGCGGTGACCCTCGACGACGACGCCGACCCGACGCGGCCGAACCAGGTGACGGTCACCGACCTCGCCCCCGGCGACTACCGGATCACCCAGTCCGACACCCCGGGCTACACCCGGCCGAGCATCGACTGCGGCCACAACCCGAACCCCGAGAAGGTCGGGGCCAGCGCGCTGCTCACGCTCAGCCGCGGGACGACGTGCACGTTCACGAACATGCCCGCTGGTCCGGCCGTGTCCGACGCAGTGCAGGTGGCGCTCACCGAACGGCTGGGCTGCGTCCGGACGAGCGCGTCGCGCGTGCGCTGCTGGGGCGCCGAGCACCCCGCCGGTGGATCGATCCTCGCGGCGCCGCTGACGGACTCGAGCGCGATGATCATCACCGACGCGGCCGAGGTCTCGGTCGGGGGCGGCTACGCCCAAGGCGCGCACGGCTGCTACCGCACCGCTGGTGGAGAGGTCCGATGCTGGGGCCGCAACCAGTTCGGTGCCGTCGGCGACGGGAGCGACCAGACCCGCACCGACCCGGTGCCGGTGCTGGCCCCCTCCGGGTCGGGGCCCCTGACCGGAGCCAGCGAGATCAGCGTCGGCACCCTGCACGCCTGCGCCGTGCTCACCAGCGGCCAGGCCCGGTGCTGGGGCCACGGCGGCTGGGGCCAGCTCGGCGACGGCACGTTCACGGACCGGTACCGGCCGGTGGTCGTCTCGAACCCGGAGGGCACCGGACCGCTCACCGACGTGGCCCACATCGCTGCCGGAGACTCGGCCACGTGCGCCGTCCTCACGAGCGGGGCCGTGCTGTGCTGGGGGCAGGGACCGCTCGGCACGGGGAGCACCACCGGCCCGGGCCGACCGCAACCGGTGTCCAACCCCGCGGGCACCGGCCCGCTGACCGGCGCCACCGACGTGAGCGTCACGGCAGCGCCCGCCTCCTCCCTGCCCGGGGGTGTGGCCTGCGCCGTCCTCGCCAGCACCCGAGCGCTGTGCTGGGGCCAGAACGGCGGGGGCCAGCTCGGCGACGGCACCACCACGGATCGCACTCGGCCCGTCCCGGTCGTGGGCACGGACGGCTCGGGCACCCTGATCGGGGTCACCGAGGTCAGCGCCGGGACGGGTCAGACGTGCGCCAGGCTCACCTCCGGACAGGTGCGGTGCTGGGGGTTGCAGGACGACGGCGCCCTGGGCAACGGGAGCATCGCCCGGGCCACCGTCCCCCATCCTGTCGTCGTGCTCGGCACCGACGCGACGACCGCGCTCGCCGGCGTGACCTCCCTGGCCGCCGGCTGGGGGTCCACCTGCGCGGCGGGGCAGGACGGCGAGGCCTGGTGCTGGGGCTCGTCCCTGTACCGCGCCCTGGGAACGGGTTCGAATTACGAGCGCTGGCCCTACGCCACCAGCGTCCTTCGCTCCCCCTGAGCAACGTCCTTCGAACTGGCTCCCGATTTCGGTGCCCTGGCACCGAAATCGGGAGCCAGAACGGATCAGGTCAGCGCTTGGCGGTGATGTCGATGGGGCGGGTGACCTCGGCGAAGAAGTCGTTGCCCTTGTCGTCGACCACGATGAACGCCGGGAAGTCCTCGACGTCGATCTTCCAGACCGCCTCCATGCCCAGCTCGGGGTACTCGAGCACCTCGACGTGGCGGATGCAGTCCTTGGCCAGGCGGGCGGCGGGGCCGCCGATCGAGCCCAGGTAGAAGCCACCGTGGCGCTTGCAGGCGTCGGTGACCTGCTGGCTGCGGTTGCCCTTGGCCAGCATCACGTGGCTGCCGCCGGCGGCCTGGAACTTCTCGACGTAGGAGTCCATGCGCCCGGCGGTGGTGGGTCCGAACGAGCCCGAGGCGTAGCCCTCCGGGGTCTTGGCCGGGCCGGCGTAGTAGACGCAGTGGTCGCGCAGGTAGTCGGGCATGGCCTCGCCGGCGTCGAGACGCTCGGCGATCTTGGCGTGGGCGATGTCGCGGGCCACGACCATGGGGCCGGTGAGCGAGAGCCGGGTCTTCACCGGGTACTTCGACAGCTCGGCGCGGATCTCGTCCATCGGCCGGTTGAGGTCGATGCGCACCACGTCGCCGGCGTCCTCGAGGTCGTCGTGGGTGGTGTCGGGCAGGAACCGGGCGGGGTTGCGCTCGAGCTCCTCGACGAACACGCCGTCGGCGGTGATCTTGGCCAGCGCCTGGCGGTCGGCCGAGCAGGACACGGCGATGGCCACCGGGCACGACGCGCCGTGGCGGGGCAGGCGGACGACCCGCACGTCGTGGCAGAAGTACTTGCCGCCGAACTGGGCGCCGATGCCCGAGTTGCGGGTGAGCTCGAGGATCTCGGCCTCGAGCTCGGGGTCGCGGAAGCCGCGGCCGAGGTCGTTGCCGGTCGTGGGCAGCGAGTCGAGGTAGCGGGCCGAGGCGTACTTGGCGGTCTTCAGCGCGAACTCCGCCGAGGTGCCGCCGATGACCACGGCGAGGTGGTACGGCGGGCAGGCGGCGGTGCCGAGCATGCGGGTCTTCTCGTCGAGGAAGCGCATCAGGCTGGTCGGGTTGAGGACCGCCTTGGTCTCCTGGAACAGGTAGCTCTTGTTGGCCGAGCCGCCGCCCTTGGCCATGAAGAGGAACTTGTAGGCGTCGCCGTCGGTCGCGTAGAGCTCGATCTGGGCGGGCAGGTTCGTGCCGGTGTTCTTCTCGTCCCACATCGTGACGGGCGCCATCTGCGAGTAGCGCAGGTTGGCCCGGGCGTACGTCTGGGCGATGCCCTCGGACAGGGCGGCCTCGTCACCGCCGGCGGTGAGCACGTTCTGGCCCCGCTTGCCCATCACGATGGCCGTGCCCGTGTCCTGGCACATCGGGAGCACGCCGCCGGCGGAGATGTTGGCGTTCTTGAGCAGGTCGAGGGCGACGAAGCGGTCGTTGGCCGACGCCTCCGGGTCCTCGAGGATGTTCGCGAGCTGCTGGAGGTGGCTCGACCGCAGGAGGTGCGCGATGTCCCACATCGCCTCGCGGGCGAGGGTGGTCAGCGCCTCGGGCTCGACCTGCAGGAACGTGCGGCCGGCGGCCTCGACGGTGGACACGCCCTCGGTGGTGACGAGCCGGTACTCGGTGTCGTCGGGGCCGAGGGGCAGGAGGTCCTGGTACTCGAATTCGCTCACGGCCTCACGCTACGGCCGCCCGCGCACGGAGGCGAACCGGTGGCGAACGAGCACCCCGGCGATGGCTCCGCCCGAACTGGCTCCCGATTTCGGTGCCCTGGCACCGAAATCGGGAGCCAGTTCGGCGATGGTGCTCAGTTGGGGTCGACGCGCGTGAGGACGGTGCCGTCGTGGGGCACGGTCCACAGCGATCCCTCGCCGGCGGCGACCTCGCGCAGCTCGCCACCGACCTCGACCTCGGCGACCACGGCCACGTCGGCGGGGTCGATCTCGACGAGGTTCGACAGGCCGTCGGCCCAGGGCCGGCCGCCGTCGTCGACGGCCACGCCCTCGACCCGCTGACCGATGTCGACGGTGTCGAGCACCTCGCCCGTCTCCTTGTCGATGCGCAGCACCGCCGACTGGCCCTCGCTGGCCAGCCAGACGTCGTCGCCCGCGACCGCGGCCTCGCCGGGCAGATCGCCGACGTCGAACGTGCCGACGACCTCGTCGGTGCCGAGGTCGATCTTCGACAGGGTGCCGTCGCCGCGGTTGGTGACCCACAGGAAGGCGTCACCGTCGGCCACCACCGCCGACGGGTCGGCGCCGACGGCGATCTCCTCGACGGTCTCGAGCGAGTCGGGGTCGATGGCCTCGACGGTCGAGTCGGCCCGGTCGGTGACCCACACGAGGCCGGCGGCGGTGGTGACCGACTGGGGCCCGCCGTCGAAGGCGATGGTGTCGAGCACGGTGCCGTCGGCGGGGTCGAGGCGGGCGACCTCCTGGGCCTCGAACGACGTGACCCAGACCGAGCCGAGGCCCACGGCGGTGTCGCGCGGCCCCTCACCCACGTCGACCGCGGCGGTGACCTCGTTG
>WBZL01005686.1_pt1 | contig 10233 bp, 6 predicted proteins | sample 5204291 | NCBI WGS metagenome assembly WBZL01 (sample SAMN12344345, study PRJNA552823) | activated sludge metagenome | biome: Activated sludge suspended growth; feature: Nitrification reactor; material: Wastewater; isolation source: activated sludge from nitrification reactor of wastewater treatment... | reverse complement strand
CCAGCACCCTCCATGCTCCGGGGCCTTCCGTTCCCATGGGGCAAAGATGCTCCGACCATCCTCGGCCACGAGCCGCTCGTCACAATGGAAACATTTTTCATGCAAAACGTTTCCTGCGTTCCTGACTTCCGTTAGGTTTGCGCCCCCGTTCGCCGGCTGTATTTGGAACATGAGCACGGACAAGACCATACCGACCGACCAACCCGGACAGGAGCCCGGGGCCGACCGCCTGCAGCGCATCCTGGACGAGACCGCCCGCATCTTCTGGAAGTTGGGCATCAAGAGCGTGACCATGGACGACGTGGCCACCCGCCTTGGCATCTCCAAGAAGACCCTGTACCAGTATGTAACGGACAAGAACGACCTGGTGGATCGGGTGCTGAAGCACTTGAGCACGTGCTACAAGTGTGATATCGATGCTGTTCGCGCTCGCGAGAAGCAGAATGCCATTGATGAACTCTACGCGGTGACCACCACCGTGTCCGGGCACATGCAGGGCATCCACCCCAGCATCCACTTCGACCTGGAGAAGTACCACCCGGAAGCCTTCAACACCCTGCGCACCACCAAGCGCCAGGAGATCTTCCAGTGCATGAGCGAGAACATGACGCGCGGCATCGATGAGGGGCTTTACCGCGAGGACCTGAACATCCCGATGATCGCGACCATCTACATCGCGCGCTTCGACATGGTGTTCGATAGCACCCTGTTCCCATCGGAGAAGTTCAGCTTGAACGACCTGCACTGGGAGATCTTCCGCTACCACGTGCGGGGTATCGCCAGCAAGAAAGGATTGGATTACCTGGAGAAGAAACTGACCAAAGAACGCGTGAACGCATGAGGAGCTTAGTGAGCATACTTACCGTGTTGGTGGCGCTTTCGCTGAATGCGCAAGGCCCCATCAGCATAAGCCTGCAGCAGGCATTGGACATGGCCGCCAAGCAGAGCTACGCCGTGCAGGCCAGCACCTTGGAAGCCGAGAAGGCCCGCAGCAAGGTGAAGGAGATCACCGCCATCGGCCTGCCCCAGGTGAACGGCGAAGCGCAGCTCCAGAACTTCATCGATGTGCCCACGCAGCTCATCCCCAACTTCTTCACGCCGGGTTTGGGCCCCGAGTACATCGCTGCTCAATTCGGTCTGCCATGGAACGCCAGCGCCGGTGTAACGGTAACGCAGCTGATCTTCGACGGTAGCTACCTCATCGGCCTGAAGGCCACGCGCACCCTGGCGGAACAGAGCCAACAGGAGCTGGAGAAGGCCGAAGCCGATGCACGCAACCAAGCGGCGAAGGCCTACTTCGGTGTGTTGGCCGCGGAAGAAGGCGCACGTTTGGCGGGCGAAGGCATTCCCTTGTTGGAGCGCAGTGTGAACGAGGTGACGGCCATGATGGAGGCCGGCTTCATGGAAGCCACGGACGTGGACCGCTTGACCATCCAACTGGAGCAAACGCGGACCCAGCAGCGCAGCTTCCAGCAGCAGGCCAGCGTGGCCCGCATGCTGCTCGCGCTCACGCTGGGCCTGCCACAAGGCACGCCCGTTACGCTCACCGACGATCTCGCGAAGATCCTCGCCGACGCCAACGAGACTTCCCTCAGCGAACAGTCGTTCGTGCCCAGCACCCACGTGGAGCAGCGCGCGGCGGACACCTACGTGCTGCTACAGGACCTGAACCGTCGCAACGAGCGAAGCAAAGCACTGCCCTCCTTGGCAGGCTTCTTCAACCACCAGCAGGTATGGAACGGTCCTTCGTTCGATCCGGGTGGTGCCTATCCCTTCTACCCGACCACGCTGTGGGGCTTGAAATTGAACGTGCCCATCTTCAGCAGCGGTAACCGTTACCACAAGGTGAAGCAGGCCCAGCTCGCTTTGCAACAGACCGAAGTGAACCGCACGGCCACCGAACAGCGCTTGATCGCGATGGCGGAACAGAACCGGACGCAGGCGCGCACCGCCTTCGACAATTTCCGCACCGAGGAGCGCAACCTGGCCTTGGCGAAGAAGATCATGGACCGCACCACCGTCAAGTTCACCAACGGAAGCTCGTCCAGCTTCGAACTCACCCAAGAGCAAGGCAACCATCTGCTGGCGCAACAACTGTACGTGCAGCGCTTGGTCGAATTGCTCACCGCACGCGCCGATCTACGCAAAGCCCTCGACCTCTACTAAGCATACACCCACCCGGAGAAAGTAAAACCGTGATGAAGAACACGTTCCTGTACCTCACCCTTGCTGCACTGTTGGTAGCATGCGGCGGCTCTCAGCCCGAAGGCGATCTCGGCCGTAAGCGAGCCGATCTCGAACGCTTGAAGGCGAACTACAAGGCCCTCGCCGATAGCATCAAACAGATAGAAACCTGGCTCACGGAGAATGACAGCACCATGCGTCGCAATCTGCCCGTGATAACGGCAGCCGAAGTGAAAGCGACCTCCTTCACCCACTACGTGGATGTGCATGGGAACGTGCGCGCCGACAAAGCTGCGGCCCTCTACAGCGGCGGTGGTCGTGTGCGTAAGATCCACGTGGCCCCCGGCGATCGCGTGAAGAGCGGACAGCTGATCATCAGTATCGATAACAACATGCCCGCCGAGCAGATCCAACAGGCCGAAGCCGCTTACGAACTGGCGAAGACCGCCTTCGAGAAGCAGGAGCGCTTATGGCAGCAGAAGATCGGTAGCGAAATGCAATACCTGCAGGCCAAGAGCCAGAAGGAGCAGGCAGAAGCCGGTCTAGCCGCTGTGCGCGAGCAACAGCGCCTCACCAATATCACCGCACCGTTCGATGGCACGGTGGACGACATCATGGTGCGCGTGGGCGACATGACCAGCCCCATGCAAGCGGCAGCCCGCGTGGTGGACCTCACCGGCGTGCAACTGGAGGCCGATGTACCCGAAAGCTACCTGCGCACCGTGCGCAGCGGCGCTCCGGTAAAAGTGTTCTTCCCCACCGTGGGCGATACGCTCACCGCGAAGCTAGACCATGTGGGAGGCTACATCGACCCAAGCAACCGCACCTTCAAGGTAACCGTGCGCGTTCCCCAGGGCGAACGCATGATGCGCCCCAACCTGCTCAGCGACATCAGCATCCAGGATCAGCACAGCGATAGCGCGCTGGTGGTTCCTTCACGCGCAGTGCTCCAAGACGTGAAGGGCAACAATTACATCTTCGTGCTCGATGCCACCACCGGCGATGAGGCTAAGGCCCGGAAAGTGATGGTGCAGCGCGTGAGTGAATACCGCGGCAGCCTTTCCATCGCACCGGCCGATGCCGGAGCGCTCAAGGGCGGTGAACGCATCGTGGACGAAGGAGCGAAGAACGTGACAGACGGACTGTCCGTTCGCATCGCCAACAATTGATACCCGGTACCATGCACGGCAAAGAAGACATAGAGAAGGACCTGCACGGCCCCGAACGCCAATTCGCCATCACCACCTGGGCGGTGAACAACCGCACCACGGTGATAGTGCTCACCGTTCTGATCTGCATCTTGGGCATTCGTGCCTACTTCGTGATGCCCAAGGTGAGCTTTCCCGATGTGGTGACCCCCGAGGTATTCATAGCCACACCGTACAACAGCAGCTCGGTGGTCGACATCGAGAAGCTGATCACCAAGCCTATCGAGAAAGAGCTCAACACCATCACCGGTGTGGACGAGATCAAGAGCACCAGCGTACCCAACTTCAGCTCCATCCACATCAAGTTCGACTACAGCGTTACGCCCACCGAGGCACTACGCAAGGTGAAGGACGCCGTGGACAAGGCACGCGGGGACAGCAACTTCCCCACCGACCTGCCCGCCGAGCCCAACGTGTTCGAGATGAACTTCTCCGAGCTGATGCCGGTGATGAACATCAACCTCAGCGGCGACTACCCCATGGAGCAGCTGCACGAGTACGCCAAGCACCTGGAGGATCGCATCGAGGACCTCACCGAGATCAACAAGGTGGAGATCCGCGGTGTGCCCGATCGGGAGGTGAAGGTGAGCGTCGACCTCGCCCAGTTGGAACGCCTCCAGCTCAACTTCGACGATATCGGCAATGCGCTGCGCAGTGAGAACCTCACCATGAGCGGCGGGGACATCCTCACCAAGGACCAACGCCGTAGTGTACGCGTCATCGGTGAGTTCGACGACATGGAGCAGATCCGCAACATCGTGGTGAAGAACGAAGGCCAGCGCGAAGTACGCTTGCGCGATGTGGCCGATGTCACCTTCGGCTTCAAGGAGCCCGAGAGCTTTGCTCGCGAATACGGCAAGAGCGTGGTCATGCTCGACGTGATCAAACGCGCCGGTGAAAACCTGCTCGACGCGAGCGACAAGATCAATGCGATCATCGCCGAGGACCATGGAACAGCACTGCCCAAGGACCTGAACATTTCCCTCACCAGCGACCAGAGCGACCAAACCCGCGTGAGCGTGGACGAGCTCATGAACCACATCGTGCTCGGTGTGATCCTCGTGGTGGGTGTGCTCATGCTCTTCCTCGGCCTACGCAACGCGGTTTTCGTGGGTTTGGCGATACCCATGTCCATGTTCATCTCCTTCACCCTGCTCAATGCCTTCGGTGTAACGCTGAACATGATGGTGCTCTTCGCGCTCATCCTCGCCTTGGGCCGCTTGGTGGACGATGGCATCGTGATCGTGGAGAACATACACCGCCACATGACCAACGGTGAACCCGCGATGAAGGCCACCCGCTTGGCCGTGGGCGAAGTTACCATGCCCATCATCGCGGCCACCACGGCAACGGTGATGGTGTTCGTGCCCCTGCTCTTCTGGCCGGGTATGATGGGCGAGTTCATGAAATACCTGCCCATCACCTTCATGATCGCCCTCGCCTCGTCGCTCTTCGTGGCCCTGGTGGTGAACCCTGCGCTCGCTTCCAAGTTCATGAAGGTGGAAGAGGATCGCATGCCTACCAAGAAGATGTGGCGCCTCGCCATCATCCTCGCCATCGTGGGTGCCGTGGTAGGCGTGCTCGGTTCCGTTTCGCACAGCAAGGGCCTCTTCGGCCTGGGAATGCTCACCATCTTCTTCGGCATCATGGGTGTGGCCAATGAAAAGCTCTTCACCCCGGCCGCCCATTGGTTCCAGTACAAGTGGCTGCCTCGCTTGGAAGCGAGGTATGAGCGACTGTTGCGCTATGCCTTGGCGAAGCACCACCCGCGCACCTTCCTGTTCGGCACCTTCGGTCTATTGGTGCTGGTTATCGTTGCGCTCATCGCCTTCCCGGTACCCAGCGTGTTCTTCCCCACCAACCAACCGCAGTTCATAAATGTCTTCATCGAAGCACCCATCGGCACCGACATACTCAAGACCGACAGCGTTACCCGTGTGGTGGAAGCGCAGGTGATGGAGGTGATCGACGTGCCCCAGTACATGGAGGTACGCGAGGTGAAGAACACGAAGGGCGAAGTGGTCGGGACCGATACCGTGAATTTCCTGGTGAACTCCGTGATAGCCCAAGTGGGTGAAGGCACCAGCGACCCCGGGAGCCAAGAGGTGGAACTGAGCGCTACGCCCCACAAGGCACGCATCCAGATCAACTTCGTGAAGTTCGCTGATCGCCACGGTATAAACACCAACGATGTGCTCGCGCGCTTGCAGAAGAACGTGGCCGGTTATCCGGGCGTGGTCACCACCATCGCCAAGAACGCCGACGGTCCGCCCGTGGGCAAGCCCATCAACATCGAGATCCGGGGTAAGGAGATCGAAGGACTGCTCGACGAGGCGGAGAAAGTGAAGGCCTTCATCGAGGAGAAGAACGTACCCGGTGTGGAAGCGCTCCGCATCGACATCGACCGGGCCAAGCCGGAAATGCCCATCGTCATCGACCGCGAAAAGGCCCGCCGCTTGAACGTGAGCACCTACCAGGTGGCCGATGCCATCCGTACCGCGCTCTTCGGCAAGGAGGTGAGCACCTTCCGCATCGAGGGGGACGAGGACGATTACGAGATCAACGTGCGTCTGAAGGACCAGTACCGTTACGATACACAGCGCCTCATGGACATGCGCATCACCTTCCGCGACATGCTTACCGGCCAGATACGCCAGGTGCCCATCAGCGCCGTGGCGAAGGAGGAGTACCGCACCACGTTCAGCGCCATCAAGCGCAAGGACCTCGATCGTGTGGTGCAGGTGAGCAGCAACGTGATCGCCGGTTACAACAACAACGAAGTGGTGCAGCAGATCAAGGATGAAATGGCCAGCGGTTTCGAGGTCGATGAACGCTACAGCCTTCGCTTCACCGGCGAACAGGAGGACCAAGCGAAGGACCAAGGCTTCCTCGGCATGGCCTTCCTCGTGGCCATTTTCGTGGTATTCCTCATCATCGTAGCGCAGTTCAACAGCATCAGCTATCCGGTCATCGTCATGAGCACCGTGGTTTTCTCCACCATCGGTGTGCTACTCGGTCTGGTGGTGTTCCGCATGGAGTTCGTGGGCCTCATGACCACCTTGGGCATCATCTCCCTCATCGGGGTGGTGGTGAACAACGCCATCGTGCTCATGGATTTCGCGCGTCTGCTCTTCCAGCGCGCACAGCGCAAGCTGGGGCTGGAGGAGAACGCCATCATTCCCATACACGAGAGCCGCGAAGCCCTGGTGATCGCCGGCCACACCCGCTTGCGTCCCGTGCTGCTCACGGCGGTTACGGCGGTGCTCGGCCTGCTGCCACTCGCTATCGGTCTCAACTTCAACTTCTTCACCCTTTTCAGCGAGTTGGATCCGCACATCCACATGGGCGGCGACAACGTGGTGTTCTGGGGGCCGCTCTCCTGGGCGGTGATCTTCGGCCTCATCTTCGCCACCTTCCTCACCCTGATCATGGTGCCGGTGATGTTGCTGATCGTGATGAAGATCAAGCACCGCAGGCAATGGAAGCGCCAACTGCGCGCGCAAGCAGCTGCCGAACGCAGTACCAAGGGAACTCGCCCGGCACTGGGTTGAGCCCACACCCTTTTCCGCAACGAAGCCCGGACCCCAGCGTCCGGGCTTCGTCTTTTCGGTCGGCCAACACTATCAACAGCCGCGCGCTACTTTGGCGCCTGCTGCCCAGGCCACCTTCTTCGGCTCCAGGCGGTCATAGCTACGAATCCACCCGTTCCCATGCGTCGTTCGGTCAGCGTTGCGCTTACCCCGCTGTTCTACGCGGCATTGTTCGCCCAAGCGCCCTGCTCGGGTTCCATTTCATTGGGCCCCGATGTAACCCTCTGCGATGGGCAAACCGTGCTGCTCACCCCCGGACCCGGCTACCTGAGCTACCTGTGGGACAACGGTGCCACCACGGCCAGCCGCATGGTGGGTGCCACGGGCACGTATTGGTGCACGGTGCAGCAGCTGAACACCAGCGGCAACCTGGTGGTGAACGGAGACTTTTCAGCGGGTAGCACGGGCTTCACCAGCGGGTATGTGCCCGGTACGGGCGGCACTTGGGGGCTGCTCTCCAACGAAGGCCAGTACGCCGTCGCGAGCGATGCCAGCGATGCGCACAACAACTTCCCGCCGTGCACGGACCATACCGGCGGGGGCAACATGCTGGTGGTGAACGGCAGCGCCACGCCGGGTGTTTCCATCTGGTGCCAATCCATCAATGTGCAGCCGGGCACCAACTACGCTTTCTCCGCGTGGCTCTCCACGGTCGTAGCCGAAAATCCTGCGGTGCTCCAGTTCTCCATCAACGGCCAAGTGCTCGGTGATCCCTTCGCTGCTTCCTTCACATCGTGCAATTGGGAACAGTTCTTCGAGCTGTGGGACTCCGGCACCAACACCACCGCCGACATCTGCATCACCAACCAGAACACCTCGCAAAGCGGCAACGATTTCGCGTTGGACGATATCTCCTTCATTCCCTTCTGCTCCTACACCGATACCGTGAACGTTTCCGTGTCGCTCTATCCCGAACCGGAGCTGGGCCCGGATCGCACCATCTGCGGTGCCGGTCCGCTGGTGCTGGATGCTACCACGCCGGAAGTGGACACCTACATCTGGAACGACGGTCTGGCGCAAGGCCCCACCTTGGAAGTGAGCACCAGCGGGGTGTATTGGGTGAACGTGTTCACCGGCGCCTGCGGTGGTCGCGATTCGGTGAACGTGACCTTCGTACCCCAGCCAGCAGTGGATCTCGGTTCCGACCGGTTCGCATGCATCGGCGACAGCGTGGTGCTGCAAGTGCCCGGCCAATGGCAAAGCACCGTGTGGCACGATGGAAGCACGGCATCCTCCTTCACGGCCTTCACCTCGGTGGAAGCGTGGGTAACGGTGGGCAACGGACCATGTACCGCGTCCGACACCGTGTCCATCACCGTGGGCGGTTGCGGCGTGGTGATCGAAATGCCCAACGTGTTCACGCCCAATGGCGATGCGCTGAACGGTCAGTTCAAGCCCATCGCCATGGAAGGAGTGCGTTCCGCGAACCTCGAGGTCTTCAACCGCTGGGGTCAGGTGGTGTACACCTCCAAGCTGGTGAACTTCGCGTGGGATGGCCGTACCGGTGCCGGTGAACCGGTGCCCGACGGTACCTACTACTGGCTGCTCACCTACAAGGGCCTCAACGACGAAGGCGAACTCCGCGGCGCGGTAACGCTGCTGCGCTAGTTCACCGGCAGGTCCGTCTTCTTTTCATCGGTTACCACCGGCGCTTCTTCGAAGCGGATGCCCTTGGCCTGCGCGCTCTTTTCGATGGCGGCCAGTATGGAGCTCTCCAGTCCACTGTTCCCCGGTTGTGCCTTGCGCTGCTCGGCCACGTAGCGGTCGCGTTGGGCGTTCAGCAGCACGATGCGGTCCTTCAGTTGTTGCTTTTCGCCTTGCAAGCGCACCACTTCCTGCTTCAGCGCGGTGGCATCCATGCTGCGGTACTTCTCGGGCAGGTCGGCGCGGTCCACCTTGCGCACCACGCTGTCCAGCGATCGTGCTTCCACTTCCGTGAGGTCCCATGTGCGGTTCAGGTAGCTGTTCTTCACCTTGTACTCGCGGCGCTTGCCGCTGGTGCTGGAACCGAGCGCGCCGGCGTTACGGTCCTGTGCTTCCATGTTCTCCTTCTGGTAGGTGCCCTGTTTGCCGTAGTGGATGTTGGCTGCGTTCCACCGTTGTTCCAGTTGCACCAGTTCGGCATCGTACGGCGAAGCGATCTGTTCGGTCACGGCATTGTGGTCGATGGAGAAGTAGGATCCCTTGGCGGCCATGGCGCCCGCGTACCACTGGCTGCGTACTCCTTCCTGGTGGTCGCCGCAGAAGATGGTGTTCACCACGATGCCTTTGGCGCGGGCACGCTCGCACGCACCGGTGAAGTCGACGGGGCCTTGGGTGAACTCCTCGTTGCCGGCGATCACCAGCATGCGCATGTCCGCGTCGGAGCCGCCCCAATCCAAGTCGTCCACCGAGCGGGCGATCACCGCGCCGCAATATTCGTTGCCGCCGTTGGTGGTGAGTGCGAAGAGGGCCTTGCTCACCTCGTCCATGTTGGTGGTGAAGCCCATCACTTGGCGGATGTAATTGCCGCGTTCCGGCAGGCCGTCGTTGCCGTATTCGTAGAGCGCTACCTGCACGCTGGGGCGCTGCCCTTCGCAACGGGCGTCGCCCAGCTTGGCTACGATGCTCCATAGTTGTGCTTTGGCTTGGTCGATGAGGCCGTCCATGCTGTTGCTGGTGTCGAGCAGCAGGCCCAGCAGGATCTTGCGTGCACCGGTGGGGGCAGGGGCGGCAGCGCTATCGGGCGGAGCGGTCACGGGGTCGTTGGTGTTCTGTGCGAGCACTTCATTGCCGTCGGTGCGGCAGGCGGAAAGCCCTAGCAGCAGGGCGCAGGGGAGGAGGTGATGCAGCTTCATGGCGTTGGTCTTTGCGTCGAACCTATCCCGGTGTGCCGGGGGGCGTCCAGCACCACTTGGTGAACACCCCTTGCCACTGGGTGGAACCGCCCTGCGGCTTGTCGGCCACCGCGTGCCGCGCACCCATCGTCGGCTCGCGTTCCCGATGCGCCGGAGGGCACCGCTGTATGTTTGCCCGCATGGTGCCCCTTCGGCTGCGTTCCCTGGTCTTGCTGCTGCTCGCGCTGTGCGCGCTGCAGGCCGGTGCGCAAGAGGAGAAGCTCAAGAGCACCAAGGTGTACAGGGCCAGCCGCGTGCAGGACGATGGAGGCGCTCGCATGCGGGTACGCCTCGACAGTGCCGAGCGCATGGGACCGGAGAAGGTGGATGCCGCCTTCGTGCTCGTGGAGCAGGTGTTGGTGTGGAGCATCAACG
>WBZL01005685.1_pt1 | contig 10233 bp, 7 predicted proteins | sample 5204291 | NCBI WGS metagenome assembly WBZL01 (sample SAMN12344345, study PRJNA552823) | activated sludge metagenome | biome: Activated sludge suspended growth; feature: Nitrification reactor; material: Wastewater; isolation source: activated sludge from nitrification reactor of wastewater treatment... | reverse complement strand
GGCAACGTCATCGACCTCGGCGTCTACAAGCTGCAGGTCGCCGAAGCCTGCGACGGCCTGCGTTACCTGTTCCCGCTGATGACGCTTGGCGTCGTACTCGCGTACTTCTACAAGGGCGCCACGTGGAAGCGGCTCGCGATCTTCCTTTCCAGCATTCCGCTGACCATCCTGCTCAACAGCGTTCGTGTCGCCAGCATCGGCATCATGGTGAACCGCTGGGGCATCGAGATGGCCGAGGGCTTCCTGCACGAGTTCCAGGGCTGGGCCGTGTTCATGGTGAGCTTCGCGCTCATGGTGCTGCTGATGATCGGCTTGTCGAAGATCGGCGCCGATGCCCGTCCGTGGCGCGAGGTCTTCGGCCTCGGGTTTCCGGCGCCCACCCCGAAGGGCGTTCCGCGCGTCGCCCGCCCGGTGCCGGCGAGCCTGATCGCGGCGTGCGTGGTGCTGATGGCGGGAGCCGCCGTCAGCCTGCGGCTGCCGCACCGCACGGAGGCGACCCCCGATCGCGCCAGCTTCGTGGAATTCCCGGCGGTGATCGGCGCCTACTCGGGCCGGCGCGAATCGCTCGAGGAGATCTATCTCGATCAGTTGAAGCTCGACGACTACCTGCTGGCCAACTACCGCGGCACCTCGTCGACGGCCCCGCCGGTCAATCTCTACGTCGCCTGGTACGACTCCCAGCAAGCCGGCCGCTCGGTGCACTCGCCGCGTGCCTGCCTCCCCGGCGGCGGCTGGCAGATCCAGGCGCTGTCGCAGGTCGAAGTCCCCGGCATCGCCGTCAATGGCCAGCCGCTGCGCGTCAACCGCGCCCTCATCGCCCTCGGTGCGAATCGCCAGCTGGTCTACTACTGGTTCCAGCAGCGCGGCCGCGTCATCACCAACGAGTACCTCGTGAAGTGGTACCTCTTCTGGGATTCGCTGACGCGCCGCCGCACCGACGGCGCGCTGGTGCGGCTCACGGTGCCGCTCGCCGAAGGCGAGGCCCCGGAACAGGCCGACCGCCAGCTCGCCGATTTCGCGCGCGAAGCGATGCCGCGGCTGCGCGCGCACATCCCGAACTGAGCCTCACCCGGCCCTCGACCAGGCCCCGCAGGCAGCCGATACAGTCACCACCGCACGGACCGCGCCGCCCGACACCACATGGAACTCCTCCTCGCCTTCATCCTCGCGATGGTGCTGACGATGGCGCTGATCCCGCCCCTGATGCGCTACGCCGGGTTCCTGCACGTCGTGGACGCCCCGGGCGGCCGCAAGGCCCACGCTGCCCCCACCCCGCGCATCGGCGGCATCGCCATGGTGCTGGGTGCCGCGCTGCCGCTCGCGATCTGGCTCGAGGTGGACCGCCTGAGCCTCGCCTACCTCGTCTCGCTGCTGATCGTCGTCGCGTTCGGGGTCTGGGACGACCGCGCCGAGCTCACGCCCTGGGTCAAGTTCGCCGGCCAGGTGCTGGCGGTCGCCATCATCGTGCTGGTGGGCGGGGTCGAGATCCACTCCGTCACCTTCGCCGAGCGCATCGAACTGCCCGAGGCCGTGGCCGTCCCGCTCACCATGCTGTTCCTGCTCGGCATCACCAACGCCATCAACCTCTCCGACGGTCTCGACGGCCTCGCAGGCGGCACGACGTTCCTGTGCTGCGCGGCGGTCGCGGCATTGAGCTTCGGCACGGACCACATGGCGTTCGTGACGACGCTCGCGGTCGTGGTCATGGGTTGCCTGCTCGGCTTCCTGCGCTACAACACCTACCCGGCCAGCGTGTTCATGGGCGACGGCGGCAGCCAGTTCCTCGGCTTCACGGTCGGCGTGCTCGCGGTGCTGCTCACGCAGCACGAGGCGCTGCCGTTCAGCGCCGCGATGCCGCTGCTGCTGCTCGGCCTGCCGATCCTCGACACGCTCACCGTCATGACGCTGCGCCTCCGCGAAGGCCGCTCGCCGTTCGCGGCCGACCGCAGGCACCTGCATCACCGTCTGCTCGCGCTCGGCTTCGACCACTTCGAGGCGGTGGCGGTCATCTACGTGCTGCAGGCGACGCTGTTCGTGCTCGCCTGGTGGCTGCGTTACCACTCGGATGCGCTGATCCTCGTGGTGTTCGCGGTCTTCGCGCTGGCGCTGCTCGCCGTGCTGCACGTCGCCGACCGCCACGGCTGGCGCTGGCCCGGCTTCGGCTCCTTCCGGCTCGGCAACTACGTGGCCGGCGAAGGGCTGCTGTGGCTCAAGGCGCCGCAGCGTCTGCCGCGCTGGACGGCCATCACCGCGCTCGGTTGCGTCGTGGCCTATCTCGCGCTGATCGGCGCCGGCGTCTCGCACGTGAGCCACGACGTGGGCTGGCTCGCCGTGGGGCTCGGCGTGGTGCTCGCGCTCGCGAGCCTGCAACCGCGCTCCGATCTGCCGGGCCTGCGTGCTGTCTCGCAGGGCGCGGTGTACGTTGCCGTGCTCGTGGCGGTGTACCTCGACCACGTCGAGGCCGACCTGCCGCGCGCCATCGTGCAGGCCAAGTTCCTCCTGTTCCCGCTGCTCACCGTCGCCGTGCTGCTGCGTCTGCGTACCTGGCGCGAGCGTCGCTTCGAGATCACCACGCTCGACCTGCTGGTGGTGTTCGTGGCGCTCGCGCTGCCCAACCTGCCCGGGCTGCGCGGCGCGCCGAGCAACCTGGGCTTCACGGCCGCGAAGCTGGTCGTGCTGCTGTATGCCGTGGAGCTGCTGTCGAGCCACACGGTGCGGGCCCGGGCGTGGACGTGGCGCGTGGCGGCGGGGTTTTTGGGGCTGGTGGCGTTGCGGGGGCTGGTCTTCGCCTGAGCTTGTCGCGTGCCGCGCGGTGCGTGTCCGGGCTTGTCCCGCTGCCCGCCAGTCGCGTCCGGCACCTTCGCACCGAGACGTGTAAACGTATGTCATACACGCGTCGCTCGTTCGTGGTCCGGTATATTTTCCCGAGGTGATTGTGGCTCGGCGGCCGCCTCAGTACGGTCGCGCCCATAAGGACGTTTCGGCAATGCGGGCCCGCGCAACGGCGGGCCGGGGAGCGGGATGCGGAAGTCGTGGGGTGCGTGGCTGCGGCCGGCGATGGCGGCGGCCGTGGTGGTGGTGGGGTTGTCGTTGGCCGCGTGCGGTGGCCCCGAGGCGCGCAAGGCGCGCTATCTCGCCCGGGGCGAGGCCCTGATGGCCGAGAAGGCCTACGAAAAGGCCCGTCTCGAGTTCCGCAACGCCGTGCAGATCGACCCGAAGGACGCCGTGGCGCGCGTCCGCGCGGGCGAGGCCGCCGAGCAGCTCGGCAACTTCAGCGAAGCCGCGCAGATGTACCAGTCGGCCATCGCGGCCGACCCGGGCAACGTCGAGGCACGTGTGCGCTTCGGGCGCATGCTGGCCGTGGCGGGCGTGGCCGCTGCGGCGTTCGAAACCGTCGACCCTGCCTTGCAGCAGCACCCCGACGATGCGGGGCTGCTCACGGTGCGCGCGGCCGCGCTGATGCTGAAGGGCGACCTCGCGGCGGCGCGCGCCGAAGTCGAGCGCGCCCTGCGCGCCGATCCGAAGCACGAGGACGCGATCGTCCTGCTCGCGGCGCTGCAGCGGCGGGCAGGCGAGGGCCGTGAAGCCATCGTGCTGGTCTCTCGCGCCGTCGAGGCCGCGCCTGCCTCCACCGACCTGCGGCTCGTGCTCGCGCAACTGCTCGTCGACCAGCAGCGGTTGCCCGAGGCGCAGTCCCAGCTCGAGGAGATCATCCGGCTCGAGCCCGAGGAACTCGTGCACCGCTACCGGCTCGCGCAACTGCAGGTGTTCGCGCGCGACGTCGACGGCGCGGAAAGGACGCTGCGGCAGGCCGTGGCGGCGAACCCGAAGAGCGTCGATGCCCGCCTGGCGCTCGTGAGCCTGCTGGCCGCGCAGCGCTCACCGGAGGCCGCGGGCAAGGAAATCGCGGCGCTGCGCGAGAAACATCCCGACGACCTCGACCTGATGCTCGGGCTCGGCGCGTTCTACGAGCAGTCCGGGCAGACGGCGCCGGCGCTCGAGGTGTACCGCGCCGTGATGGCCCGGGACGGCACGGGCCCGAAAGGGCTCGCGGCCCGCACCCGGCTGGCCGCGGCGGCGCTGGCCGAGGGCGACGCGAAAAAGGCCGCGGCGCTGGTCGAAGAAGTGCTCGCCGAAAATCCGCGCGACCCCGACGCGCTCGTCATGCGCGCCGACCTCGCGCTCGCCCGCGGCGACGCCAATGCCGCGATCACCGATCTGCGCGCCGTGCTGCGCGACGCTCCGAACTCCGTGCCGATCCATCGTGCACTCGCCCGTGCGCATCTGCAGTCCGGCCAGGCCGCGCTCGCCGAGGAGACGCTGCGCACGGCGGTGCAGGCCAACCCGCGCGACGTGATGGCGCGCCTCGATCTCGCGCAACTGCTGCTGCGGCAGGAGCGGCCGAAGGAGGCGCTGCCTGTGGTCGAGCAGCTCGTGCGCGAGCGGCCGAACGACGTCGCCGCACTGGAGGCGCTCTACCGCGTGCAGGCGGGAGCGAAGGATCTCGATGCCGCGCTCGCGACGGCGCAGGCCATCCAGGCGCTGCAGCCGAAACTCCCGCTGGGGTATTACCTCGCGGGCCTCGTGCAGCAGGGCCAGGCGAAGAGCGGCGAGGCCGTCGAGAGCTTCGCGCGTGCCGTGGCCGCTGCGCCCGACGACTGGGAGGCGTGGCGCGGCCAGGCGCTCGCCGAGTACACGCGCGGCAACGTCGACGCCGCCGTCTCGATCTACCGCCAGGGCATCGCCGCCACGAAGGGCGCGCCGCAGCTCGTGGTCGAGCTCGCCGCGCTGCTCGAATCGAAGGGCCGCGTGGCCGAAGCGATCGCGGAGTACGAAGCGATGCTGGCCGCGAACCCGGCCAACGAAGTCGGCGCCAACAACCTTGCCATGCTGCTGGTCACACACCGCACCGGCGACGCCGCGAGCCTGCAGCGTGCGCAGCAGCTCGCCGAGCGCTTTGCCAGGGCGCCCAACCCGGCGTTCCTCGACACCTGGGGCTGGGTGCTCTATGCGCAGGGCCGCTATGCCGAGGCCGTAACGGTGCTCAAGGAGGCGGTGGACAAGGCGCCCAAGGCGGCCGTGCTGCGCTATCACCTCGGCATGGCACAACTCCGCGCCGGCGATCACGCCGCGGCGCGCGAGAACCTCGAGGCCGCGCTCGCGGATGGGGCCGCGTATCCGGGGGCCGACGAGGCCCGGGCGGAGCTGGCGCGGCTGCGGAAGAGGGCGGCGTGAGTGCGAGCGGATCGCGTCTACGCGTGTCATACAAATCAGTGCGGTTTGTGGGCCGATTTATTTTCCGGGAAGGCTGTTCTATGTTGATTCAGTTCGGTATTTTCCGGCGTAAGACTATCGAGATGGCCGTGTGAAGGGCGAAGCGTGCAAAGGTCTGCAAAGGTCGAAATGATGAAGTTCAGCCTACGTTCGAAGCATTCCGTCCTGATGGCCTGCGGGCTCGCGCTGTTGGGTGCGTCGGGTGTGGCCTCCGCCGTCACCGTTTCGGCGGGCGCGGCCAGCCAGGCGACCACGCTGCAGCCTGGCGCGGTCAGCGTCAATTTCAACGGCAGCAGTGGCTGTGGTGCCTACGATTCCTGCACCGGTTCGTTCAAGATCGTGTCCGGGTCGGTGGCCGGCAAGTACGCCAAGCCGCGCCTCGCGAGCGGCAAGTACCTCACGGTGCCGAACCCGACCAAGGGCCCCGTTGGCACCGCCACGCTCGAGCTCGGCACGCTGAGCAGTTACTTCGGTCTCTACTGGGGCTCGATCGACAAGTACAACAAGATCAGCTTCTGGCGCGAAGGTGTGGAGGTGGCCTCGTACACTGGCCAGGCCATCGCCAGCCTGCTGGGCCTGAGCACGAGCGGCAGCCCGACCAGCACGAAGTCGAACCGCTACATCAATTTCTTCTTCGGCAGCAACCAGTACTTCGATACCGTCAAGTTGACCAGCACCAACTACGCGTTCGAAAGCGACAACCACGCCTATGCGCCGGTGCCGCTGCCGGCCGCGGCGTGGCTGCTGCTGTCGGGGCTCGTTGGCGTCGCCGCGATGGGGCGGCGGCGCGGTGGGAAGGCATTGACGCCGGCGTGACGCGGCACGGAAGGCAACCATGAACACGGGCAAGAAGAATTACGGACTGATTCCCGCGGCGGCATGTCTCGTCGCGTCGCTGCTGTCTTCGGCGACGGCGTCGGCTGTCACGGTCAGCGCCGAGAGTGCGGGTGTGACGACGACGTCGCAGTCGGGCGCAACCACGGTCGACTTCAACGGCGGCACCTGCTCCCCGGTTTCGTGCAGTGGCACGTACCACATCGTCTCGGGCTCGGTTTCTGGCCAGTACGCGCCACCGCTCGGCACGACTGACAAGTACCTCGCGGTGCCCAGTCCCGCAATCATGGGTGCCACCGCGACGATCACCCTCGGCACGCTCGCCAACTACTTCGGGCTGTACTGGGGTTCGATCGACAGTTACAACGCGATCAGCTTCCTGCGCGGCGGCACGCAGGTCGCCTCGTTCACGGGCGGCAACATCGCCAGCCTGCTGGCGGGCGCCGGCGTAGCGGCCGACGGCGGCCAGGGCAGCACCGCCTCGAACCGCTACATCAACTTCTCTTTCGGTGCCGGTGAGCATTACGACACGGTCGTGCTGACGAGCATCGGCTACGCGTTCGAAAGCGACAACCACGCGTTCACCCCGGTCCCGCTCCCCGCGGCCGCATGGCTGTTGCTGTCGGGCCTCGTCGGCTTCGCGGCACTCGGGCGGAGAAAGGCCGCCGTTTAGGCGGCCGACGGCCGGCCTGCCGGCCAGCGAGCGTTCGAGCGTACGGGTGCCGGTGCCGGTGCCGGTGCACGGGCATTCGTGCACCAAAGGTTCCCTGTCGATCGTCTCTTCCCTCGTGGCGGGGAAGGGGGTCAGATGTCGAGGCGGTGCATTGTCGAGGGGCTGCTGGCGGTCGGCACGCTGCTGTGGTCGCTGCAGGTGTCGGCGGCGGTGGTCGTGGACTCCACTCGGGGGACGTGGACGACGACGCTGCAGGCGCGCTACCTGGACGGCGACGCGACGCCCGATGCCTGGTACGACACCGTGCTCGGCATCACCTGGCTCGCGAATGCGAACGCGGGGGCGGGCACGGAGTACGACAACGGCACGCTGTCCACGGATGGCCGCATGACCTGGGCAAATGCCAATGGCTGGGCGACGGAGGGCCTCGTCTACAGCGGCACCTGGGGCACGGCGGAGGACTGGCGGCTGCCCTCGATGATCGACACGGGCAGCCTGGGGTGCGAGGGCTACGCGTATTCCGGCACGGACTGCGGCTTCAACGTGCAGACCTACGATGCGGGCCCACCGCCGGTCCACTACAGCGAGCTGGCCCACATGTTCTACACGACGCTCGGCAATCTCGCGTACAGCGACACGTCGGGCAACGGTCCTCAGGCAGGCTGGGACCAGTTGAACAGGGGGCCATTCTCGGGTCTCTATCGCGACCACTATTGGTCAGGCGCCGAGGTCCATGCAGTCAACGCGTGGTACTTGTATTTCCAGAGTGGTCTGCAAGCGAACCACGTCGAGAGCAATCACGACTATGCCTGGGCCGTGCACCCCGGCGACGTCGGTTCGAAGGTCAATCCCGTGCCGCTGCCCGCGGCGGTGTGGTTGCTGGGCAGCGGGTTGATCGGGCTCGGCGTCATCGGGCGCCGTCGCCGCTGAAGCGGACGCCCGCCAGCGCGAGCGTCACCACAAGCAGCAGCGTGGTCGCCCGCGCTGCGCCCTCGACGAGCCCACGACCAGGTCCATGGCCATCCGCCGATGGCCCGGCACGACCCCTTGCGCGTTGCCGAGCCTGGTCGATCGTTCGCGCACGACGCGGAACCCGAGTCGCGCGTACAGCGCCTCGGCGCGGGGATTGGTCGTCGCGACATCGAGCGCGGCGGTCGCGTAACCACCGGCGCGGCCCGCGGCCAGCAGGTGCTGCACCAGCGCGGCGCCGACGCCGCGACTGCGCAGTTGCGGGTGCACGCCCAGATGCGCGACGTACCATTCGCCGCGCGTGGGCGGCCGGAGGACGGTCTCGAGGCGCAGCCCCCGGGTCAGCACGCCGGCCCCGCGCCTCCAGCCGAAGCACGCGAAGATTTGCCGGGCGGCGACCCGCGCGAAGCGGGCGTTCGACTCGCGGCCCCACGCGGCACCGATGCCGACCACGGTGCCGTCGAGTTCAGCGACGACGTGGTTGCGATAGCCGAACTCGCCGCGCCCGTCCACGAATGCGCGGTGCAGGAAATCCTCTGCCGTCGCGATCGGCGGCACGTCGAACACGAACCTGAACGCGGCCGGGCCCGACGAATGGATCAGCGGCACCGCGGCGGTGCTGTCGGCGGCGCGGGCGGGGCGAATGATCGGGGCGAGGTCGGTCATGGGCGCGTCCGTTGTTCGACGTTCGTCGGCCGGGCGGTGCGTGCGCTGCGTCGTTCGACCGGCACCGCGTGCCCACCGTGAGCCACGCGACCCATGTGGCTCCTCCAGGCTGCCCAAAGAATGCGCAAAGAGGTTGCAAAGAAGCAACCATGAACCACAGCGGCCGAGGGTCCTCGCTCGACGGGCGCGCAAGCGCCGTGTTCGCGGCGGGAGTGTCGAGTCTCCTTGCCGGAATTGATGCAGCGCGCCCGCGACCTCGATGGTTTCGCGCCCGTGGCAGCGCGCATGGCACATCAATGGAACGTGGGATTGTCGAGGCTGGCGCCTCAGGTTGGCGAGTCACCGCTGTTGGGCGGGCGGCGTCCGCCGCCGGCCTCTTGAGCCTTGTGTGACATTCGCCGCGTCGTTCAGCGCGCCGGACGAGACGGCGCATCTCCGGCGCGGCCCGCAGGACGCGCGCCGAACGCCCGCTGCACCTGCTCGCGCAGCCAGACGTTCGCGGCGTCGGCCGCCGCGCTTTCCGTCCAGTACATGTAGGTCTCGAGCACGAGCCCGGCGATCGGCACCGGCACGATGCGGCTGTCCTCGGCCTTGACGATCTGCCGCGCGTAGCGTTCCGGCAGCGTCACGACCAGGTCGGTGGCCGCGGCCAGCGCGCAGGCCGCCACGTAGCTCTGGCAACGCAGCCGCACGTTGCGCTGCCGGCCCAGGCGGCCCAGCACGAAGTCTTCCTGCGTGAGCCCCCGGCGTCGCGACGAGACCGAGACGTGCTGCAAGGCGAGGTAGGTGTCGAGGTCCAGCGGCGCACCGCTCGAGCCCCGCTTCCGGCGCAGCGCGGGATGATGCCTGCGCCCGACGACGACCAGCCGATCGACGAACACGCGCTCGTGCGGCGTGGCTTCGAGCGCCGGCAGCAGCACGTCGAGCACGAGGTCGAACTCGCCTGCTGCGAGGTCCTGTCGCAGCCGGGCGCGATCGTGACGTGCCGTCGCGAGGCGGATGCCGGGGCCCGCCGCGAGCAGGGAGCGCGCGAGCGGCGGTAGCACGGCGGGTTCGAGGGCCTCGCGCAGGCCGATGCGAAAACCGCGCTCGGCGTGCGCGGGCTCGAACCGGCCGGCTTCGAGCAGCGTGCGCTGCATCGAGGCCAGCGCCGCGCGCACCGGGCCGGCGATCGACCGGGCCAGCGGCGTGGGCACGACGCCGCGCCCGTGGCGCTCGAACAGCGGCTCCCCGAACAGCTCGCGCAGGCGCGCGAGCGCATGGCTCACCGCCGGCTGCGACAGGTGCAGCTTGCGGCTCGCGGCCGTGATGCCGCCTTCGCTGTAGACGGTGTCGAAGACGACCAGCAGGTTCAGGTCGACACGCGACAGATGCATGGTATGAATGGTAACTCATCAAAATATTGCACTGGCCAGATTTGTAAGGGGGCCTAGACTGGGCACGGCTGCGCACGGGGCCGCCCGCGGCGCCGGAGCGGCTGCATCCGTCCACATCCACCACCCGCCGGGGCCACCGCCATGAATTTCGAGCACAGCGACAAGACGAAGGACCTGATGCGCCGGGTCGATGCGTTCATGCAGGAACACCTCTATCCGGTCGAACACGCCTATCACGAGTTCGTGCAGGACCCGGCGAACCGCTGGGTGCAGCCGCCGTTCGTCGAGGCGCTCAAGGCACAGGCGCGCGCCGCAGGATTGTGGAACCTGTTCCTGCCGCACGAGTACGGCAAGTGGAGCCCGGGGCTCACCAACCTCGAATACGCTCCGCTCGCCGAGTTGATGGGCCGGATCGACTGGGCCTCCGAGGTCTTCAACTGC
>WBZL01005684.1_pt1 | contig 10234 bp, 5 predicted proteins | sample 5204291 | NCBI WGS metagenome assembly WBZL01 (sample SAMN12344345, study PRJNA552823) | activated sludge metagenome | biome: Activated sludge suspended growth; feature: Nitrification reactor; material: Wastewater; isolation source: activated sludge from nitrification reactor of wastewater treatment... | reverse complement strand
TACAAGTGGACATTACATTCTGATATTTCAGAAATAATTCCGGTCGCTCAAATCTACCATCGAACGAACCTTATAAATACAGAATTTAATTGGCAGGACAGATACAATTTGTGGTCAGGGTTGACCGGCGGATTTTTCCTAATGCTCGCATATTTTGGTACAGATCAATCTCAAGTACAAAGGTATTTAGGTGGGAAGCTTCAAAAATCTGCCTCCATGGGAATGATCATGAATGCTATTGTCAAAATACCTATGCAAATATTTATACTTGCCTGTGGAGTTTTGGTTTTTCTGAGCTTCCAGTTTGAAAAGCAACCTTTGCATTTTAATCCTAAAATCCAGAGTTATCTCAAGGAAAATCATCAGGCTGAATCGAATTCATGGGAACATGAACTGGACAGTGTTCATAATTTAAAATCAAAATTATTACTCCAAAATAGCGAACAAGTTCAACCATTAAGAGAAATTTATCAATTTGAAACTTCCAAAAGAAAAGAGATTGAAACTGTAGCAAAACAAAACCGGGAAGGTATTGAATCAAATGAAAAAGATTATATCTTTTTGTATTATATTTTACATTTTTTACCTCATGGCTTGATCGGTTTATTGATTGCAGTAATATTAGCAGCTGCTATGTCATCTGTATCCGCCGAGCTCATTGCATTAGGGAGTACAACTATGGTAGATTTTTATATCCGCTTTAAAAAGGAAGAAATCAAGCCCTCTCAGGAAATATTTCTATCGAGGATATTTACTGCAATGTGGGGCTTGATCGCTATTGCATTTGCACTTTTCATCCCTTTGTTCGAAAATCTCATTCAATTTATAAACATCATCGGATCCTTATTTTATGGCACCATTTTGGGAGTATTTCTATGTGCTTTTTATGTTAAATATATTCAATCAAAAGCAGTATTTATCGCTGCTATTCTCGCTGAAATACTGACTTTTGGATTATTCACATTTACAAATATCGGTTTTCTTTGGTTTAATGTAATTTCTTGTGTTTTCGTAATTCTCACTGCACTATGCTTCCAATTCTTCATCAATCGGTGGAAGCCAAATGTAAATGAGTTTTAGAGAGAGGAATATGAAACCCAAATTTTACTTTGTAGATCAATGTGAGAATCCAATTAGCAATATGATTGATGGTTTTGATGTGACCGAATGGTTTCGCAAGGCGAAAATCGAGTGAACGATTTCACTCGATAATGAGGGAACCGAGCAAAACTTTGCTCGGCGTTGTGATTGAGCTTAATTGGGCAAATTAATGCCTATATTATTTCACTTGGATTACTTTGCTCGGCGTAGTGATTGAGCTTAAGTGGGCAAAATTGTGTCTCTTCATATTTTTATAGATCAAATATGAAGCATCAAATTGCAACTCCACATGTCCAATTTAAAATTCGTATTTACAAAAAAACACATGCATCATCTTATTGCTGAAGTCAAAATGCCTTTTGATAGAATTTCAGAAGCTAAATCTTAGTTAATCAATGCCATTGTAATGGTTTAGGAACAAAAAAAAAGTCCGGAATAATTCCGGACTTTTTTTTAAATAGTTTTCCTTACTATTTATTGACCCTGTATAGTTTCCCGTCTTTTTCGCTGCATATATATGCATCTTTATAACCTCTTTCTGTCAATTTGGAAAGAACACTTTGTGCCTCCGTTTCAGTATTAAAATCTCCTAAAATGATAATAGTCTTTCCAGATTTTGTCCAGTGCTCAATCCTACCTAAATCATTAATTTTTGATGAATCGAACCAATCCGGAGCTTGAAATTCTGCAACTCTGATTTTATATTGGCCATCTGTATTCTCGGTACTTTCAGCAGGAGTGCTTAGAAAATCAGTACTCCCTTTGTACAAAACCTTTACCCTGGATTCATCCAAAATATCACCTATGACGAATGCGTCCCTGATTCCATTGGATTTCAAAATCCTCAATTGGCTCAGCGCGGCATTGAGATTCGGAAAAACACCAATTCTAATTTTAACCGCATTGTCTGCCTGAACCATAAATACTTCACCGTAACGCGTGTACTTTTCAAATCGTGCAGCTATTTGATCATTGAATTGTGACATTGCAGCTATCTGGATAAAATACACTTTTTCTGATTGAAGCTCCGGGCGATTGTATACAGCAGGGTCTTCATATACATCATCCATCATAGCTGAATTCATATTCATTTGTGGCGCTTTAACGTCCACATCCAATCCTGACTTAATTCCAATCTCCGAATCCGTTAATGGCTTCAGATTTTGTTGATTACGCAAGACAATTTTTGCCGTTTTATAAATGTCTTCAGCTCCTTTGCCACCCTGACGGTTGGAAGTAAAATATGCGTCACCATTCTGATCAATCAGAAAATTGAACTCATCCTTAGTAGAATTTACACATGCACCCAAATTTGCGATATCAGTCCAGCTCACTCCATTTTGTGTCGTTTTGAAAACATCAAAACCACCAAATCCCAAATGCCAATCAGATGAAAAAAACAAGTCATTCTGGTTGGTATATGGCGATAATTCATTTCCAGGCGTATTGATTATGGATCCCATATTTTCCGGAACAGTCCAGGTATTTTCTCCCGTTTTTTTACTTGTATAGAGATCAAATCCACCGAACCCTCCTGGTTGATTGGATGCAAAATAAAGCGTATTTCCATCTTTTGACAAAGAAGGAAAAGCATTCACGTATTCGTCTCTTGCAAAAGGGAAGGCTACTGGTTCTGACCATGATCCCGATTTGGAAATATGTGAAAAGTGAATATTCATACCACTTTTAGATCTCAAAACTTCCGATAATGACTTTCCTCCTGTTCTGGTAAATGCAACTATAGATCCATCTTCTGTGAAGGTAGCTGAGCCTTTGCCCATTGCTTCGTCTGTAAGTACATCCTCCAATCTTGAAGGGAATGTATTGGGGTTTGCTACAATCTGAGGAGCCGTTTTTAGTTCGGTGCCTCCCGGTGTTTTAGCTGTTAGGTCGCCAGTGATTCCAGAGCCCATGATCACACCACCTCTATAAGAAACTGGGGCTTGGTCAGGCTGGTCTGTATTCGTAGGCATGTTGGACAACTTACAGTTATTCGGTCTACCTAATTCTACGATAGCATAATCGCAAGCCTGAATAAAATACTCAGCAATCACAGGGTTTTTGATTTTATATTTTTCAAAATAAATCTTGGCCTGAACAAAATCTGTTTCGGATCTCAAAAGGTCACCATACTCAAAATAAACTTCCGGGTCCACACCAACTTGATTACTTAATTCAGTATATAAGCTGGCTGCCTTTCCATTCTGTTGAGTCATTTTATAACTGTAAGCGAGCCTGTGCTTACCTGTTTGATCTAATACGGTACCTGATTTGACCATTGACTCAAATGCAAGTACCGCTGAAGGATAATCCAGAGACTCGAATGCTCTGTTTGCTTTTTTCAAATTGGATTGGGCTTGTCCTACCACGCTGATCAGGAATATCAGCACGGCTGTCATGATTGGACCGTAAGATTTCATATTTGAGTTTTAGTTATGATTTACACTGTAAATTAGGCGCTAATATATAACAAATAATTCAAATATTTAATAATATCTATTAAAATTTTAATATGAACATTCTGGGTTGAGAGTATTTTTTATCTTGTGGAACTTTAAATCTTACAAAGGCTTCAAGATGTCACAATCCCACTTTCGACTCCTCTTTAGTCTCATCTTACTGACTAGTTTCAACTTCACTTTTAGTCAAAATCAACAAAAATTCAATAATGATGAACTCATACTCAAGTTGAAAGCCGGGGTTGATATCCATCAATTCTTAGAAAAAACAGGATCCAATACCCTAATTCCGTCACAATTCTATTTGAAAAGATCACCGGTTCCAGAATGGAATATTTATACTCTTGGCCTGAGTAATCATGCCAATCCGGGTAATGTCATCAGATTTCTAAGTCAAATGAATGAAGTTGAAGTGGTCCAGAGAAATCACATTTTGAGTGCAAGGCTAAAACCTGATGACCCATTATACAGTAATCAGTGGTTTCTCAATAATGACGGAACGCAGGGAGGGGTAAATGATGCAGATATAGATGCAGATAAAGCATGGAACATCAGCACAGGCGGAATGACAGAATCCGGAGATACTATCGTAGTATGTGTGATAGACGATGGTGTAGATATCCGTCATGATGACCTGCGTGAAAATCTATGGTTCAATTATGCTGAAATCCCAAAAAATGGTCTGGACGATGATGCAAATGGATACGTCGACGATTACCGAGGTTGGAGTACATATACTCGAAACGATAGTTTCGGAACAGGGCAACACGGGACACCCGTATGCGGTCTTGCTGCCGCAAAAGGAAACAATAGCATTGGTATTTCAAGTCCCTCCTGGAATATCAAATTGATGTTCGTAGAAGGAGGAGGGGATGAAGCAAATGCAATCGAATCCTATGCATATCCCTGGAGGATGAGAAAAATGTATAATGAGTCTGGTGGAAAACAAGGGGCCTTTGTAGTCGCCACAAATACATCATGGGGTGCAGATAATAGTTTTCCGGAAGATGCCCCTATTTGGTGTGCAATTTACGACTCACTGGGACGGGTAGGTATCTTAAATGCAGCATCTACAACCAATCAAGATCTCAATGTAGACCTGGAAGGCGACTTGCCAACTTTATGCCCGAGTGAATTTCTTGTTACCGTAACAAACATCAATTGGTTGAATCACAAGGACCCAAGTTCTGGTTATGGAAAAAAATCAATTGATATTGGCGTTTATGGAGAAAATCTACTTACGACGTATAGATCAAATAATTACAGAAGTTTTTCTGGGACCAGTGCTTCAGCTCCATTGTTGACCGGAGCAATAGGTTTGCTCTATTCTATCCCTTGCAATGGCTTGAGTGATATATCAAAAATTGATCCCCCGGCAGCTGCAAGGCGTTTGAAGCAAATGTTGATTGATGGTGTGAAGCCTCTTGAGGAATTAAAGAGCATCACCGTTAGCGGTGGTGTCCTCAATTTGTATAACTCTGCATTGTTGGCTTTACCGATCATAGAGAGTAGCCCGGATACATCCAGGTTAGTCTTCGATATTACGGCAAATAACATCATTTTACCAATTCAGTGGGAATATCGTGTTGTGGGTAGTAATAACTGGCAATCAAGCACATTATACACATCAGACCCAATCGAACTGACCGGATTGAAAGCTTGCACAGATTATGAAGTTCGTTTCAGGGGAATTTGTGATAGATACCAAAACGATTATACCCCTACAAGGACTTTCACTACGGCAGGTTGTTGTGTCGCTCCACTATTTCTTGGTTTGGATAGCATCTATCCTACTGAAGCTCATATTAAATTAAAAACTGAACCAGACTTCAAACACATCTTTTATATTCTTCAAGTGGTTGGCTCCATAGTGAAAGATACTTTAGAAGCAAATATTAACGGAGATCTACTAATCATTAAAGGCCTGGAACCATGCAATCAATACACCATAAGTTTACAAAGTGATTGTTTTAGTGGAAAAACATCGGGATACGGTGAAGAGATAAATATATCAACCAATGGATGTGAAGATTGCACCAGACTCGATTATTGTGACAGAATCAAATCTAAATCTTCGCTTGAATGGCTGGATGCTTTACAGATAGGCGTTAAAAAATTCTACAGTGGCAACAATCTCGGTTATGGAAATTTTATTGGCAGTTCTGCAACTTGGACTTTAACCAAAGGACAAGGATACGATATTATATTTTCTCCTGGATTTTCCAGTGATTCAAGTGAGATGAACTATTCTGCCTGGATTGATTTTAATCATGATGCTGTGTTTGATAGCACTGAAAATGTTGTCAACCCGGATTCTATCAGCAATACAGAATTCAGTCAATATTTCACAGTACCACAATCATCGATGACCGGAGTCACCAGGATGAGAGTAGTTTCAAAATATGCTTCATTCCAGCAAGGTCACCCCAATCCATGCAATCAACTTTTGGAATTTGGAGAGTATGAGGATTATTGTATCTATATTGATGAAACCCGATGTGAAAAAATCAGGGACGTATCAATCGCATCCGTAGGTGATCATTTCATTGAGTGGAAAATAAATGCAGCCTTGCCTGTTAAGTATCTTTTCCACGAAAAGGGAAAAGCAGAATTCACTGAAGGATTTATCCAAAGCAATATTTTTAAGATAGAAAATCTTCAAGAGTGCACTGAATACATTTTAGAAACAAAACCCGAATGTAAGTTAGCACCTGGTTGGATTAGAGAAAAAGCAAAAACCACTGGTCAAAACTGTATCACCTCAACAAAAAATACCGAGTCATCCGATGAAATTAAAGTGTATCCATCGGCGAGTGACGGAAGGTTTGAAGTTATTGTCCCTGAAGGTGAGTTTGGTTCTGAATTTCTACTATTCAATATCGAAGGTAAAGCAATCGAGGGAGTGAATCAGAAGTTGAAAGATTCAAATGAATTTTTTATTAATGGGCCATCTGGGCCATATTTGTTAGGCATAAAGACCAAAAGTAAAGCTTGGATATACAAATTATTGATCAAAATTTAAACCTGCCCGGAGCTCCACGAGTAAAAATAAAATCATATCGTGGAACCCTTTAGGATAAAAAATTGTCTTTGATACAAACCAATTAAAATTTATAGAAAATGATGTATTTATTGCTTTTCGTTGGCGCGATCGCATTGATCGGTATGTTCATGTACAATGGCCTTATCAAATCGAAGGTAAAGGTGGACAATGCCTGGAGTGATATTTCTGTTTTTCTGAAAAAGAGATACGATCTCATTCCGAATCTGGTCAATACAGTCAAAGGGTATGCAAAGCATGAAGCTGGGACGCTCGAAAAAGTAATTGCTGCTCGAAATCAAGCAGTCGGAACCAATCCGGCAAATGTTGGCGAAGTAGCAAACTCTCAGGCTGCGATCACCTCTGGAATCAGATCCATCTTTGCCTTGAGTGAAAGCTACCCAGACTTAAAGGCTAATACGAATTTCATTGAACTCCAAAAGAATTTACAGGATATAGAAAATGACTTATCCGGTGCCAGAAGATATTACAATGCGACGGTAAGAGATTACAATACTTCTATTCAATCTGTACCTCAGGTGGTGCTCGCAAATATGTTTGATTTTGAGCCCAGAGAATTTTTTGAACTAGATCAAGCAGCTGAAGCTCAAAACATTAAAGTAGAGTTTTAGTCAATTCGATTTCAATGAGATTTTCTGCCTTTGTCTTTTTGCTTTTATTAAGTGCTTTTCGCATAAGTGCTCAGGGAAATATTTATAGCATAAAGAATTATGATGTAAATATTCAGATCTCAAAAGATGGTGTTCTGGATGTAACTGAAACACTGGACATCAATTTTCACACTGAAAGACATGGCATCATCCGGGCTATCCCTGCAAAATATCATTTCAATCACTCCAACGCGGATAGCTCCGGAATCAAATATAGAAGTGATGGTCATTCTTATAATACTTACATCACAGATGTACAGGTATCGGGTCATTCCTTTTCAAAAAAATATACCGGAGATTATTTAACCCTCAAGATAGGCTCACCAAGAGCTTTTGTCTCAGGTGATCATCGTTATGTAATTCATTACAAAATACATGGCGCGATCAACTTCTTTCAGGACAAATCAGAATTGTATTTTAACATCATAGGTCATGAGTGGGATGAGCCAATTGAAAAAGGAAGTTTTCAAATTCAGCTACATGATAATCCTGAAAAAATTCTTCCATTTTTTGTCGCTAGCGGACCCGTTGGATCTCAGGCAAATATCACCTCAACTACCTGGGCCAATACACAAAAACTCAGCGGCACATTCCAAAATACGCTTCAACCACATGAAGGCATTACAGTAGGCATCGCTTTTCCTGCAGATTTTTTAATTTATGAAAATTATGCCAACAAATTTAATTGGTTATTATTTGCATTACCTGCTATATTACTAGGAATTTTTTATAGCATCTGGACTAAATGGGGAAAAGATTATTCTTTTAGTCTTCAAACTGAATTTTATCCTCCAGAAGGAATCAATCCTTCAATTGCCGGGTATCTCATTGACGACAAACTGGATAAAAAAGACCTTACAGCTTTAATTCCTTACTGGGGACAAAAAGGTTTCCTCAGCTTAAAAGAAACTACCCATAAAGACAGATCGATTTTCAGTAAAAAATTGGATTATACTTTTTCAAAATTGAAAGAATTGGATAGTGATGCATCCGAAGCTGAAAAAACGATATTTAACGGAATATTTGAGCAAGGACCACAAGTTAATTTAAGCGATCTAAAAGAGCGTTTTTATGTTTACATGAAGATAGCAGATTCAGATATCCGCCATCAAGTGGATTCTTCCAAATATTATTATGAAAGCAGCAATATTTGGAAATGGCTCATGCTTGCAATCTCACTTTTATTATTAGTAGGTGGTTTACTATTGACATTTATTTCTTTCGGAGTGATGATACCAATGCTCAAATGGGCTGGTCTCGGAATGGCACTGGGAGCCATTGCTGGCTTCATTATATTTCGATATATGCCCAAAAAGACCATTGTCGGTACAGATATTTATAAAAAACTTGTAGGTTTTAAAGAATTCATTTCGAAAGTTGAAAAAGACAAATTGGAATTTTTCTTAAAACAGGACCCGGCATATTTTGACAAAGTGCTCCCCTATGCGATTGTTTTTAATCAAGCTGATTTGTGGAAGAAAAAATTTAAAGATCTTGAAATCGATCCACCTCAATGGTACGTAGGAAGCACACCGAATGTATATTATTACAGTTATCTACATGATTTAGACAGAGGATTAAATGAAATGAGTTCTACTTTCTACAGCACCCCTCAAATTGATTATAGTGCCAGCAGTGGAAGTAGCTGGAGCAGTGGAGGTGGATTTGGAGGTGGAGGCGGAGGCTTCAGTGGAGGTGGATTTGGAGGTGGAGGCGGTAGCAGTTGGTAATATGAATATTCCTAACCGGGAGGTGACCCATTTTATGAATCTATATCTACGGTATCAATCACTTTTTGGATATCTTCCGGATGAATGACTTGCCCTTGATGGAATTTATTAAACCAAGTGATCTGACGTTTTGCATAATTTCTAGTGTGCTGCTTAATTTTCTCCACTGTTTCATCAAAGGAATAATTTTCATTTTCGTACTCTAACCATTCTTTATACCCAACAGTTTGCATAGCCTGAGTATTCGAGTAAGATTTGTACTTCAGAAATTCAGAATATAGTCCTTCCTCAATCATTTGTTCGGTACGTTGATTGATCTTTGTATACAATTCTTCTCTGTCGCAATTCAGATAAAATGAAAACGTATTTGGTTCCGTAGATGTATTTGTGGTTTTAGGAGATGCTGCTTCGGTAACACTTTTTCCGGTAGTGAGACAAATTTCAAGGGCTCGGGATAAGCGTCTTGGGTTTTGCAAATCAATTGTACCATAAGTTTCAGGATCCAATGCAAGAAGTAATTCTTGCAGTGCCTGGATTCCATTTTGTTTCCACAACAATTCAATTTTTTCCTTGGTACTTATTTCACTTTTGGGTAGCCCGTCCAATCCTTCCAGATATGCTTTCAAATAAAATCCGGTTCCGCCACAAATTAATATTTTGTCATCTTTTTGGTAGAGTTGCTCTTCCACTTTACGGCACTCATTTGCAAATCTGCCTGCACTATAACTTTCATCTAATTCACATTCGTCAATAAAATAATGTTTGATTTTAAGTAAGATTTCAATACTTGGTTTTGCAGTGCCTATGTTTAAGTATTTAAATATCTGGCGACTATCTGCTGATATGATTGGAATATTCCAATATCTCGCCAATTCAAAAGCCATCCCCGACTTTCCAATACCTGTTGGACCACAAATGATGATTCGTTTTTTTGACATCAGGATTTTGTAGGTTTCAAGGGAACATAGTTCACAAATTTAATAAATTTTATCAAATTGCCAGTAACTGAAGGTGAACTTTGTCTCAAACGATGTATTCTGACTATCTTTGAACCATGTTGTATAGGATTTTCAAGCTGTGGATGAAACTTTGTCTGCAGTTTTATTTCAGAAAAACCTTAGTGGCAGGTGTTGAACATATACCGACAAAGGGTCCCGTCTTATTTCTTAGTAATCATCCTAATTCTTTCCTGGAAGCTTGCATTATCGCTTGTTTTCAACCCAGAGAACTTCA
>WBZL01005683.1_pt1 | contig 10235 bp, 5 predicted proteins | sample 5204291 | NCBI WGS metagenome assembly WBZL01 (sample SAMN12344345, study PRJNA552823) | activated sludge metagenome | biome: Activated sludge suspended growth; feature: Nitrification reactor; material: Wastewater; isolation source: activated sludge from nitrification reactor of wastewater treatment... | reverse complement strand
TGATCGTGGAAGCGTGAAGAACTCCCATTCTCCCCAGGAAGCGGGGCATTTCTACGTCACCGCGCCGACCCACCCAACAAGATCAACGGTGGATCGAGGGTTAGCGGGCCGTGCGCCATTTGCGCCTTCCGGCATTGCCAGGCAGCGTATCGAATTCTCGTTCCTTCTGAGCTGTTGGAAAACCTGTCCGGGATCCACCCAGTGCGGATCACCTCGATGAGGTGGCGGTCTCGACACGATGTCGGGGATCCGCCTCGCCACCAATTGGCTTCGAGCTGACTCTTGGGCATGTTGTAGCACTGCCCGACCTCGGGTGATAAGGCCGTCACGGCAGTGTTCAACGATGGCGCACTACCGGCGAGCACCATGATTGTTGCCGTTGCCGCGCTGGCCGCTTGACCGAACATGCGGTCCCCCTTTCATGGAGCCCGGCCGATCTGCGGGCGAGACCCCGCCTCTGCAACAACTCTAGATGGGCGTGCGTGTAACCTGCGGTTCCGAGCCGACCGTACCGCTGGCTGTTTGAATCAGGACGCGGAGCGCTGGCCGACGCTGTCTAGCTTCAACGTAGCGCCAGCCCCTCGATCACCGCCCAGGTGACTCGTACCGGCACTCAACGGTGTGGCCGTCGATCGACGCCATGAACGTCGAGTGCCCCTTCTGGACGATCTCTGTGGGGGCGGCGACCTTCTTCCCGTAGATGACCTCGGAGCCCGTCGGACTATTGGGTGCGTATTTGACGTCAAATGGTCTGGCGGTCACGGGGATTCCGTCTTCGAGTTGGACTGCGAAGGCGCCCGCTGGGTTGTAGAACTTGAGGTTGCCAGGCCCAGGGAGTGTTGCGGACTCCTCGCACCAGTACTCGCCGTCGCTGAGGGGGAAGACCGCGGACTCGTTCCAAGCCCACCAGCCCGCAAGAGCAACCAACGGTGCCGCCAACATGGCCCAGAACCACCAGGGCCAGCCCCGACGCGGTTGAACGTAGTTGCCGGCGCTACTCATGGGTATCCCCGTCCGTTCGTCGCATGAAGCCTGCCGCCTCCTCGTGCAAGACAGGTTAGTCCGCTATCCAGCGACGAAGGCGGCCGCTGGGCCATCATTGAGGGCTTCCCAGGAACCGCCCTCGCCCCAGTTCAGCCGGACGACGCACGGTCACTTCGGCAGGTACCTTGAGGAAGGTCCGCGGTGGGTGTGTATCACCGATCTCGTGGTCAGCTAGGAGCTAGTGGGCCATGACCGTAACTACTACCGTTAGCGGACGAAGAGTGTGGGCTTTCTGGACAAGATCACTGTTTCCGACTGACGTGAGACGCGCTGGCGGTTCGATTCTGGCACCAAACGGGCTGCACAATGACTGCACGCCGACGCGCTCACTCCAAGCAGGCCGGCGCAGACCAGTAGATCCCCAGTGCACCCTTGGTCGAATCTCGCTGCTTGGTTCACCGTCCGGCGGTTGCGGCCGGTAAGCCGCTACTGTCACGAGCGTGACAACGGGCCCTGATCACGCTGCCGAACTAGAGCCCCAGGTGTCGGTGCGCGAGCTGGTATTGCGCCGCGCGGGTCGCGAGGTTGACCCCTGGGACCTGGCGTTGGTGCAGCGCGCGGAGGTATGGGATCAGGTGCGGATGCGGCATCTGTTGGACTCGTTGCTGGCTGGCTATCCGATCGGGGCGATCCTGTTGTGCCGGGTGGCCGAGCGGTCGCTTATCCAGCGGCGCGAGGGCGCCGGGCGGCGGGTGTTCGAGGCCACTCAAGGGGCTTGGCAGTTGCTCGACGGGCAGCAGCGGATCAACGCGCTGTTCTGTCTGTTCAGTGGCCGGGGTGACTATGGGCGCTTCTTCCTGGACATGACGGTGCCCCGTGAGCCACCGGGGCCCACCACGCGGCGCCGCAGCAAGGACCGGGCCCTGGGCTACATCGTGTGGCAGCATGCGCCCGAGCCGGTTGACCACAACCCGGTGGTGGACCGGGATCGGCACGTGGATCTGTCGGGCTGGTTGGACTGGGTCGAGGCTGAACCGGGGCGAGTGGAGAAGGCGTTGTCGGATCTGCGGGCTGAACCACAGGAGGCAGCACGAATGCTGCGCGACATCGACCCGGCGTTCACCCCGGACTTGCGTGAGGACCAGCTTCAGGTGGCTGCGGGCCGGCTGGAACGTCTTCTGCGGTTGTGGAGTGAACCGTCGATTCCGGTGCTGCGTGCCGAGGTGCAGACACCGCTGGACGTGCTTGAGGTGTTTTCTCGGATCAATCTGGGTGGGGTGCAGGTCGCGTCCACTGACGTGTACTTCGCGGCGGTGAAGACGTTCTGGCCGGACGCCGAGGCGCGCATTGCGGGCGTGTCAGGCGGGTTGGGTCTGCTGGGTCGGCTGGGGGCTTTGCAGTTGGTGTCGCGTCTGGCAAGTCGCGGGATCGGACAGGGTGATCTGTTGCCGTTGACGGTGGACAGGCTGGCCGGGCCTCGGGGGGCACCGCTGATCGCGGCCATGGGCCAGCTTTCCGAACCGGATTCCCCGGTCCTCTTGCGTATGCAGGACTTCTCGGTCGTCCTGCGTGAGCATTCCCGGCTGGGCTACGGCCTGCGGTTGGTGGCCTGGCAGGTGTGGGATGAGGTGCTGACATGGGCCGCCGCCACAGGCAACTCCGACGCGGCCTGGTGGGGGCAGAACCTTCCGCTGGTGGACGCCTACCTGCTGGGGGCCACCGTCTTCCGGTATTCCACGGTGCTCGGTGACCGGTACCGCCGTGTCGCTTTGCACGAGGCGTTGGCTGCAGGGTTGGCTGGCGAGCCCTTTCCTGTGGACAAGATCCTCGCCGTGGCAAGGGCGGGCAACCCCGAGTTGCGCGCTTCTCGGCAGGCGGTGCGTGGACTCAGCGCCGAGGGGGACCGGCAGTGGTTGGCAGACCGCAACGCCGGTCTGCTGCTCAGCCTTGCGCAGTGCATCCCGTACCAGGTAGCACGGCCGATCGACTGGGATCACATCTTCCCGCAGGCCCAAGCGAGCAGGATGTGGGCTGTCGGGGACACCGGCCGCCGGGTCCACCACCGCTACCGCGGGTACGTGCAGTCGGCCGGGAACCTGTGGGCCATGGACGCCGGTGCCAACCGGGCGTTGCAGGACACCCCTCCTGTCAGGAAGTTCGCCCTGATCGACACCTGGCGTGAATCCGCCGAGGGTCACCCCGTTTGGCCTCAGGAGCAGTGGTTCCTTGACGCTGAGCAGATCGCCGCATTCGCGAACGTGGACCGCGCGTTGACGGATGACCCTGCGCGCATCGACGAGGCGATGGCAGCCTTTCGGAGCCTGGTCACCCAGCGCGCTGAGGCGCTCCTGCAGAACGCGTTCACGGAATTACCCCAGGCACGGCTGTTCGCCGCTGACGCTTACGTTCCCGCGGCCGATGCCACCTCCTACGACACTGAGGTTTTGGCTGAACGACTCGACCTCGGCACAGTGGTCGATCGCTTCCGGGAAGCCCCACCCGAGCACTTCGCGCCGCGCGGCGCTGAAGGCCTGCGGCTCAGTGTGGAGTGGGCCGGGCGCGAAGAGGAGTTGAAATGGGTGGTCAGGACCGCTAGCAAGGCGCACACTCGTTCGGGCCGGGCGCTACCGGCGCGACCTGGTGAGGGTTTTGACTTCCGCCGTTACATCCACCTCACGGGCCCGGCCACCGACACATACCCCGCGGTCGCGATCATGGGCCCGTTCACGGAGGTAGGCCTGGCGCCCACCTGGCTGGTGTTCCGCAGCGATACAGGCGGCTTCGCGACCGTGCGTCACCGCCTGATGTCGTCACATCTGGCCAGTCGAGTGCGCAACGACGACGGCCATTTGTGGCTCCCGCTCATCATTTCCCCTGACCGGGAATGGCAAGAGCTCGCAGACGATCTCATCCGGCAGATCGCAGAGATCCGCGGGGTCGTCGAATCCGCCGTCTTGTGACGAAGCTCGGACCGCTGGGTGGGGCACTCCCGTTGTCCCCTCGTTGTCCCCCAATCCCTGTGTAACAACTTGTTACAGGACGGACGGAACGGCACGATCTGTGCTCAGACAGACGTGCCGTTCCGACCGCCCCCATGCGGGGCGCTAATCCGGCTTACAGGCCGGCTTACGCACGACGGGTAGTCTGCTCTTCATACGAAGGGGATTAGGGCGTCTTGTAGATGTCAGACCAGCGAGTCCCGTGTCCGGGGGCTAGTTCGGCTAGGATCGGCACCTCCAGTCCGGAGGGTGATTCCCATGTCCAAGTCATGGCGGCAAGCAGGCGGTGCTGCCACATACCGACTTGATCGGGCGGCACTTGGAGCACGACTTCGTCGTGAACGGTGAAGGCAAGGTGCCGGATAAGTTCGAGGTCGCGAGTCAACGAGCAGACCAGCAGGTCCCGGGCGCACGAAGCGGCCACTCGGGCAGGAGCTTCGGTGAACACCGACCGCTGGCCGGCGAGGATCCTCCGTCCGAATCCATTGTCTAGGGTTCTACCGGCCCGGGCTTGAGCGCGGATAGCACTCTTCCATGCGGTGACCTGCGGGTAGGAGATGTCCATCCGGTCCAGAATGTGTTGGGCCGACTCTAGGGTGCACTCCAACTGACGGGCGAGCGACCCGGCTTGCAGGCCGTAGTTGGAGCCGTGGTTGACGGCTTTGGCGCGATCGCGGGTGATGCCGAGTTGTTGGGCTACCTCGCCGTGCAGGTCGCGGCCCGGCAGGAGGGCGTCCAGGTAGCCGGTGTCGCCAGACAGTCCCGCGACTGCCCGGTTGTCAATGGCGGACAAGTCACATCCGATGAACACAGTCCCGGGGTCTGCCACGACTAGGTCCCTCTCGTGCAGCAGTTTCTCAGAGCGCTTCCCGACCCCGAGTAGGTTCGGGTCCTTTGCGGTCCAACGGCCGTTGACCGCATCGTCGCTCATCTTCGGGTAGATACGACCGTCGTCCTTCATGTGCTGGAGAACCTGTTGCGCGAAGCGCTGTCCGACTTCGATGGCACGGCAGCTTAGGCGGGCGAATACGGCCAGTGCCGGGTCGGGATGGTTGATCGCCGTTTGAAGGGTTTCCCGGGCAAGCGAGTACCGACCGCTGAGGGTGCGCGGCCAGTCGTCGGGTGCGTGGTCGGCGAGGAACTGCTGGGCTCCGGATGTGGCCCAGGGGCTGTTCGTGTCGGGCAAACCGAGTTCGGCCAGCTGTCCGCGGATGATGCGGAGTTCCTCATTCGCCTCATCGACGGCTTTGCGGGCGGCCTGCGCGTCCACGGCGAGTCCTCGGGTGTTGACGTGGGCGGTGATGCGGGTTGCGACGTTCTGGATCACTGCATACTCACCGATATCAGCGATCAGGCGTTCGTGAATGCGGAGGGTTAGGCGCGCGTCCTGTTGACAGTAGGCCCGATATTCGGGGTCATTCACGGGGATCGCCCCCCAACCTCCGTATTGATCCACGAGGTCGCCGATGTCATTCTTGGATTCGGCGATGAGTTGCCGGGAGATGGTGTTCAGGGTGTGGCTGTCATCCTTGCTCAAGCGCGGGCGCACCGCTCGGTACAGGTCAGCGACGTCGACGGACTTTGATGCCACATCCACGCCGAGGTAGCGGTAGGCGGCGGGGATGTCGAACCGGGCGCCATTGAACCAAACCAGCGTCGTGTTAGGAGTGGTGAGAACCCGACGCATCACCTCAGGGTCGCTGGTTGTTCCCTCCGCTCCATCGTTGGCGCACCATCCCAACACCCGGATGAAGCCCTCCCCGTGCGTGTTCATCAGACGGGGGTCATGCTCATGTAGTTGGTCGGCGTCGTGGGTCTCGAAATCAACCCCGATCACGGTTCCGGGAGACGGCAGGCGCCCCGAGGTGTCGGCGTTGGACGGGCTTTCCACGCAGCCTGCCGGGGTGCCGATGACGCCATAACGCTGATGACGGTGAGGTTGTGTGAAGTCCCCGTCATTGTCGGAGGGGGACTTTGAAGCGACTAATCCGAGATCCCTATCTTCTTCAGATTCAGTGTAATTGGTGTAATTGGCGTCATTGTCGGCGTTGGTCTTCCGTGGACCCACCCCTGTCGTGGATGACGCTGTTGCCCGGTCGGCGTCATCTGCTCCGGCCTCAGCGTCATCCTCGCCCGCCCGGCATGGGAGCGGTTGGCCGGCGCTGCCGGGTTGGGTCTGCGGATTACGCCGGGTACCTTCGCCCGCGTCATGCCCGGCGTCATGCGGTGCGAGAGGGGACTCCAGCCAGTACCGTTCGATGCGGCTCATCTTGTTCACCCGCTTGTGCCGCAGACCTAGTGCCTTCAACTTATTGGTGTTGCCCTCAATAAACCTGCCCCATCGGGTGGCGTCGGGCGGCCACCACGGCATATCGGCGACCCGTGCGCCCAGAGTTCGGGTGGCCGACTCCAGAGCCTGGGTGGCAGTGCCTTCGAACCGGCGCCCATCCTGTTGGGCGAGCCACTCGACCACCGCGGTGACCACCTCGTCGCCCTCAGCGGCTTCTTCCAGCAAGGTGCGGCGCGATTCCACGAACGCGTCGGCGAGCCGCGGTTCGACGGCGCGCAGCACGTTGAAGTAGTCGGCCATGCGCGGCCGCCGGATCGTTTCTCTGGACACGTCCGGGACGTTGGCCAGGCTCGCTACCAGGTCGTCAAGCACAGCTCCGAGCAGCCGCGGCCACAGGTTGCGGAACGCGTGCTCAAGTTTCGCTTCGGTGTGTCGCTGTTTGCCGTCGTCGAAGCCAGTAAGTTGCAGGGGGATGACCCGGTCGAGCGCGTCCGTGGCGAAGTTCGGGAGGTTGACGGCGGTGAATATGCCGGTACGACGGAAGGCTGCGGTGGCAACCTCGTGGTTGGTGTACAGGCGGCGGCTGGAGTCGGACGTGCCGGTCACCATGCGGGCGAACCAGTCGGACTGCTCGGCGGTGATCTTCACCCCCACGTTGTCCCACTTTGGGATAAAGCTAGCCAGGGCCAGGCTAGTGGCGTCGGCCGGCGCCTTGAAACCGGAACCGAAGTCGCCGGGTTGCGGCCCTGGCGGGTCCACCAGCATGGCGGCCAGGCGCGCGCTGGTCGTCTTGCCCGATCCTGCGTGACCAACGAAGCCGAGGACTGGTCGCGGGATCTGATGGTGGAAGGCCGCCGCGAGCCATCCGCGCAGGAGCGGCCAGAGTTCGTCGTCCCATCCCAGCAAGTCCTGGAAGGCATGGAGGTTTCCGCCTGTCTGGGGTGTGGGCAGCGGACGGGTATAGGCGGTGCGCCGGAAGCGGATGTTCTCTGGCGGCCGGGCTGCGACCTGCCACCCTCCGGGTGTCACGACAACGCAGTTGGAGTTGCCCGGTTGCCCGAGGTCGACCACAAGGTGCCCCGACGTCGTGGCGGCTACCCGAAGATGGAGATCGGCCCTACGTTCTGGGTCGTGCTGGGCCGTGGCCTCCATGAACTTGAACGCGCCGCGTGTCGCGTTGATGGCTTTGGAGGTCGCGGGGATGGTTGACCCCAACTGCGACAGGACGAACCCCTCGGTGAACTCGTCGGCGATCGATGCCCCGCGAGCTGCCGCATACACTTTCTGGTCGTCGCTGGCCACTAGAAGTGAGTTGCGGCGGGTGACCAAAGCCTGGATGCGCAAGGACATGTCGGCCGCGCTACCTCGGTAGCGGGACTCTGCCAGTTTGGTGATCTCTGGGGTGGATCCGGTGGGGTGGGGCCCGGCGTTGGATAACAGTGCGGTGAGCACCCCTGCCGGATCGCTGCTGGCGGCGAGGACGTCATCCAAGCCCTGCTTCTCCGCCCCTGGGATTGCGAGGAACCGAACGGACCCGGCCCCGGCGTCTGTGAGGTAGTCGCGCAGAGTCCAAGCCGCCGCCAGAACGTTCGGGTTCTGCGACAGATCCGCGTCGAAACCGATGTAGACGTCCCGGCCCTCCAACGGGACTGCCTGGATGTCGTCGTTCGGCCTGCCCTTCGACCTCCATCCCCAGCACCCAGTGAGACCGGCAATAGCCAACGGTTTGCCGATGCCGACCGACGCCGCGGCCAAGTGCTGTTTCGTGCCCTCCACCAACAGCAAGGGGACCGCTGGATCGCTCACTAGACCGTGGTGGCCGCGGGGGATGAGCAGGGCGCTTCCGCTGCCAGCGGCCTGCACGTACTTCGCCTTGCCGTTTGGTGCGTCGGGGCGATACTGGCGGAAACGCTGGCCGTTGATTCGTGTCCACGTGAACACGATTCCTGGCGTCGGGTGGAACCCCAATCCGTCTAGGTCGCTAACAGTTGAGGCACTCCGGCAATGCTCGGCAAGGAGCGCCGGCGCGATCCCCGCTGAGGAGAGCATCGCTCGATGCTGGTCTGACAGACCGTTCATGGGACTCTCACCGAGGAGTTCTTGAACCAACTCGGGCGACAGCCGATGAGCGCCGAATCGAAGAGGTTCGTCATCCGATCGCACCAGACTCAGAGTCCGACGGCGGCACTCTCGTAGCGTTGGCGGCCCTGACGCGCACAGACTTGGCCCTCAGCCGGGCCATGTGCGCCCGCAGAGCATTCCTGGCGCGTCGTTCGCGGTCGTCTGGGGAAAGGACCCCCGCTGGATCGACTTCCTCGGCAAACTTGTCAAGAAATGCCTGACGAGCGTTGGCGGTCGCGGCAGAGCGATCAACGGTACGCGCCCAACGTTCGTTTGCGGCGACTTGTGCCGCAATTCTGCGAGTCACTGCTCGGCCCTCGGGTGAACATGAACGATCTCGCGGAGCAACTGCTCAGGGTCAACATAGGTCCGCCCACCGACCTTGTAGACGGTGATACGACCCTCTCGTCCCCAGCGCGCGACCGTGGTCCAGTGTGTTCGGGTAACCGATCCTGACTGCTGAATGGGGATGAGTCGACCGAGGTCAGGAGATTCCGGATAATGCAAGAGCCACCTCCGATAACGAACGGCCGCTATCGGTTGGCCTCTTGCCGATCAGAGGTACGCAGCACTAACCCGTGGGCTGCCAGCCCACCGGTGCTACGAACACCCTAATTGCGGAATCCCTGGCCGTGAGCCAGGAGGCCGACTGCCTCGGCTGATCCCTAATGCAAGAAACTACATCGTTGTGGTTTCATCTGCAACTCTTTGCTAGAGGTCCTCGTTGAGGTTCAGCCGGCGGGCTTCAGCGGCTGCTCGCTCAGCGCGGGCTGACGCTCCGTATCTGGCGATCATCGCCGAGGAAGACCATCCGGCGATGTCCTGCAATCCCAGTTCAGAGCCTCCAGCGGCCATCCATCTGTGTGCGAGCGTGTGGCGAAGACGGTGGAGGTGAAAGCCTTCGATCCCGGCTTGGAGCGCACGTTGTTCCATGGCGTACGCCAGTCCGTCGTAGTGAAGGACACCGCGTTCACTCAGCCAGAGGGCGTTACGGTCTGCGTACTTGTGCGATCGCCTCTCCCGTAGGTAGCGGTCGAGTGCGACGGCCGTCTTGCCGCCGAAGGGGATGGTCCTGGTTCGCCCACCCTTGCCGGTCACCGTCACCACCTTGTTCCGCAAGGAGATGTCGTCAATGCCGACCCCGACGCACTCGCTGGCGCGCATGCCTGTGTCGATCAGTAACCGTGCAATGGCGGCATCGCGACGGTCAATGAAGCGCCGACCCGAACACGCCCTGATCAGGGCAGTCAGTTCGTCATCTCTGAGGACAGCAGGAGGGTCGGTCACCGCATTCGGAACCTTGACGCCACGGAGTAGATTGCCAGGCGTCAGTCCCTCGTCGTTGAGCCAGTTGGCCAGAACGTGCAACCCTCGGAAACGGGTCTTGACGGTGTTGGCTGCCATGCCTCGGGCGCGTTCAGCCGCCAAGAAGGCCACCACGCTATCCCTCGTGAGCACAGGCTCCTGGTCCGTGTCCCGGCACCAAAGCTTCCAGGCGTGGACTTGGGTCAGATAGATCCGGATGGTGCGCGGTGCGGAGCCGGCGGCTTCCATGTGAATCACCCACGAGTCAAGGAGGTCGTCGGAGATCTCGATGCCGGTCTGTGCCCTAAGTGCCTTAACCCTACCCACATCTGGATATTAGGCGAGTTTGCGCTATGCGTTACCCCGACTCGCCACTTGACTCGGCATTTCCCCTGGTCAGGTCGGTATTCCGGCTCGGCTGCACCCGCTTCGGTTCGCCGGGCATCTTCGGATAGTCCGGGGGGTAGGCCATCTCCTCGCCGTCATACAACTCCAGTGCGGGGGTGAGGTCGAACGCCTGACCCCACCGGCCCGCA
>WBZL01005681.1_pt1 | contig 10236 bp, 7 predicted proteins | sample 5204291 | NCBI WGS metagenome assembly WBZL01 (sample SAMN12344345, study PRJNA552823) | activated sludge metagenome | biome: Activated sludge suspended growth; feature: Nitrification reactor; material: Wastewater; isolation source: activated sludge from nitrification reactor of wastewater treatment... | reverse complement strand
GAGCCGTCGGGTTCGCTGGACGAGGACGCGAACGAGGCCCTCGCCGCTCTGCGTGAGAAGTTGCAGAGCGAGAGCTGAGTCCTCACGTGTGACTCTGATTCAGGGCGCGGCGGAACCATGGTTCTCCGCGCCCTGAATCGTGCCCGGCGTTTGTTTGCGCCAACCCGTCGGGAGATGGTCGGCCGTGTGCCAGAGTTGGGCCGATGAGTGCGATCGATCAAGAGCGATCGGGGACGATGGCTCCCGATTCCCGCAGGCGCCGGATCCCGGGCTTGGATGGGTTGCGGGCCGTGGCCGTTCTCGCAGTCATGCTCTTCCACACCGGGTCTTCCCCCTTGCAGGGTGGCTTCCTCGGCGTGGACATCTTCTTCGTGCTGAGCGGCTTCCTCATCGGGGGGATCCTGCTGGACGAGCGCGCCAGGTCCGGTCGCATCGCCCTCGGGGCCTTCTGGCTGCGACGTGCACGGCGTTTGGCGCCGGCCTTGCTCCTACTTCTCGTCGGAGTGGCACTTGCCCGGATCGCTGCGCCACACCCAAGCGCGGATACATGGCGTGCCGAGATGTTGGCCGCACTCACATACACCACGAACTGGTTCCAGATCGTCACCGGTGCGGACTACTTCAGTCAGTTCGGCGCGGCCCAACCCCTGATGCACACATGGTCTCTGGCCATCGAAGAGCAGTTCTACGTGTTCTTCGCGGTCCTGATGGCGGTGCTGTTGAAGCGGGCCAGATCCCGCGTCGTGTTGATCGTCCTCATCGTGCTCACTGCGGTGTCCGCAACATGGATGTTCCTGCTCGCCGATGCCGACCCGGTATGGGCGTACTACGGCACGACAACGCGTATTCAGGCTCTCCTGGTGGGAGCCGTATTGGCGCTGTGTGCGCGTCGAGGATCATCAGCGGCGTCGGATGGCGACGGCCGATGGCCGCGACTTCTGGGCTGGGTGGCCGTGGCGGTGATGGCAGGCTTCCTCCTTCTGCCTGCGTCCAACGACGTCATGTTCCGTGGCGGATTCCTCCTGGTGGCCGCCGCATCGGCCGTGGTCATCTGGGCGATCACCACCGGCGGTGCCCTTGCAAGCGCGCTGTCCTGGCGTCCGTTGGTGGCTCTGGGAACGATTTCCTACGGCGTCTACCTCTGGCATTGGCCTGTGTTCCTCCTGCTGGACACAGATCGTCCCGGAACGCGGTTGCCGGAGCAGCTGTGGGCATTCGTGGTGACCATAGTCATCGCGTCCGTGTCATATGTGGTGGTTGAGAGGCCCATCCGGCAGGGCCGGTTCACCACGTGGAGACCGAGTCGTCAATGGGCGACGTACGGTGTCGCGGGCCTGGTTGTCGCGGCACTGGCAATGCTGCCCGCCCGGACGCTCGCTGGATCAGCGGAGGTCGCGTGGCCCGCGGCCAGTGAAGTCCCCGCACGAGTTCTCGTCGGGGGAGACTCCGTCATGCTGTCGTTGAACCAGCACTTCCCTCGCGAGGTGTATCCCGACACCTTGGCCGATGGTCCTGTCTCGCTGGGTTGTGGCTTCGTCGGCCTTCCGTTCGACCGTGAGGGTCAGCTCGAGGTGCCCGACAAGTGCGAGGGGTGGCAGGACGTGTGGCGTTCGAAAGTGGAGGAGGTTGACCCGCAGGTCTCCTTCATCGGCAGTTCCGTGTGGGATTCCTTCGATCGACGCATCGGCGATTCCACGTACGGTCCAGGAACACCCGAGTTCGACACCGCGTTCATCGATGGATTCAGGCAGGCCATTGCGTTGGCCGGCCGCGACGGACAGATTCCCGTCTACGTGGTCGGACCGGCGTGCTTGGCCAGCGGCGTGGATCCCGTGATCAACGATCCGGAACGGGCCAAACGAATCGATCAACTCACGCGAACGGCAGCTTCGGGCGCGGCGAACGTGCACTTCCTGGATACTCGCGGTCTCACGTGCACACAGGACGGCGCCGCCTCCGATATGGCATCAAAGCAGCCATTGCGCTACGACGGCGTCCACTGGAACGAGTACGGGGCCCGCATCGTCTGGTCTCAGGCCCTCGCACAGGCCGCCCGCGATGCAGGTGGCCGATCAGGTCAGTGATGCCGGTGCAGGCGACGACCCCACCCATGAAACGTGCGGGCAGCTGAAACGTGCGGGCAGCGACCGAACGGGCTTGGGGCGGAGGGGGAGTGGCTGAGGTCGGATAGGGTCTCGATGTGCCCGACGTCCGAGTGCGATCCGCCTCACGCCCGATCGCTTGGACAGTGGCGGCGTTGGTCGGGGTCATCGGCCTGCGCGCAGTTCTGTCGTTGCGTGGATACCTGTACCTGGATGATTTCGCCTTCCGCTATTGGGCTGCCACCTCCGAGCTCGATGCGGACTATCTCCTCCGGTCCTACGGGGGGCACGTGAATCCCGTGGGCTTGTTCGTACAGTGGTGCCTGCAGCACGCCGTGCCCGGTTCCTACCTGGCACTGGCATTGGTCTCCCTTGTCATGTACGCACTGTCGCTTGTGCTCTTCGCCGCGATCCTCTGGCGGGTGACGCAGCGCCAAGTAGCTGTCGCCGTCGGCGTGGTCCTTGCCGGTCTGAGCCTCTTCGGTTTCGAGGTCACGGTCTGGTGGTCCGCCGCGATCTACTCGGCCCCCTACCAACTCTTTCTGCTGGCCTGCACATACGCGGCGATCAGGGGCATCGGTGATGCAAGCCGGACGTGGTTGTTCTTAGCTGCAGGCTCTGGCATCGCGGTCGTGCTGTCCTACAGTCGTGGGAGCGCCGGACTTCTGTTGGTGTTCCTTCTCGTCGCCTCCCTGCCTTTGGACTCGGGTACCCCGCTGGGAGTGCGCGAGGTGTTCGAGAGAGCGCGGTGGTTCTGGCTGCTATTGGCCGCCATCGCCGTCGCCGGTGGCGCTCTGGTGCTCTCCGTAGGTGGTCCCGATGCGCCGGGGCAGCGTTCGCTGCTGGATGCAGCGCACTACATGTGGACGCTCCTGGTGCTCAACGTGCTGCCGGCCGTGTGGGGAGGACCGTGGCGGTGGTTCGAGCTGCCCAATCAGCAGTGGGATCCCATCCTCGCCAACCCTGCCCCGATGTGGTGGGCAGTGTGGCTGGCGGCGATCGTCACCCTGGTCGCCCTGGTGTGGATCTGGATGCGTCGGCCAGCGCTGCGCCTCCTGCTCATGTCCGTGCTGGTCTACACCTTGGCAGTCCTGGCCCTCGCCGCGTATGCCCGCGCAGGTTCGCCTGTGGCAAGCGTTGCCTACAGGTACACCTTCGATCTCGTCTGGCCGATCACATTGTTGATGGTTCTGGCCGTGATACCACCGAGGGGCGACGACCGGCGGGTATCGGTGCCCGGGGTTGCGGTCGTCGCTGCCGTGGCGGGCATGGCGCTGTGGTCCACCGTCGTTCCGGCCAGAGATTGGGCGAGCAACCCCTCGAAGAGCTATATGGCTCAAGCCGTCGCAGGTTTCGATTCAATCCCCGAAGGTCAGATGCTGGACCAAGGGGTGCCCTTCGACCTCATCCATCCTGTGCTCATGGCCCCCTATGCCAATGCGATGACTGTCTTCACGCCTCAGCCGGGCGCACCACTGTTCGTCGACCATGTGAACGACAGCATGTACGGTTTCGGCGCTGACGGGTCTGTTGAGCGGCAGTCGGTGGATGGGCTGCCGGCACCGGAAGGCCCTGACCCTGATTGCGGATACCGGGTCTCCGATCTGCCGCGGACGATCCCTCTTGGTGGCGATCTCATCGCCTGGCCGTTCTACGCCCGCATCGCCTACTTCACTGGGACAGAAACCCAGTTGAATGTGGCGATCGGAGGGAGGATCCACTCCGTACCGCTACAGACCGGCGGAGTGCGCGCGGTCTACTTCCCGGTCAGTGGCCCGGCCTCCGACATCTTCGTGTCCACGGGTTCGCCAGGCGCGGTCGCCTGCCTGACCGAAGTGCGTGTCGGGAACAGGGTGTCTCCGGACGGGCAGAAGGTCCCCCTGGCTCCCGGCGCCGGGACAACCCCGTGACATCACAGGACACATCACGGACTTTGCCGTACAGCCCGGCACTGGACGGGCTGCGCGCCTTGGCGGTTCTCTCGGTGATGCTCTACCACGGTGGCGTTGCCATCGTGGGCGGCGGTTTTCTCGGCGTCGATGTCTTCTTTGTGTTGTCCGGCTTCCTGATCACAACGTTGTTGCTCCTTGAGTTCGAGGCGACAGGGGGCCTGGATCTGCCGGCATTCTGGGGCCGTCGTGCCCGCCGCCTGCTCCCGGCTCTTGTCGTCGTGCTGGTGGCCGTGCTCGTGTACGGGGCATTTCTTCGGGGGGAGGCCGCCGAATCGGTCCGCTCGGACGTTCTGGCCACGCTGTTCTACGCCAGCAACTGGTGGTTCATCCTTTCCGGCAACTCCTACTTCCAGCAGTTCCAGGACCCGTCTCCGTTGACCCATACGTGGTCATTGGCCATCGAGGAGCAGTGGTACCTGATCCTGCCACTGGTCCTGGTGCTGCTGCTTCCGAGGATCCGCTCGCGCCGGGTGTGGGCGATCGCCCTCGGGGCCCTGGCGGTCGTCTCCGCGCTCTTGATGGCGATCCTTCACCGGCCCGGCTCTGATCCCTCACGCGAGTACTACGGCACAGACACCCGCTTGCAGGCGCTGCTGGTGGGGGCAACGCTCGCCTGTGTCTTCACCCCGGGCGCCGTGGAGCGGTTCCGTGGTGTGGCTCGCTGGGTGGCACCACTCGCGCTCACGGGTCTGCTGCTGGTCGTGGTTCTTGCCACGGATAGCGGTGACTGGCTCTACTCCGGGGGATTCCTGTTTGTGGCACTGTTGGCGGTTGCCCTGCTCGCCGCGGTCGTGGCCCACCCGCAGGGATGGATCGCCACAGGCCTCTCCTGGGCGCCCGTGGTGTGGGTCGGGCGCATCTCCTACAGGCCTATACCTGTGGCATTGGCCTGTGTACGTGGTTCTGAGCCCGGAACGCACAGGCATTTCCGGGCCAGGGCTGTTGGCTCTTCGGGTGGCGGTGACTTTCGGTGTGGCGACCTTGTCCTATTACGCCATTGAGATGCCCATCCGCAGGGGAGCGCTGGCGAGACTGACTGGGCCACAGCGCCTCGGTGTTGTTGTCGCGGCACCGGTTGCCGTTCTTGCCCTCCTGGGTGTGACGGCGGTGACCGCGCAGCCTCCCCAGGCGGACTCGCTGGAGGCGATCCGGGACAGTGTCACTCGCTCTCCCACGCCGATGGCGTCCGCCAGCGCGCCGACGGCCACGCAACCTACCGGGGACGTGCGGGCGATCCTGGTGGGTGATTCGGTGGCTCTGTCACTGTTCGCGGCGTATCAGCCCGAGTCGACCCCCGGCCTAAGTGTCCTGCCTGGAACCGAGTTCGGATGCGGACTGGTGCCGTACGAGGCCGCGCTCAACGGCGCACCCATGCCACTGCGCGATGAGTGCCACGCATGGGATGAGCAGCGGGGGTCCCGCATCGCTTCGTCAGGGGCCGACTTCGCGGCAGTGTTTGCGGGCCCATGGGAGCAGTACGACAGGTGGATCAACGGCGAGCAGGTGCCGTACACGGACCCGCGCTGGCACGAGGCGACGGTGCGGGACTACCGGCGGGTCTTCGACGAGGTGGCCAAGGTCGGATCCCGTGCGGCCCTCGTCCTGAACACCTGTCATGGGACGCCCGAGCTTGATCTGCCGGATGCGGTGCTGTTCCAAGCCGGTCGCTATCCGGCCGTGGTCAACGATTCAGCGCGTATCCGCGCGGTCAATCAGGCGGCGAAGCAGGCTGCCCGGGCGGCCGCGATAGAGGTGACGGTGATCGACCCCAATCCGTACTTGTGCCAGGGTGGCTACAGGTCACAGATCGACGGGGTCCCCCTACACACCGACGGCGTGCACTTCACCGAAGAGGGGGCACGTCTCTACTGGAAGTGGCTTGCGCCTCGTCTGGTAACGGCCGCGCAGGCACCTTCGTAGGTTCACACGAGCCCACGGCTTCACCGTGTGACGCCGGATCTGGCGCTTGCCACACCTGTCTGTGTGCACCCGCTAGAGTCCGGGATGTGTCGAAGCTCAGGTGGGGACAGCTTCTTGTCTGGGCACTGGCAACTTTCCTCATTTGGCAGAGTGCTTGGCTCAGTGACGACAGTCTGATCACGATTCGCACAGCGTTGAACTGGGGGAGCGGCTACGGTCCCTACTTCAACATCGACGAGGCGGTCCAGCCGTACACACATCCCCTGTGGTTCCTGCTCATCACGCTCGTCGGCACGGTCACCGGGTCATGGATCTACGCCGTGCTCTACCTGAACATTGTGTGTGCTGCGATCGGCATTCTCCTGCTCCTTCGCAGAACCTCCAACCTTTGGCAGTTGGTGACTGTCGGGCTGGTGGTGGTACTGGGGAACACGGCTTTGGACTGGTCCACCTCCGGCCTGGAGGGCGGACTGTCGATCATGCTGTTGGCCATCCTCACGAGCCAGCCGATCCGGGCACGACCCGCATTGTGGGGAGTGACTGTCGGCTTGATCCTGCTCTGTCGACTCGACTTCGCTCTTCTTCTGGCCCCGTGGGCAGCCGTGTACTGGTGGGCTTTGAAGGGGAAACGCCCGCGCCTTCTGGCGTCAGTCGCGGTGGTCGCCCCGCTCCTGATGTGGGCCGTGTGGGCGCAGATCACCTACGGCGCGATATTGCCAGCCACCTTCCAGGCGAAGACGAACAGTGAGATTCCGACCAGCGAATTGGTTTCTCGAGGATGGGAGTACGTCTCGGAGAGCCTCGCCTATGACCCCATCCTCATCCTCGTGGCGGTTGCCCTCGTGCCTGTCCTATGGATTGCCGGAGACCTGCAGTCGAAAGCATGGGTGGTGGGAGTCCTCGGCTACTGCGCATACGTCGTGGCTATCGGAGGGGACTACATGCTGGGGCGGTTCCTCATCGCCCCGTTGTTCGTTTGCCTGCTGGAGCTCACTCGGACGGGACTACCTCGTCCGGCGGAGGATCGCACCTTCCCTTCGGTGAGTCTGTTGTGGGGATTGACATGCGCCGCAGCAATCCTGGGTGTCCTGAACACCAGGGCCTTCGATTGGCGCATCACGCAGGTGCACTACGACCCGAATCGTCCGTACCTGGCGGATGAACGAATCGGATGGACGGGATGGGGGCGCTCTCTGAACCCATTCGGTGTCGTTGAGCGGCGTCCAGCCTTCTACCCCACAGACCTGTCCTTCCTCACGACACAAACCGACAACTGGCCGGTAGGGGCCGCCGTCACTCAGGATCCCGTGGTGGTCTGCCCAGGACTGGGTGTGATGGGAATGTTCGTCGGACCACAGGTCCATGTCATCGATCCCTGTGGACTGACCGATCGGTTCATGGCCTCGCTGTCCTACACCCCAACTGGGCAATGGAAGGCGGGCCACTTCGAAAGACCCCTCCCGGACGGCTATCTGGAGGCGGTCAAGTACCGGGATGCGACGCGAGTGCGCGATCCTGCCTTGGCCGCTGAACTGCAGGAACTGTGGCAAGTCATCGGGAGGTGACGTTCAGAGCTGTCCGCTCACCTGGGGCCACGCCGCCGTCACCTGTCTCCTGAGATCATCGAGGTCACCCGCGTTCTCGATGACCACGTCAGCGACCGCCAACCGTTCATCACGGGAGGCCTGAGCGGCGATCCGAGCCCGGGCATCGTCCTCGTCGAGGCCCCGCTGAACGAGTCGCCGGATGCGCACATCGTCCGGGGCGTCCACGACGACCACCACGTCATAGGCCCCCTGCATCCCCAACTCCACCAGAAGTGGCACATCATGGACCAGCACTGCGTCCTGCGGGATGGCGGCGATCAGTTCGGCGGTACGCCGAGCAATCCGGGGGTGTGTGACGGCGTTGAGTCGCTCCCGAGCCAAAGGGTCGGAGAACACGACCGCGGCCAACGCCGCGCGATCCAGGTCGCCGTCGTCCGTCAGGATCTGTGCGCCGAACTGCTCGACCAACTCAGCGAGGCCCTCGGTGCCCCGCGCGACGACCTCGCGCGCGATCGCATCGGCGTCCACGACCGACGCGCCAAGATCGGCGAACATCTGCGCCACGGTCGACTTCCCGGATCCGATGCCTCCGGTGAGACCCACCCGTCGCATTCCGCGAGCCTAGTCCTGCGTCGCGGGTTGAGCGGTACCTACCTCGAACCTTCGCACGCACACACCATCGGCCTGCAGGGTCAAGGATGGCGGTCGACCATCGCCCACGAAGTACACGGTGTGGTCCCCAGGGGTGAACTCGATCGGGATGGTCGTACCTGCGATGTCGACGTCGCCGGTGGTCGCGCGCTTGGCGGTGTACGACAGTGCGAACGTGGGCCAGTTCGGATCGCGGTTCTTGGGCATGGTCAGTGAGATGCGGCCATCGATGGGGTAGCACGGCTCAGGAGTCACGAATGGCTCACCGTCGACCGACACAGGAACCCGTCTCCCCGAACCATCGAGCATGTACGGTTCGTCCGTGACGGTGACCCAGTCACCGGTGACGCCGGCCAGGTCGAACGTGTGCAGGGAGGTGTCCCACGGATCCGTGTACAGAAAACTGCCGAACTCGTCGCGCGGCGAGGCCACGTTGAGCGTGGGTTGGGTCAACGCCGCACGTGCTTCATCCAAATAGGCACGGGAAGGCGCTCTGGGCACCGCCTGGGAGTACGTCACGAATGACACGACGATGCTGCTGATGAGTAGACACGCCGCACCCACGAAGACCGGCGTGCCGGGCTCCCTTCGCGTGGGGCGATCGATGGGCAGGGCACTGGGAAGGTACGCCACAGTCAGGGTCACGGCCAGCACGGACACGGCCCCGAGCGTGTAGTAGGGGTTGCGCACCACAGTAGGTCCGTAGGTGGCGATACGTGCCGAGGCGAGGGCGAGAACGGTCAGCAGCAGCACGGTGGCCACGGGCCACCACACCCGCCACTTTGCGCGGCGGCCCAACAGGATGACAGCCCATGCCACGAGCGCCGCGACGAACACCGGGGGTCCGGTCAGCGAGCCGACCGGACCCATGACCTCGTTCCATACCCATGGACCACCGAGGATCATCGCCGGCAGTGTCTGCAGGGCGACGAGGAGCACACCCTCGATGACGACATCGGCCGAAGGTCGCACTGAGGGCAGTGTGCCGGCCCAACGCGCCAACGCGAGATAGGCACCCAGGTAGAGCACCATGACGACGGCCAGGCCGACCCACATCGCACGCGCCTGGTACCAGGTGCGCTTCGCCGCCCCGAGGATCCCCGGTCCGTCGAACCACGCGATCCCCAGAACGAACAACATCGGTGGGATGAGCAGTGAGAGTTCGGACGCGAAGAGCCCCAGGACCATGCTCGCGACGACCACGAGTCGGCCGCTGCGCCGCTGGCGCATGCGAGATCTCAGGTATCCCCACAGTGCCACAGCCGTGACCGCGAACAGTGCCGTCATGTAGACCGACGGGGACGGCCACATGATCGCCGTCATCAGGCTCGGGGCCAGCGGCACGAGCAGGAAAGGGACCACCGCCTTCACCCGGGGTCCCACGAGCATGCGGATGCACGACCACGTGAACACCGAACCGACGACTCCCAGCGCGGTGCCCGTGCCCACCAACAGCCACCACGGGGTGGCCCCGCCCAGGGCGCGGGCGGCCCAGAAGACCGACAACCCGAACGGCATCACGTGACTGGCGTACGGGACGAACAGGTCGGAAGGCCCGAAGCCGGGCCGACTGACGATCGTGAGCAACAACCAGTCGTCGCCGCGCAGGAACACCTGGGTTCCGACTAACGCCGTCAGGAGGACTCCAAAGGCGATCGCGGCGGCCGCAAAGGTGTCAGCGTGGGTCCATGCAGCCGTCGGTGCTGTCGGAGCTTCGACCTCTTCGGTAACAGCGGACATCGCACTGAGCCTAGTGGGTCGAGCCGTGCTGGCTTGGCCACCCGGGTGACGGGTCGCAAGATCTGCCTCATGATGGCTGAGTGGCGAATGACCCGGAAGAGGGCGCACCCGTCGGGCGGCGGGTGGTTCTCGGGTTGCTCGCGCTCGCCGGGATCGGCGTCGCCGTCGGGTCGAAGGCCACGTCGGCGCTAACCGAGGTGGCGAAGAACGACCCCACGGGTCTCACCGGGCTGATCCCTGGCGGTGGCAGGTTCCGCTTCTACTCCGTGGCGGGTCCCGTGGATGAGATCCCGCGTTCCGACTACCGACTGAGGGTCGACGGTG
>WBZL01005680.1_pt1 | contig 10237 bp, 8 predicted proteins | sample 5204291 | NCBI WGS metagenome assembly WBZL01 (sample SAMN12344345, study PRJNA552823) | activated sludge metagenome | biome: Activated sludge suspended growth; feature: Nitrification reactor; material: Wastewater; isolation source: activated sludge from nitrification reactor of wastewater treatment... | reverse complement strand
CGCTTCCGCGCAGGCTGAGCTGATTGGGGCTTTGGGCAATCAAGAGTCGACGCAAGATTTATACGACAAACTGACCGAATGTTTCGACATTAATACGCCGGATGGGCAAAACTTCAATATCTGCCCTGGATTGGGCAACCCGGAAGAGCAAACGCGTTTTAGCCTGGCCACCGCCAACGCCAATGTGACGGCGGCGCAGGCTAAGTTGGATGCGCTGCTTGCCGGCCCGGACAGCAGTTCGGTGCAGATTGCTCAGGCCAGTTTGGCGGCGGCCAGCGCCCAATTAGAGGCTGCGCAGGCCAATCATAACCTGCTGCTGAAGGGAGCTTCGGCGGCGCAGATTGCGGCGGCGGAAGCAGCTCTGGCGCAGGCGCAGGCGAATCTGGATGCGCTGATGAATGGGGCGTCTGAGGCACAGGTGGCGATGGCGGAGATTGCCGTGGAGCAGTCGCGCATTGCCTTGCAGCGGGCGGAGCGAAATCTGGCTGAGGCGACGTTGGTAGCGCCGTTTGCTGGGGTGGTAACGGCCGTTAACGTCAACGTCGGCGAAACAGCCAATGGCATCCTGGTGGAAATGGTAGACAACAGCAGCCTGGAAGTTGCCTTATCGGTTGACGAAGTAGACATTGGCGATATTGCTCAGGGGCAGCCGGCCGATATTACCCTGGAAACCTGGCCCGATACCGTCCTCAAAGGCCAGGTGGTGTCCATCGCCCCACGCGCCAATCAATCCAACAGCACCGTGGTTAACTTTGATGTTTTCCTGAGCCTGGGCGAAACAGATTTGCCGGTGCGTGTGGGCATGACCGCCAACGCTGATCTGCAAACCAATAATTACGAAAACGTTTTGCTGGTCCCCAATGCAGCCATCAACGTAGATCGCAGCCGGGGCATTTACTCGGTGAACCGCGTGACCACAGATGCTTCTGGCAACCAGACTGTTGAGGTTGTGGAAGTAACCATCGGCCTGCGAGACGGCCAGTTCACCCAAATAACCGATGGGCTGCAAGAAGGGGATGTGTTATTGGTGGGCAACGTCGCGCCGGTGTTCCAATTTGGCAGCGGCCCGCCACCCGGAGCCGAAAGAGGCAATGGCCCATTTGGTGGTGGGTAACCACGGAGGTACAGCATGATGATAGAAATGAAAAACATTACCAAAATGTACGAAATGGGTACCCAGGTGGTCCATGCGCTGCGCGGCGTTGATCTGAACATTGCCGAAGGCGAGTTTGTGGCCATTATGGGACCATCTGGCTCCGGCAAAAGTACGCTGATGAATATGTTGGGTTGCCTGGATGCGCCCAGCGGCGGCGTATACAAGCTGGATGGCATTGATGTCAGCGATATGAGTTCCGATGATCGCTCGCGGGTACGGAACAAGCGGATTGGATTTGTGTTTCAGCAATTTAATTTGCTGCCGCGCACAACAGCCATCAAACAAGTCGCCCTGCCGCTGATGTATTCTGGCATCAGCCGGAGTGAACGCATCTCGAAATCCCGCGCTGCTCTGGAACTGGTTGGTTTGGGCGACCGCATGGATCACCGGCCGGATGAATTGTCCGGCGGACAGCAGCAGCGAGTGGCAATTGCCCGCGCCTTATCTAACGATCCGGCCATTATTCTGGCCGATGAGCCAACCGGCGCGCTGGATACGCAAACAGGCGAGGAAATTTTGGGTATTTTCGAGAAGTTGAACCGAGAAAGTGGGATCACGATTATCATGATTACCCACGATCCGGAAATTGCCGAACATGCTCGCCGCACGATTTGGATTCGTGATGGGTTGATTCAGGAAGATGGCGCTTAACATAAACAGGCAGGCAAACGATTATGAACCTTAGTGAAAGTTTTTTGACAGCTTTGGACAGCCTGTTGGCCAACAAGCTGCGATCGGTGTTGACAATGTTGGGGGTAATTATTGGCGTTGCGGCCGTTATTGCGCTGATGTCGATTGGCAATGGGGTTAATGCGTCGATTACCGGTGAAATTCAATCGATTGGCACGAATCTGATCAGCATTTCGACGGATTTTGATAACAGCGGGGGGTATCCGGCGCTGAGTTTGTCGGACGTTGCGGCCTTGTCGGATCCGTTTAATGCGCCGGCGATTAGCGCAGTGTCGGCCGTGGTGCAGGGATCGGAGGAAGTGGTGTATGGCGGGAACACATCGCGGGTTTCTGTGTCTGGCGTGACGCCTAACTATTTCACGGTCAACAATGTGGATAAGTTGATGGGCGGCGATGTGTTTACACAGCAGGATTATGACACGCAGGGACGTGTGGTTGTGCTGGGTTATACGGTAGCCGAGGATTTGTTTGAGGAAGAATATGCGGTGGGGAATAGTGTGCGTATTGGCGGCGTGAGTTATGAGGTGATTGGTGTTATGGAGAAGTCGGGGAGTAATTTTAGCCAGACGGATACGGCCGTTTTCCTCCCCCTCACAACCGCCCAAAGCCGCCTCTTCACCGAGCGTACCCGCACCGGCGAAAAAGCCGTCAGCGGCATCATTGCCCAGGCGGCCAGCGAAGACCAAACCGACGCAGCGATTGACCAGATCACCGAAACCTTGCGCGACCAGCACGGCATTACCTATGCCAACGAAGATGATTTTTCCATCTTCAGCCAATCCGATCTACTCGACACGTTTGATGTGATTACTGGCACACTCACCGCCTTTTTGGGCGCGATTGCCGGCATTTCTCTGGTGGTTGGCGGCATTGGCATTATGAACATTATGCTGGTGAGCGTTACAGAACGTACCCGTGAAATTGGCATTCGCAAAGCGGTTGGCGCTTTAAAGCGCGACATTCTGGTGCAATTTTTGATGGAGTCGATTTTGTTAAGTGTCGTTGGCGGCTTGCTGGGTGTAACGCTGGGCTGGTTGATGGCTACGATAGCCGGTAGGCTCATCGACCTGGAAACGGTGGTTGATGGCGGCACAGTACTGCTGGCGACGGGTTTTGCAGCCAGTGTGGGTCTGGTTTTTGGCATTTACCCGGCGTGGCGTGCGGCTAGCTTGCGTCCGATTGAAGCGCTGCGTTACGAATGATGGTGTGTAGATTGGACCAATCTCCAAGATTTGCCCAATCTGCTGATTTTACGTGATGCTGCCTTCTGGCAGATGGTCGAGGCGGTTTTGGTAGACGATGCTGATGCTGTCCGGAGCAAAATCGATGCGGGTTACGGCCGTATTATTTATCCGGAACCAGATATCCATGTTGTCACCCATCGGGCTGCTGTCTGGCACAGGGCAGCCGATGACAGCCCGCATGAGCGCCTGGTAAAAGCCGCCGTGGGTTATAATGGCGATCCGGTCATCGGTGCCGCCGTGGCGCGTATTGAGTTCTTCTAAAAAGCGTTGGGCGCGGGTGGGTGTGTTTTGCGGCGGCTCATATGGCCGATTCCACCAGCCCGCTTCGGTTAGCGTGGCGGGCGGCATAAAGCGTGGAAAGCGCTCGGTGAAAAAGGCGCGATTCGGCCCCGGCAGGCCAACAGGTTCGCCGGTTTCTGGGTCGTTTTCATAAATGCCGCCCCATTCGTGGATAATGTCCCAGGCGTGCAGGGGCAAATCCAGCGTATCGGCGATGTAATGGCCGGTTTGTACGGCGCGCAGCATCAGGCTGGTGTACAGATGGGTCAGAACGAAGCCGGAGCGATTCGTAATATCGTCATAATTGTCGGACAGGTTGGTTTTGGCGTTGGCGAGATGGTTGGCCAGGTGGCGTGCTTGTTGGTGGCCTAAGTCGGTGATGGGCGGGTCGGCTAAACGGCCGTTTCCACTCCCGGTGGCTGCCCAAATAGCATTGTTCACAGATTGCGCATGGCGGATGATATAGAGTTGCATAAAGGTGTACTTCCTACTTCTTGTGTTTATAGATTGGGGTATTTTTCCAGGAATGTACTGGTTTTTGGGGAGATGGTCAATTGAAAGGTGTCGGGTTATGAGCAGGCAGCGGGTGTTGGTGGTAGACGACGATAAAGATGTGGTGCGCCTGATGCGGGCGTATCTGGAGCAGGCTGGGTATGAGGTTTTGGTGGCCTATGATGGGGAAACGGCCGTACACACCATCCGCCGAGATATGCCCGACCTGGTTTTGCTAGACCTGATGCTGCCGCGATTAGACGGGTGGGAAATCACCCGTATCATGCGCAGCGACGCCAATCTGGCCGCCATCCCCATCATTATGTTAACCGCCCGCATCGAAGACACCGAAAAAATCGTCGGCCTGGAAATGGGCGCCGACGATTATGTGACCAAGCCTTACAATCCGCGAGAAGTTGTGGCGCGCGTCCGCGCCCGCCTACGCAGCTCAGATGCCTACCAGCCGCAGATATTGAAAGTGGGCGAGCTGGAAATGGATTTGGGGCGGCGAGAAGTGCAGGTGAACGGCCGTCTCGTAGACCTTACCCCCTCCGAATTTAGTCTGCTCAATGTATTACTCGAACAATCCGGCTATGTCCTTACCCGCAGCGAACTGGTATCCAAAGCGCTGGGCGCAGATTTTGAAGGGCTTGAGCGCACCCTGGACAGCCACATTCGCAACTTGCGCCGCAAAATCGAGCCAGACCCCAAAAATCCACGATACATCCAGACCATTTACGGCGTTGGGTATCGCCTGGAAGATAAATCATGAATCGTTTATGGGTTCGTTTCACGTTGATGGTGACCGGCATTTTAATGCTGGCCGGGCTTGTGCCGGTGTTGTTCAGCCTGGCAGTCGAATTCAACGTCATCTCTGGCCCGTCCAGCATGAATCAGTTGGATGATATTCGCGCTGCCTTACCCGCAGAAATGCAGGCGCAATTCGATGCGCGCATGCAAGATTTTGCGCAAAATTATTTTTCGCGTTCTTTGCTGGCCGCCGTCATGGTTAGCGCCGTCATTGGCGCATTGCTCAGCCGCACGTTGGCCGCACCATTGCAAGCATTGGAAACAGGCGCACGAGCCATCGCCACGCAAGACCTCTCCCATCGCGTGCCGGTCAAGGGCAGCCAGGAAATCCAATCGGTCGCCCGCGCGTTTAACCAGATGGCTGTGCAACTCGATCAGGCGGAACTGCTGCGGCGGAATTTGCTGGCCGATGTGGCCCACGAACTGCGCAACCCGCTGCATGTGCTGCAAGGTAATTTGCAGGCCATTTTGGATGATGTGTACCCACTGAGCAAAGGTGAAATTGCCCGTCTGTTGGACCAAACCCGGCTGTTGACGACGCTGGTGGATGATTTGCATGACTTGGCTCAGGCTGAAGCGCACCAGATGCCGCTGAATAAACAGATGACGGATATGGCGGATTTGGTGAAGGAAACGGCCGTTTCCTTCAAACCCGTTGCCGCCGCCAAAGGGGTCACGTTGCAGGTGGAACTACTTGGTCCCACGCCCTACCTGACCGTGGACGCCAACCGCATGCGCCAGGCGGTGAACAATTTGCTGAACAACGCCCTGCGCCATACGCCAGAAAAAGGCCAAATTATGGTCACCGTAATAGAAAAAGTAGATGGGCTGCACATTCTAGTGCGCGACAGCGGCTCGGGCATCGAGGCTGCTCATTTGCCGTTTGTGTTTGACCGTTTTTACCGCACCGATAGCGCGCGCAGCCGCGACCAGGGCGGCACGGGTCTGGGGTTGGCCATTGTGAAGGGGATTGTGGAGGCCCACAAAGGAACGGTAACGGCTGTTAGCCCCGGCGTGGGCCAGGGCAGTACCTTCGAAATTAGTTTGCCTTCTCTAGCCTGAGGTTATCCGCCGATTTCTGACATCACGCGGTTCAGCGGGATCACATGCTCTGACAGCCCGTGCCCCCATGGTTTCCACCAGATGCCTTCTTCAATGATGGCTTTTAGTTCTTCGTCGCTGGCTCCGGCGCGCAGCGGCGTCATCAGGTCCACTTCTTTTTCGCGCAGCAGGCAGAGGCGCAAACGGCCGTCGGCTGTCAACCTGGCCCGGGTGCAGCTGGCGCAAAACGGCTGCGTCACCGAGCTGATAAACCCCAGCGTACCGATGGCTCCCGGCAGTTGGTAGAGGCGCGCTTCACCATCGAGACGGCCGTCGTCCACCAGCCTCAGCGGGCCGCAGTCGGCGGCAATGGTTGCGCGCAGCTCTTCTTCCGATACCACCCCTGCTTGTTGGAAATCGGCCACATCGCCAAAAGGCATCATCTCGATAAAGCGGATTTGCCACGGCCGTGTCAATGTCAGGCGCGCCAGGTCCACCACATCTTCACGGTCGTTGTAATTCCTTACCACTACGGCGTTTAATTTGATGCCCAGCCCGGCGTCTACGGCCGCATCCAGGCCCTGCCAGACATCTTCTACTTTGCCCCAACGGGTTAATTTGCGGAATTTGTCCGGGTTCAGGGTGTCGATGCTGACATTGACCCGTTTCAGGCCAGCGTCGGCTAACGGCCGTGCCAGCGCATCCAGCAGCAAGCCGTTGGTGGTCATAGCCACCGTTTCCACCCCTGGCGTCCGGGCAATCTGCCGCACAATCTCCACCACATTGGCCCGCACTGTCGGTTCGCCACCGGTCAACCGGAATTTGTGAAAGCCCAATGAGGCAAACAGATTGACCAGCCGAATAATCTCGTCATCTTGCAGCAGTTCGTGCCGTGGACGGAATGTCATGTCCTCCGGCATACAATAGACGCAGCGTAAATTGCACTTATCAGTCAGTGAAATTCTTAAATAATTGATAGTTCGGCCAAAGCGATCCAGGGACATTGTTTTGGGTTCCTTTGCGGATAAGGTATCTAGGGAGCTTATCCGAATCTCGAGTTTAAACGTTAGCGTTGTGGTGGGCTGTTCGGCAAGGTTTCCATCTCAGCCGCTAACTTTCAGTGTGCTTAATTTATCCGCAAATAGGGCACGCGTCAAAGGATTTTTATCAAAAATTTCTTTTTTATCCGAACTGAGCCGGCTCTCGGCATGAATAATTGATGATTAGTAGGGAAAACGGTTGACGGCCGTTCTGCCCTCCCCTTATTTATATGTATAATCTCTAGTTGATAACCTCGCGATAAAAGTCGGCAATGGGCAGAAAAAACACCCATGATTCAGCCGAACTTTAGCAAATCAGGAGCTTACTTTGGGACGTTCAAATGGCATGATTCCTGGCTGGTTGGCTTTTGCCCTGTCAACCGCCTTTGTATTTTCTGGCATTGCAGTCATTATCTTTGCCTATCTTACCTTTCAAGTGATCTGGAGCCGGCCGCTCAATCCAATTGAGCAGGCCGCCGCCGAGGTCGCGGATGTCGATCTACAACTAGAGCAGGTTGGCCCGGCCGTGCCGCCCACCCTGCAAATTGGCATGCCCACGCCGACCTTGTTTCCGACTCAGGAACCCTGGCAGGGAGATGACCGTATCAACATCTTGCTGATGGGCATCGACCGGCGGCCCGGCGAAGCGTTCGTTTCGCGCACAGATTCCATCATGATCGTTTCCGTTGATCCAGCCACGGAAACGGTTTCCATTTTGTCGATCCCCCGCGACCTGTACGTGGTTATTCCCGGCCGGGGACGAGATCGCATCAATACCGCCTTCGTCTATGGCTCGTCGGGCAACGATCCGGAAAGCGGCGCTTCTCTGGCGATGCAGACAGTCGCCTATAATCTGGGCGTACCGGTTGACCATTACATCCTGGTCGATTTTAGCGCTGTTACTAGAGGAGTGGACACCTTGGGCGGTATCGACGTGTACGTGCCCTACGATATCAGCGACCCCACCTATCCCAGCATGGATTATGGCTACGACCCCTTTTACATTTCGGCCGGAACCCAGCACATGGACGGCGAGACAGCCCTCAAATACGCCCGAACGCGCCATGCCGACAATGACTTTGGCCGCGCCAATCGGCAGCAGCAGGTGATTTTGGCCGCCCGCGATAAGGCACTTTCTCTGGGCATTGGCGGGCTGCTGTCGCGCGCGCCATCTCTGTACAGCCAGCTTGAAAATGGCATTCGCACCGATTTAAGCCTGGAGCAAATCATCTCCCTGGCCAAAACGGTCAGCGATATACCCTCTGAACAAATCCGCAACGAGGTTCTGGATTACGACTACGTCAGCAGCTATCTCACCGAAACTGGCGCGCAAGTTTTAATTCTGGACAACGAAAAAGCGACCACCCTTATCCGCGAATTGTTCTACAACGAATGAGCCTACCTGCAGAAAAGGCGCAGATAATTTATGGGCTGCGCTTCTGTGTCTATTTCCAAGAGGTTTAATGATGAATCGTGAAGCGTTTCGGCAGCGATTGGCGGAGGGGGCTTTGTTGTTGGATGGGGCGATGGGGACGCTGCTGCACGCGCGCGGCGCGTCTATCGATGTTTGTTTTGACGTGCTGAACATCCAAAATCCGGCGCTGGTGGCCGATATTCATCGCAGTTACATTGACGCCGGCGCCGACATCATCGAAACGAACAGTTTTGGCGCGAACCGCTACAAGCTGGCGGAATACGGACTGCAAGCTGAGGTTGCGGCCATCAATGAGGCCGCCGTCAATGTTGCCCGACGGGCCATTGCCGGGTCGTTTAAGCCGGCGCTGCTCGCCGGTTCGGTGGGGCCGTTGGGCGTGCGTCTGGCTCCGCTGGGACGGGTAACGGTCGAGCAGGCGCAGACCGCTTTTGCCGAGCAGATTGCCGCGCTGGTAGGCGCTCCGCAGGGCATCGACTTGCTGATTTTGGAGACGATGTCGGATTTAAAGGAATTGGAAACGGCCGTTTCCGCCGCCCGCGCCATCGCCCCAGACATCCCCATCATCGCGCAAATGACCTTTACTCGTGACGACCGCACCTTGTTGGGGCACACGGCCGTCGCCGTGGCGCGCAAACTGGCCCAGCTAGACCTGGACGTCATCGGTGTTAATTGCAGCGGTGGACCGGCGCAAGTGCTGCGCCTCATCGCCATCATCCACCAACTTGCCCCGGACATTCCCCTGTCGGCCGCGCCCAATGCCGGTTGGCCGGAACAGATCGACGGCGGGCGCGTGCTGTACCCGGCCACGCCGGGCTATTTTGGCGAATATGCCCGCGCTTTTGTGGCCGCCGGTGCCTGTGTGGTGGGTGGCTGCTGCGGCACTACCGGCGCGCACATCGCCGCCATGCGGACGGCGCTGGATGACCCCACGGCCGTTACCCGCCCTGTCCCCCAGGTTCAGGTGATGTCGCAAGAGGAAGAATTAACGGCCGTGGTGGATGAACCCACCCAACTGGCCACCTTCCTGAACAATAAAACCTATGTCGTCACTGTGGAAATGAGTCCACCTAGAGGCGTGGCGTCCCACCGCTTGCTGGAAGGGGCGCGGATGTTGAAGGAAGCCGGGGCCAACATTCTCAACATCGCCGACAGCCCGCTGGCGCGCATGCACATGAGCGCCTGGGCCGCCGCCCATCTGGTGCAGAAAGAGGTAGGCGTAGAGACCATTTTGCACTTTCCCACACGCGGCCGTAACTTGCTGCGCGTGCAGGGGGATTTGCTGGCTGCGTATGCGATGGGCATCCGCAACCTCTTTGTGGTCATGGGCGACCCCACGCGCATCGGCGATTACCCGGAAGCGATGGACACCTATGACATCGTGCCCACCGGTCTGATTTCGCTCATCAAAGAACAGTTCAATCGCGGCCTGGACAAAGCGGGCCAGTCGATTGATCAAGCGACAAACTTCACCGTCGGCTGCGCCATCAACCTGACGCCGCATGATTGGGAGCGAGAAATGGCGCTGCTGCAGAAAAAACGACGCAATGGGGCTGATTTTGCCCTGTCGCAGCCGGTTTTTGAACCGCAGACGGCGCGGGCGTTTATTGAGGCGTTTGAAGCGAAGTATGGCGAGCCGATGCTGCCGATTGTGGGCGGGGTGAAACCGTTGTACAACAGCCGCAACGCCGAATTTTTGCACCACGAAGTGCCGGGCATGATTATTCCTGAAGCGCAGCGGGAGCGAATGCGCCTGGCGGCGAATCCGCAGCAAGAAGGGGTGAAAATTGCCCAGGAGATATTGGCGGAGATACGGCCGTTTACCCACGGCGTCTACTTCATGCCAGCATTCGGTCGGTATGATCTGGTCGCCGATGTGATGGATATTTTATAGAGACTGGAGGCTATTTCAGTTTCCAGTCCTCTAAGAGACTGTTTGAAAAATGATAATACCCCCAATTGGTGGTCCAATTGAGGGTATTATGATGAACATACACAGACAAGCATATCAAAGTGACCTCAAAGATCAAGAATGGAAATGGCTCAACCGTTA
>WBZL01005678.1_pt1 | contig 10237 bp, 10 predicted proteins | sample 5204291 | NCBI WGS metagenome assembly WBZL01 (sample SAMN12344345, study PRJNA552823) | activated sludge metagenome | biome: Activated sludge suspended growth; feature: Nitrification reactor; material: Wastewater; isolation source: activated sludge from nitrification reactor of wastewater... | reverse complement strand
GACCCCGCAGGTCGCCGGGGGTCCGCTGCTGGATCATGAGGTTCACCAGTGGTCCGACCGGTCCGTAGAAGAGCCCGGCCAGCACGGCGAACGCCACCAGGATCCCGTACGACGGAAGCAGCGCCATCCCCAGGACGGCCAGGCCGCTCGCGGTCATGGAGGACACGAATGCCACCCGACGACCCGTTCGATGGCCGATCGCCCCGTAGATCAGGGCTCCGAGAATGCCACCGAGGGACAGTGCCATCACTGTGACGCCGAGCCGACCCGGCTGGCCCAACCCCTCGAAATACACCGGGAGCACAACCCCCTCGACGGGCAGCCAGAACCCGACGATGACCATGCTGACCAGTGCCACCGCCCGCAACACTCGGTCACGCCAGACGAACCGCACCCCTTCGACGGTCGAGGTCCACACGCCGGTGGCGCGCATATGGTCTCCGGGACGGCCCGCACCCGGGACCCGCACGAGGAACATGACCAGCGCACCGAGCGCGAACATGGCGCTGGAGATCCAGAACGTCCCGGCCGCGCCGAGGAACCCGATCGCGAGGCCACCGATGCCCGGGCCGATCAGGTAAGCCGCCCCCCACACAGCCTCGTGGATCCCGTTGGCACGCTCGAGTCGCAGCCCCGCCGCGCGCGCGGCCTCTGGGAGCATCGCCTCGCGCGCGCTGATCCCCGCCGGGTCGAAGACCGCACCGAGGACCGCGAGCCCTGCCAGCGCCCAGAACCCGAGGTCGAACCACATGCTCAGGATGGGCACCAGAGCCACCGACGTCATCGAGAGCAGATCCGAGACCACCGCCACGCGACGCCGACCGATGCGATCCACGAACACCCCGGCGAACAAGAAGGAGATGAGCAGCGGCGCCGCGGTGATCGCCCCCAGAGCACCGGCAGCGCTGGCCGACCCTGTCATCTCGATCACCAGCCAGGGGAAGGCGATCATGGAGATACCGTTTGCGGTGCCGCTGAACACTGTGGCCGTCTCAAGTCCCAAGAAAGGGATCCAACGACGGGCGGGGGTGGGCATATACGCATTCTGAGGGTTCGGGGGAGGATGGTGCTGTGAGTTCATGGCCCAGAGGTGCATTGCACGACAGCGCGGATGTGGTCGTAGTCGGCGCGGGGGTCGCCGGGCTTGCCGCCGCCCACCACGTGGCTGAGGCCGGATTCGACGTCCTGGTGGTGGAATCCGATGAACGCGTCGGGGGGCGGATCCAGACCGACGAAGTCGACGGATTCCGGCTTGACCGGGGTTTCCAGTTGTACAACCCCGCGTACCCCGAGGGCGCGCGGTTGCTGAACCTCGCCGCACTTGAGCTTCAGGCCTTCTTCCCCGGCGCGGTCCTGAGCACTCAGGACGGCCCGCGTTGGCTGGTCGACCCCCGCCGGGCCACACGGTCGAGCCTGCGCAATGCCCGTACCCCGCTCGGTGCGTTGGGCACGCTGCAGACCCTGCGGTACCTGACGGGCTGCGCGGTCACCGACCCTCGGGAGGTCGAGCAACGACCCGACATGACCACCCGCGAGGCGTTCGCTGAGGCGCATATCGGCAAGAAGCCGCTGCAGCTGCTCCTGCAACCGTTCCTGTCGGGAGTGCTCGCCGATCCTGACCTCGACACGAGCCGGCGGTACACCGACCTGGTCCTGCGGTCCATGGCGCGTGGGACGCCCGCGGTCCCGGCGATGGGTATGCAGGCCATCCCGGATCAGTTGGCCCACGGGTTGCGTAGCCGGATCTTCCGGGGTGTTCGCGCGGAGTCCGTCACTGCCACACGGATCGAGACCACTGCTGGAGGGATCGACTGCGACGCGGTCATCGTCGCGACGGACCCGTCGACGGCTGCCCGACTGGTCCCCGGAGTCCCCGAGCCCACCATGCGCGGGCTGACCACCTGGTACTTCAGCATCGAGGAGGACGACCTCTACGGTGGCAAGCCGGTCCTCGTCCTGGCCTCCGAGCGACGAGGGCCTGTGACGAACACCGTGGTGATGAGCTACGCCGCACCCACCTACGCACCGGCCGGGCGGCACCTCGTGCAGGCCACCGCAGTGGGTGTTGCCGACGTGGAGGTCAACGACGTGCGCCGCCACCTCGCGGACCTCTACGGGATCCCGACCGGGCACTGGGAACCCATCGGTCACTATCCGATCGCGCACGCACTACCGGCCGCGCGGGTGCCGTTCACCACCCGTGGTCGGCAGGACTTCGACGGGATCGTCGTGGCCGGCGACCACCGCGACACCCCATCCATCCAGGGCGCGCTGGTCAGTGGGCGCCGCGCGGCGCGCACGGTGTGCCGACGACTGCGCTGAACCGTCACGACTCAGTGGTGTCGCGCGAGATCGCGGAAGGCCGCTCGACATGCGGTCTGCTCCCAGCCCCGTACCGTGGAAACCATGGGCTGGAACATCACTGACATCCCCGATCTGACGGGCCGCACCTTCCTCATCACCGGCGCGAACTCCGGTCTCGGGTTCGAAACCGCGAAGGCACTCGCTGGGGCGGGCGGTCAGGTGGTGCTCGCCGGTCGCTCGAGCGCGAAACTCAGCGCGGCGCAGGCCCAGATCCCGCAGGAGACTCTGGCCCTCGAACTCGACCTCGCCGACGTCGCCAGCGTGCACAAGGCCGTGGAGAACCTGCCGGTCGACTCCGTTGATGTGCTTGTGAACAACGCCGGCGTGATGGCCCCGCCGCTGGGTAGGACCACGGATGGGTTCGAGACGCAGATCGGCACCAACCACCTCGGTCACTTCGCGCTCACCGGACTGCTCCTGCCCCGGATGCCCATCGGGGGCGGCGACGCCCGTGTGGTGACGGTGTCCAGCGGGGCCCACAGGATGGGATCGATCGACCTCGACGACCTCAACTACGAACACCGCCGCTATTCGGCGTGGCCGGCCTACGGTCAGAGCAAGTTGGCCAATCTGCTGTTCATGGCCGAACTCGATCGCCGCGCGCGTGCCGCCGGATGGAGCCTGCGCAGCGTGGCGGCCCACCCTGGGTACGCCGCCACGAATCTGCAGTTCGCCGGCCCGAAGTATGCCCACAACCCGGTGGGCAAGCAGATCACGCGGGTGATGAACGCGGTGATGGGCCAATCCGCTGCCTCCGGTGCCCGGCCGCAGTTGTACGCCGCGACGATGGCCGACGTGCACGGAGGGGAGTACTTCGGTCCGGACGGCCTGATGGAGTCCCGTGGCGCCCCGAAGCGCGTGGACCGGACCGCCGCGGCGAAGGATCAGGCCACGGCCACACGACTGTGGGATCTCTCCGAGGAACTGACCGGCGTGCACTACGAGACGGTGCGGCCGAACTCCTCCGCCTCGTAGGTCCAGACGCGGGCCGGCCAGAAACCGGGGCGTAAGCCGGCCTTGCGCCACAGCCCGGCCACGAACAATTCGCTGGTGGGCAACTGCTCCCAGACCGCGGGCAAGAACGTGCCGCGGCGGCCTTCTGCGGACACCACCGCTCCGATCCGCGGCAGTCGGGTGACCACATCGTCGTAGGAAACGGCGGGGAACTCGGTGAGGGGACCGAGTACAGACACCTCGACATGGACACCTCTCAGATCACGCACCGGCGGGAAGCGAGGATCCTCGTTCGCCGCGGCGTAGGCGTGCGCCGCGATATCGCTGCCGAGTTCCTGGTACGGCTCAAGGGCACCGATACAGCCCAGCAGTTCTCCATCGCGACGAAGTGTCACGAACGAGCAACCCCGTTCTCGGAGGTACGGCGGGAGGTCCGCCGCGATGCCCGGCCGCCGGATGGCGTCCACGGCGACGTCCAGCATCTGCTCACGCTGCTCGTCGGTGAACATCACGGTCCCACCGCGAACGCGCCGTACCCGACCACCCGGTCGTGGGGTCCGGCGGTGTCCCCGGAGTTGCGCAGATCCAGCAGGCGGACGGGCAGGTCGAGTCGCTCGGCAGCCAGCAGCAGCCCCCGCAACGGATAGGCGCCACAGGCGTCATGATCATCGATCTGCCGCCAGCGCTTCGCGACGATCCGCTGTGCCGTCACCTCATCACGTGCCCGGGCCTGGTCATAGGTGAGGTAGTGGGACAGGTCCGTGGACAGCACCACAGTCGTGTCCGGGTCGGCCAGGAAGCCCTCCAGGACATCGGCCACCATCCCCGGATCTGCACGCCCCACCAACAACGGGACCAACCGCCAGCCCTGCTCGAGCTGCACCTGGAGGAACGGCAGTTGGACCTCGAGGCTGTGCTCGGGGGCGTGGGGGTGGTCGTCACGCACAAGCCCTGCGGACGTCACAGCCTCCTGGTCGATCTCGACATCGCCGAGGGGTGTGCGCCACACGTCGGCTGACGTGGCGACGACGCCGTCCACTGGCACGAAGTGGGCAGGACCGGCCAGAACCACCCGCGGCGTACTGCGCAGTGTCGCGTAGGCATGGGCGGCGACGGGTCCCGAGTAGATGTGCCCGGCGTGCGGCACGATGACCCCGGGCGGCTGCGGTCCCCCCTGCGCGACGGCCGCGAGATAACCGGCCACCTCGTCCTCGAGTTCGTAGGGGTCGCCGGTGTAGAAGCGACCTGCCACGGCGGGCTGTCTGACTCTCATGGCTTCACCCCTGTCGCCAGGAGCAATCGCTCCACCTTGCCGGATGCGTTGTGCGGCAGTTCGTCCATCCGCTTGATCTCTTTCGGCCGCTTGTACGCCGCGAGGCGCTCCTGCGCCCACTCGCCGACGGCCTCCGGCGTGGCGCTTCCGCTGTACGCCACGCACACCCGCTGTCCCCACCGGTCGTCGTCGCGGCCGAAGGCCGCCACCTCCAGCACCCCAGGGCACTCTGCCAGGACCGCCTCCACCTCGGCGGGATAGACGTTGACCCCGCCGCTGATGATCAAGTCCTCACGGCGACCCTCCAGGTAGAGGTATCCGTCCTCGAGTCGGCCGAGATCCCCGACGGAGAACGCATCGCCGTCCCACGCACCCGCGGTCTTGACCGGGTCGTTCCAGTAGTCGAAACGCGCAAACTCCGGGGTGTGGCACCAGATCACCCCGTCGCGGATCTCCAGGGTCCGGCCGGGGCGCGCGCGACCCACTGTGCCGGGCCGCGCCTCCCAGTCGGCCCCCGCACAGACGGTGAACTGACCCTCGGTCGACCCGTAGAACTCCCACACATGCTCCGCACCGGCCCAGTCGTGTAGTCGGCGCTTGACCTGCGGCGGGATCGCCGCACCTGCGTGGGTCACCAAGCGGTAGGGGCTGGCAGGAAGGTCGAGGTCGAACAGTCGCTGCAGATGACTGGGCACGAGGAAGGCATGCGTCGGTCTATGGTCCGCAAGTGCGGCCGCGATCGCCTCGGCGTCGAAGACCCCGGGCAGCACCGCAGACCCCCCGGCATGCAGCACGAGCATGGCGTAACGCAGCGGCGCGGCGTGACACAAAGGACCATGGACCAACGTGACGTCTGATTGCGTGAACTCCCACTGGTCCAACTCGTCACGCCATAAAGCTTCAGTGAGGGCCTCGCCGATGCCCTGGGTGTAGACACCCTTCGGCCGCCCGGTGGTTCCGGAGGTGTAGTGCATGGGACGCCCCAGCGGCCAGTCCGCCAACTCCGGGGACGGACCGGAGTGATCCACCAGTGCCCGCAACTCCGACGCGTCGCTGAGGATCCTCGCAGCGCCGCTGTCGCGCACGATGTGTTCACGCTCGGCAGCCGTGAGCAGCGGGTTGATGGGAACCGGGGTGATCCCGGTACGTAGCGCGGCAGCAACCACGGCGATCACACAGGCCTGCAGGTACGCCGCCTCAGCCGCTGGGAACCGGTGCTCCGGGGTGATGATCGCGACGCGGTCCCCGGGCACGAGTCCCAGGCGCTGCAGACCCCCGGCCGCGGCGGTGGTCATCTGCTGGTACTGCCCGGCGTCCAGCACGTACATGACACAAGGCTAGCGGCGTTCCGCCACCGCTCGGCCCGGTCAGCGGTGCCCGTCCATCTGCACCGGCAGTCGGCGCCTCCCCCACGTCCCCGGCGTCGCCTCGAAGACGCCCGGCAGCACGGTCCCGCAATACGAGCACGCACCGTTCGCATCGAGTTCGTAGGACAGCAGGTCGTACCAGTCCCGCTCGATCACCGGCTTGTGGCAGGCGGGGCACAACGTGGTGTCGCCGGCTGCGTCGTGGACGTTGCCCGTGTAGGCGAAGCGCACCCCGCACTTCTGCGCGATCTCGCGCGCACGGCGCAACGTCGCAGGCGGCGTGGGCGGCACGTCGAGCATCTTCCAATCCGGGTGGAAGGCGCTGAAGTGCATAGGCACGTCCGGGCCGACATGGTCGACCACCCAGCCACACATCCTGCGCAGTTCGTCATCGGAGTCGTTGTGCCCCGGCACGATCAATGTGGTCAGCTCGACCCACAGATCTCCTGAGGTCACGGCCCACTCGATGGTCTCCAGCACCGCATCGAGATCGCCGCCACATACCTTCCGGTAGTACTCGTGGGTGAAGCCCTTGAGGTCGATGTTCACGGCGTCCATCACCCCGAACAACTCAGCACGGGGACCGGGCTCGATGTAGCCGGCGGTCACCCCCACGGTCCGCACCCCCTGCGCGCGACAGGCGATCGCGGTGTCGACGGCGTACTCGAGGAACACCACGGGGTCGTTGTAGGTGAAGGCCACACTGCGGCACCCGAGCCGCACCGCGGCGTCCGCGATGGCCTGCGGCGTGGCGCTGTCGGCGAGCGTGTCGATGTCGCGCGACTTCGAGATGTCCCAGTTCTGGCAGAACTTGCAGGTCAGGTTGCATCCGGCGGTGCCGAACGAGAGCACCGGAGTGCCCGGGAGGAAGTGGTTCAGCGGCTTCTTCTCGATGGGGTCGATGCAGTAACCACTGGAGCGGCCGTAGGTCGTGGAAACGATCCGGTCGCCTTCGCGGGCCCGGACGAAGCACAGCCCGCGCTGCCCCTCGTGCAGCCGGCAGGACCGGGGGCAGACGTCGCATTGAACCCTGCCGTCATCGAGCACATGCCAGTACTTCGTCTCGGCGACTTCGCCGAACGAAGGGCTGCTGAACACCTGCGCCCCCATACCTCTAGCGGACTCCCGTTGCCCGCAGATGTCAAGGGCTAGTCGGCCAACTCAAGGTGGTAGGCGTAATGGCTGTCCAAGGCCAGCAGGAAGCCGCCCTGAATCGCTATCGCGGCACCGTCGCCGGTCCGGCCCTTGCGCCACGCAGCCACGGCCAGCGCCAGGTACCCCAGATCGGCCACGCAGTTGATGAGCAGGATCTTCCGCAGGCGGCGCGGGTCCGGTTCGGGGCGGGTGGCGGAGAAACCGGCGATGGCCGCATCCACCGCGCCCCAGGCGAGAGTTTGACGGCCGAAGGCCCGTAACTGGGGCGATCTGCCGGTGGCCCACACCAGACCCCCGCCGACGATGGAACCAGCGGACCACACCGCCAGGGTCCGCGTCAGATCCTTAGCGGTCGCCATCATTGGCCCCCCACGTACGGACAGTGGCGACACCCCGAGTTACAGCACCGCCCGCGCTGCAGATGTACCGCTGCCGTCATCACGAACAGACCCGATGCAGGATCGATGTACCCAGGTTCACCGGCGGCCACGGCGTCATCATGGCGACGCATGATCTGCGCCCACTGTGGGTGGTCGGGGGACAGTCGGTCGGGATGGGGAGTGGAGGGGTCGGAACGCGGCACCCCTCCATTATTCGGGTGGCCCCACGATGTCCGCCAACGTGACGATGAAGGGTCGCATCTTCTCGAAGGCCGCGCGGACGTTGGTCTGCACCTTCTTGGTGCCCATCCAGGCCGTCGGCTCCCACAGCTTCGTCACATGCATCGTGCGGTGACGCAGGAGGTCGATGTCCGGGTGGTCCTCATCGACCCCGCGCGGGCGGGTCTTCAACATGTCGCCACCGAGTTCGAAACCGGCTTTGGGCAGGGGTTTCAGCGCGGCACGCAGCGCGTCACCACCGGCCTCCAGCAGATGCTCGCGGTAGCGCTTCACCTGCGCGGGGGTCGATTGGTACCACCCACCGGCCACCATGAGCCCGTTGCTGGATATCTGCATGTACCACCCAAGCCCGTTATCGGCCTCGAACACGCACCCCTGGTGGTCCTTGTACGGCGTCTTGTCCTTGCTGAACCGCACGTCCCGGTAGGGCCGGTACAGATGGGCTGGCCCGAACTCCGGCGCGAGGATGTCGGCGAGGTCCTGCAGCGGCTGCCGGACGGACTGTTCGTACTCGGACTTGTGCTCGGCCCAGAACTCGCGGGTGTTGTCTGCAGCGAGGTGATCGTAGAAGTCGAACGCCTCGGCGGGGATGCCGTTGGTCATGATGATCAGCCTGCCACCGGAGAACATGCCGTGCCAGAGCCTGGCGAGATCTGTGGATCGTCGTCCGGCACCCCCTAGTGTTGCGGCCATGGCCGAGACCGGGATCCGGGCGAAGGTGGTGGCCGCCTCGGCCGGCCGCGATCGGGCGCTGGACGCGATCAAGGCTCTCGCCCTGCTTGTGGTGATCGTCGGGCACAGCCTTGCGTGGCACACCCCTGGCGACGGCACGGCGGTCAATGTGCTGGAGAAGGCCGCATGGCTGATCCCGCTGACCTGGGTCTTCCAGGTACTGCCGCTGTTCTTCGCCGCCGGTGCGGTGTCGAACGCCGCGTCCTTGCAACGGCACGGAAGTCATGACTACCTGACCGCCCGTGGCCGCCGTCTGTTGGCTCCCGTGATCGTGTACGCCACGTTGTGGACGGTGCTGCTCGTGCCGTTCGGCTCATCCGAGTCGGTCGTCGGGGCGGGACGGTTCCTGGCCCAACTCCTGTGGTTCGCAGGCGTGTACCTCCTGGTCGCGGCCGCCGCGGTCGTCACCTCCCGGTGGGTGTCGCGACCCGGGCTCACGCTGACGGTGTGGCTCGCACTCATCGTCGCCGTCGATGCGGTGCGCACCACCCAGTTCTCCGCCTGGGGGTGGATCAACATGCTCCTGGTCTGGGGGTGGCTGCATCAGGTGGGGTACCACCTGCCGCACCTGCGTGGCCGGCGATGGACGGTACCCGCGGGGATCGCGCTGATCGCGGGTGCCGTGCTGCTCGCCTTGATCGGCCCGTACTCACATTCGTTGATCTCGGTGGCCGGAGTGCCCGGACTGTCGAACCTCGCGCCGCCGAGCACCGTCCTCGCGGTCTACGGCGCCGGGCAGATCCTGATCATCGCCGGACTCTGGAACCGGCTGCGGGCCCTATTGGCCGACGATCGCCGCTGGGTGCCGGTCGCGCTGATGGGGGCCCGCGGGATGGGCATGTACCTGTGGCACATCCCGTTGGTGGGCATCGCCGCTGGCCTCGCCCTCATCGTCGGATTCTCCGCCGCAGCACTGAGCCCGGCGTGGTGGGTCGTGCACGTCGCGGTGGTGTTGGTGGTGGTACCCGGGGCATGGCTGATCGCTGGCGTCGCCGCCCACCCCGAGAAAGCGGTGGGGCGCATACGGTTCCCCATCTGGATCCCGGGACCGGCATCGGTGCTCGGCGGCCTGGTGATCCTCAACATCGCGGCGACCGGATTCGCGACACGGTGGGGATCGGGCGCGGTCGGTCTACCGTCGAGCGCGGTCCTGAACCTCGCGCTGCTGTGGAGCAGTCTGCTGATGGTCAGCGGGCGAAGATCACGCTCAGCGCCAGAAGGCACGCACTCACCGTGAGCACCGTCGGCTCCCAGGTGGGCACCGGTGTGGCGTCGACCCTCAGGACCGTCAACCGGCGCATCGCGGCAACACAACCGATCGCGGTCACCAGACCGCTCAGCACTGCGAGTTCGAGCAGCCCGACCGTGGCGAGGTGCACGGCGCCGATACCGCCGACCACGAGCAGCGCCAGGATCGTGCGTCGCCACGCCAACCGCGTGCGTTCGGTCTGCGAGTTCACAGCAGTACCGCGACGGTGACGACCAGGGCGAGCACCACCATCCCGACCGTGAGGATCAGGGGCCCGCGCTGGGTCGGCAGATCCACACCGTCGCTCATCGCCTGTTGCACCTGCCGCCAGTGCCGGAAGGAGGTCACAGCAAGCACTCCCCCGAGCACCGTGAAGCCGATCGCAGCCACCACCAGCAGATCGGAGCCCCCGACATCGGACAGGAAGATACGGATGGCGATCCCGCCCGCGATGAGCGCCAAGGAGGTCCGCACCCACGCCAGATAGGTGCGTTCGTTGGCCAATGAGTACCGGTAGTCCGGC
>WBZL01005677.1_pt1 | contig 10241 bp, 9 predicted proteins | sample 5204291 | NCBI WGS metagenome assembly WBZL01 (sample SAMN12344345, study PRJNA552823) | activated sludge metagenome | biome: Activated sludge suspended growth; feature: Nitrification reactor; material: Wastewater; isolation source: activated sludge from nitrification reactor of wastewater treatment... | reverse complement strand
CGCCGGCTCGACGCCGCGGGCGAGCACCGCCGCCCGCAGCTCAGCGCGCCAGGACGAGCCGCTCGGCAGCGAAGCGCAGGAAATGAGGCCGCAGGCGAGAGCGAGAGAGCAGGCGGCGCGCGAGAGGTTGTGAGCTCGGACCACGCGCCGCCTCGCTGCCGGTCAACCGGCGAGGGGCGCCGGGGTCGGCGCCACCGGCCGCCGCAGGAGGAGCTTGCGGGCGGCAAACAGCACGAGCGTCGCAAACAGCACCGCGGCCAGAAAAGGCAGGGCGATCGCGACGACCGACATCAGCACCGAGCCGACCAGCTCCAGGGTGGAGACCACGAAGTTGCCGGCCCCCAGGGTGGTCGCCGTCGAGGCGCCGCGGGCCAGCGTCGTGACGCTCTGCACGGCAGCCGCGGCGCCACCGCCCGCGATGATGGCCAGTGACCACTTGAGCAGAGGGTTGATGTCGCCGACCGCCGAGGCCGTGATCACCACCCCGGCAACGACCGCCAAGGGGGCAGCCATGGTGTCGAGGGCGTGATCGAGCCACGGCACGTAGTAGGCCAGCACCTCGACGACGGTGGCGACGGCAAAGACGATCAGCGCCGCCGTCGAACCGACCCAGTCGAAGCCACCCGAAAGCGCCAGATAGCCGGCGCGGGCGGCGACGTTCATCAACAGGAAGGGAACGAAGATCCGAAAGCCGCAGGCGGCGGCCAACCCCACTCCGAGACAGACGCTGAGCAAGGTCTCCATGGCGTGATTCTACCCCCGAGGTCGCGGTTCCGGAGCGCGCGGCAGGCGTGAGCGCACCCGTCCCAGCCAGCGCTGCGCTTCCGAGACGCCCATACGCGGCGCCAGGCCGAGATATGCCAGCGCGAAGAGGCCGACGACGAGCGGTCCGCTCAGCAGCGGCGCGAGCGGCGGCAGCAGCCACCACAGAGCGAGCGCGGGAAGCGTCGCGAGGAGGCCCACGGCGAGCATCCTCCCGGCCCGCCGCCAGGGCAGGCCGAAGCTCGGCAGGCGACGGTGCAGGGCCCGCCGTAGCAGGGCGAGCTCGAGCCAGGAGGCGAGACCCGAGGCCAAGGCGAGGCCGATGGCACCGAGGTGCGGCCCCGCCGTGGAGAGCGCGCCACCAGTATCGATCCTGCCGGCGAGGAGGTCACGGATCGCCAGGCGGTCGAGGAGGAGCATCAGGGGGATCGCCACCAGGGCGGCCACCACCACTCGCAAAACTGCGATGCGGGCCGGCGTCCGGGTGTCGTCGAGGGCGTAGAAGGTGTTCTGCAGCAGCCGCGACGAGGTGCTAGCGGGCAGGCCGAGAGAGTAGCCACCCAGCACCAGGTAGACCAGCCAGGACTCCTCGCGCCCAAACTCGCCGCTGCGATAGACCGCCCCCACCACCAGCAGGCCGAAGACGAGATAGCCGACCAGCGTCGGCATAGTGAGGAAGGCCGCCTGGGTCAGCCCGCCGCGCACCCGCTCGACGAGCCCGCTCTCGCCGGCGGCCCGCAAACGCGCGAGCTCCGGCAGCTCCGCCGCCGCCACCGACATCCCGAACAGGCTCACCGGCAGCATGTAGAGGTACTGCCCGGGCCCCAGCGCCGCGATCGCGCCCTGGACCAGGAAGGAGGCCAGGAAGAGGTCCAGGTAGCCGCCGAGCTGCACCACACCGCGGCCGGCCACCACCGGGCCGAAGGCGGCGAGGGCCTCGCGGGCACCGGGTGCCGCGAGCGACAGCGAGGGCCGCAGCCCGCCGAGCAGGCGTAGGGCCTGCGGCAGCTGGACGAGAAACTGCAGGATGCCGCCGACGAGCGCCCCCCAGCAGGCTGCCCGCAGGAGCTCCTCGGGGCCGGGAGGGCCGGCGAAGAAGCGGGCAAAGAGGCCGTAGGAGGCGCCGTAGAGCGCCGCGATGATCGCCGCGTTCCACGCCACCGGGGCGACGTAGGCGAGAAAGAAGCGCCGGTGGCTGTTGAGCACACCGAGGGCCCAGGCCGAGAGCACGATGAAGCCGGTCATGGGGAAGATCAGGCGCACCGCGGCGACCGCCTCGGCATAGCGGTCGACGGTGGCGGAGCCGCTCGCCACTCGCGCCGCGTCCTCGAGGAAGCCCGGCGTCAGCAGGGCGACGAGGGGCCGCGCGCACAGCACGCCGGCGGTCACCGCCACCAAGGCGGCAGCGGCAAGGAGACCGAGGATCGCGCCGGCGAAGCGCCGCGCGTCCTCCCGCCGGTCCGCCGCCACGAACCGTGAGTAGATCGGGATGAAGGCAGCGGACAGCGAGCCCTCGCCGAGGAGGTTCTGCAATACGTTGGGGGCCCGCAACGCCGTGCGGAGGACGTCCGAGAGGGCCGAAAGGCCGAAGAAGTGGCCGATCGCACGCTCGCGCAGGAAGCCGGCGATCCGGCTCAGCAGGATGCCGGCGGCGACGCGGCCAGCGTGGCTCGTACCGCTACCCGCGGGTCGCTCGGGAGGAGTGGAGGTCACGGGCTCTGCAGGGTGGCCGCGCCCGAGAGCGAGCGGGGCGGGCGCACCCTACCGTGGTTTTCGACGTTGCGGCAAGCCGGGCGCGCGGGACCGCCAGCCGACCCACCGCAGGCACCGGCCGGCAAGCGCCGAGACGCCACCGCCGCCCTGGATCGTAGGGGCGGAAGATCTTCCGCCCCTACGGCTCCCAGCACGACCTTCCCCCGAAGCGACCGGGCACGAGGAGCTTAGGTCAAACCCGGATCGGCCGGCGGCGGCGGTGGCGCCATCGGCGGCATCGCCATCGGCGGCGCTGGCGGCCGGCCCTGCTTGTGGAGCACCGCCACCCCGATCAGCCCGCCGATCATCCCGAAGATCGTGTAGACCACCAGCGAGACCGCGAGACCGAAAAGGATCGAGGCCGCCGTCACCCCACCGCTGCCCATGGTGGTGATCCAGGCCTCCACCTGCGGCGGCAGGTCTGCCTTGTCGAGGGCCTCTTTCATCTTCTCGGCGTTGTTGAAACCCGCTGCGGCCGAGATCAGCCGAATCGGGATCCCCACGATGGTTGTCGCGACCGCCCCGAAGAGGCCTGCCTGCAGGCCGAGCATCGCACCGTCGCCGTAGGGCGGTTGCGGCGCCGGTGGGGCGCCCTTGTAGTAGAGATAGACGGCGAGGAAACCGCCGCCCATCACCAGGGCGCAGCAGGCGCAGTTCAGGCAGCCGAGGATCGGGATCGCCGACGCCACGCCCGCCGCGGTGCCGCCGATCAAGGCGGCCTTCATCTTGGTCATCTCAGACTGGCTCATACTCTTCTCCCTCGATCGAAGGCTCGCCGGGGGCCGTCAGCTGCGCCAGGGCAGCCAACGCCAACAGCGAAACCGGGAAGGCGGCCACGAACCCGGTCGCAGAGCGGCTCGCGGCGGTGTTGAACGGCAGGACGACATCGACCAGCATCGGCACGGCCGGCAGCAACAACCAGCGGGGCGCCTCCAGCAGGCGCCGGGCCGGGCGGGCCCACGTCGGCCACAGCAAGAGGCCGAGGGTGAAGCCAGCGTAGAGGCCCGTGCAGCGATGGCAGGCGGCCAGCGGGTGCCCCCAGGCGCTGAAGGAGCGCTCGGGGATCTGGTGGCACACGCGATGGAAGGCGTCGTAGAGGACGGCGCTCCAGCCCCAGCCGCGCGCGCCCGCGTAGGGAGCGGCGAACAGCATCGTCAGCCAGAGCAAGGCCCCTGCGACGAGCAGCCAGTAGGCACGGTCGCGGCGGATTCTCATACAGGGCTTCAGCCTGCGACGATGCTAGCAGCTGCGGCTGCCCGGGCCAACGGGGGCCACGCGCCGGCCGCGGCCAGCGGCCTCGCGCCCGCTAGGCTGTCTCCATCTCGGCCGGCGCTGCACTTAGTAGGGGTGGGCCACCAGCACCGCGCTGCGCGTGCCACCCGTGCCAGGACCGACGTCAGAAGGCGCGGAAGCGACCAACCAGGAGAGTCAAGATGAGTGAGCTGCCGTACAAGCTGTCCAAGGGCGAGCACAGGGTGATCATCGGCGCCGTCCGCGACAACCCCCTGCAGGAGCTCAAGGCGGCCATCGATCGCAACTACGTCCATGTGAAGTTCACCGAGACGCGGGGCGGCACCGAGCTCGGCTTCCGCCTCGACAACCAGCACTCCGACCTCTCGAAGGCAGACTTCGAAGGCGGCAAGGGCGAGATCCGTCTCGCCGGCAACCTCAAGCTCGACGGCGTACCGGTGCGCTGCGTGGCCGACATCGACCTCGGCAAGCTCGAAGGCTGGGGCCACCTGGAGATCCTCGAGGACGCCCCCAGCGCCGCCGCCGGCTAGCCGGGCTGCCGCCCGGCGCCCGCCTGCGGCACGAGCTTGACCTCGAAAAGGCGCGGCCAGAGCTTGCCGGTAAGGAGCAGCGTTCCCGTCTCGGGGCGGAAGGCGATGCCGTTGAGAACGTCCGCCGCCGCCCGCTCCTCGTCACTGAGCAGGCCGGCCGCGTCGATCACCGCGTCGACCCTCCCCGTCGCCGCGCTGATGCGCACGATGTGGTCGGTCTGCCAGACGTTGGCATAGATCTCCTCCCCTACACACTCGAGCTCGTTGAGCCGATCTACGGGCCGCCCGGCGAGCGTCACGGCGAGGCGGCGGCGCTCGGCGAGCGTCACCGGGTCGCGGAAGACCAGCGTGTCCCCCCCGTCGCTCGTCACCAGCGAGCTGCCGTCGTAGCAAAGGCCCCAGCCCTCACCGGGATAGGGCCGCTCGGCGAGAATCTTGAGGTGCTCGGCGTCCCATTCGAGGAGCTTCTTCTCCTGCCAGGTGAGCTGGAGAAGGCGCTCGCCGACCCGTGCCAGGCCCTCGCCGAAGAGGTGCGCCGGAAGCGCCGCCTCCGCCTCCACCCCACCGGAGGAGAGCCGGACGCGGCGCAGCCGCGAGCTGCCGTAGAGACCTGTGCTCTCCCAGAGCTCGCCGCGGCTCCACTCGAGGCCCTGGGTGAAGGCCTGGGGGTCGTGAGGATAGCTCGCCACTACCTCGACACGCAGCCGTGCGACGGTGTCGGCCGGCTGCGGCGCCGGCACGCCCGCCGGGCTGGCCTGGGGCTCGCGCGCGCAGGCGAGGCCGAAGGTCGGGGCCAGGGCCAGGGCCAGGGCGAGCAAGGTCGCGGCTCTCACGGCGCCGCGCCGTTCGCTGCACCCGCAGCGAGGGAACAGCCGTCCCCGTCGGCGTGAGAGAGCCAGGGAGCACCGCCGATCGGGCTGCCCGGTGGTGCCGCGAGCGGCTTCGGCAGGCCGGGGTCCGTGGGCAGCGGACGGGCGAGGAAGCGGTCGATCTCGCGGGCCAGGAAGGCCCGATGGCTCTGCGACGGCCCGACGGGTGCGCTGCGCATGCGTTCGGCGAGCCGCCCCAAGGCACCTTCCACCCGCGACCGCACTCCCGGCGTCGGTGCCAGCCGCGCGAGCTCGCTCAGCTTGCCCACCAGGGCCGCCTGCACGGCGTGGCGGATCTCGCGGCGGCGGGGCTTCTCGCTGGGCTCGGCGAAAACAGTGGTGAGGGCCTCCTGGATCACCTCGTCGAGCTCTGGCAGCTGCTCATCACGGCGGTGCTGGTCGACCAGCCGGGCCGCCCGCGCGGGCTCGAAGAGGGCGTCGAGGGTGAGGTCCGCGGCGGTGACGGCCGCCCCCAGAGCGTCGAACGTCGGCGGCGTGGCGGTCGCCATCTGCTCGACGCTGCGTTCGTACTCGGATGGCCTGGGTGGCAGCACCCCGAGGAGGTCTTCCGGCAGGTCGAGGAAGGCGGGATCGAGCGTGCGCAGCAGCATCGCCAGGGCGCGCCGCTGCCACTCGGCCGCCACCGGATGCGCCGGCGGCTGGCCGTCACCGGGAAAGGCGTAGCGGTAGTCGACGCCGGCTACCAGCTTGGACGCCGCCTCCAGCTGGTAGCGGTGGTAGAGGTAGAGAGGAACGAGGACCTCTTCCAGCTCGGCGAGCGGCCGGCCGGCACCCAGGTTGTGGGCCCCGAAGTGCGCGAGGGCCACCTCACGCACCGCCATCACCTGCTCCAGGGTAGCCACTGGGTCTGGACCGTCGTCCCAGAGGTGCGCGAGGGGGTGGGCCGAGCCAAGGGGCCGCGCGTCCGCGTCGGTGAGGAAGAGCAGACCGCGATCGAGCCCGTCCCGCACGACCGCCGCGAGCTCTGCCGCCTCGTCGGCCCCCGGGCTGAACTCGCTGTAGGCATAACGCACGGCCTGCACGTCCCACTCCCCCACTCCTACCCCGTAGGCTTCGTCACAGCGCAGCTTGCCGTCGCTCCCGACGGTGATCCGCGGCGGCGGGTAGTCCATCACCGAGGCGCGGTCCCCATAGGTGCTCGCCGCGTAGTTGTGCGAGAAACCGAGGGCGTGGCCCACCTCGTGGGCCGCCAGCTGCCGGAGGCGCCAAAGCGCCAGCGCCTGCGGATCGCAAGCACCACCCTTGCCCGTGCCCTCGGCGTCGAAGAGGGCCTCGAAGATCAGCCGGTCCTGGCGCACCCGCAGCGAGCCCAGCGAGACGTGGCCCTTGAGCATCTCGCCGCTACGCGGGTCGATGATGCCGCCGCCGTAGGACCAGCCGCGGGTCGAGCGATGGACCCACTGGACGACGTTGTAGCGCAGATCGAGCGGATGCGCTCCCGCGGGCAGCACCTCCACCCGGAAGCCGTCCGGGAAGCCGGCAGCCGCGAACGCCTTCGACCACCACGAGGCCCCTTCGACGAGGGCGCTGCGGATGGGCTCGGGAGCGGCACGGTCGACGTAGAAGACGATCGGCTGGATCGCTGGCGAGCTCGCCGCCGCGGGGTCCCGCTTCTGCAAGCGATGGCGGACGATCCAACGCTTGGCGAGGGGATCGGCGATCGGCGCCGCGTAGTCGAGGAACTGGATCGAGTACGAGCCGGCACGGGGGTCGAAAGCACGCGGCTCGTAGCCGGCCTCGGGCAACCGCACGAAGGAGTGGTGGGCCACCAGGCTGACGGCCTCCGGGGCGGGCGCCGTGTCGCGCACCAGCGGCCCCGGCTCGCTGCTGCTGAACGTCAGCAGCGCCTCGAGCTCGACGTTCTGCGGAAAGACCAGGCAATTGTCGAGGTCGAGGGCGCTGCGCGCCACGTCCAGGCTGAAGTTGCCCTGGCCGGTCTGCTTGAGGGTTTGCACGACGCCATGCGCATCGCGCAGCAGGAAAGGAGTGAAGTCGACGACCGCGCGGCCGTCGGCATCGAGGGCGGCGAGCTCACCGGCCCAGAGCACCGAGGTGGCGAACGAGTCGTGCACCGCCTTCTTCTCCGCGGCATCGGCGGAAAGCGCCCGGAACTGCAGGTTCTGCTGCTCGACGAGCAGCCGGCCGCCGAGGCGGCGAAGGGTGACGATGCGGCCGCCCCCGAGCTGGCCGCGGTCGATGCCGATCGGGTTCGAGCCGATGCCGGTGAGCACGCCCTCGTAGTAGAGGAAGGTGCCGACCTCGCCCCGCTCGCCGGCGGCCGGCACCTCCAGCCAGAGCTTGCCGCGCCGGGGGTCCTTGTAGAAGCGCAGCAAGCCCTCCGTGGCCTTGAGGCCGCGCAGCTTCTCCGCCACCGTCGGCAGCTCCATCTCCTTGCCGCCCGGCGGCTGCGCCGTCACGCTCACGCCGCTTAGCAGCAGCGCCAGGGCACCACAGCCGATCCATCGCATCGTCCCCATCCGTCATGTTCCTCTCTGCCGTTAGAGCCCGCGGCCTGCTCCGTCCTACTCTTGTAGGCGGTCTCGCGGCATGCTACCCCAGCGGCGGCCTCGACGGCCGAGGACCACGGTCGATGCCACAGCGAGGACGACGGTCCGTCCTTGGAACCCAGCCAGGGGCTTCCATCCAGGGTGCCCGGAGGCATGGTTGACGTTGTGGGTAGGATCGGGCATCCTGGCCTGGCGCCCTGTCGCAGCAGGGCAGGTCAGGCGACGGAACGCGGGCGGCAGGCACCGCCGAGCGAGGCTCCCATGAACCACTACCCACTCTTGTTTGGATACCGAGACCTCGTCGCCGGCAACGGCTTCGTGGCAGGCGTCGAGATGGACGGCCGCGCGCTCTTGGTCGACGAAGACGAAGGCAGCTGGTTTTGTGGCGTGAACCCAGGCGGTCTGGCTGCCGGTGGCACCGATCATGGAAGCGCCGCGCTCGCTTTCCGACACAGCTATCGCTCGGTCCTCTTCGACCTGGCGGCAGAGGCTGCGACGTTCGAGGACTTCCGCCAAGCGGTAGAGGCCTTCTTCGCCGAAACCAACGAACCCACGCGGGAGGAATGGGAGGAGGCGGTGTTGGCTGTCCGCGACGAGCAGGTCGACTTGACGTGGCTGATCAAGAGGCCGGCTGATCTCCCCCGTAGCGCTAAGGTGACCAACGTCGGCGAGCAACCGGTCTCGAGCTTCAACCGCCTCGACGAGGAGGCACTCGCAGATCGCCGCCGGGTCGCCTAGTGTCCTGTGCGGTTAATTCGCAGAGTCTTGAAGTGCATTCTTCGCTCGTTCGACGGCCTTGATGATCTTCTCGGCGGTTTGCGTCCAGACGAAGGGCTTGGCGGACTCGGCGTTGTGCTCCTTGATGTACCGCTTGATCTCATCGCGGAGCTCGTGGACGCTGGTGAAGACACCTCGATGGATGGAGCGTCGCTCCAGCTGCGAGAACCAGGACTCGACGGCGTTGAGCCAGGAGGCGCTCGTCGGCGTGAAGTGGAAGTGAAACCGAGGATGAGCGCTCCTGAAGGCCTCGACCTGCGCCGTTTTGTGGGTAGAGCTGTTGTCGACGATCAGGTGGACGTCCAAGTCCGCGGCCACCTCGGCCTCGATCTGACGCAGAAAGGCGACGAACTCCCGAGAGCGGTGTCGTTGCGTGACTCGCCCGAGAACCTTCCCGGTCGCAACCTCGAAGGCGGCGTAGAGGCTTGCCGTCCCATGCCGCTTGTAGTCGTGGGTCCGACGCTCGATCTGGCCGGGTCGCAGAGGAAGCATCGGCTGTGTGCGGTCCAGGGCCTGAATCTGGGTCTTCTCATCGACCGACAGGACGACGGCCCCGTCCGGAGGGCTCATGTAGAGCCCCACCACATCGATGACCTTCTCGGCGAACTGCGGATCGTTGCTGATCTTGAAGCTCTTGATTCGATGGGGCTTGAGATCTGCCGCTTCCCAGATCTGCCGCACTTGCCACTGAGTGACCCCGGCGTACTTGGCCATCAGACGCGTGCTCCAGTGCGTGGACTCCTTCGGAATCCGCTTCGTGGTCAGGTGGAGGACTTGCTTGGTCTTGCTCGACGTCAACTTTGTCGGCCGTCCGGATCGATGTCGGTCTCCAAGCCCGCTCAGTCCAGCTTCTTCGAACCGGCTCCGCCATTTGTGCACCGTGGCCGGGCTCACCCCAAGGGACTCGGCCACTTCGGTTGCGGTCGCGCCTTGTGTGCTTTCCAGCACGATACGAGCCCTCAAGGCCAGAGACCGCGGCGTCTTGCTGGCTCGAAGCCAGCTCTCGAGAACCGCTCGATCGGCTTTCGAAACGTGGAGCTGCTTTGCGTTCTGCGGCATGCCTGAGCATGACACCATCCAGAGCGAAAATAAACCTAATTTTCCGCACAGTACACTAGCCGGTCGATGAGGGCGAAGCGCCGTCCCTCCGGCGGTTGGCCGGAGTTCCGGGCACCCAGACTGCTACCTCCGCGATCCACGCCCGTTCTCTGCCTTCTGGTGTCAGACGCGACGCTCCTCTTGCCGCTGGCCCATCTTGCCCCGACCGGCCCCATGGGCCAGTCGCTCTCCCTTCGTCGCGTATGCCTCCAGGGAGGACTCTGCTCATGTCGCGATCGACCCTGGCTCGGCGATGCCTTGCGCTTCCCTTCTTGTTTCCGTGGATTCCCGCTCCTGGTCCACCCCTCGAGGTAGATCGGGCTTCCACATACCAGGAGGCGGCGCCGAGCGCAGACGAGCTCACCGGGGTAGTCGTGGAGTCGGTGGGGGGATGGACTCTCGAGAAGGCAGGGGTCCAGGCAGGAGACGTACTCCTCTCGTGGACGCGCCTCGCGACACCTCCGGCGAACCCGGAGCCCGCGCAAGGTGTGCTCACGGGCTACTTCGATTGGGAGGAGCTGCTCATCGAGCAGGCGCCGCGAGGCACGGTGGTGCTGACGGGCAAGCGCGGCGAAGAGGTGAAGGAATGGACGGTGGAGCCTGGCCTCTGGGATGCGAAGGTGCGGCCGGTGCTTGCATCCGAGCTTGAGGCGATCTATGAGCGGGGCCAAGCG
>WBZL01005676.1_pt1 | contig 10242 bp, 7 predicted proteins | sample 5204291 | NCBI WGS metagenome assembly WBZL01 (sample SAMN12344345, study PRJNA552823) | activated sludge metagenome | biome: Activated sludge suspended growth; feature: Nitrification reactor; material: Wastewater; isolation source: activated sludge from nitrification reactor of wastewater treatment... | reverse complement strand
GAGGCCGCCGACGCGGCGGCGGCCGACGACGCCGTGCTCGCCCAGGTCCGCGGCGCCACCATCCTTCGCGTGGAGACCAAGCGCGACCAGGGGTTGCGGCGCCCCGACTGGCTCGGCGTGAGCGCCTGGCCCTCGCCCGGCGAGGGCCTCGACGCGCTGCGCGAGGCCTTGCTCGCGTGGTTCCGCGGCGACGGCGATCTCGCGTGGATCGGCCTTGCACGCCACCGCGCGCGCGCACGCGAGGCCCTCGACGCCCTCGAGGAGGCGCAGGCCCACCTCGACGGAGACGAGCGGCTCGAGCTCGCCGCGTTCGCGCTCGGCGTGGCCGAGGCGCGCCTCGGCGAGATCACCGGCCGCAGCGCGCTCGGCCCGGTCGGCGCCGAGGTGCTCGCCGAGATCTTCGCCCGCTTCTGCATCGGCAAGTGAGCCGTCGGCGCGCGGCCGCGGGTCGGGCGTCACGAGCGTGCGAGCCGAGCGAGCCGAGCGAGCAGCGCGTCGAGCAGGTCGGGCGCGTGGGCAGGCTCGGGCCCGTAGGGCAGCGTGCCGAGCCACGGTGCTCCCGTCGCGCCGGCCACCACCGCCGGGTTGTCGCGCGCGGAGGGATCGGAGGCGGGGCTCGCCTGCGAGAGCACGAACCCGAGCGGCGGGCGGCCGATCGCACGCAGCCCGAGGATGGTGGCGATGCAGTGGTTGATGGTGCCGAGGCCCGCTCGCCCCACCACCAACGTCCAGGGTGCGAGCGCCGTGATCCACGATGGCTGCCAGGTGCCGCCGGGCATCGGGACGTGCAGGCCACCGGCGCCCTCGATGAGGGTGATCGCGGGCTGGTGCGTCGACTCCCACGCGTCGAGGGCCGCAGCGGTGTGGGCGAGCGCGCCGGTGGTCGCCGCCGCCGATCCGAGGAACGGCGCGGGATCGTCGGCGAGCCCGGGGGCGAGCGGCGGCGCGTAGCGCAGGGGGCACGCGGCAGGGAGGGCGTCGAGCGGCAGGCCGGCGGCCGACAGCAGGCGCTCGGCGTCGGAGGGCCGGTCGGGGCCGCTCTGCGCGGGCTTGAACGGCACGATGCGCGGGCCGTGCTCGCGGGCGGTCCGCAGCAGCGCGGCCGTGACGGCCGTCTTGCCCACGGCGGTGTCGGTCCCCACGATGAAGATGCGCGTGGGCACGGCTCAGGCGGGGCGGCGAGCGTGGGCGGGCTCGGCAGGCGACAAGCTGGCGGGGGTGCCCCGCTCGATCCGCAGCGGGAGCGCGGCGCGAGCGAGCACGCGGAGGAGGTCGTCGGCGAACGCGTCGAGCTGCGCGGGCTCGTGCGCTGCGCTCACGGTGAGCCGCAGGCGTGCCGTTCCGGCGGGTACCGTCGGCGGGCGGATCGCCTGCACGTGCCAGCCGAGCGCGAGCAGCTCGCGCGCCACCAGCACGGCGCGGGCGTTGTCCCCCACGAGCACCGGGAAGATGGGGGAGGGGGGCTCGGCCTCGGCGAGCCCGAGCGCGCGCGACAGGTGCTGCACGTTGGACCACAGCCGCGCGCGACAGCGATCGCCCTCGGGCCCGGTGACCCAGGCGAGCGCGCGCGCGATGCTGGCCACGAGCACCGGGCTCGCGCCCGTGCTGAACACGAAGCTGCGCGCACGGTTGCGGACCAGCGCGCACAGCGGGCCCGAGGCGGCGAGGAACGCCCCCGCGCAGCCGAGCGCCTTGCTCAGCGTGCCGACGAGCACGGTGGGCCGCAGCCCATGGTGACCCAGCCACCCCTGCCCGCCGTCGAACAGGCCCAGCGCATGCGCCTCGTCGACGTAGAGCGAGGCGCCGCGCTCGAGGTGATCGCGCGCGGCGCTGGGGTCGAGGCGATCGCCGTCCATCGAGAAGATCGACTCGGTGATCCACCAGTGCACCGCACCGGCGTGCGCGGGCCGAGGCGAGGGCGCGTGCGCGTGCGCGAGGATGGCGGGGCGCACGGCGGCCAGGCGCATGCCGTCGATGAGGCTCGCGTGGTTGAGCGCGTCGCTGTCGACGAGATCGATGGGCTCGAGCAGCGCTGGCAGCACCCCCACGTTGAGCTGGAACCCGCTGGGGAACAGCACTGCGTCCTCGGCCCCGACCCACGCGGCTAGGCGCGCCTCGAGGTCGCGGTGGTCGGGGAGGTCGCCGCAGATGAGGCGCGAGGCGCCAGCGCCAGCCGAGCTCGCCGCGCTGCCCGCCAGCGCGGGCTCGGTGGCCAGCCCCAGGTAGTCGTTGCTGCACAGGCCCACCACGCGGCGCCCGTCGAGCTCGTAGCGCACGCCCTCGCGGTGGGCGACCGCGGGTGCGCGCCGCAGCAGGCCCGCGGCGTCGAGCTCGGCCAGTCGCTGGCGCGCGCGGTGGGTGGCGTCCATGGCGGGGGAGCATAGACCAACGCGGGCGTGGCAAGATGGGCGAGTGACGCGAGCCGAGCTGGAGGCGTGGACGGGCAGCGTGGGTCTCCTCGTGGGAGACGACGCGTGGGGGCGGCTCGAGCGGCTGGTCGGGCTGTGGCAGCAGTACGGGCGCGCGATGAGCCTGGTGGGCAGCACCGATCGCGACGCGCTGTGGGAGCACATTCAAGAAGGATTGCAGAGCGTGGCGTGTGCCGAGCACGCCGGCGTCGTCGACGAGACCTGCTGCTGGGTCGACGTGGGCAGCGGCGGTGGCCTGCCCGGGCTGGTCGTGGCCGCGGTCCGTCCCTGCGAGGTGTTGCTGCTCGAGCCTCGAGCCCGTCGCGCCGCATTCTTGGAGCTCGGGATCGCATCGGTCGGGCAGGGCCGAGGCCGGGTGATCCGGGCTCGCTGGGCCAATTCCACGTGGGATGAGGAGGTGCTGGCCGGGGTCGAGGCACGGAGCCGCGCTTCGTTCTTCGTGCTCTCGAGTCGGGCAGTCTTCAGCCCCTCCGAGTGGCTACGAAAGGCTTCGGAGATCGAATTCCCACGTGGGATCGTGCTATGCCACGTGGAGAAGGGGGTCGTCGAGGTGGACGGCAGACGCCCAAACGTGGAATCGCGGGGAACGCGCTGGTCGGTGGTTGGATTTTCGAGGAATTCGACCTAACCGGAGGTGGGGGGAGAACGAGCGAAGAGAGCAGGCGGGGCGTTTCACGTGGAACATCAGCGCGAAAACGCGCAGATCGGAGCGCTCGATGGCGTCCACGTGAGGGAGGGAGTCTCGGAGTGAGGCCAACGTGGTGTCGGTGGGATGGGCCAGTGTCCATGCGGTGGCTGACTTCGGGAGGCGGGGATGGATCGTACGCTCGGCTCATTTCGGGGCAGGGGACCGGCCCTGAGCTCGCCTCACGGGGTCGTTCCGTGCGTGACGACTCTCTTCGAGTGATCCGCGGGAGGCGCCATACGAGGAGGAGGGTAGCCTGGCTTGGTGGCCTGGCTTGGTGGCCTGGCTTGGTGGCCTGGCTTGGTGGGTCGCCGAGGGGAGGCGGGACCGAGGTTGGCCGGTTCCGGGAGCCACCCGGCTGAGGGCCTCGAGTCGGTCGTGAGCTCCATGCGAGCGCTGGTTGCGGACACCCGAGGCATGTGTTTCACGTGAAACACCCCTCTCGTCCTCCCGGGTGGTTGGGCTTGGATGGGGCCTCGTCTCCAGCTCTGGTCCGGTGGGCTGGGCTCCGGGGCGTCCCTTGCTTCCAGGCTTCGGTGTCTGGGCCCTCCGTTCCTTGGGCTCGAGTCCTCCGCTCCAACCCACCCCAGGGCGAACTCGGTGCGCGCTGGCTTCGGTACTAATCGCTCCTGGGAGCCGTCGCTCTTTCTCGATGCCCTGGGAGCCCATGCCGCGTCTCGGTGGTCGCCCAGCCCTCGGTGCCACCGCTCCTGGGACCTCTGCTCCCTCTCTGTCCCCCCGCTCCTGGGAGCGCCGTGGGATCTCGGTCCCTGCTCCTGGGTGCCTCGGCATCCTCCGCCGCAGAGGGGCCCCCGGGGGCCGGTCGTTGCTTCCTCGCGCCTCCACGTCGGCGGGCCGACGCCTTGCAGAGCCGCGATCCGAGCGCCAGCGCCAGCGCCACCGGCGGCTCTCGAGGGCACCCGCGGCCCCGAGGCGCACCCGCGGCTGCTCGATGGCCCAGGGAGACCATCCAGACCGCCTGCCCTGCAGACCCTCATCCGGGCACCCCGCACGCTCCCTCGCTCCCCGCCGGCTGCTCCCGCCCCACGGAGCGCCCACCTCGACCCGCCGCCATCCGAGCCGGTCCCCAACCAGCCCCAGTGTTTCACGTGAAACGCTACTCGACCGCGGCTCCCGAGCACTCCAACAGGTGGCCCTCGATCTCCTCCACCGCGCCTCCCGAGGCCTCGGAGGCCTTGCGGAGGGCCTCCATCCCCTGGGAGGGGTCACCCCGGCGGCAGAGCACCCAGCCGAGGGTGTCGAGGTAGTCAGCGTTGTCGGGCTTGGCCTCGAGCGCCTCCCTCACCAGTGCCTCGGCGCGCTCCAGCTCCTTGCCCGCCTTGGCCAGGGCGTAGGCGATCGCGTTGGCCAGGTCGGGGTCATCGGGTCGCTGCTCGAGCGCGCGCTCGAGCGAGGCTGTGGCCTCCTGGTCGCGCCCGCGCTCGAGCTGGGCGTACCCGAGGAGCTCGTGGTAGCGCGGCCGCCGTTCCGGATGGGCCGCCGCAACCCCCAGGCCTCCGAGGACGGCCAAGAGCCCGGCGATTCCGGCCTTCGCCATCCGCGGGCCGCGACCGCACCAGGCCAGCCCGAGCAGGGAGCCCGCCACCAGGCCGCCTAGGTGCCCCGCCTGGGCGATGACGTCGACGAAGAAGCCGAGCCCCACCAGCACCGCCAGCCACCCGCCCAAGACTCCGGCCGAGAGCGGCTCGAGCTTCGCCCGGAGCGCGCCGCGCCCGAGCACCCGCCCCACCAGGAGGGCTCCCGCCATCCCCATGATCCCGGCCGAAGCGCCGACCACCATCGGCGCCTCGACCCAGGCCGCCGAGGCCAGGCACCCGGTCACGCTCGAGATCGAGAAGAGCCACGCGGCGCGCGCGTGACCCCAGGTGCCCTCGACCCACTCCCCCACCACCCACAGGCTCCAGCCGTTCAGCACCAGGTGTAGCCACGACCCATGCAGCAAGCCGGCGGAGATCACGCGCCACCAGTCGCCATCGAGCCACACGTCCGCCAGGCGGAGCGCTCCAAACGTGGCCAGCGTGTCGCTGCACCGCTCGAGCTCGATCCACGACCGGGCGATCACCGGGCCCAACGAATCCGCGCGAATTGCGCAAACCATGACGGTCGACGCGAGCATCACGGTGCACAGCCCGACGAGCCCCACGGTGACCGGAGCGGCGCCAAGCCGAGCCCGCAGCCGCGCCGCCCTCCCACGTGCACCGTCGACTCGAGCGCTCGCCATGCGGGGGCGATCGTACGTGGCCCCGCCCCCATCGCCCAAGCGACTGGCGATCGCGACCCGTGCCACCGTTCCGTAGGGGGATCGCCCGGCTACGGCCAGGGCAACCCGCGATCCACCCCGATGACTTGCGGCGCGCAACCGCCGATTGCTATGGTCTCGCAGCTTTCCCGTGGCGCGCGCATGCAAGGCGAGCAACACGCCGTCGTCTTGGCGGTCGCCGGCCCACGAGGCATGGGCCCCCGCCCGTGACCTGCATGCCCCCACGACACGGCGGGGGTCGGTAGCGCTCGGGGAGTGAGTCCATGCCGCGGCAGAACCTCCTCATCGTCGACGGGGATGCTCGCAACCGGCGGGTGCTCGAGGTCAGCCTGCGCAAGGCGGGGTTCTCCATCACCCCGGCCGAGTCGGCCGAGGAGGCGCTCGAGTTCCTCCAGCACGCCGAGCCCGATCTCATCATCTCGGACACCCGCCTGCCCAAGCGCGACGGCTTCGACTTCGTGATGGACGTCAAGGGCAACCCGCGATGGAAGCTCATCCCGTTCATCTTCCTCACCAGCGAGAAGTCGATCGAGGACAAGGTCCGCGGCCTCGAGCTCGGGGTCGAGGACTATCTGACCAAGCCGATCTACATCAAGGAGATCACCACCCGCGTCACGATGCTGCTGCAGCGCAAGCAGCACGAGCGGCTCGAGAAGAAGGACGCGGCGCGCACCAAGTTCAGCGGCGAGCTGGCCGACATGGCCGTCGTCGACCTCGTGCAGACGATCGAGATCAGCCGCAAGACGGGGACGATCTCGCTGACGACGGAGCTCGGCGAGGCCACGGTGTGGTTCCGCGACGGAGCCATCATCGACGCCGAGATGGGGCGCCTGCAGGGCGAGCCCGCGATCTACCGCCTGCTGGGCCTCTCCGAGGGGCACTTCGACGTCGAGTTCAAGCCGGTCAACCGCCACCAGGTCATCCAGGAGAGCACGCAGGCCATCCTCATGGAGGGCATGCGCCGCGTGGACGAGTGGGGCCGCCTGATGGAGCAGCTCCCGCCGCTCGACTCGCTGCTCGCCCCCGATCCCGATCAGCTCGCCGATCGCAAGGCCGACCTCACCGAGGAGCAGCTCGCGATCCTCCACCACTTCGACGGGCGCCGCACGATCATCGAGGTGGTCGACGAGAGCGGGCAAGACGACATCGAGGCGCTCACGCAGATCTCCACCTTCTTCTTCGAAGGCCTCTTGCTGCCGTACGAGGGCCCCGCGGAGGACGAGCGCGCCGATCCGCCGCCGGCCGCTGTGGTGGCGCTCGGCCTCGAGGAGTGGAACTCGCCGTCGCATGCCTCGCGCCGTGACCCCGCGGCGCCCGGGCCTTCGTCCGACCTGGCCCTGGGCGCGCTGCCGCCACCCCCCAACTTCCCCGCTCCGTTCCCGCAGCTCCGCGCCGACGAGGACGATCACGACGACGCCGTGCTCGAGCCCGGGATCCCCGAGGACTCGGCGCCGCACCCCGCGTTCGGCTCGAAGCTCGTCCCGCTCGACGATGCCTCGCTCTCCGAGCGCCCCACGCACACGCTGCACCGCCGCGTCGCGGTGCTCCAGGACGGCATCGACGCGCCGCCGCGCGGGCGCTTCCCCATGCCGGGCGCGGCCGCGTCCCTCGGCGCGCAGGAGCCCGACGACACCGATGCGCTGCGCTCGCGGACCGCTCCACCCGTGGCGGCCCACCCGGCGGCGCCACCGAGCGCCGCGACCCGTGACGCGCGCGAGGACGGGGCCATCGCGCCGCACGACGCCGAGGCCGGCGCCGTGACGCCGCACGATGCCGAGGCGGGTGCCGTGGAGTCGTACGACGCCGAGGCCGGCGCCGCCGCGCCGCCCGACGCCGAGGCCGGCGCCGTGCGTCCCCTCGATCTTCCGCCGCACGGCGGCGCCCCTGCGGCCCCGCGGTTCTTGCCGCCGTCGCTCGCCAAGAACGCCGAGCCGCAGCCCGCCGCGCGACGCGAGCCGTGGGCCGCCGCGCGCGAGCCCGCCACGCCGAGCCAGACGGGGCGCGAGCCGTGGACCGTGGGGCGCGAGCCCACGATCCCGCCCGGTCGCATGGTCGCCGTCGAGCGCCCCACTGGCGTCGCCGTGCGCGACGCCGCGACCGACGCCCACGACCTGCCCGGGCCGAGCACGCCGGCGACGGCCGAGCCGTCGACGACGGCGAGCACCCACGTCGAGGACGCGACGGCCGACACCGCCGCGATGGATCCCGATCCCGGCGACACGGCGGTGGAGTCGCCGCTGCTCGACGAGGAGTGGGGCCACACCGCGACCACCCAGCTCATCGCGCCGCAATCGGGTCAGGTCAACCCGCCGATCGGCGTGCTGCGTGCCTCGGCCAAGGGTGCGTTCGACATCAGCCGCCGGCCGATCCCCGAGCCGACCCAGCCGCCGCGCTACGCGGGCGACCTCTCGCTCGAGGAGCTCGCGCGCTACGGTGACGAGGGCAGCTCGCCGGCCGCGCTCGGCATCACCGACGGCCCCCTCGACGACCAGCGACCCACGCTCGAGATCGAGATTCCTCCGGCGCTGCTCGGCCTGCGCGAGGAGCTCGGGGCCTCGGCCTCGCGCTCCGACACGCTCCCCGGGCCGCCGCTCACTGGGCAGGGCGGCACGCTCGATCGCGAGACGCCGCAAGAGAGCGAGGACGAGTTCGAGCCCATCGGCGTCAAGGTCAGCCAGCCCGTGCAAGAGTCGGGGCTGTGGCGCGCCGACGATCATCGCGCGGGTGACGACGCGTCCTCGACCCGCCCCACGTCGTACGGCCTGGTCGCCGCGATCGCGCTCTTGCTCGCGGCGGCGGCGGCCACCTATTTCATGACGCGCGACGACGGCACGCCGCCTCCGCCGGCACCGGAGGGCAAGGCCGGGGCCGGGGCGGTGGTCGATCGCACCCTCGACGAGCCGCTGCCCGCGTCGGCTTCGGTCGCCGATCGCCTCGCCAACGCCAAGCGCATGGTCGAGCGAGGCCGCCGCGCGCTGGCGCACCAGGAGCTCGACACCGTGCTCGCGGCCCAGCCCACCAACGCCCAGGGGCTCGTGCTGCGGTCGACGCTGCTCGTGGAGGAGCGCAAGCTCGACGATGCGCTCGCTGCAGCCAAGCAGGCCGTCGCCGCCGAGCCCGACCTCGCCGACGGCCACCTCGCCGCCGCGATCGCCCACCACGAGCGCAACGAGCTGCCCGAGGCCAAGGCCGAGTATCGACGCTTCCTCGAGCTGGCGCCCTCGTCGGCGCTGGCGCCCGCCGTCGCACGCACGCTCCGCCGGCTCGAGGCCTCGCCCGGGGGCGCCCTCGACTAGCGGCCCCGAGCGCCGCCGGCCGCGAGCGTGAGCGCCCGCCTCCGACTGCCCTTGCGCGTGACGACGATGAGCCAGCGTGCCGACCGCTCCGCCTCCGCGCGCTCGCCTCGCGTGCTCGCCATCGAGAGCTCGTGCGACGAGACGGCGGCCGCGGTGGTCGAGGGCAGCCGCGTGCTCTCCTCGGTGGTGCGCTCGCAGATCGAGATCCACGCGCGCTTCGGCGGCGTCGTGCCCGAGCTCGCCAGCCGCCACCACCTCGGCGCCGTGGTGCCGGTGGTCGACGAGGCCCTCGCGCGCGCCGGGGTGGAGCTCGCCGCGCTCGATGCCCTCGCGGTCACCGAGGGCCCCGGCCTGGTGGGCGCGCTCCTGGTGGGCGTGCAGCTCGGCCGCGGCCTCGCGCTCGCCACCGGCCTGCCGCTGGTGGGCGTGCACCACATGGAGGGGCACCTCTTCTCGGCGCTCCTGGGCGACGAGGCCCGGCCTGCGCGGCCGCTCGAGCCGCACGTGGCGCTCTTGGTCTCGGGCGGCCACACCGAGCTCGTCGACGTCGCGGGCCTGGGGCGCTATCGCATGCTGGGGGCCACGCGCGACGACGCGGCCGGCGAGGCCTACGACAAGGTCGCCAAGCTCCTCGGGCTCGGCTACCCCGGCGGCCCCGTCATCGACGCGCTCGCGGCCGAGGGCGATCCCGCCGCGGTGTCGCTGCCGCGGGCGATGGCCGACCGTAGTGTCCTCGAGTTCTCGTTCTCCGGGCTCAAGACCGCGGTGCGCGTGCACGTGGATCGCCACGGCCAGCCCGGCTCGCGCCAGGCCCTCGCCGACCTCTGCGCCAGCTTCCAGGCCGCGGTGGTCGAGGTGCTCGTCAAGAAGGCCACGCAGGCGCTGCGGCAGGCGGGGCGCGATCGGCTGCACATCGTGGGCGGCGTGGCGGCCAACCGCGGCCTGCGGCTCGCGGCCGAGCGCGCCGCCCAGGCGCACGGCTTCGCGTTCGAGGCGGTGCCGCTGCGCTACTGCGGAGACAATGCCGCCATGATCGCCGCGGCCGCGGCCGCGCGCCTCGAGGCCGGCTTCCCGGTGGGGGTGGAGGTGCACACCAGCCTCGCCCTCGACGACCCCCGGATGCAGGCCCCATGATCGAGCCCCCCGATCGAGTGTTGCGCCGCCACGGCCTGTCGCCGCGCAAGGCGTGGGGCCAGAACTTCTTGCGCGATCCCTCGGTGCACGCCGCGATCACGGCCGCTGCCCGGCTGGGGCCCGGCGATCGCGTGGTGGAGATCGGCGCGGGCCTCGGCACGCTCACCGCACACCTCTTGCAGACCGGCGCCGAGGTGTGGGCGATCGAGCGCGATCGCGACCTGTGCCACGTGCTGCGGGCCGAGCTCGGCGAGCACCCGCGGCTGCGCCTGCTCGAGGCCGACGCGGTGCGCTTCGACTACACCTCCGCCGCGGGCGAGCGACCGCCCGTGATCGTGGGCAACCTGCCCTACCACCTCACCGGCCCGCTGCTCTTCCGCCTGCTCGAGGCCCAGGCCGTCACCGGCTCGTGGGTGG
>WBZL01005675.1_pt1 | contig 10242 bp, 11 predicted proteins | sample 5204291 | NCBI WGS metagenome assembly WBZL01 (sample SAMN12344345, study PRJNA552823) | activated sludge metagenome | biome: Activated sludge suspended growth; feature: Nitrification reactor; material: Wastewater; isolation source: activated sludge from nitrification reactor of wastewater... | reverse complement strand
CGATCAATCGAGGGCAAGCAGCTTGCCCATCCATGCATTTTGCATGCTCCGCCCCAGGGTGGCACCAAGGGCTCGGTTGCGTCAATCGTGGCGCAGAACTGAAAAATTCACAGCCTCATAGATCGCCGAATCACCGCCAGCGTGAGGACGGTCGACGAAATCATCCCCCGACCATCGGCGCCGCGATGCGGCTCATCACCTGTTGAGTCTGGCCCGTTTCACTCTCCCCAATCTGTCGTGGCGTCTAGCCAGCACGCGAGGAGGAATTCGTCAAGATCCAGCGCTGCCCGCTGCCCGCTGCCCGTGGCCCCTTACCATCGGTGAATGTCTGTTCCTTGGCTGAGGCGCCTGATGATCCAGAAGACCGTTCGCCGAGTGTCGCCTCACCTCCGGCTCTAACGGTCATGACTTTGCAAGATTCCCCTGATCATGAAAGTCATGACCGTTTCCCTCTCCCCCGACCCCTCCCACGGCCCGCGCTGCATCGCGGGCCGGCTACGGCGGCGCGGAGCAGTGCTCCGCGAAACACCGCCTTCGCCCCCGCAAGTGGGGAGGGGAGATTCGTGAGTCGCTAACGCGACTTTCACATTAACGTTTGCCGCTGGGCTGTGTTGCCGAACCCAGCATATCCCAGACCTGCTCAAGTGTCGCCCGCATGCCGGCGCTGTGTTTTCTCGGATAGGCGGCAAAAATGGCGATCACCAGTCGGCGATCGAAATCAACGTAAAGGCTGTTGCCGTAGGGACCCAGAATAGCGATGCGGTTCGGTGCTCCACCAAGATGCACAAAACCATAGCGGTACTCGCTTCCCTTTCTGAGGCCAGCAAGATCCGGAGAATTCGCTATGCGCAGCCCGGCGGAGGCTGTCAGCGTTTCGATGAACCAGTTCGGGACCTTGTGGCGTCGATTGCTGTTCCTCGCGTCGATCAGCAGTTGCCCCAAACGAGCAAAATCGCGTAGCGAGAGCGCCAATCCAGCGGACAGTTCCGTTCCCTGCGAGTCGGAGAGCCAGAGGGCTGCGCTCTCGGGTCGGAGTTTTTCGAACAGTTCCTGGCAAAAGGTCCGCGTGAGCGGAACCCGGTAGGCTTCCGCGAGTGCCCAGACGAGCAGGTCGCTGTCAGGTCCGACTTCGCCGAGTTGCGGGTTTGGGGAAAAGTCCCTGTCCCAACGACCCGGTTGGTTGAGCCAAGCGCGAATCCCTCCGGCCGTGTTGCCGGTGTTCCATCCACCGGCCGCCAGCCAGTCACTGACGTCGTTCGACGACCAATCGAAGCTGCTCTCTCCTTCAAGCAGGCGCCGAATCGACAACTTTCGCAACCCCGTCTGCCCACTCAGGGCGGGTATGTAGCGAATGATCGACCGGTCCGGCGAGAGCTTGCCCTGGGCGACAGCCATGGCACCCATCAGGGAGAGGATTGGTCGGGTTCCGCCAAGCAGCAGTCGTTGGTCCTGCGCTACCAGCCCATTCCAGTAGCGCTCGCTCGCCACCTTGCCGTCGCGCAGCACCAACAGGCCATCGGCGTACAAGCGCGTGGCCAGCAGGAACCCGACATCGCGCGGTTGCTGATCGAGCGGGTCGCGGGCCTTGAGTTTGTCGAGTTCAAGCTGTCGGGAAGCCGGGCGGAGCATCTGGGCGGTTCCTGTCGCCCTGATCTTCAGCGAAGGCATGAAGCGGCCGAATGACTGCAAGCCGATGCGCAGATTTTCAGGTGCCAACCAGTTGTCCTGGTCGATCCATGCGCCCGGCTCCCTGGTGCTCCTGGTGACCGGCTCGATGACACATTCCTCTGCCGCATGCAGTGTCCATGCCCAAGGCACCATCAATGCCAGCAAGGTCAGCCAGTGCCTCATCGTGGAGCCCCGGCAAAGTGCGTGCTCCCTTTATTGCGAAAGCGCATGGTGGCCTCGCGGACGACATCGTTCAGGTTTCCATGGGCGGCCTGACGCCGGCGCAACCAGCTGGCATCGGAGATCTCTCCGGCCAGGGAGGCGTCGAGCAGTTGCAGCCATGCGGAACAGCCAAGTTCGCGGGCATCCTCGACCAACATGGCGAGCAGTTCACGGGTGATCTGCCGGAGAGGGACTTGCCGCGGGCCGGTCGGATCCGAGATCTGCCCATCGAAACCATAGCGGCACGCCTGAAACTTGTTGTAGCGGGCAACATACAGATGCCGCTGGGTGTCGAGTTCGGGCCGAGTTCGCAAGAGATGGTGTACCAGGCTTTGCGCCAAGGCCGTCAGGGCTGCGGCGCGCTCGACCGTCAGTGGCGTATCGCAAACGCGGATTTCCACGGTCCCGAATTCGGGTTTGGGACGAATGTCCCAGTAAAGGTCCTTGATGCTGCGGGCGATGCCACAGGCCTGCAGAAAGGAAAAGTGTTCAATGAACTCTGCCCAGTCGCGCAAGGCCGGGCATTGCCCACTCAGGGGGAAGGCCGAGACCGCGTTCAGACGGGCGGACTGGAACAGGGTGTCTTCGCCATCGACGAACGGGGACGATGCCGACAGCGCAATGAAGATCGGCACATAGGGTCCCAGGGCCTGCGTCATCCAGATCGCTTCGTCACCGGATGTACAGCCGACATGAATGTGCTGGCCAAAGACCGTGAACTGCTTGGCCAGGTAGCCATAACGGTGGTAGACCTCATCGAAGCGATCACCCGGACAAATCCGGCGCTCCGTCCAGCGATGGAAGGGGTGCGTGCCGCCGCCGCAGACGGCGATATGGTTGCGCGCGCACTGACTGACGAGCGCTTGTCGGAGGCCGACCAGATCGGCGGCAATGCCATCGACGAGTGGACGCGGCAGGGTGCTGACCTCGATCATGCTTTCGGTAATTTCAAGCTTGATATCACCAAAGCGGCCATCGTAGTCCATGCTGCCGAGAAGATCCGTCGCTCCACGCGTCAAGTCAAAATCGCGCACGGAAACCAGCTGCAACTCAAGCTCGACCCCCAGGGTCAGTGGCTGGCTCTGTTTGAATTCGGCGATTGGCTGGCTCATGCCACTCCTTCCTTGCTGTTGTCGGTCGCCGCGGTCTCGCCAGAGCGCACCAAGGCAAAACGGCAGAGGGCAGGGCCGGCGAGATCCATGATGGCGGCCGCAAACAGCGGCAAAGACAGCGACGAACGGCCGATTTCCGGGTAGAGTCCGGCGATTTCATAGGCCATGAAGACGGCAGTGGCCGACAGCGGCTGAATGCCGATGCCAACCAGCACGCGCTTGGCAACGCCCAGGCCACCACCCGCCCACGCCAGGGCAGCCACCTTGGCCACGGCCCGAACGATCAACAGGCCAACCGCCTGCAGTCCGATCAGCCAGGTGAAGTCTTGCCAGGGCAGCGAGGCGCCGACGACGACGAAGAGGATGATCGCCAGAAACCAGTGTCCTTCCGGCAGGTTGGTATAGCTCAACGTTCTTTCCTGATCGCTGAACGACAGGATCACCCCCATCAGGAAGAGCGTCAGAAAAACCGGTACCGCCAGCATGCGGGCGGTGCCAACGGCGAGCAGGGCAGTGGCCACGAGGATGAAGACCTGCGCCAGGGAGCGCTTCCGCAATAGTGCCGCGACCAGACGAGCGAGAAGCGCCATCAGCCAGGCGATCATTACGGAACCGACCACAACCCATGGCGGATGGGCTACGGCATTCAGCCAGTCGTCGCTGTATTGCGCATGCACGATGCCGACGACGACGGCGAACACGACGAATGACGCGGCCGCGCTCAGTGCCGTGTGCAGGATGATCCGTTCGCTGACCTGCCCCTGCGCGTTCGATTCCTCGACGGTCAGCAGGACAACCGCCGGCGCCGAGGCCATGGTTACGGCTGCGGCAGCGGCCGCCCATGCCGCCATCAGACCAACCACCCCCCAGGCGAAGAGGAAAATGGCCGTGAAGGACAGGGTGATCTCGCCAAGCGTGGCTCTCAGCAAATCGCGGTTTTCACCTAGCCAACGCAGATCGAGGCGTCGCCCGATCTCGAGCATCAGGAGTCCGAGCGCTGCATCGGCCATTGGCCGTATCTGGGCCAGTGCCTCAATGCTGATCCAGCCGAGCACGGAGGGGCCGAACAACGTTCCTGCCAGGACGTAGCCGATGACTTTCGGCCAGCCCAGTTTGGCGCGCAACCATTCGCCGAACAGCAAACCGACGACCAGCAGCATGCTGAACAAGGCGAGTGAATCGAGTTCATCCGGGAAGGGTGGCAGGAAGAAAAGGCGCTCCTGCAGGCCTTCCCACGCAGTGCGTGCCGGCGACAGAATGCCGTTCAGCATGGGTTCGTCCCGCTCACCAGAGTCGGCCGCGCGCGGAGGCGAGAAACTCGTCGAGGATTGGCGTGCAGTCCAACAGATCCTCGCTGCCGGGGGGATGGAACTCCGGGTGCCACTGCAGGCCAAGAACATACGGCCTGCCTTGCAGGCGAATGGCTTCGATCAGGCCGTCTCCGGTGCTGCGCGCTTCGACCCGCAGGTCCCGACCCAATGCTCTGATCGCCTGATGATGTATCGACACCACCCGCCCGCCGGTCTTGCCCGGATAAAGCTTTGCCAGGCCGGACTTTGCAGCCCACTCGACCGCGTGGCTGTGCTGGTCGTAGTCGGAATGGACGTGCTCGCCTGCCGCTTCGATCTGTGTCGCGATGTCCTGATAGAGTGTCCCGCCAAGCGCCACATTGATCAGTTGGGCACCGCGACAGATGCCAAGAACCGCCTTGCCGGCTTCCATGAATTCGTGCAGAAGTTCCATTTCGTAGGCGTCGCGCACCCGGTCGCCAGCCCAGTCGGGGTGCGATGGCTCCTCGCCGTAGCTTTGTGGGCTGATGTCGGCACCGCCCTGGAGAATGAGGCCATCGAGATACTCCGGGTAGTCCGAGAGCCGGATGCTGCTGCGATGAACCATGGCGTCGCCACTGACCGCGGGAATCATGAACACCATCACGTCGCGGGACATCACCCAGTGCGCCACCGATTGCTCGAGGTACTGCAAGGACTTCGACTGCAAACCCGTGGCGCCGACCACTGGATGGTAGATGCGCGCGGAGAGACCGATACGTAAAGGGCGTCTGCTCATGATTTGTCTCCACAGGAACCTTGTTGGGAGGCAGGTTTCTCTGCTGCCGGGTCGTCCGATTGCAGATGGGTTGCCTCGCCGAAGCCCTTGATCGCCGTCTGCGTGGCCAAGGGGCCGAACAACTGCATGAGAATAATCGTCGCCAGCAAGGCGCCCGTCAGTCGTGGCTCAAGCCCGGAGTAGAGCGTCTGCATGTTGGCAAGAAGAACCAGAGCAATGCTTGACATTGGCTGTAAGCCAATCGACAGGTAGATTGAAGATGCGGTTCCCAAGCGGAGGCGATTGCGATTCAAGAGAACGCCTGCGAGTTGCCCGGCGAAGCGCGCGATGATCACCAGGACAGCGTCCGGCCAGCTCTCCACGACAACCCCAATGTCGAGCGCGGCACCGGCCAGAACAAACGTGGCGACGAGAAAAATCCGGGCATCACTGGCAATCCGAATGGCAACGACCTGCTTGTTTCGATCCAGGGCGCGCGTCAGGTAGCCGAATAGCAACATGGGCAGAAACGCGGAAATGTCGAGGTGGATCGCGGTTCCAACGCCCAGGACGATGGTTCCCAGAATCAACAGGTGCTGGTGTTCGGAACGCCGTCCCAGGAGTTGAGCGCCGGTCAGGACGAGCGCAGTGCAGGCACCACCAAGCATCACGGCCCCACCGACTTCCTGCGTCGCCCTCCAGGCACCGGCAAGGCTGTAAATCGCCCCACCCTCGACCAGAAGCGGCATTGACCAGGTAGAGACAACCAAGGCAATGCATCCATCGATTGCCACCATGGTGAACAGCAAGCCGGTTTTTTCTCCTCTGGCGCCCACATCGCTGCAGGTCGCAATCGTGATCGCTGGCGAAGTGGCCAGACAAAGGGCTGTCGCAAACACTGCGGAGCTGGCGGAGAAGTCCATTGCCAGAAGCGCTAGTAGTACGGTGGCTCCGGTGGTCAGAGAGATCAATAACCCCGATTTCAGTCGGTTCCATCCTTCGCTGACAGCCACCAGCGGAACTTGATAGCCCAATTCGAACAGAATCAGGCCCAATGCCAGATCGATGAAAAGCTGGTTGGACTCGACGTGATAAGGCGCTATCCAAGCCAGTCCGCTCTGGCCGACCAGCAATCCAAATACGACGTAGCCGGTGGTTCGTGGTAAGGCCAGCGCACGACGCGAAAACTCGCCCGCACCCAGGCCGCCAAGAAGCGCCATGCCGAAAATCTGTATCGAATTGAACATCGAGTCGCGGACCCTTATCGGTGCTCTGAGTGGCAACAAAAACGTGACCAGTGGCCTTGGCGCTATGCCGTCGCCAGAGGTGCAGGTACAAAAAATCCATCGAAATTACATTGATGGTGAATATAATAGTCTTTCTATCTCGATGAGAGCAATGCCTCAAGCCCGATGACACCTCTTTTGACGGTCGCCACACCGCCGGTCCACTTGGCGGTTCTACAACAATTCCGTGTAATCTACGGCACGATGCGCCAGTATTTCCGTGAGGTGGAAGATCGTTGTGGGCTTCCCGGTTCACAGATGTGGATTCTGCAGGAAGTGCATCGCTGCCCAGGGCTTGGCGTGACAGATCTCGCTGCGCGCTTGGGGATACACCAGTCTACCTGTAGTCAACTGGTTGAAAAACTGGTCGTCCGAAGATGCCTGATCAAGACGCGCAAGCAGGAAGATCAGCGCCGGGTCGGTCTCCAGCTCGCACCCGACGGTTTGAAGGCCATCGCGGCGCTACCAGGGTCCGCAGAAGGCGTCCTTCCCGAAGCGCTTGCCGCCATGCCGGAAGTCGCCCTGCAAACATTGTATATCAATCTATTTGAGTTGATACGGCATCTGCCCGGTCGAGACGATGCCTTCGCCAGCATACCGCTGGCAGACATGCTGACGGATCCGAAATGAGGCCTGCTCGGATCGTGTCCAGGCTCTCCAGCCTGATACGGCTGTTCTATGGCGTAATGCTCATCGGATGCAGTACCGTGGCCATCTCACCCTCAGAGCCGATGCCGCAACAGTCGCTTGATGCTTCTTCAGCCCCAGATACCCCATTGGATGCGCCCTCAACCAAGGAAACGGATTCTGCAGACCTGGAGGAAGCTAACAGCATTTACTTCGCCAAGGGCGCAACCCGTATCGATACGGCGGGGCAGGACAAACTGCGGCATCATGCAGTGCGCTTGAAGGCTAATCCGGCGCAGGTGGTGACCTTGGCCGGTTACACGGACGACCTGGGCAGTGCCTCCTATAATCTGGCGATAGCGGAGCGGCGTATCGAAGCGGTCGCCAAGCTCCTTCGCACCTACGGCGTTCCCAAGAATCAGATTCATCCTTTGCGTCGCTATAGCGCCGGTCGAGGGGAAGCAATGCCAGCCTGTAGAACAACGGAATGCCGCCAGATCATGCGCCGGGTGGAAGTGATCTATGGTATTCGGTAAAGCGGTTCGAGTCGTGTTCGGCAAGGAAGGGAAATTTAGGGATCTGGATTCCCGGAAACCGCCTTGGTTGTAGAAGAAACCGTACTCCAGCAAACGCAGCTCCCACCTGTTCAACACAATACGGCGGGTGCCTGGAGTCGGTCGGCATGGTTGCCGCGGCATTGCCGTGTCCGTAACCCGAACTACGCAAGCCTGTTCCGCAGCCGCCCCCCCTTGACCAGCGCATCATTCGCCGGAATCACCGCCAGGGTGAGGACGGTCGACGAAATCATCCCCCGACCATCGGCGTGGCGGTACGGCTCATCCCCTGCTGACGAAGTTTGGAAGTCGCGCTGAACATGCGCGAAGGTTCAATTTCGAGCTCCGCGCCATCTGCGCCGACATTCAGAAGATCGAAGCGACTTGTGGCCATACGGTTGTCAGTCTCCCGCCGCGGATGTTGGACGTCGCCATTGACCCGTTGGAGCCATCCGATCGAGGGCTACGGCACCCTATTCGAGCCTGGCCCCTTTAACTCAATGAATACCTGCCCGTATCGCATGTCCTCGGAGTAAAGGATTTCGCAGCCTGCGGCCAGCGCCGCCGCGACGATGAGCGAATCCCAGTGGCCGGCGCGATCGGGCTGCGAATGCTCCGGCGGTAGACGTTCCACGACGCTGTCGCCAACGTAATGCCGTGCTATTCTTACTTCTTACAGCAAGAAGGGGGAAAACTATGCGCATCACCAGCAAAGGTCAGGTGACCATTCCTGTTGAAATTCGCAAACAGGCCGGCCTGATGCCGAATACGGAGGTGGAGTTCGAGTTCAAGGACGGTGTTGTCCGGCTCATGCCCAAGGGAGGAACACGCGGCCAGCAACTCGTTGAGCGCCTGCGTGGCGCTTTCAAGGGCTGCGGCATGACCACTGATGAAATCATGCGCGAAACCCGGGGTGAGGACTGATGCGAAGTTATCTCATCGACACCAACGTCATCATCGATGCGGCGGACCCGGACTCCCCATGGTACGCCTGGTCGGCTGCCCAGCTCATCTCCGCCTCGAACGATGGCGCGGTGTTCATCAACCCCATCATCTACGCGGAGTTGGCCGGCTATGCCGATTCGGAGTCGCAGATCGCCTCGATCCTCTCCGATATGCTGCTGGAGCGCGCCGACCTTCCCTGGGAGGCGGCATTCCGCGCTGGGCGAGCTTTTGTCGCCTACCGCCGTGCAGGCGGGACCAAAACCGCCCCGATGCCTGACTTTTACATTGGCGCCCACGCCCAGGTTGCCGGGCTGACCTTGCTCACCCGGGATGCCCGCCGTTATCGCAGCTACTTTCCCGAGCTACGCTTGATCGCCCCCGACTCGATACCGTAGTGGAAATCAAAGGGGCAGGCGTGTTTTGTCTGCTGATCCCCCTGGCGCCGAAAGACAACAAGAGGCCCACTTCTTTACCTGATTTTCGCTGGATAAAGCGAACGTGGCCCCTTATTTCTTGCTACGGCACACTATTTGAGCCTGGCCCCTTGAACTTCGCGGATTGCCGATCCGGCGCCTTCTGCACGAGACGCCGCTGGCGAGTCCGCCGCAGCGGGATCGATTCGTCGACCTGGCGCTGCGCCTTGGCATACACCTGATCTAAAGCCGGCGTCGGCTGGCGATCGCCTGTGGGCGGTTCGGCGGGACGACGGTTTGACGTTGTCCGTGCGAACACCAACGGAGAAGCTCGGTCGAGCCCTACCCGGTCACTCTTTGTTGCAGTTCGTACTTGCGCACGGCGCGGCTGACGGTCATGTAGTGCACCGCGTAATGTCGGCCGATTTCCGCCATCGTATAGGCACCGGACTGGTAGGCCCGAGCCATGGCGAGATCTCGCTCGGGGTAGCGCATCGCGTACTCATCGAGCGGTAAAGCCACTGCGCGCCTATGAGCCTTCGAGACCTCGCGCAATTGCTCCGGAATGCCTTTCTGGCAATGCCGTTCCACGAAAGCGCGATCGCCCAGCACCCACTGCTGGCGGGCTTCTAGAACGGGACTCGGCAAACCTCTGCCAGCCAGCAGAAACTCCACATAAGCGCGGCGAGCTCCGTCGCGCTCCGGGGCAAACTGCCGTAGCAGCCAGTCCACATCCAGCCATGGTGGCGGAGCTTCCCGGCCGACAACGAACGGAAAGCTGCTCCAGGGCCAATCATCGAGCGAATCGACCATCCGGGCGCGCAGCGGATTCAGGACCACATAACGAGTCAGCTCCAGCAGGTAGACTTCCTTCTGCACCAGGATCGCCTGGTAGCGCCCCTGAAAGAGGTGCCCGACCAGGCCGTGGCGGCGGTTGAAGCGCTGCGTGTAGAGGCCGTTCAAATGCCGCATCCCGAGCGACAAATTGCCATCCGGCGTCTCCAGCAGCAGGTGATAGTGATTGGTCATCTGACAGAAGGCGTGCACGACCCAGTTGAAGCGAGCGCAAACAACGCCCAGCACATCCAGCCAGTCGATGCGGTCCGCATCGTTCAGGAAAATCGCTTCCCTTCGATCCCCGCGCGACGTGACATGATAAACGGCCCCAGAGAATTCGAGCCTGAGCGGTCTAGCCATACGCCAAGCGTAGCATCTATTCGTCTTGTGTTGTAATGTTAGACCTGACCGTTCGCAGTAACAGCAGTAAGTCTAGCGGGTTAAAGTCCCGTCTGGGGAGTTGTCCGTACGCCCCGGTAGCATGAGGAAGCGGCGCCGTGGCGACACGGGGTCGTGAGTTTCCCAACAGCAA
>WBZL01005674.1_pt1 | contig 10244 bp, 7 predicted proteins | sample 5204291 | NCBI WGS metagenome assembly WBZL01 (sample SAMN12344345, study PRJNA552823) | activated sludge metagenome | biome: Activated sludge suspended growth; feature: Nitrification reactor; material: Wastewater; isolation source: activated sludge from nitrification reactor of wastewater treatment... | reverse complement strand
GGATGTTGCGGCCAGTACGGCTCCCAAATTTCAAAGGTTTTGCGCCCCAACAACAGGTCGAACGGCAGGTTCATTTGCCTTCTCAGGGCTGTTCCAAGAATCGCGTCGGAAAACGGACTGGTCCACCCGCCATACGCGAAGCCGCCGCTGGTATCTTCGTCTGGCCCACTTGGGGCTTGTATGACACCATCCAGGGAGATATGTTCAAGCACAATAATTTTTCTCATGAGTTCCTCCAACATTTGGATAATATGAAGCTAACCACCTGTTAGCCCGTTTTTAGTCGCTCGACATTCCAGTAAGAATGAGGCAACGTCGTTTTGAAGGACAGTGGATTAAGTAAGCAAAAAACCAGAAGACATAGTATCCGGGAAGTCCGGTGTCGTTGTTGTACGAGAGGATGACCGATTCCTCAAATGGCGTGAATTGGGCGATTTCGTGCCAGAGATCGGGAATGAGCACCTCGTTGAGCTTCAAACGGTTTGGGGGATTGAACTGAAGCCCGGATGACGAATCGCCTTCGTAGGTGAGACAATCGGTTACATCTGATTTGAAATCGGCAATCGAGACGATGGTTGTTTCCGCTTTGCCTGGTTTGGACTTTGGATGAATGGTTGCCATGGTTTCGATGATGGGCAAAGAATAGTTCGGTAGCGACGCCACGTTCGCGGACAGCGTGACGCGATAGTTCATTCCGTAGAGCAGTTTTTCGGTGTCATTCAGGACACGCCGCAACAACCTAAGGTCACTCTCCGCGACCGTGGTGATAGTTGCCATGACAGCAGGGTCGGGTTGAACTGGCGCGGTCGGTCGGGAAAACGTGGTCGGTGAGGTGATGCGCAACTCAGCAAGTCGCGCATCAACGAAATGCTTTGCGGTCGTGAGATCAGAACCGGTGAACGTTCGGTGTGCGCGAATGGCGGCGATGAGGTTGCCATTCGCAAGTTCTGCATCGATGACTGCAAGTTGTTCGGCACTGAGTGACATCATAGGCGGCTTCTATTGGTTCTATTTCTTCAGATAAATCCTGATCGGGGCGTAAACAGTTTCCAGTGTCCCGTGTAAACGACCTCGACGGGGTCGTCGGTCACTGTGATGGCGGTCTGATCATCCATCGCGTAGCCCGGCACGGGCATGCTGGCGGCCCATTTTTCTGCCTAGGCCAGGGAATTGTACGGCAAATCTTCGTGATCGAGGTGTGGAAATATCGCAAAATCAACCAATCCCAGCGTTTCATCGCCTCCGCTGGGCGGCTTCCAGCCGACGAAGAATTCCCTGATGTTGGGGGGGCGTCGTCTGCGAAGCCAGGGTTGAGGAAAAATATGTTCAAGCCTCTTTGCCGAGAATCTGGTTGGCCGCAAAAATCCCGGAGATGGCGGTCGGTTCCAACCCAAGCCCGTTGTGATCTCCAGCGATGTAAATGTCATCCCCATATTGCTGGTCCAGATAGGCTGTGCCTTGCGTGTACATTGCTTTTTCCCAGTGCACGGTGGCGAGCACGTGGAACTGCTCGCAGACTTGGTGCAAATCCACGTCCTTTTCGCGGGTGTAAATCAGGTAGGTACCGTCAGGTTGCTGGTTGGTCATCATGATTTCAGATGAATCTGGAAGGAAGTTGGCGCTGTATCGGCGAAATTCCGCCTTCAAGCGGGCCTGGACGTGGAAAACATGAATTTGGCTGGCTGTGCGGATTTCTTTTATCCCCAGCAGTTGCTGGGTGACGGCGGCTGGTGTGGCGACGACCACCTTTTCTGCCTCGTACACCTGTCCTGCTTTGCCGATCAGGGCGTGTTTTCCCGGCTGACTTTCGATGCGGAGGATGCTGTCGTAGATGAGATGCTCCCCCAATTTTTGCGTGACCATCTCAGGTTGGAAGATGAACTCATAGATTGGTACCACCATTCCCTGGCTGGCTGTCAGAAAATCCAGCGCGGTCAGTTGATCCATACGCGTGCCTGTACAGGCATAGGCAAATTTGGACAGGTATTCTGCCGCCGCCCGCTCAAATTTCTTTGCCCGAACAAACTGGGGGGCAGGCAAGGAAAATATCTCTGCGAGGTAAGGGTCTGCTTTCAGTGCCGCTTTTTGTGGCATAACAAGGCAACGCCGTTTGTAAGGCTCATAATGCCGGGAGAACTCCCACATAGCCTTATAAAAGCGCAACAATTCTGGCAACAACCCGAAGGTATGGCCGCTGAGCACGGCATAGTGTTCCGTTGCGCTGACATGAAAACAAGCATTAAATGGATTGATCCAGGCTCCAGTGGTCAACAATTGGCGGGCGTTGACATAATTGTTCATCACAAAATATGCGCCAAAATTGACTTTTGCCTCCTGTTGATACAGAATGCGCCCCCCTATGTTTTCGGTGATCAGTAAGAAATCCTGTTGCGCGTCCAACAGACGCATCGCACAAGACATTCCGGCTACCCCACCGCCGATGATGATGGTTTTGCTTGGCATCATTTCTCCTCACCAGACGAATTTAGATTTGAAGGTATTGGCGCGTTACAGTCGTTTCCGATAGAGGTACGTCCCTCTTCATCCTTTTTTCGGGCTAATCTCTGCCCTGACTGTGTAATTACGATTCGATAATATAAATCACCACAAGAGACTTGGTCAATCAGAACTGTCACGTTTACGAGCTTGGTTGAATGCGGTGATTAACGCGACTGTGAGAAGAATACCTCCTGCAAGTTGGAAACCACTATTCTCCGTGTACGTGCCTACGACAAGGAATAGCATTGAAGCAACCATAAGAGAAATTGTGCTTGATGTAATTTGTTTTAAATTCATGTTATCACTCGACCATAAAAAATTAATGGATGGGTCATGTATAAGCGGCTAACGGTTTGCGGTACCCGCATTGGAGCAGGGACGGCGAAGCCGTCCAGCCAGAAAAAGGCTAAGGCGTAGGAAACTGCTTGAAAACGGTGCAGAATCCCCAGCGTTAGATGCACCCCGGTTTCTCCCGTCCAACAATGAGCGGCGGGAGAAACTGGGGTGCATGAGGCTAGTATACTCGGAAAGGGCCATTTCATCCCAAAGAGTCCCCCATGAGCAAGCGTAACAAACCTACCTCAGGCAACAGCCCGCCCCCTCGTTGGATCACCCTCAGTCAATATAGACCTCGATCCTCTCACCTACTCCCCCACCTTCCCCCTTCATCATCCCTCCTCCAACACCTCCACCACCCCCTGGCCGCCATGCACCCGCACCCGGTCACCTGTCCTCAACCGCCTCGTCGCATCCCCCGTCCCGACGACCGCAGGAATGCCCAACTCCCGCGCCACGATAGCGGCGTGAGAAAGCGGCGCCCCCACATCGGTGATGATCGCCGCCGCACGGGGGAACAACGGCGTCCAGCCCACGTTCGTCGTATTCGCCACCAAAATCTCCCCTGTGACCAGTTGATGCCCCTCGCCCGGCGTTTGCAACACCCGCACCATCCCCTCCACCACCCCCGGTGACCCGGCAAACCCCCGCAAAATCTTCGGATCATCTGCTCCTTGGACTGGGCGGTGCGAGTCCCCTTCGATAAAAATATCCGTTCGCCGCGCGGGGTCTGCCGCCCAGGCAAACGGCTCAAACTTCCCTCGAATCACACTCGGATAGGGGGGAAGAGAGGCATACCGCGCGTAAGTGCGTTTTCGTTTCTCGATAGTGTTTTTGAGAAGTTCAGGGGAACGCGTGGGGTCTTGCAGAAGCGCCACCACCTCCTCGAACGACAAAAAGAAAACCTCTGCCCCCAGCCCTGTCAAATCTCCCGCTTTCAGTGCAAAGGCCCGAAACACTCTCAACATCCGGATCACTTCAGAGCGTGCCGCCTCGCGCGTCGTCGCCGCCGCATACAGGGTCTCCAATTGCTGGCGCATCGTCCGCGCCTTGCCCGGATACTGCGCCACGAACCGCTCCCAGGCCGACTCATGCTGTTGTCGTTTTTGGGCGAGTAACTGCGTGGCATCCCTCGCCGGAGTTGTCAGCCCCACGGTCATCTCGTTCAACGGCTGATCCAACAGGGCGGGGTCCTCCGCGGGTGTGGGAATCGACAACTCAAATTCGCTCGGGCCGCGGTGCCCGAACTGGTGCATGTACGCCGCGCGGGACATCTCCCCCCGCGCGAGCTTCGTCAACCCCAGCAACGGTCCCAAACTCGCCAGGTGCGAACCATCCTGTTGAATCCCCGAAAGCAGAGCGTTCGCATCCGCCTCACCCACCAGGCGATTCAATTCCGCGCGGCGGATGCGGGACAGCCGTTTGTAATCGCTTGTCCCCGCGGCCAGCATCAACATCGTATTTTCCAACTCCGGCAGGAGCACTGTGGCCCACAACTTTACAAGTTCCCCCGCGGTTTGGGTCGCCTGAATCTGCGTCGTGAGCGCTTCCGCTTTCGCCGGGCTTTCCGCCACAAACTGCGGCACCAGTTTCTTCAACCGGTTGACCAGTTGGATGCGGCGAAACGCGTTCGGCACAAACACTTTAAGCGCCTGCCAACGCGTCATCGGCAGGATCGGGATGTCCACGCCTTCCGGGACATTGCCAAATGTCTCCGCCACCATGTCCAGAATTTTCGCCTGCGGAAAACCGAGCGCCGAAAACAACGACGCCATCATCGTCAGATTGATGTACATGTGTCCCCCGAGATTGCCGCCCATTGGCAGGGTGTCCGTCTCAATGCCTAACCGATTGACCTTAAAAAACATTTGCATCATGCTCCACGTCATCGGCGTCATCACCTCGGGAATCGCTTCTCCAAAATTGGTGCTGGCCCAAAGATAATCCCCCAGCAGGGCATCGTTCCACGTTTCGGTCTGATTCAGGGTGGTGATCGGGCGGGATTGAAGCAGAAAAAGTTGCCCGTTCGCAATCGCCCACTCAATATCCTGGGGTGCGCGGAGGTCCGTTTCCAGGCGTTTTCCCAACTCGAACAATGTTTGCGTATAGCCATAGAGTTTGGTGCGTGCCGATGCCGAAGACGCCCCATTGAGGGTCCCCGTCGCCCGCGCGAGTTCGAACACCTCCGCATTTGCCTCGCCGGACACCAGTTTTTCCCCCAACCCCTCGACAAAATTCCCGATCATGTTCCGCGGGTCGCCCGAAACCGGGTCCACGGTAAATAAAACGCCAGACAATTCCGATGGAACCATGGCCTGCACCACCACTGCCATGTGCTGTTCCCCGTCCAACCCCTGTGCCTGGGAATAGGCGCGGACCCGGTCACTGTGCCGCGACGCCCACACCCGCTCAATCGCTGCGCGGATTTCTGCCTCAGTCCGCACCTCCAACACGGTCTCGAACTCCCCGGCAAAAGACGCCTGCGCCGAATCCTCCCCCCGCGCGGAAGACCGTACCGCGAACGCTGTCGCCCCCCCCGCGTGGAGTTGTTCCACCCCACGACAAACAGCGTGCCACCCTTCGGACGTGATCACTTCCTCGTCAAACGCCTCTGCCCCCAAGATAAACCCCGCGGGCACGGGATACCCCAACTGTGTGAGTTTCGCCAGCGTCCCCCCTTTGCCCCCGGCAAGGTGCGCCTGTTCGGCGGGGAGGGTGTCAAAAAATTCTATAAGCATCGTTATTTCCAATTGTTTTTTTGCTGTAGCTACTCCGACAGGCGTAAGTTTCAGCATCCTGAGCGCAGTCGAAGGATGTGGGGTACGCGCTATATCCCGCTTTGCAGACACCCTTCGACTTCGGTTTTCGTCTTCGCAAAGCCTCCGCTCAACCCTCCGCTCAGGGTGTCTGCTCCGCTGAGTATTTTTTGCCAATAAAAAGCCCTTCGGATAGCAAAAATTTGATTGTGCCATCCGCTTTGTATTCGGGCGAGAAAAATGCCTGGGCAGAGGCCGGGGCAGTGCGGAACCTCTCGCGTAACACGTCGCGGTTTTCCGCCGAGACGTTCATGTTATTTGCCCAGGCTGTGAAATCCATCGCTTTTTTCGCTTCTTCGGAATGGGTGAGGGTGATGCCGGCTTGTTGGTAGGCGTCCGCCCATGCTTCGGCGGAGAGACAACGCTCGTGGCTGGGGTCGCGGAATTTCTCCACGGCGTTGATGTAATTTGCCGCTTCCTGGTCGGTGGGGACGATGTTGTCCACCACCGCGAGCACTCCGCCGGGTTTGAGTACCCGCGCGCACTCCCGCACGAACTGCTCGATGTCCGGGAAGTGATGGGGAGCGATGCGGCAGGTGACGAGGTCGAACGTGGCGTCGTCAAAGGGCAGGTTTTCTGCGTCGGCCTCTTGGAAGGCGAGATTGGTCAGCCCTTTCTCCTTTGCCAGATTGGCGGCGACGGTCAACATCTCCGGGGTCAGATCACTGGCGGTGACGTGGGCGACGTGTGGGGCGAAGGCAAACGCTGTATGTCCGGCACCAGTGGCAATGTCCAGGGCACGCCATCCCCTGTCGGGGTGGGTCAATTCCACCATACGGGTCAGGCTTGCGCCTTTGGCGTGAACGGTGCTGGTGGCATATGCGGCGGCGTTTGCCCCAAATTGTTGTTGTACGAGGGTTTTATTTTCCATGATGTTCCTCAGGGTTAAAAATTTTGAAATTGCTCATGCGAAATGGAGTAGAACTCGAAAAAAAAGGAAGAAGGGGGATGTACATTCCCCTCCTTCCTTTTTTTCGGAACTTCCTACTCTTGGTGCATAGCTACGAAATTTTTAGTAGAGACGAGTTTTGGGAAAACCGTCCGGTGTGTTGTTGCGCTTTCCGAAAATAATAAGCCCGTATTCCCATGAAAGCGACGAAGATGAGAATAAAAGCGAGGTGGAAAAAAGTTTGGGACATATTCCGAGAATCTCCAAAAAATGCCATTCTCAAAGCACGAGCATCATCACGCCCGCCCCGATCAGACTGAAGAGGGTCAGCCCTACTTGCCCTTTGAGGGAACCGCGGAAGTGAAATCCGTAATCTTTGTATCCGGCCATTCCTTCGGTGCCGGGTAGAATGATGAAACGGGGTTGAATGGTGTTGAAGATCAGCCAATCCAGAATGAGGAGGTCGAAGAGATTGAAGAACGTGTACAGCATCAGTAAACTGCCGAACACCTGCCAAAACGTGAGTGTGGCCTCTTGTGCGTATTGAAAAACGACAAAAAACGGAAAACCTAACAAAAATAATAGTGTCGGAATCCCCAGTATCAGGCGCAGACGATTGGTTTTGGGACTCATCGGGCCGAACTTTTGTTTGATGTCGGGCGGGTAGTCATCGAGCCACATTTCTGGGTTGATGCGTCCAATGAGCATAAAAAGACTTCCGACGATGAGGCTGTAAATAAGCCCGTTGGTTAAATTTTGAAGGAAAAGGGTGGACATGAGATGTTTCTCCTTGAAATTTTAGAAACTAAATAATAATTTAGGATAACCTAAATTTTAATAAATTTTATGGAATTGTCAAGGGACAGGAGTAACTACTCAGCCTAGAAAGTTCCGAAAAAAAGAGATGTTCTCCGCATTACCCCTGAGCAGTTAAAGACAGGATTGAAAAAGCTCTCCGCTCTTTTTCTTCGTGAAATTCGTGCAATTCGTGGCAAAGAGATGCCATTGGCCCGATCAGATCTCCCTAAAAAGGACCAGATCAGGCCGTTCTCAACCCTGTGGCACGTAAAAATTACTCTAGTTAAATTTCTTCTGCACGATATTGTTCTGAGATTGAAACCCGATAGTACCTTTAGGTGAGGGGATAACAGAGTACAATGGGGTTTGTCCTTTTCGCCCGATGGATCACCTTCATTTAGTCATTGATCATAAATATGAAAGATTTTTTGCCTCAACTCCACCTTTCCCTTCGTGCAAAAATCGTATTACCCTATTTGCTATTGGCTTGCGGATTAGCCATTGGCGCGGCCTATATTATTTCGCAAATCGTTTTCGATTCCATCGAAGAACGCTTTCTCAATCAACTGTTGGATGTGGGCAAACTATCGGGCGAGTGGATGGTGCGTGAGGAAAACCGCCTCCTGTCCACCGTGCGCTTCATCGCGAATTCCGAAGACATTGACACCTCCATTCAAGCGCGGGATTCCGAACAATTGCGCGGCATCGTTTATCCCATCGTCCTCAACGCGGGCGAAAGCGAAACGCACATCCTCGACGCGCAAGGGCGCGCGCTCCTCTCGCTCTACCACCCTCCCGATGCTCTTTTCGAAAATTACGAATTCACCCAGGGTAGTGAAGAATTTTCCCAGGTCGAATTCGTTCTCGCGGTTCTAAATCGTCAAACGGATGACATGGGAGATAAGTTCACGGGGATCATGACAACTGCCCGCGGGGATTTTCTCTACATTGCCGGGCCAATTCTTGACAATCAGAATCAACTTCTTGGCGTCGTGCTGGTTGGCAAAGAAATCAACCAGATCGTCCGCCAACTTCGCGAGGAACTCCTTGCCCAAGTATCCATTTACAATCTGGAAGGTCGGGCGTTAGGCACCACGTTTTTGGATACGCCTGTCATCGCCACAGACGTTGCCCATTCCGTTCTCGATAATCAGGATCAAAAAAGCCTCTTTCGCAAACTTGAAATCTCCAATAGCACCTACCGCGAAATTATCGGCCCCTGGCAAGCGCGCGGTGGGGAAGACCTGGGCCTCATTGGCCTCTCGTTTGCCGAAAATTTTCTCGTCCGGCTCAACCAAACCACCTGGTTCAAACTCCTCTTTTTTGTCCTGACCGCTTTTATTCTCGTCACCATTGTCGGGTACATCATCGCCCAACGAATTTCCCAACCGATTCTCAACCTCAATGACGCCGCGACCCGTGTCAGCCTTGGCGATCTGAGTGTCCACGTTCCCACAGATGGGAACGACGAAATCGCCCACCTGACCCAGGAATTCAACGCGATGGTGACAAACCTTCAACGTTCTAAAATCGATCTCGTTGCCGCTTACGACAAAACCCTCGAAGGCTGGGCCAAGGCCCTCGAACTCCGGGACGGCGACACAATGGGCCACTCCCAACGGGTCACCGGCCTGACCCTCCGTCTGGCCCAGGAAATGAGCATCCCGCAAGAGCAACTCATTCACATCCAGCGCGGTGCCCTGCTCCACGACATCGGCAAAATGGCGATCCCCGACCACATCCTGCTCAAGCCCGGTCCCCTCACCGAAGAAGAATGGGCTACCATGCGCCAACACCCCACCTACGCCGCCGAAATGCTCAAAGGCATTCCATTTTTACGCCCGGCCCTCGACATCCCCGCCTGTCATCACGAAAAATGGGATGGCACGGGCTACCCGCTTGGTCTCAAAGGCGAACAAATTCCCCTCCCCGCCCGGATTTTCGCCGTGGTGGATGTTTGGGACGCCCTCACCTCCAACCGTCCCTATCGTGCGGCCCTTCCCGTCGAACAAACCCTGGAAACCCTTTGTCAAAAAAGTGCGACCCATTTTGACCCTGCGGTGCTTCAGGTATTTGTAAACATGATTCGCACGACACACTCTCTCCCGAATACCCAATGACCCCGGTGCCTCCCAAAAAAATTTCTCGCGGCCTGATTATTGGGAACCTGACGATCTTTGGCTCCCTGCTGATCAGCCTGATATTGATCATTGGATTAAATTCCAACCCTGACTTTGAATTTGTCGCGATCTCCCTCAATACCCACCATTCCGCAGATTACACCGCCGATCAATTCCCCCAACCATTTCCGAACCTCTCCGTGAGCATTATCCAAGACCTGATCATCGACCGCGAATCGGACGCCACAGGCTGGATTGAACGGGCGGCCACCGCCCAGGCAGGCCTCCTCACCCCAGTACCTACCGTTACCTCGCAGACCCAACCGGGCGGAAATACGCCTCCCCCCACCCTCACCGCGACCCCCACCGCGCCCGAACCACCCTCCAACGAAACTCCATCTCCCACCCTCGCGGTCACGCTCACCCCGACCGGGACGCCCACCCCTACATCCACCTCCACCGCCTCCCCCACGCTATTTACCTCGCTTACGCCGCAACTGCCCACCTACACCCCGACCTCTCAACCCGGCCAACCAACTTCAACCGCCACGACCATCGTGCCCACCCCCATTTTTACAGCGACCTTCTTCCCCACATTCACCCCAACCTCCACCCTCCCTCCCCTCCCGTCAAATACCCCTTCTCCCACCTCCATTCCCCCCACGAATACTCTCCCGCCGCCCACCAACACCTCGCCGCCTCCCACGAACACCCCTCTGCCAACTCACACGCCGACCGCCACCAAACCCACCCCCACCGTCATCCCTGGCATCACCGAGACCCCCA
>WBZL01005673.1_pt1 | contig 10245 bp, 6 predicted proteins | sample 5204291 | NCBI WGS metagenome assembly WBZL01 (sample SAMN12344345, study PRJNA552823) | activated sludge metagenome | biome: Activated sludge suspended growth; feature: Nitrification reactor; material: Wastewater; isolation source: activated sludge from nitrification reactor of wastewater treatment... | reverse complement strand
CTCCCCGGAATGTAGCATGCTGACCTGCGCGTGCTGGCAGCCGAGGCTCAGGACGGTGGCGCCGGCGACGTTGGGGTGCGCGATGTAACCGGCGAGCAGGGCGCAGAGCGCCTCCGCGTCCTGCCGGGTGCCGCCGCAGCCCATGCCGTGCTCGAGGAACTTCACGCCGTCCACCTGGGGGAAGAGCGGGGATGGTTTCGCGGCCTCCTCGTAGTCGAGGGTGAGCGCATTGATGTCATCGCGCGTGCCCGAGAGCCGCAGCGTCTCCGCCATGCGGCGGGCGAAGCGCTGATAGGGGCCGGTCTTGCGGTAGCCGAGCTCGACCTGGAGGGCCTCGCGCAGGAAGGCGAGGTTGCGGTTCTCGCAAAACACGAGGGGGATGACGATCCAGTAGTTCGCGGTGCCCGCGCGGACTTCCTTGCGCTTGTAGCCCGCGAAGGTCTGGTTCTTCCAGCGCGAGACATCGGGTGGGGTCCACGTGGCCTCGCGTTGCTTGCCGCCGAACTCGTCGCTCGCGTGTTTAAGATTGTGCGTGTGGACCAGGGAGCCCGCGGAGATGGGCTGGGTGGCGCGGCCCACGGTGACGCCGTACATTTTTACCAGGTCGCCTGTGGCGAAGTCGCGCGCGGCGAACTTGTGTTTCGGGCTGATGTCCTCGCGGAGCGTCCAGGAATCGCCGTTGAGTTGCATGGAGTCGCCGGCCTTGAGGGGGCGGAGTGCGACGATGAGGTCATCGGCGGGGTGGATGCGGAGGATGGAGCGGACGGACATTGGGGAATGGGAGAGTGAAAAGTGAGAAGTGAAAAGTGAACAGGGGTGGGGCGTGGAAGGCAAGGGGATACGGGAGAGGAGGCTGGGGGATAGCAGCGGAAGGGAGGGAGAAGAAAACACAAGGTTTGCTTTGCATTTGCGACACAATCTCAATAAGTTGGGCTCACATTGCGACGTTTATCTCTGCGACTTTCCCCCAACACGCTTTCATGTCCGCTGCCGCTACTCTCTGTGACCTTGCCGCCGGTGCCACGGCGGTGATTCAGGACATTCCCGTCGGGCACGACGAACACATCACGCGCCTTCGCGAACTTGGCCTTGTGCCTGGGACGAAGATCCGTCTCGTGCGGCGCGCCCCCTTTGGCGATCCAATCGAAGTTGCGGTGCGCGGGTCGCGCCTGGCGATGCGGCGCAGCGAAGCCCGGCACATCAAAATCCTGCCGGTGTAGCCGATGCCAGCCTTAGCTGAACCTGCGCCGGAGCAGCCTGTGGCCAAGGCCACGCGGGAGACGGTCATTGCGATCGTGGGCAATCCCAACTGCGGGAAATCCACGATTTTCAACGCGCTCACTGGGCTGAAGCAGAAGGTGGCGAACTATCCCGGGGTGACGGTGGAGAAGCGCGAGGGCTCGTGCATGTCGCAGCACGGGAAGCGCATTCGTTTGCTCGACCTGCCCGGAGCGTACAGCCTAAATGCGCGCTCACCGGACGAGGGCGTGGTGCGCGATGTGCTGCTGGGCCGGCGGGCGGACACGCCGCGGCCGGATGCGGTGGTGCTGGTGGCGGACGCGGCGAACCTGGAGCGCAATCTCTACCTCGCGACGCAGGTGCTCGAATTGGGCGTGCCGTCCATCCTTGTGCTGAACATGATGGATGTGGCCGAGGCCAAGCAGTGGCGCGTCGATGTGGAGCAACTTGGCGAGCGGCTCGGGGTGCCGATCGTGCCGATGCAGGCGAGCATCGGGAAGGGGTTGATCGAGCTGAAGGCGGCGATGAGCCGCAAGCTCGAGGCACCGGTGCGGAAGCATCCGGCGATGCCGCCGGAGCTGACCGCGGCGCTGGATGACGTGCGGCGGGACCTCGTGGGCGCCGGGGCGCTGCACAATGTGGGCGGGCTGCTGGAGTCGCTCTATCTCATTTCCGATCACGACCCCGAGCACTATGGGATCGCGGACGAGCATCTAGGGCGGGTGAGCGCGGCGCACGACGCGCTGGAGAAGCGCTTTCCTGGATGGGAGGACGAGCTGGCGGGATCGCGTTACGCGTCGGTGGAGGAACTGCTAGATGGCGTGCTGCGCCGGCCGGAGAAGGATGAGTCCACGCTGACGGACAAGCTCGACGCCGTCCTGCTGCACCCCGTGTGGGGCATGGTGTCGCTCATCGGCATCATGGCGGTGCTGTTCTACACGATCTTCAGCGTGGCCGAGGGGCCGATGGGGTGGATCGAGAGCGCGACGAGTGCGGCGGGGGACTGGGTGCAGTCGCACATGGGACCGGGAGACCTGCGGGACCTTATCGTCAACGGAGTCGTCGCGGGCGTGGGTGGGGTGGTGATCTTTTTGCCGCAGATCCTGATCCTGTTCTTCTTCATCGGTGTCATGGAAGACAGCGGGTACATGTCGCGCGTGGCGTTCATCATGGACCGGCTGATGGGGAAGGTGGGGCTGAACGGGAAGTCGTTCGTGCCGTTCCTCAGCTCGTATGCTTGTGCGGTGCCCGGCATCATGGCGACGCGTACGATCGCGAGCCTGAAGGACCGGATTGTGACGATCCTGGTGACCCCGCTGGCGAGCTGTTCCGCGCGGCTGCCGGTGTACTCGCTGCTGATCGCGGCGATGTTTCCGTCGAGCGCCGTGCCGGCGTGGAGCAAGGCGCTGATCATGCTGTCGATGTACGCGCTGGGGACGTTCGGGGCGTTTGGGTTCGCGTGGATCTTCAACCGGACGCTGATGAAGGGGCAGGAGAGCCTGATGGTGTTGGAGATGCCGAGCTACAAGCGGCCGGCGGTGCGGCACCTGCTGCTCTACATGCTGGAGCGCGCGAAGATCTTCCTGCGCCGCGCGGGCACGGTGATCCTGGGTCTCTCTATCCTGCTGTGGGCGGGGATGACGTATCCGAAGACGCCTGGCGCGGACGAGTCCGTACAGCTCGCCAACAGCGTGGCGGGAAGGGCGGGACATCTCATCGAGCCTGCGATCAAGCCGCTGGGCTTCGACTGGAAGATCGGCATCGGGCTCATCGCGAGCTTTGCGGCGCGCGAGGTGTTCGTGAGCACGATGGGCATCGTGTATGCGGTGGAATCCGACGAGGAGGACACCACGCCTTTGCGCGAGCACATGCAGGCCGAGACGTGGCCGGACGGTTCGCCGGTGTTCACGCCGCTGGTGTGCGTCAGCATCATGGTATTCTTCGTCTTTGCGATGCAATGCCTGAGCACGGTGGCCGTGGTGAGGCGGGAGACCAACGGGTGGAGGTGGCCGGCGTTCCAGGTGGCGTACATGACGGGATTCGCATGGATGGCGAGCTTGATCGTGTACCAGGGAGGGCGATTGTTGGGGTACTGAGCGATGCAAGCGGACTGGCAGACCCTGGCGGCGGTGGTGGTGGTGGCGGTGACCGCGATTCTCTTTGGGCTGCGCATGGCGAAGCGCAAGCGGCACGGGGGCTGCAGCACCTGTGGCAGCGGCGGGCCGCCGATGAAGCGGCGGTAGGAGCGGGTGTCGCAAGAAATGCGCGGTGAAACACCGGGCCAGCCATGAGTTGGGGAGGGGCTCAGGTAGTATTGATGACATGCGACCTCTCATCGTTTTCGTGTTGATGCTCGGCACCGCATGGGCGGGGACGCAATATGACGTGAAGTGCACGACCAAGGGGTGCGGGTTCGCGACCGCCATCGGGATCGGGGGGGGCATGAAGTTCGAGCAGGCGTCTGGCTACTGCCGGAAGTGCGAGAAGGTGGTGTCGGTCACGTGGAAGCGCGACTCGAAGGAGAAGCCTGCGCACAAGGAGTTCTGGGACCCGGTGACGGGGGAGATGCGCGAAGTTTTCACGTGCCCTGAATGCAAGGGGCCGTTCGTGGCGATCCAACAGATCGAGGAGTTCAAGCACTGCCCGAAGTGCGGCAAGCCATCGCTCAGGTCGAAAACCACCGTTCTCTACGATTGATGCCGGGCCTGCCGCCGCAATCCCTCCAGCGAACCTCGTGTCATGATCAGCAAGTCCTGGCTTCTGCTGTTGCTCGTGTTGCTCCTGGGAGCGCTGTGTCCGCGTGGGGGCATGGCGCAGGAGGATGCGAGTGATCCACAGTCACTGGTGGCCGACCTGAACGGGGACGGGAAGAGGGAGACGATCTCGTGGCGGCGGTTGGGGGGCGACACTGAGACCGGCGTCTTCCAGCAAGTGGTGGTGCGGGATGCGTCTGGCGCGATTCTCTGGAAGAGCCCGCAGATTCTCGATGCCGGACATCCGCTGGCGTTTGGGGAGTGGGATTTCGGCGTGAGCCTGCCGCAACTGGCGGCGGATGTGGATGGCGATGGCAAGGTGGAGATGCTGGTGCCCGCGCCGCAGAGCGACGTGTCGCCGACGTACTTTCGGGTGTTCCGGTGGAGCGGGAGCGCGTTTGAGCCGGTGCAGTCGCGCGCGCTGACTGGGGCGGGCAAAAAGGGGGCGATTTTTGGATGGACCGACTCGCCGCCTTCGTCGGCGTACTGGGTGCAGCAATGGCTGGGAGCGAGTCCCGAGGGCGGCTGGGTGGTGGAGCTTGCGACGCTGCCCGAGAGTGGGGAGTACCGCTCGGCCACGGCGGTGTTGGTCACCAAGGGGGAGGGGTTTGAATTGATCCGCTGGATCAGGCCGCCGGAGAGCCCGGCGGCGCAGGCTGAGGCGGGCGAGGCCGTGAGGTACCGGGCGCGACTGAGTGCCGCAGACCATGTCAACTCGTCCGGCAATGCCTTGAAGAAGGTGATCGACATCCTGCGCCAAGACCGGGCGAACTACCATCGCGGGACTCATCGCGATGCCGAGGACGGCGGAGAGGACAGGTTTGCCGCACCGGAGGCGCGGGAGGCACTTGCCGGATTGCCCGTGACCGTGCACGGCGGCGGGGAGGCGGAAGCCGAAATCGTGGGTGGGACGCCCGTGGTTGACGTGACGGTCGCGGGAGGGGCGGTGGAGGTCGAGATCGTGAAACGATGACACCAGGAGGATGCGATGAACCGATCGATGGACCATCAACCGGCCGGGCTGTTGTATCGCGCGAAGCGGGTCGTGATCGCTGCGCTGATTCCGGCGCTGCCATGGGCGGGGCCGTGCCCCGGGCAGGCGACTCCGGGGGTGAACCCGCGCATTGAGGAGCCTGCGCCTGCTCCTGTTGCCGCCCCGGCTCCGGCGTCAAAGCCGGCCCCGCCACCCAAGCCGATCGAGATTGGCGAAAAACCCGCCATTCCCGGTCTGCCGGAACTGCCGCCCACGACGCTTTCGGCGACGCAGATCGCGCCTTTTCTCGACATCCAGCAAGTGACGTCGCAGCAATGGGCTGGGGCCGTCTCCGCCGCGATGGAAGGAACGCGACTGGTGTACGGGCCGATGACGGTCGAGGAGACGGAGTCGTTCGAGCGGAGGTGGGCGCCGATGTTCGACCATCCGTTCCAGGAGGGGGTGGACTGGCTGAACAAGCTCAATCCGCTGCTGGGGCAGTTTCTTGCGATCCGGGCGACCATGGCCGACACCGCGATGCAATTTGACGGCGCGTGGAAGGAGGCGGTGACCGCCGCTGCGATCCACGACGAGCAAGGAGTGCGCGAGGCGCTGTCGCTGGCCTACAGCGAGCGGCAGATGCTGGTGGGGCTGAGCAAGCAGTTCGACGAGGTGGTGAAGGAGATCCTGGAACTGGGGGATCCGCCGAGCGCGGAGCATCACCGCCGGAAGGTGCGGCAGGAGGAAGACGAAGCGGTGAAGGACACCAAGAAGATCATCGGCCAGGTGGTCGGAGCCGAGAAGACTGAGGAAACACCACCGGTGAAGGAGGGGCGCTGGGTCATGACCCGTTCGTTCGCCCCGCCATACGTGAAGCGAAAGAATCCAGCTCACGAGCAGGACACGGCAAAGGTGGTTGAAGGCCCCAACTCCGCGACGGTGTCGTTTACTACTTTCGTTCCTCCTCCGCCTTCCGACACCCGTCTGAATCCCAAAGGTGATCCGGGCTATGACCAGTCCGCCACATGGAAGGTTTCATGGACGACCCCTCCTGGTATCCTTCCCATGAATAACCATCTCGCAACGACCCCATGGACTTTCGCGGCCGAACTCACCGACCCGAAGGGCTTTTACCAGCATTACGGATGGGACAGCTATTGGGACAACGGGGCATCATGTCGGATGGAAACGATTGTCCGGCAGTCGCCCCCAAACCATCCGAATGATGACTGGGATCTCAACCTGGAGACGTTTCGCCAGTATTACTGGCGCGAAAGAGAGGTGGAGACGATCTTTCTCGGCAATCCAGTCGGGACCACGAAGCTTGAAGAGTTCAAGCAGACCAAGACTTTCACCTACCGCGGGGCGACGACACAAGACTTGATTGGAGCCAAGTATTACATCGGTGTGCTGACGGAGGTCGATTTGAACCACAACTGGGTCAAGCTCGCCCGCATCTACCAGTACGAGTGGGATCCCACGGGAGACTCCCTTCAGCCCATCATGGAGGGCAATGTGGAGACGACGGCCGAGGGGCCGCAGATCAAGAAGCGTACGCCCGAGGAACTCGCCGAGGAGATCGGGTTTTACGAGGATTGCATCAAGATCATCCGCGCCAACATGGCGAAGGACCAGGAGGAGCTTGGGCGCACGTCGGACGCGGAGCGGCGGACGGAGTTGGTGAACCGGATCGTCGTCGCCCAGGCGAACATCCAGGCGGAGGAGGATCGCATCAGCACGCTGAAGAGCGGGCAGATCGTGCATACCCGGACCGCGTGGGACGAGATGCAGAGCGCCGCTTTCATCCGCAACTGCCAGAAGGAGGTCAACGAGATGGCGGCGCGAGACCGTTTGCGAGTCGGGGCTCTGCGGATGGCGGGCCGGGCGGACCCTGGGCAGGCGGAACGGCTGCGGAAGTTTGTGCTGGACCATACTGATCCGGCGGCGGATTCCACGAAGCTTCGGAAGATCGCCCACATGGTTTACAACCAGGTGCAGGGCGACCTGGAGGCAAAGGCGGCGGCGAGCGAAGAGGCGGCCATCAATGCGGAACAGAACCTGGCGTACATCGAGAGTGTAAAGAGCACGTGTGACAAGGGGATGTTCGTTGGGGCGCTGATGGGCGGGCACTCCGTGATGGTGGCGTACGAAGGCGCCATCGGCTTCATCGAGGGGCCGCCCTCCGACGAGGGCAAGGCCCCCACGGACCCCGCGCTGGGTTCGAGGATTTTCGAAGGGGTCAAGCGCGCGGGCATGTGGTACAACACGGCGACGTTCGTCGCCACGGAGGCGCTGGAAGGGTATGAGAAGGGCGGATACCTCGGGGGAAAGGAGAACAAGGGGTTCTGGGGCGCGGCCGAACGCGCTGGCGAGGCGTTCCTGCTGGCGAAGTCCTTCGAGTACCTGGCCGGGAAGATATTTGGGGTGCCACCGAAGCCGGGGGAACTGCCCCGGCGGCCCACGGTCAAGGAGTCGTTTGAACTCGCGCGGTACCGACAGGAATGCGAGTACGCCAAGGCGCTGGTGGAGGACTACAAGCGGACGTTTGCGGAGTACCGCCGGATCCAGCAGTTCAATGCGTCGGCGGCCGAGATGGCGGCGATGGAGGCGCAACTCCGGCAGAAGGCTGCGTCGATGCACGCGTCGTTCGAGTCCAAGCTCTATCTCAAGCAGATTCACGGGCAGGGCAGCGACGTGCCGATGCTTGAGGACTATGTGTTTCGGATCGGGCAGAACCACGAGGCGACGCGTGAGGCGTGGCTGCGGAAGATGGAGGCGATGGGCTACGACGACGTGCGGCACTGGAAGACCATGGAGTTCCGAAATTCCGCCAGTGCCGGGAGCCCCGGCATGGATCACGACATGGGGGTGTGGGACAAGGGCGAGAAGTTCTACAAGGACCGGGTGCGTGTGAGCACGCACGCGATGAACGAGGATGCCCAGAAGGCCTGGGAGAAGGCCTACCAGGAAACCACGGGCTACAGTGCGAAACAGTCGTTCGAGAACATCACGACCAGCATCCACGTGGAGGCCTACAAGGACCTGTCGTGGATCGGAGACGCCAACATCAAGCACGTGAAGGTGAACGAGATTCTCCCGGGGTGGGCTGGGCAGGCGGCGGACGTGACCGCCGTGAAGAACTACGACATGTTCAAGAACCTCACCCGCATGCAGGCGATCATCGAGTCCGGGCGGGGGATGGCGAAGGACATCCAGACGAAGCTGCTGCCGGTGCTGGAGGCGGGGGCGAAGAAGTTTCCCAAGTCAGGGCTGCGGATCAACGGGGGAGTTGATCCTGCGACGGGAAAGAGGGTGACGGGCCTGATTGAGCATTGGTCGCAGATTCGCGACATCCTCAAGACAGCGGCCGACAATCCCGTCGAGGCCGACCGGAAGATCCGCCTCCTCACGGGAAAGAGCATCTGTGAGATCACGCCCGACCTGCGGGACGCGATGTCCGGCTTTGGAGTGGCAGTCTCAAGGTGAGGCGAGCGATGAACACGATGCTGCAACCTGCATTGCTCGCCTGCCTGCTGATCCTGGCTGCAGGTTGCAGGGAAGAGGCGTCCACGGGAGGTGTGGCTGCGCCCAAAGAAGCAGGCGCCTCCGTTGTTCCCGATTCCGACGGCGACGCGGCGATGTCTGCGCGCGAGCAGGCGGCGCTCAAGGAGACCCGGGCCTTTCTTGAGAGCGGTGGCGATGCCAACGCCAAGGATGAGCTCGGGTCCACGCGACTGACGGATGCGGCGATGAACGACTACGGCGAGGTGGTGAAGCTGCTGTTATCGAAGGGCGCCAAGGTGGACGGGGTGGATGACCAGCTCGGGCAGACCGCGCTGCACTATTGCGCCGGCAGTGATGGCGCGCGTGCGGCAGAAGCGTTGATCCAGAAGGGGGCGAAAGTCAACGCGGCAGACAGCCGTGGACGGACGCCGCTGCACGAGGCGGCCGCCGCTGGATCGCTGGAGGTACTGAAGCTTCTGCTGAAGCATCATGCTGATGTGAAGGCCCGGGACTCGGCGGGGAAGACACCGATCGACCGCGCTCTTCGCGCGCGCCAGGACGAGGCGATGAAGCTTTTGCTGGCTTCCGGCTCGGAGCCGGCCCGAGAGCCCCCGCGCCCGCCGCCGAGCCAGGTCATTGCGACGACAAGCCCGCCGCCGCCTTCCGCTCCGGTTCCTCCGCCGCCGTCGGTAGTAGAGCCCGCGGTCGTGAGCAGCAAGAGTTCCGTTTCGCCTGTCATCGCCGGCACGTTTCCGGAGAAGCCGTTCAACGGCATGCAGATCGAGTACCGGCTGGAAGGTGTGCGGATCGAGTCGAGCAAGGAGGTGGAGGATTTCACGACGTCGCGGACGTTTGCCGGCAAGGTGACGGGAGCGACATTGCGCGTCTCTGGGAGGGTCGGCATGGGGAGCGGTGACCGGGCGGAGGCGCACGTTCGTCTGAAGTCCGGGCCGTCGAACCTGGACCTTCCCCTGGCGCTGAGCGCGGGGGCCGGGACGATGAACTGGCGCGAATTTGACCTTTCGGTTCCGGTCGCGTCGGGGGCGGCGGAACTGACGATCGAGGTCATAGGAACTTACAGTGTGGGGCAGCGGCGCCTGCTTCTCGCGGGGAATTTCGGGCCGAACGCGGCGGCCGTGCCGCCGCCGCAGGACCCGGGGCGGAGCCCGGAGATCGCCGCCGCGGAGGACCTTGCGGCGATGGCGGTGTGGTGGCCGACGCAGGCGTGGGTGAAGGCGCTGAAACAGTCGATGCCGCGCGGTGTGCGCGTGCTGATGCACGCGGCGCCGTACGATGCAGAGGGGTGGTCAGAGGTGGAATTGCGGGAGGAGCATGCACCGGATTCGGGGTTCGATCCCAACGTCAGTCCCATGGTGGGCATCTTCCGGGTGTCGCGGGCGGGCCGGAAGGTCGAGTGGATGGAGCCGGTGTCCGGGGAGTTCCAGCCTGTTGAGGGGTTTATCAAGCAGCGCGGTCTGGCGGTGGCGACGGTTCCGGCGGCCGCGACGCCAGCCGCCGCTCCGGTGGCGAAGGCGCCGATGGTTGTGGGAGGGGATTTTGAGACAGGGATGCCTGCGGGTCCAAACCAGACGGCGCCGGTGACCGTCGCCGACCCGACCGACCCGAAGAACCACGTGGCTGTGATCACCGGCCCCGAGGCGAAGGGTTTCGACCTGCCTGCCGCTGTACCACCGGGCACAGAGGAGGTGACGCTTTCCCTGCGGCTGCTGCATCCCGAGACGACGGAGCTGATGGCCTCTGCTGACGGCCGCCTGC
>WBZL01005669.1_pt1 | contig 10246 bp, 6 predicted proteins | sample 5204291 | NCBI WGS metagenome assembly WBZL01 (sample SAMN12344345, study PRJNA552823) | activated sludge metagenome | biome: Activated sludge suspended growth; feature: Nitrification reactor; material: Wastewater; isolation source: activated sludge from nitrification reactor of wastewater treatment... | reverse complement strand
CCGCACCAGGTCGGCACACGGCTGCTGCGGATCGGGTGCCGGCGGTGGCGGCGCGGCCGGCCCCGCGTCGGCGACCGGCCGCAGCCGCACCAGGGCCTGGCCTTCGGCGACGGCCTCGCCCACTGCCACCCGGATCGCCTCGACGACGCCACCCTGCGGCGCCTCGAGCGGCACCTCCATCTTCATCGACTCCAGCAGCACCAGCAGCGTGCCGGGCGCGACGCGGTCGCCCGGCGCCACCTCGATGGCGACCACGGCACCCTGGACGGGGGCCGTCAATTCGAGATGGGTGGGGGCATGCATGGGGCGGGGCCGGCATCGCGGTGAGTGGCAGACCGCGCAGTGTGCGGGATGCCCGTGCCGGTGTTGTCGCGCTGGCGTCATACTGTGCCACTGCCGCGCCATGGCCCTGCCGAGCCCACCGACATCTCCCGAACCGGCGGACTCCCTGTCCGCCCTGTCGTCGCGGCTGGACCTGATCACGCGCACGGCCCACATCGGCTACTGGAGTGCATCGCCCGGCGCCGAGCGCGCCCACTGGAGCCCTGAGCTGCACCGGCTGCACGGCCAGAGCCCAGACTCGCCGGTGCCGACGCTGTCCGAATGGCTCGAGCGCTTCGTGCATCCCGAGGACCGGGACGCCGTGGCGCAGGCCTTCCGCACGCCGCCGGATGAACGCAGCGTCGAGTCCCACTTCCGCATCGTGCGCAGCGATGGCCAGGTCCTGGAACTGCTGACGCGCACCGTCGTCGAGGGGACGGTGCCGCTGATCGGCATGTTCGGGGTGGTCATCGACGTCACCCGGCTGCGTGCCACCGAGCGCGCGCTGCGCGATGCCGAAGGTCGCGTGGCGCTGGTGGCACGCACCATCGAGTTCGGCACCTGGGAGGTGGATCTGCACAGCGGCGAGGCGTTCTGGGACGACCGCATGTGGCTGCTGCGCGGACGTCTGCCGCAGCGGCAGGCGCCTAACCACGCCGAACGCCTGGCCATGCTGCACCCCGACGACCGGCAGACGGTGGATCGCGCCAACCTGGCCGGAGGTCCGCAGAACTACCGCTTCCGCGTCTGCTGGCCCGACGGCCAGGTCCGCTGGATCGAGTCGCGTGCCAGCAGCCTGCACGACGAGCGGGGCCGCCCGACGCGCCGCATCGGTCTGAACTGGGACGTCACCGCCAGCCGCCAGGCCGAGGTCACCTTGCGTGAGCAGGAGCTGGCGCTGCGCGCCAGCCAGGAGCGTGGCCGGCTGCTCGGCCGCATCAGCCACGAACTGCGCACGCCGCTCAACGCGATCCTCGGCTGGGCCCAGCTGCTCGGCGACGCGCTCGAGCAGCCCGATCCGCCGGGTGCCGCCTGCCGCCAGCACGCGCGGCAGATCCAGCAGGCCGGCCAGCAGCTGCTGTCGATGGTCGACAAGGTGCTCGAGCTGACCGGCGAGGCCGGCGCCGCCGACCGCCCCCCCGTGCCGGCGCACCGGGCCAGCGCACCCGGTCCACACACCGTGCTGTACATCGAGGACAACGCGGTCAACGCGATGATCGTCAGCGAACTCGTCGCCCGGCGCAGCGACCTGCGCATCGAGGTTGCCTACAACGGCAGCGATGGGGTGCAGGCCGCGCTCCGGTTGCAGCCGGCGCTGGTGCTGCTGGACATGCAACTGCCCGACATCGACGGCGACGAGGTCTTCCGCCGCCTGAAGGCCGATCCGCGCACCGCGGCGATCCCGTGCATCGCACTGTCGGCCAATGCGCTGGCCTCCGACATCGAGGCCGCCCGTTGCGCCGGCCTGGCCGACTACTGGACCAAGCCGCTGGACTTCCGCGCCTTCATGCAGGCGATGGAGCGCTACTTCGGCCCGCCGCCGCCGGCATCGCCGCCACCCGGCTGAGCGCCGGGGTCAGGCGCTGGACGCCATGAACCGGGCCCGCTGCGGGGCCCGGACCGGCGCTCAGGCCGCGACGGCGTCGTCCTCGATCAGGCCGCGCTTGCGCAGCAGCGGCTGCACCGTCGGCGCGCGACCACGGAACGCGGCGAAGGCCGCGCCCGGCTCCAGGCTGTTGCCGCTGGCATAGATGTAGCGGCGCAGGTCGCCGGCCAGGCGCGCGTCGAACGGATCGCCGGCCTCGTTGAAGGCATCGAAGCCATCGGCGTCCAGCACCTCGGCCCACAGGTACACGTAGTAGCCGGCGGCGTAGCCCGAGCCCGAAAAAAGGTGCTGGAAGTGCACCAGCCGGTGGTTCATGCCCACCGCCGCGGGCAGACCCTGGCGCCGCAGCAGCTCGGCCTCGAAGGCGCACAAGTCCTCCGGGGGCTCGGCCTCGGTGAGGGCGTGCACGCTCATGTCGGCGATGGCACTGGCCGTGTAGCGCACGGTCTCGTAGCCCTGACCGAAACGCCGCGCCGCCTTCAGGCGCTCGATCAGCGCATCGGGGATCGGCTCGCCGGTGCGCACGTGGCGCGCGTGACGCTTCATCACCTCAGGCACCGACAGCCAATGCTCGTACATCTGCGAGGGCAGCTCGACGAAGTCGCGCAGCACCTGCGTGCCCGACAGGCGCTCGTAGGTGACGTTGGACAGCAGCCCGTGCAGGCCATGACCGAACTCGTGGAACAGCGTGCGCGCATCGTCCAGCGACAGCAGCGTCGGTTCGCCCGGGGCGCCCTTGGCGAAGTTGTTGTTGTTGAGGATCACCGGCAGCTCGGCCGCGCCTCCCTCGGCCGCCGGCACGTTGCGGTTCTGCCAGCGCAGCGAGCTCATCCAGGCGCCGCTGCGCTTGCTGGTGCGCGCGAAGTTGTCCTGCAGGAACAGGCCCACCAGCTCGCCGCCGGCGTTTCGCACCTCGTAGCCCTTGACGTCCGGGTGGTACACCGGCAGGTCGGCGCGGGGCCTGAAGTGCAGGCCGAACAGGCGGCCGGCGCAGTCGAAGGCCGCCTCGACCATGGCCTCGAGCCGGAAGTAGGGCTTGACCTCGGCGTCGTCGACGGCATAGCGGGCCTGACGCACCTTCTCGGCCCAGTAGCGCCAGTCCCAGGCCTCGATCGTGTGCGGCCAGCCGGCCGCACGTGCGGCCGACTCCAGCGCGGCACGCTCGCGCTCGACGGCCACCAGCGCCCGCGGCCACACCTCGTCGAGCAGGCGCTGCACGGCGTGGCGGTTGCCGGCCATGGTGTCGGCCAGCGCGTAGTCGGCGTAGCAGGCGTGACCGTGCAGCGCGGCCTGCTCGTGGCGCAGGCGCAGGATGCGCCGCGCGATGTCGCGGTTGTCGGCCGGGCCGTCGTGCTCGCCACGCGAGGTCCAGGCCCGCCAGGCCTGCTCGCGCAGGTCGCGACGCTCGGAGAAGGTCAGGAACGGCACCACCAGCGAGCGCGACAGGGTGATCACGTGCACGTCGCCCAGGCTGCGATCGGCGGCGGCCTGGCGCGCCGCGGCGCGCACGAAGTCGGGCAGGCCGGCCAGCTCGGCCTCGTCGCGCAGCACCAGGCGGAAGTCGTTCTCGTCGTGCAGCACGTTCTGCGCGAAGCGCGTGGTCAGCTCCGCCAGCGAGGTCATCACCGATGCATAGCGCTCGCGCGCCGGCCCCTGCAGCTGAGCACCTGCCCGCACGAAGTCGAGGTGCACCCGCTCGAGCAGGCGGCGCTGCTCGGCATCCAGGCCGAGCGCATCGCGCTGCGCGTGCAGTGCGGCGATGCGTGCGAACAGCCGGGCATCCATGTAGACCGCGCTGTCGTGCGCGGCCAGCGGCCCGGCGACGCGGCGCTGCACGGCCTGCAGCTCGGGCGAGGTCTCGGACGCCGTGAGGTTGTAGAACACCGCCGAGATGCGCGCCAGCAGCCGGCCGGCGCGGTCGAACGCCGCCACGGTGTTGTCGAAGCTCGGCGGCTCGGCCTGCGCCGAGATGACCTGCAGTTCGGCCAGGTTGGCCTGCATCGCCGCCTCGAAGGCCGGCTCGAAGTGGTGGGCGCGGATGCGGTCGAACGGCGGCAGGCCGTGCGGCGCCGTCCACGGCTGCAGCAAGGGGTTGTCGGACGTCATCGGTTCTCCCTGGGCGTCACGGCTCACTGGCCGCGCTTGATGGCGATCTCGTCGTCCTCGCGGTAGCGGCGGTCGCCGCAATCGCCCTGCCAGGTGACGCGCTCGTTCTGCAGCGACTGCGCCACCTCCACCAGCTTGACGTTGCGCTCGTTCCACGTGGCGGCGCGCTTGTCCAGCGCACCGGCGCGCTCGTTGTACGACTTGACCAGGACTTCGGTGCTGCCGATGGCCGCCCGGAGCTGGTCGAGGTCCTGCTGGGCGGCCTGCAGCTCCTTCTTCTCGCGCTCGAGCGCGGCTTTCTGGCGCTCGGCCACCGGTCCGCTGCGACCGCTGTCCATGAAGTCCTTGAAGCGCTCGTTCCAGTCCTTGACCTTCTCGGAATGCTCGCGCATGCGCTGGTTGAACTCGCCCACCTTGGCGCCTTGCTGGTCGATCTTGGCTCGCTCGCCCTTGAGCGTCTCCTGCTCCTGCATCAGCGCGGCCCGGTCGGCATCCAGCGTCTTCTTGTCGTTGTCGAGCTGGTCACGGCGGGTGTTGAGCGAGGCCTGCTGCTGCATGCAGGCGCGCAGCTCGTCGCGCGTGAGCAAGCGGCCGGTGGCCTTGCCGCCTCCCAGCGACAGGGTCTTGCCCTCGGCAGCCGGTGCCTGGGCCCGGGCGGCGCCCGGCGCGACGACGAGCACCAGCCCCCACAGCAGCGTGGCGAGCAGCACGCCGGCGCCTGGCGCGCGCAGGTGCAGGGCAGCGCACGTGCCAGCCAGGCCGGGAGCGACGACACCGTGGCGCCCGCCCGCGCGCCGAACGATGCCAGGTCGCGCCGACCCGCCGGGGGCCGCGGCTGCCGCAGGAGTTGCCAGGGACTGTGCGTTCATGTGCATCCTCGAATCCATCCCGCCAAGGGAAAAGTCGTCAATCATGCCACCGCGTCGGCAGCGGGAGCGGCCGGGCAGCCCGGGCTCAACGCAGGTCCACAATGCATCGATGACGCCGTCCACCCCCGGTTTGCCGCACCGCAGCGGCCCCAGCCCATGGTACGGATCGGCCGCCGCCCATGCGCGGCGCCTGGCCACGGGTCTTGCCTGGGCGGGGCTGGCGGCCCTGCTCGGGTCCTGCGCGTCGACGTCGCCGGGCACGCCGGCCCCGGTGACCGTCCAGCCCCTGGCGATCGGACGGGCACCGGCTGCACAGGCCGCGGTGACGGCCCATCCACTGGCCACCCGGGCAGCGCTGGAGATGCTGGCTGCCGGCGGATCGGCCGCCGACGCGGCCATCGCCGCCCAATGGGTGCTCGGCCTGGTCGAGCCCCAGTCGTCCGGCCCGGGTGGCGGCTCGGTGCTGCTGGTGTGGGATGCCGCCCGCGCGCGCTTGCACAGCTACGACGGCCTGGCCGCCGCGCCGGCGCGGACCACCGCATCGCTGCGCACGGACGTCGACGGCCGCCCGCTCGATGGGGCGGCCGTGGCCCGCAGCGGCCGCAGCGTCGGCGTCCCGGGCACGCCGGCGGTGCTGGAGATGGTCCACCGCCGACATGGTCGGCTGCCCTGGTCGCGCCTGGTCGAGCCCGCCTTGCGGCTGGCCGAGAACGGCTACCCGATGGCCCGCTACGTGCACGACGTGCTGGTGCCGGACCGCGGCGGGCTGCTGCACGCCGACTGGCGCGGCCGGCTGTTCGATGCCACCGGCGCACCCATGCCGGTCGGCACGACGTTGCGCAACCCGGCCTATGCGGCCGCGCTGCGCCGCCTGGCCGGCGGCGTGCAGGCCTTCTGGGCCGACGGGGCCGCCGAACGTCTGGTGGATTCGGCGCGGCGCCCGCCTCATCCCTCGCTGATGACCGCCGCCGATGTGCGCGGCTACGCCGCCCGCGAGCACGAGCCGCTGTGCGCGCCGTTTCTCGGCTACCGGGTCTGCTCGATGGGGCCGCCATCCTTCGGTGGCTTGGCGGTGCTGCAGACGCTGCAGATCGTCCAGTCCCGAGTCGCCGCGCCGTTCGACCTCGACAGCGCTGCGTTCTGGCACGTGTACGCCGAGGCCGGGCGGCTGGCCCAGGCCGACCGGCGCTTCTGGGTCGGCGATCCGGCCTACACGGTGGTGCCGACCCAGACCCTGCTGGCTCCGAGCTACCTGCGCGAACGCGCCGCCCTGATCGACCCCGATCGCGCGCTGCCGGCGCCCGGACCCGGCAAGCCGCGGCTGCCGCCGGTGGCCCGCGTGGCCGACGAGGGCGCGGTCCACAGCGCAACCAGCCAGGTCACGGTTGCCGATGCACGCGGCATGGTCGTGACGCTGACGACGACGATCAACCTCAACTTCGGCTCGCGCCTGGCGGTCGACGGCTTCGGTCTCAACAACGCGCTGACCAATTTCGCACCGGCACCACCGGCCGGCACCCACAGCGCCAACCAGATGGCGCCGGGCAAACGGCCGGTGACCTCGATGGCGCCGGTGATCGTCTTCGACGCGACGGGCCGGCCGGTGGTGGCCGGCGGCTCGGCCGGCGGCGGCCAGATCGTCGACTACGTGGCCCGGGCGCTGGTGCAGATGCTGGCGCAGGACCAGGGTCCGGACGAGGCGGTCGCGCCCGGCCACCTCAGCACGGCGCAGGCGCCGCGTGTGCAGATCGAGGCCGGCAGCCCCCGCGAACGCGTGGCCGCCGGCCTGCGCGCGCGTGGGCACGACGTGGTCGTCGAGCGCATGCTCAGCGGGCTGGGCTTCCTGCGGCGCGACGGCGCCGGCTGGATCGGCGCCGCCGATCCGCGGCGCGACGGCGTGGCGCTCGGCCTGCCGGCCGCGGGCTCGGGAGCCGGCGGGCCTCAGCCTGCGCGATGAACCTGGCCGACGCCATCGAGCGGATGGCGCGGATGCAGCCCTGGGCACCGGCGTTGGTCTGGCGCGACGGCGTGATCGGGTTCGCCGAGCTGGCCGAGCGCACGCGCCGACAGGCCCATGCCCTGCACGCGCTGGGCGTGCGGCGCGGCGACCGGGTGGGCCTGCGCCTGCGCGGCCCGGCTTCCCTGGTGGTGAGCTGCCTGGCCCTGGCGCGCCTGGGCGCGACGTCCGTGCCGCTGTCCGTGCGGGCGCCGGACGACACGCTGCGGTCCCTGCTGCAGCGCCTCCGCATCACCACGTTGATCCAGTCGGCCCGCACCGACGTGCCGGGCGTCCGTGGCATCGATGCCGACGACGTGCGACTGCGCCAGGCCGTGCCCTCGGATGCCGCGCCACTGCCGCCCGGGCCCGACGCGGACGACGAGGCGCTGATCGTCCTGACCTCGGGCACCACCGGGCCGCCCAAGGCCATGGCGTGGTCGCACCGGCGACTGCTGCGCCAGTGGGAGCGCATGCGCTCGCTGCGCCCGCACGGGCCCGGCGTGCGGCTGATGGTGTTCATGGGCCTCGACGCGAGCTACGCGCTGCAGGCGGTGCTGCGCATGCTGCTGTCCGGCGGCGCCGCCGTGATGCCGGCGAGCCTGTCACTGGACGCTTTGGCCGAAGGGATCGACGGCTGCGGCGCCCAGCATCTGCTGTCGACGCCGGGGCTCGTCGGGCGCCTGCTCGAGCAGTTGCCCGCGGATGGACCGCGCTTTCCGCTGCTGCAGTCGGTGCACCTGGGGGGCGGCATCGTGTCGCCCCACCTGCACGCGCAGCTGCGGCGGCGTCTGGCGCCGACCATCTGCACCAACGCCGGCTCCACCGAAGTCGGCGGCCTCAGCCACGGGGTGCCGGGGCTGCTCGAGTCCGTGCCCGGGTCGTCGGGCCGGGTGTCGCCGTGGGTCGAGGCCCAGTCGGTCGACGACAACGGATGCGTGCTGCCACGCGGCGAGTCAGGCACCTTGCGCTTCCGCGCCGATGACTTCCCGACCGGGTACCTGGACGGCGACGCCGACGGCACCACCTTTCGCGACGGCTGGTACTACCCGGGCGATCGGGGTCGCGTGCTGGCCGACGACACCCTGGTCATCGAAGGTCGGCTCGACGAGCTGCTCAACCTCGGCGGCATGAAGCTCGACCCGCAGCGGATCGAGCAGGTGCTGCTCGAAGACCCGCGCGTGCACGACGCGGCGGTCTACCTGGCACGCGCCGAGGACGGCCGAGAGCTGCTGACCGCCGCCCTCGTCGGCGAGATGGGGCTGGAGCCGGCCCAGGCCCTGCAGCGCTGCCGCAACCGGCTGGGCCGGATGGCTCCGACCCACGCGCTGATCATGCCGGCGCTGCCGCGCAACGCCGCGGGCAAGCTGCTGCGGCATCAGCTGGCCCGCCACACCCGCATCCGGCGCCATGCCGACGACGCACCGCCGGACCGGGCGGCATGAGGATCCGGATCGCTGTGGCACAGTGCGCGTCGGTCCGAGGCCGGCTGCCGGCGCGGCACAGAAAGGCTCCATGGCATTGAAATCCACGGTCTACAAGGCGACGCTGCAGATCGCCGACATGGACCGTTCGCTCTACGCCGACCACCTGGTCACCATCGCGCAGCACCCGTCCGAGACCGACGAGCGGGTGATGATGCGGCTGCTGGCCTTTGCGCTGCAGGTGCCGGCCGACGACGACCGCGGTCGCCTGCAGTTCGCGCGCGGCCTGTCCGACACCGATGAACCGGACCTGTGGCAGCACGACCTCACGGGCCAGCTGCTGCACTGGGTCGAGGTCGGACAGCCCGACGACCGGCGCCTGTCGCGGGCCGCGGCGCGAGCCGAGCGCGCCACGGTCTACGCCTACGCCGCGTCGACGCCCGTGTGGTGGCGAGCCCTGGCCGACAAGGTGGCCCGCCTGTCCAATCTGGCCGTCTGGCGCATCGACTCGGCGGCCAGCCAGTCGCTGGCCGCACTGCTCGAACGGTCGATGCAGTTGCAGGTGACCGTGCAGGACGGCGTGGTCTGGGTGGGCGACGGCCAGCGCTCGGTCGAGCTGCATCCCGAGGCGCTGAAGCCGGCACGATGAGGATGGGAACTCGCTGGGCACTCGCGGCGTGCAGCCTGCTGGCGGCCCTGTCGCTGTGGACGATGGCTGGAGCGGTGATGGCAGCAGACCCCGAAGACGACCCCTTGGCGTGGCTCGAGCAGGTGCAGGGCGACCGGGCCCTGGCCTGGGTGCGCGAGCGCAACGCCGAGTCGCAGCGTGACCTCGAGGCCGAACCCGGCTTCGGCGCGCTGCAGCAGCGCATCCGCGCGATCCTCGACTCGCGCGAGCAGATTCCGCACGTGCGGCGCCGCGGCGGCCACCTGTACAACTTCTGGCAGGACGCCGGGCACCCGCGCGGCCTGTGGCGGCGCACCACGCTGGCCGAGTACCGCAAGGCCGAGCCCTCGTGGGAGGTGCTGCTCGACGTCGACGCGCTCGGGCGCGACGAGGGCGTCAACTGGGTCTGGAAGGGCAGCACCTGCCTCGGCCCGGCGTACCGGCGCTGCCTGGTCGAGCTGTCGCGCGGCGGCGCCGATGCGGTGGAGATCCGCGAGTTCGATCTCGAGACCCGGCGCTTCGTCGAGGGCGGCTTCCGGCTCGCCGAGGCCAAGTCCGACATGGCCTGGATCGATGCCGACACGGTCTTCGTGGCCACCGACTTCGGCCCCGGATCGATGACCGAATCGGGCTACCCCCGCATCGTCAAGCGCTGGCGCCGCGCCCAGCCGCTGGCCGATGCGGTGACGGTGTTCGAGGGCGAGGTCGGCGATGTCGGCGTGGGCGTTCAGGTCGACCACACGCCGGGCTTCGAGCGCACGACCTTCGCGCGCTGGCTCGACTTCTACCGCTCGCGCACCTGGCTGCTCGAGGGCGACCGCCTGCGCGAGGTGCCGCATCCGCCCGATGCGCGGGTCGCCTTCTGGCGCGAGCACGTGCTGCTGCAGTTGCGCAGCGACTGGGCGGTGGCCGGCGAGCTGCACGTGTCGGGCAGCCTGCTGGCCGCGCCGGCCAAGGCCTATCTCGCCGGCGAACGCCGCGTCACCGAGCTGTTCACGCCGACCGCCAGCCGCTCGTTGAGCGACTGGACCACGACGCGCGGCACGGTCGTGATGGAGGTGCTGGAGGACGTCGCGTCGCGTCTCGAGGAGCGCCGCTGGCAGGACGGGCGCTGGCAGCCGCCGGTCGTCGGCGGGCGGCTGGCAGGCACCCTGTCGGTGGCCGCGCTGCACGATCCGCTGGTGCCGGACGATCCGCTGGCCGAGCAGCTGCTGATCACGTATGCCGACTTCCTGACGCCCGTCACGCTGCAGCTCG
>WBZL01005668.1_pt1 | contig 10247 bp, 11 predicted proteins | sample 5204291 | NCBI WGS metagenome assembly WBZL01 (sample SAMN12344345, study PRJNA552823) | activated sludge metagenome | biome: Activated sludge suspended growth; feature: Nitrification reactor; material: Wastewater; isolation source: activated sludge from nitrification reactor of wastewater... | reverse complement strand
GCGGGGCCCGATCGCACCGCCTCGCCCGACACGCCCGGCGAGCGCATGCTCGTTCACGTAAATGCCACTGCGCTCGCGTGCCACGAGGTGCCCCTCGGCAATCAGCTGGTTCATGGCGTGCAGCACTGTGTTGCGCCCGACGCCGAGCTGGCGGGCAAGCGCGCGCGAGGAGGGCAGGCGCCGGCCGCGGGCGAAGGTGCCCGCGAGGATGTTGTCGATGATCCGCTGGCGGATCTGCCCCTGCAGCGTCAGGGCACTGGCGGGGTCCAGGACGATCAGCCGGTCCAACATCTTGACTCCCCCGCGGACGGTCCGGACAATCGCCGCCCCGCTCTGGAAAGGTAGCTCAGCTGGTTAGAGCACGGCACTCATAATGCCGGGGTCGAGGGTTCGAGTCCCTCCCTTTCCACAGACCCCGCCCAAGTGTTCACGATCCCGTGGAAGCGTGTTCACGTTGCCGTGGATTGGCTGTTCACCATCCCGTAGAAACCCTGTTCGCGTTCGCGTGGAATACGCAGCCAGATGCACTTTGTCGATCGCGTCGTTGAACACCTCGGCCTATGCGGCGGATTCGTCACTCATCTCGATGCCGAGCGAGCGCAGTTCGTCGGTGAGTTCGGTGATGCCATCGCGCCCCTGATTCAAAAACGGAATCAGCTCGGCCTCGGCCTCGCCGAAGATCTGCCCTGCCAGCGCCGATTTCTCCGCGCCATCGGGCATCGCCTTGAAGCGTTCGGCCAGATCGAGCAGCACGGCATCGGTGCCGCGTAGCGTGCCGTCCTGTCCTGGTTCTTGAACTCGACGCCCACCGCCTTGAAGGTGTGCTCAGCATCCTCGCCGCCGGTGGCGGCATCGACCATTGTCGTGGAGAACTTGCGCAGCCCCTTCTCGAAGGCTTCGCTCGACACCCCGGCCTGTTTGGCCAGCGGGCTCCACGGCGACAGCGTTTCCACGCTGATGCCCACGCGCTGCGACATCTTGGAGATCTCGTCTCCGGCGTTGACGCTTTGCGCGGCTGAGGCCAGTCCGGACAGCCCGCCCTTGACGGCATTGAGAGCTGCCTGAGTCTGGTTGACGGCGGTGATGAGGATTTGCGCGCGGTTGTTCATCCGATTCTCTCGACGGGGTGCTCACCCATGCCCTTGGCGGGCAGGCAAGGTCTCAATTTGCAGAAATGACTGCATATATATAGAGTGACTGCATCGAAACTTATTTGATGAGGTGCCGTCATGGCTATCCTGACTGTTCGCAATCTGCCCGACGAAGTACATCGCGCTTTGCGCGTGCGTGCCGCCCAACATGGGCGCAGCACCGAGGCCGAGGTGCGCCTCTTGCTGGAAGAAGCCGTCAAACCGCGGGGGCGCTTGAAACTGGGTTCCTTGCTGGCCGACGTCGGCCGGAAGATGAAACTCACCGACGAGGAAGTGGCGTTGATCAATCAGCGCGATCAGTCCTTGCCGCGTCCAGTGAGCTTCGAATGATCCTGCTCGACACCAATGTGATCTCTGAACCCCTGCGGGCCGCACCTGCACCCACCGTGGTGGCTTGGCTCGACGCACAGCCATTGGAAACCCTGTTCCTGTCCGTGGTCACTGTGGCCGAACTGCGTTTCGGGGTTGCGCGGCTGCCTGCCGGACGGCGGCGCAACAGCCTGATCGAACAGCTGGAAAGCCAAGTATTGCCCGCGTTCACCGGGCGAATCCTCACCTTCGATCTGCCCGCCACCCAGCGCTATGCCGAGGCGATGGCCAAGGCGCAGGCCGCTGGATTGGTGGTTGGTGTGGCCGACGGTTTCATCGCCGCCATTGCCGCTGCCAACGGTATGGCCGTGGCGACCCGCGATACCGCGCCTTTTGCAGCGATGGATGTGGCGGTCATCAATCCGTGGGTTGTCTGACATGCGCTTGTGGTCGATCCATCCCCAATATCTCGACCCGAAAGGGCTCGTCGCCTTGTGGCGCGAACCTTTGCAAGCCATCGACGCGTGTCTGGTTGCCGTACACGCGGAAGCTACGCCCTGGGGCTACGCCTTCGATCCGTCGAAATTCGGGCGCGCGCTGGCCCAAGCGCTGATCGGGGTGAGCTCGGTTCAACTCGCATTTGAATGGCGTCATCTACAGCAAGAGCTGGCGCTGCGCAGCCCGGATACGTGTGAACGTAACGCCTCGGTTGCGGAGCCCATTTGCCACCCTTTGTTTTTGGAGCAAGTGGGTGAAGTTGCTTCGTGGGAGCGCGGTAAATAATCCCTGCGATTACAGCATCGGTGCCATCAGAGTTTGCTGGAGTGTATCTGCCAGCAACCAATGGTCCGCCCGTATTTCGCCAAGTGCCGCCACCCACCGCAGCATTGTTGGAGGGCTTGGTGCAGCTGATTGCTGAGCGCATCGGGCGCAAGCTGGTGAAGCGTGGCTTGATCGAGCGCGACATGGACAACGCCTGGCTCACCACGGACGGGGAAGGCGGTCCACTGGCTGATCTGATCAGCCACACTATCACCTACCGGATTGCAGTGGGCCCGCGAGCCGGGCAGAAGCTGTTCACGCTGCAGACACTGCCACAAGGCGCGATGCCGGATGCTGAGCAGCAAGGCGACTGTCGCGGTGCCGCACAGGCCGGTGGGTTCTCATTGCATGCCGGTATCGACATCGAGGCCAGCGGGCGCTGCGGCGGGAAGTTGCAGGTCATCGCCAAAGGGCCGTTTCAGGAAGCGCCGCTACTCGGGCAGATCATTCAGCTCGTAGCTGGTGCTACGCCCGCCAGCATCGGATTTTCTCAGGACATCACGCGTCAGCAGATCGTTGATGTCGCGCAGCGCCGTGTCCGGCGAGCACTTGGCGATGGCCGCCCACTTGCTGCTGGTGAGCTTGCCCTCGAACCCGTCGAGCAATTTGTTCAGCAACTTCACCTGTCGCTCGTTCAAGGGCGTGGTTGCCCAGCGCTGCCAGAATCGCGCCTTGGTCAGTACGGCATCGAGCGTGTGCTGCGCCTGGTCGACGGCGCGATGGAGGGCGTCAAGGAACCACATGAACCACTCGGTGACGTCCAGCCTCCGTTTCTGCGTCCGCTCCAGGATGTCGTAGTAAGCCTTGCGTTCGCGCTGGATCTGCGCCGACAAACTGTAGAAGCGCTGCGGGCTGCCATCGACACGCGCCAGCAGCAGATCGCCAATGGCCCGGGCGATACGTCCATTGCCGTCATCAAATGGGTGCAGAGTGACGAACCACAGATGGCCGAGGCCGGCCTTGAGCAGCGGCGGTTCGTTCGATGTGATATTCAGCCAGTCGAGGAAGCGGCCGGTTTCGGCTTCCAGACGGTCAGCTGGTGGCGCCTCGAAATGCAAACGCTGCCGGCCAATAGGGCCGGACACCACCTGCATCGGGCTGGTGGCATCGTCGCGCCAGCCACCGACCTTGATCTTGGAGAGCCCGGAGTAGCCGGTAGGAAACAATGCAGCATGCCAGCCGAACAGGCGCTCCGGCGTTACCGGTGCTTGGCTGTTGCCCGTGGCATCCAGCACCATCTCGACCACGCCCTCGACGTGGCGATCGACCGGAGCGAGCGCGCCGATGTCCACGCCCAGTCGGCGCGCGATGCTCGAACGCACGGATTCGACGTTGAGCTGCTCACCCTCGATCTCGCTGGTCTTGACCACGTCCTCGGTGAGCGCCGCGAGACTCGCTTGGTCACGCAAGGCCATGCCGACGTTGGCCAGACGCCCCATCAAGAGTCCTTGGGCACGACTGACCTCGGCCATAGGTCCGGCCAGTGCCGTCAAGTCGAAACACCAAGCCGGCCAGTCGCTGGCCTGCCAGATGTACTTGTAATCGCCGCTATTCATGCGGAAATTATGGCGCGCATTCTCCGCATGCGTAGGTCATTCACCGCACATTTTGCGGTGAATGCAGGTACCATTCGCCGCATGGCGGATCGCCTGGCCCCAAGAATGGGTGCAAATGGGTGTGTTATTGATTGTAGCAATGGACGCGGGTTCAGTTCCCGTTTGGGGAATTGAACCGGCCCCGGAAAACAGACGCGGTTGAGGCCGCTTATCGGCCACAGCAGCCCGCAGCGCTTCGATTCCGTACTTTCAATAGTTGTTTTGTGCGGGGTACCACCCCACCACCAACCCCTGGTCTCGCGTCGGCTCAGGCGGTATCGGCACTGGTGGCGGACGGGATCGATCCGGTCCAAACGTGCGCTCGGCGGTCGGCGCGCCGTTCCCGGGTTATGCTGAAGCCCGTGAAACACCTGCTGCTCATCTATGGAGGACACGCCGGCGGGCGCACCGAAGCGCTCACGCAGGCTGTTTGCGCCGGCGTCGCGGAAGCAGCGGGCGCGGTCGAGCAGCGCGTACTGCCGGCGCTCACAGCTGGCACGGAGGATCTGCTGTGGGCGCAGGGGCTGCTGATCGGGACGCCCGAGCACTTCGGTTACATGTCGGGAGCCGTGAAGGATTTCTTCGATCGCACCTTCTACCCGGTGGAAGGCAAGGTCGAAGGAATGCCCTACGCGCTCTACATCAGTGCGGGTAATGACGGTACCGGTGCAGCCAGCTCGGTCGAGCGCATCGCCACCGGCTACCGCTGGAAAGCCATCGCTCCGCCGCTCGTTGTCCGGGGAGCGCCGACCGGGCAGGCATTGGTGGATTGCCGCGAACTTGGCAGCGCCATGGCCCAAGGTCTCGCCATGGGAATCTTCTGAGCAGCACCATTCGTAATGCTCGACCGTCTGCCCCCCCCCCGACGCGCATCGGGACCGACAGCAAGTCGCTCTCCATCAGCATCGCGCGCGGCCCAAGTGCGTCAGTGAGCGGACTTGCCTTGCGCACCAATGGCCTCGACCTTGAGCTGGATCGTCAGCTCGCCGGCGCTGCGGAACCGCAGCGTCAACGGAACCGTGGTGCCCTCGACGAGGGGCTGCTTGAGTCCAACCAGCATGAGGTGCATCGCACCTGGCTCGAAAATCGCGGCGCCACCAGCGGGGATATTGAGCTGCTCCAGTTTGCGCATCTTCATGACGCCGCCTTCCAGGCGACTCGAATGCAGCTCGACGCGCTCGGCGACCGGCGAGCTGCCCGACACCAGGTGGTCGTCCTTGCCCGAGTTGGTGATGATCATGTAACCGACGCCGACCGACGCGCCCGGCGGAGTCGCGCGCGACCAGGGCCGCTCGATCTTCAGCGTACCGACCTGGTACTCGTGACCGACGGACAGGTTCGACCCCAGCGCCAGCATGCAGCCGAGCACGGCCAGCGATGCCGGGAAGAACGGCCGGCGATGCCACCGGGGCTGGCGGGTATGGACTTGAGATGCGTGAAACACGTCTGCTCCTTGTGATCTGGTCGGAAATCGTGGGACTAGCGGATGCCGGCGCTGGCCTTGAGCCACAGCGTACGCCCCGGCTCGTTCACGCGTGTGGTCTGCGTGAAGCCGGCGACCATTGCCCCGGCGCGACTCAGGTGCTCCGCGTACTCGCGGTCGAACAGGTTGTCTATGCCTGCGGCGATCAGCAGGCCGTCGCGCGGTCGCCAGCCCGCGTTCACCGACAGCAAGGCAAAACCGTCGGTCGGTCCGATATCCTGGCCCACGATGTTGCCCTGGCCGACGGCGTAACGATCCTGCGACGCGACCACGCGCAGCAGTGCTCCTGCACTCCAGGCGGCGCGCTCGTAGCCGAGGGTCAGCCGTGCCTCGAGCGGTGGCATCTGCGCCAGCGGCGTGTCGTCGCTGCGATTCTCGCCGCGCGTCCAGGCGAGCGAGCCACCGAACTTCCAGGCGTCGCCGAGGCGCAGGCCGGCATCGACTTCGGCCCCCCAGGTGCGCGCATCGACGTTGCGGACCACCGTCACACTGCGCATTCCCTTGCGATGGCCGTTCTGCAGCAGGATGTAGTCGTCGACCTCGCTGGCAAACGCCGACACCGAGACCGATAACCGGCTGGCCTGCCACAGCAGCCCGGTGTCGAGCTGCGTGGTCCGTTCGGGGCGCGTGCCGAAGGCGCTGAGTGTGTCGGTCGCTTCGCGGCCGCTCGCCAGCAGCTCCCAGTAGTCGGGGAAGCGCTCCACGCGACCGACGCCGACATAGACCGTCGCCGGCCGCTCCTCCAGTGCGCCCTCGTAGCGCAGGAAACCACCGCCCAGCCGCGCGTCGCGCCGCGTGCCGGCCGTCGGGTTCGCGGCATTGGCCATGCCGAGGCTCAGGGTAGTGCGCCGGTCGCGCGCCGCCCAATCGTCGAATCGCAACCCGCCGATGAGTTTGTGGCGATCGGCGAGACGCCAGAGGAGCTCGCCGTACAGGCTGTCGCTGCGGAAGCGGCCATCCTCGATCCGCGCCAGCGCCTGGTAAGGCATCGTCGTCTCGTTCATGGTCGAACGCAGGGTGTGGACGTTCTCCTGCCGCTCGAAGCCGAAAGTGCCGGTGAGTGCCGCGGTCAATGCCAACTCGACCTCGGCCCTGGCACCTGTGGTGCGGCGATCGGGGTTCGAGGCCGCGCGGCCCGGCATCATGGTTGTGGGCACGAAGTCGCGCAGGCTGTAGTTGTCCATGACGTGATCGACGTAGTTGTAGAATGCACGCACTTCGAGGCGCCGCAGGCGTGCCGACAGCTCGCGCCGTTCGAAGCGCAGCCCGAGGTTGTCGCGCGCAAACTTCACACCGTCCATCGCGCGATCGGCATAGGCGGCCTCGCCGTCGCTGAGCGCACCGCTGAGCTCGACGCGCGTCTGCTCGTCAGGTGTCCAGCCGAGCAGCGCGTTCGTGCTCCAGCGCAGGTAGTCGGCGTGCACGTCCCGGCCACTGCCGTCTGCATGATCCTGCGCCTGCGCTCGTGTGGCGGCGAGCCGGGCATAGACGCGAGGTGCACCGAACTCGAGATCGGCGACCAGGTCGTTGCGACCGAAGCTGCCCGCCAGCACGCTGCCGTGGGCGGCGAAGGTCGCGGCGTCGTATTGACGCGCATCGCGCTCGAACGATACCGCGGCCGCGGAGTTTCCCGCGCCGCGCAGCACTGTCTGCGGTCCCTTGACGACGACGATGCGGTCGTATGTCTCCGGGAAGACATAGGCGGTCGGTGGGTCCATGCGCATGCCGCAGCCGCCGAGCACCTGCTCGCCGTCGATCTGCACGTTGACGCGCGAGGCGGCCATGCCGCGGAACAGCGGATCGCCATCGGTGCCGCCCTTGCGGATCACGGCGAAGCCCGGAACGGTCTTGAGGTAGTCGGCACCATCATGCGCCGGCAGGGGCTGGCGTGGCGCCTTGGCATCGATGGCGATCACCAGCGGCTCGAGCATGCGCGGCGCGGTGACGACGATCTCGCGTTGCGCGGATTCCTCGGTGTGCGCAGCAGCCGGCATTGCACTGGATACAACATACAGCGACGCGAGCGACAGCAGCCGCGCCGGAATGAACAGCTTCAACATGTCGGAACTCCCGCGTCGCGCTGCGGCGTGACGCGTCTCGAACGATGATGGGGCGCCGCGTGGCGCCGCAGTTCAGACAGGGAGCTGGACGGGTGGCGCGCGAGGCGAGTGGGCGCGCCGGATCGCAGCCACGAAATCCCTCGTGGTGCCGCGTGCGGCAATCCAGGCCACGGATGTGACCGGCTGAGGTATCAAAGCGTCCGCAGCTGCCAGCGTCGCGCCGGCAGCGAGCGAGAACGCGCAGACCGTGTCGGCATGACCAGAACCGGAGCCTTGGGCTGGCGCGGCGGGCTCGCCGGGCAGCCACAGTGTCTGCAGCCCTTGGGCCGTGCACAGTTGGACTTCGAGTCCGTGGCCAACATCACCCGACACCATGACGCCGACGGGCATCAACGCACGCAGGGCGAGCTCAACGCACAGCAGTGCGCGCAACAGCGGGCTGCGAAGGAGATGCCGCAACGGACTCATGGTGCCGGTAGCTTACTGGCGTGCTCCTGCACCGACAAGCTGCGGGCACGGCGGGCCGACCCTGCAGCCCGAGGGCGGCGACCGCATGCGCCGCCGGCGTCGAGACTCAAATTCTGGCGAGGTCTGCGATCATGATTTCCCAGACGGCTTCTTCGTGGATTGACTTTCGTCGGGTGCACATCGCCTCACTCAGCCGTGAGTCCCACGACGCGTCGACTCGCCCGCTCCCGGGAAGCGTCCCTGCAGTTCCGGCGGAGGCGACATCGTAGTCCTGAGCAGAGAAACGCCATGGTGAGGCCTGCAGCTCGCGCATCACGAAGTTGCCGATGCGGATTCCCGCCCAGTCGAAGTCGCCGTGGTACGCGAGGTTTGCGCCGCGCTCGATGAGTTGCCGCAACAAAGTCTGCTGGGCTGCGGCCGGCATGCCGTTCGTGCAGATCAAGGGCGCGCAGTTCACTCCCAGCTGATCCGCCGCGATGGAAAGCATCGACGGATTTTCGCAAACGTATACGCGTTGCCCGGAGACGTCCCATGCGGGCGGATCGCGCAAGAGCATGCGCAGAGTGAGATAGACCGGGTCGCCTGCGGCGGCGGCCACGCGCACCACGTTTGCTGCCACCGCGTTTCCCGTAGCAGGGAGGTTGCGGCACAGAACCGGAGCGGCGAGCTCGTTCACTGAGATCCCGAGACGGGCCCACTGGTTTCTGGCTCGTTCTCCTTCGACAGCGGATTGATCGAGCCCGAACGCGCGCAGCACCAGTGTTGCGACCGCCTGTCCCGCATCCAGGGCGTGCGCGTCTCCCAACTCCGCGGCTGCAAGCTGTGCGAGCGGTCGGCCGCTTTCAGGCAGTCGTCTGATCACCCGACCGACGCTGTCCAGCAGCTCCGCGGCATGTCGCGGATCGCCACCGGCGAGGCGCTTCAACAGCGCGCGCCCTGCAGGATCGTCCACCAATGCCCGCAACCGCGCATGTTTCACGCTGGCGAGTAGTGCGCTCCAGGCTTCTTCGCGCGCCATTCGGACGGCTTTGACATCGTGGATCGGGCCGTCGAGTGCTTCCAGCGCCTCTCGCAGCGTGCTCGCAACGCCTGCCCGAAGAAGCGCCACGTCGAGATCTGTCAGTCGCACATGCATCGAGCCTGCGGCGCCGCCAGCCCGGCCCAGAAGGCCGGCCAGGGCCCGGCGTTCCGCGGTCGCGAGGCCAGTGAGCGTGAACCCGTCGCGCGCCGCGCCCTTCTCGAACCTGGCGCGCAGCCGGCCGCGAAGGTCCGCGAGTTCCGGGCCACCGAGCAGGCGCTGCAGCCGGTCGATGTCTACAGCCATTCCTGCTGCCCGGCCGCGGAAGCTTCCGGAAATCGGCGCACCGGGTCGTCGTGCGCGCGTTTCTCGCGCCCGTCCCATGTCCAGCGAGATACAAACACTGCGTCCATACCTTCACGCCGCACGAGCTGACAGATGCTCAAGCCCGGGAGTTCGGCATAACAGCCCCATTCGCGCTCGCTGGTCATCACGAAGTCGAGATCGAACTCCCGGATCAGGCCCATGCAGCTCGCTCGCGCCTCGTCGTCGATTCCGGCGAATGCCTCATCCAGCAGCACGAGACGTGGTGCGCGAGGGTCGGAGCTCTCGTAGTGGCTGCTGGCCGCCGCGAACAGCGGAACGGTGAGCCCCAGTGCGCGTTCGCCGCTCGATGCGGGCCCGGAGAGCGGCTTCCACTGCCTGTCCTGGTTGCGCTCGACCCCGAAGAAATGCCAGCGCCGGTAGTCGAGTGCGCGCGCGAGCGTCTCGAAGAGCGTGCCACGCTCGTCCCGTTGCCTCTCGGCGTCGATGCGCGCCCGCAGGAATTCGCCGACCTGTTGGCGGTCCTGTGCGGACCAGGCATCCGCACTCGTGTTCAACAGACGCTTGCGCGCGACCGCAAGGCCTGCAACGGCATTCTCGTCGCTTTCAGGAAGCGGATTCCACACGAGCCGGTAGCGCATTCCGGTGGAGGTGGGCCGCTTGTGGAGCTCGGCGTTGATGGCGACGACACGTTCCTCCGTGTCCCTGATCATCCGCTGGAGATTGGCGGCCACCTCCTTCTCCAGATGCTCCTCGAGCAGCGAGCGTTCCTGCGCGGAGAGGATGAGACGCTGCTCGGCAAGTTCGGCATCCAGCCGCTGCTCGAGCACGTCGGGACGTTCGGGACGCTGCTGAAACACGATGCGCACGATGAACCCATGGTCACTCGGCTCAGCCGTCGCCGAATGGCCCTGTGTGGACATCGTGCTTTGCAGTTGGGTGAAGTCGTTGGCGACGTCGCGCTGAACGCGCGCCCAATCCGCTTCCTCTGCGGAGACATCCGCGAGCGCGGCTTCT
>WBZL01005667.1_pt1 | contig 10253 bp, 6 predicted proteins | sample 5204291 | NCBI WGS metagenome assembly WBZL01 (sample SAMN12344345, study PRJNA552823) | activated sludge metagenome | biome: Activated sludge suspended growth; feature: Nitrification reactor; material: Wastewater; isolation source: activated sludge from nitrification reactor of wastewater treatment... | reverse complement strand
AACGCGCTCCCGCGATTCGGCGAAGTAGAGCACGCCTTCGTCGCAGCGGTAGCCGTGCTCTTCCAGGATCATGCCCTGCACGCAGAGCTGCACGCGCTCGGGATCGTAGGCGCCCCGCGCCACATGAGGGCGTTTGCCGCGCTTGTAGTCGACCGGGGTGACGTGCTCGCCGTCGCCTTCGACGAGGTCCATGCGTGCGATCAGCCCGAGCCGTTCCGACGACAGGGTCACCGAGCGCGCATGGAAACGCTCGCCCTCGGCCCCGGCGTCCGCATCGGGCAGCTTGCCGCCGGGCCGGTCCACGCGACGATGGCGGTAGCGCCCGTCCACGGTGTCTGACGACTCGGACCACTCGCCCTGTACCCACTCCAGGTAGGCCAGGCGCGGGCAGTACTGGTATTCGTTGACCATGCGCGCCGGCAGCAGCGGCATGTCGCCGGCCTGGGCGGGGAAGGGTAGCGGGAGTTCCGGTTGAGGGGAGTCCATTCCTTGGTTCCTCCTGTTGACATGCTTTGGCAGCGCGTCATGGCGCCCTATCGCGGCGGTCTTGGCGAGTCGATGTCGATCAAACTGGCCGGAGAGGGAGGCAGCCGCAGGGAGAACGCCCGGCGTGGTGCAGGGGGGTAAGCGCTTCGCGCGCAATGAGGCCGCGGCGCTGGAGGGAAGGGCGCCGCGGAAATGGAGTCCGGATTGTCAAAGAGCTTGTTCGACGTGGAGTCCGGTCGTCAGGTACGGAGCAGTCGCTTGCCTGCCGCCGTCAGGCGATACTTCTGCAGGCGACTGTTGGGTTTTTCCGGGATGGTCGGAGTGATGGCACCGCGCTGTACGAGCCGCCGCACTGCCTCGTGCAGTTGGCCGGATGGCCTGTTGCGGCCGAGCGCGCGCGCAAGTTCGGTTTTACCGAGGGGCCCGGTGAGCAGTGCTGCCAGCACTTGCGACTCTACCGGCGACTCTACCGGCGACTCTACCGGCGACTCTACCGGCGACTCTACCGGCGACTCTACCGGCGATGATGAGACCGTATCGTCCGGGATCCGCCACTGCCATAAGAGGCGCACGCCGCCATCGAACTCGACTTCAGGCGCTGGTGCACCAGCTTCGTGGCACGCATCTCGAATCTTCTCGTAGCCGCGCCCCCACGCTTCGATGAGTCCTGCACGAAAGAATGTATTGGCGACATCGGGGTTCGGCGGTCTCGAGTCGTGCGGCTGCAGCAGCTTGTCCGCAGTCCATGTTGGTGGCAACTCGCCGGGATTCCAGATGCGCAGCTTGTTGCGATAGACACGAATCTGGATGGGCGTACCCGAGCTGTAGTCCTTATGAATCAGAGCGTTCAGCACTGCCTCGCGCAGTGCCTCCCGTGGGATCGGGAAGGTCTCCAGGCGCTGCAAGCCCCGATAGCTGATCCACGCCACCATGTACTTCGTGCGCAGCAGTTCGACGGTCTGCTCCATCTGCGTGAAGAGATCGCCATGCACCTCGTCGTGAAAGGCGAGGTCGCTCTCGCTGCGGAACATCCCGATCTTCACATACGCGCCGGTGAACCACCGTTCGGGGTCTTCGTGGAAGAGCAGCAGTGCAGCACGCTTGAGCATCCCGGCCTCGGTGAGCCGAAGCCGCTCCACCAACTCCGTGCGGCTCGCCGAAAGCGCTCTCGGCGGCAGTCTATCGCCGCTCCGTGCGTGCTCCTTGAAGCGCTTGAAGGCGATCGAGCTCAAGTCCCGAATGCCCACATCAGGCACGGGCGCGTTGTCCCAGTGGCGCCCGAGCTTGCGCAGCAGGAAGGACGAAAGCGCATTGCCCGTGAGGAGTTGCTTCGTGCTGCCCGAGCGGAAGTGGTACTCGCCCCGGTAGCTGATGGGCGTGGGGGATGGCTCGACCTCGATCTCGACCAGCATCCTGCCTTCGGCTTCCACTGCACGCACCGGCGGGATGATGCCAAGGGTGTCGCGAATCTTGTTCGGCAGATCGACGAGCAGCCGATCGGCATCGGGTGCGCCTACCGGCACGCCCGTGTCGCTCCTGCCGATGACCAGCATACCTCCGTCGGCATTGGCGAAGCCGCAGAGCCAACGCAGGTAGTCGTCACGCCAGGATTCCTTCCATTCGACGAGGTGGGTTTCCGGGGTCACGATGTCGGTCCGGCTTGATCGTCTGTTTCGACTAGATGCGGTCTCGCAGCAAACAGACCACCACCGTAGTGCATGTTCCTGCCGAGCAGAAGAGGCCCCGACACGGCGACCGCGAATCGTAGCGACAGCCCTTCACCCGCAGCGGGGCGACGCTCCACCACCAGCGGAGCAGGCAGCCCGCGCCGCCGAACTTCCGCCGTCACGTCGCTCTGCAGGGAATCCGCACCATTGCGCTTGGCGTGCCTTGTGGCCACGTAAGGCGATCTGGTAACCCACGTGGTTGCTGCGGCAAAGAGCGGGTCGGTGTTCATATCCACGCGTTCCTGTGCCAGCCGCAACTTTCCGTTGGGGCCGGCGCGCAGCACGTCGAACCCAGCGAGTGCCTGGGCCAGTGTCTCCAGGTGATGGCGCTCATCCTTCGAAGCTTCCCGGTGTTCGATGATGTGCGGGGCGATGATCAGCAGGCGCTTGCGTTCCAGGTCGGGCACGAAGGCGAGGTGGGCATGTCCGCCACTGCGCGCCGGTTTGCCGTCCGGCTCATGTCCGGTAAAGAACAAGGCCAGGTTCGCCGAGCTGTCGAGTACTGCCTGCACCCGAGCCATCACTGCGCGGCGCAAGGCACGTGCCACAGCAAGCGGCTCGGCACTGGCAGCCATGCCATCCACGATCGCGAATGCGAATACGCCTTCCGCCTTGCGCACCGGCGCCATCAGGCCCAGTCCCAGATAGCGCCCGCTGCCCAGCACGATGGGGCCATGGACCGGCTCGGCAAACTCGATCTCCGCATGCCATAGCTGATGTTTGGAGAAGCGTGTCCCGTCCGCAAAGGCTTCTGCACGCTCGCCCCTGGCCTCGAAGGGTTCGCGCTGCACATGCACATGGGTGATGCGGTCGCGCAGTCCGGCGTGACGCAGCGCCTGGGCGATTTCGTGACATGCCTGCTTCTGTTCCGACGAGTACTCCGCCCCGCTCTTCGCCTGCTCATGCTGCCTGGCCGGGTCGATGCGACGTCGCGCCGCTGTCGACAAGGCCAGCGGCGTCACGCTGCGCCACAGGCGTGACGAATGGGCCGCTTCCCCCATGCCATAGTGCATCAGCATCGCATCGTCGTCTGTCGGGACCAGTTCCACCGCCGAGCCCACGATCTCGCCGGTCTCGGCCTCCACTTCCGGTGCAACGACCTCCAGCCCCGCAAAGGCCCAGGCGATGTCGTTTGCAGAAATCGGGCAGTCCGGCGGAACCTCTACCAGCACGCGGCGAATGCCGCGATCCACGTGCGCGTGGCCGATCGACGGCAACGGAATGATGCGCAGCCGCTGTGCCTTGTCGGCCTCCGCGGCGTTGCGTCCGATCAGGATGCGGCTGACCAGTCTGCGATCGAAGTGCCTTGCCAGGCGCATGAATGCGCCGCTATCTGGTAGTCCATCGTCGCCGTCGCTGCCGCGCAGCGTCTGCACCAACCCGGCCGCCTTCGTCAAAGGCGAGGACGCGAAAGGCGAACCGGATGCGGCCGTGCGACGCAGGTCGAAAAGCGTGCGAACCGAAGGGTTGTTGTACGCCACTGAACGGAAGCGCGGCCGAGGCGCATTGGAAAACTGGGTCCTAACCGTCCTGCCATCGACGATATGGCGGAAACGCCTGGCGCCGGCCTTGTAGCGAGCTTCGAGGCTTTCGAGCGAACCCGCGTCGGGGCAGGCTAGCTTTATTCCTGCACTGCTCGAGGACGGCCGATAGATCGCGCCGGGATATTCCGCCAGGCGGGTTTCAGCGGCGGCTTCATCCAGCACCTCGCCAATCGCCCAGGCCATGTCCACGCCACGGCCTAGTTGATAGAGACCTTCGGCAATGCGGCACATGCACGCCGCATCCGCCTTGTCGTCGTCATCGATCCGCCAGACGTAGAGCAGCGGCAAGGCCGCATCGAACAAGCGGGGGCGGATGTGCTTCATCGAACTGCGTGTTTCGGCCACACGCCCGATGTCTCCGCCCTTGGCGTCCAGGTCGTTGTTGGGCACATACAGACCGACGTGTTGTCCCGAGTGCGCAGTGGGCGCTGCGAGCGTCGGCGGGGCTTGGCGCTCCAGCCATGCCAAGGCATCCCGGCTCGCATCATCGAGACTGGGCTTGGCCGCGGCCGCCACCAGCGCCTGAAACAGCCGCGCAGGCGATGGCGGCCAGTCGCCTGTGCCATGGTAGCGACCGTCGTGGAAGCGGACGGAGAGGAGCAGGGAGTGGGTCATGGATCAGGCCTCTTCTGCCACATCTTCGGATGTTCCATCGTTGGCTCCCGCCTTCTTGCCTTTGCTGCCTTTGCCCGTCTTGCCGCTTGCAGTGGACTTCTTATCGCTTGCGGCAGCGTCGGCCTGTGCCAATTCCTTGCTGAATCGCACTGCCTTGTCACCCGTCCTCGATTCGCCAACGATGAATTCCGTTGCCCTGGCGGCTGCGTATTGCGTTGCGAGATCATGCGTGAGTTCGATCCCGCTCCGCATGCCGTCCCGTCCGACGACCTTCCACTTTGTATCCGAGTCGGGCGCAGGAACCAGCAAACACCCTTGCCGCAGAAAGCCATCAATCGGGGCAGTCGCCACTACCAGTGAAAGGCCCAGAAGGTAGCGGCGGAGCTTCTTCGTATCTCCGTCGTTGCCCGCCTGCAATCGGCGCAAGGCAACGAGGTTGATCGTGATGTTTTGCTCAATGCCGTTTCGGCAAATAATGCCGCCCAGCGCCGAGCTGCTGGGGACGTGAACGAATCCACGCTTCGCAAGCGGACTCTTGGGGTCGCCTTCTTGCTTGGCCTTGTCTTCTTCACTGAACACTTCCAGTGCGCTGTAATCAATCGGTGGGTTGTATTGTGCAGACCGTTTCAGGCTATCGACGTCCCAAGCCCGAATTACGGATTGCACCAGCCGGGGAATTTTGGCTTGTGTGTCGCGCGAGTCCCAGACACCAAAGACCAGTGAGGTCGGCGCGAGCTTGGCAAGCTTTTGTGCATTGCCAGACCGGAGCAATTCCTTAAATGCGTCTTGCGCTTCCTTTTGAAGGGTGGAAGATCGAATTAGCGCATCGCCCAGTCGGTGCCCGATCTCGAAAATTGAAATCTTACCGCTTCCGTAATCAACTTCGATCTGCGGAACCAAGCGAGCGTAGGGCGGTAATTTGAACAGCGGCTCCATGCGGTTGGCCTGAGAGCCAACGCTGTCAATTGTCGCCACCTTGGTTCCATCGGACAGGGGGTCGATGTTGTAGTCGATGTCGGCATAGGTGGGCGGAAAGATCACTCCGCCTTCGCCCTCGACCGGAAGAAGCTTCTGCTTCAAGTGCAGTGCGACGGGGCCTGAGGGGTCGTCGGCCAGATTGTTCAGGAACTCTTCATTGATGCTTGACATGGTTTATTCCTCATTCGCTGGGAAACACTTTTTGTACTGCTTATCATCACCCAAATAGGCGCGAAAAAAACGGAAATCGTTACGCGACATCAGATTGTCTGCGTGCGTGAATGCGACTCTTGCCAAGCTCGGAGGTAACGTGCATCGCCATGCTGCGTACAGAATCTCATAAGTCGATAGAAAAAACGGGCGGGTATACTCCAAACCGATTGCAGAAAGGGCTTCAACCGCTGGCGAGACCAATAGGGTTGCGCCTTGCTCATCAAGTGATGAGCCGATCTGTATCGCATCCCATGCTCCGCGGGCGTCATATCCAAAACGCCCGCCGACTGGTCCGCACTGAAACGGATCGTCCGGAGGAGGTGAGAGCTGACTAATGCCAACGGTTCCAGGCCTCGATGGATCTCCATCCAAAGCATTTTTCATCAGTTTGGACGCGACCTGCTGGCCTGCGAAGAGCTTGAGAGATTTTCGTCCATCCCCCTCCAGCCAGTTGCTGATGATGAGGGTTTTTCCCTCGCTTTCAAGAAGAATTGGTAGTGCGCTTGCGGTATATCCTTTTCTGTCGGATCGTAATAACTCGGAAAGGGGTGCGGGGAATGTTTCAGACTCAATGGCCTCTTGGGGCCATGGGCCATCCACGTGTGCCGGCCTCATGGGCGTTACCGCAGCGATTGTCAGAAAATCCAATACGGCTTCTATTGGATTTTTATCCCCAGCGACGGACAGTTTAAACTGCGCTCGCTTCGGATCGCTCCAATCAAACCCTGCCTCGGCATCACCCAGCAGTACGTCCGCCAGCTCCATGAAGCCCAAGCAAGCGAATACCTGTCCGGGATTGAACAGGTCCACAGGAATTCTGGATTCGATCATCAGTCGCTCCCCCTTTCATCATTGGCGCGAGATGCCTGCGCATCGGCGGCGCGCAGCAAGGCTTCCCACCATGCGAGGCCCCACGGCCCCCAGTTCTTTTGCATATGTGCGTAGCGCAGGGCTACTTCACGTGCGCGCTCCTCCAGTACCGAAGGCGGAGCGTCGTCGCAACCGCGGATGTCAATCAATGGGCGCGCATGGCCGTGATGTGCGGCAATCAGGTGTAGCGCGAGCTTCCGTAATTCCTCGGGCAGTGTCTGGAACTCGGCGTCGGCCTCGGCATAGGGCAGAGAGCCGAACTCGTGTCGGTAGCCCTCGAGCAGGGTCCAGTTGAAGCGGGGGGTCTTGGCAAGTGGGTGGCCAGGAATCCCAAGTGCCTTTGCATAGTGGTCCACGTGGAAGGCACGCTTCCAGTTGCGTCCCTTCTTGCCTTCGTCGTGCAGACGCCCGGCAATGCTCAAGGTGCGGATGTAGTCGGCCGGCAGGCCAAGGCGTTCGCCTAGGGCTCTCGCGCGTACCGCTGTCCATGACTGGTGTTCGGCGAGCGATTGCGGACGCCCTTCGGCGCGGTCGTTCTCGGTGTTCGAAGTGTCACGCCATTTCTGGATGGAGAGCCAGCGCGTGGTTTCGCCATCCGCACCGCGTTCCAGATCGAAGCGCAGGTTTTCGCGCCACTCGTTTCCCGGATCCGGGTGCGCGGCGTCTTCCGCAGTTCTTTCGCTGATGCGGAAGCGGATGAGGGGATTTCCGTCATCGGTGGCAATCCAGTTCGCATCGTCGTCGTCAACAACGGGAACGTCGGCGGCGTCTTCATTCAGCAGGCCATCCTTCAGACCACCGAAATCTGCGTCGATGACCAGCGTCCTGGCGACGAGGGTTCTTTGGATTTCCTCATGCCGTTTCTTGCCGTCCTTCGAGTCTCCAACAAGGTCCTGAACCTGCAGGTTTCGAACATGCTTCCCATCCAGGGTAAGCAGGATGCCTGCAACATCGTTCTGCAGCAGGGCTCCACATAGTTTGCCGGCTCGTGCCTGCAACCAGTTGGCTACGCGCCGAGTTTCCGTCTCGAGCGTCTCGCTAAGATGAATCGGTGCGGCCTCGAAATACTCCTCGATCTCTCGTGTGCTGGGTGCGGGCGTTGTGCGAACCGGCAAATGCTTGCGCCACACGATGGTGGTTTGTGGCTCATCGTCCACCCAGCCGCGCAACCACGGTTCGATTTCGGGCCGCCCGGTGTGTTCGGGCAGCGAGGTCATGGACCACGCATCCACGAGCGCACGGTTCAAGGCTGGGCGCAGCGGCATTGGGGAGCCGGCATCTGCGAGGACGCGGAGAAGGCGGTCGTCCATGCGGGCGCGCTCGTTCAACTGGCGGAGGGCTTCGGGGCTGACATCGAAGCTGCCATCGGCTCCTTCCTGGAGCGCCTCGCCAAAAGGTGCGCGTTGTGCCCGGATACGTTCGAGCGCTTCGTTCGTCGCCTTCCTGGGTGCGGCTTCCACAAGCACGACCACTTCTGCCTGTCGATCTTCACCGCCGCGCCGATTGACGCGCCCGAAGCGCTGGACCATGCGTTCCCAAGCAACGAGGTCGCAGACCATGTGGTCGGCATCGAGGTCCACTCCGACCTCGCCCGCCGAAGTGGCTACCAGGAACGACGGCTGGTCGCGTTGCCCTCCGTTGTCTGCGAGAAAGCCCAGTGCCTGTATGCCTCGTTCAGCGTCGAGGCGTTCCTTTACCCTACGGGCGCCGACGAAAAGCGCTGTGCGATCTGCTGCGACCGTACCCTTGGCCCTTTTGTGCAGCGCATCGCCGACCGACTGTGCTACGTCGCGCGAGTCGCAATAGACAATGATGCGCACCGGCTGCAGCACATTGTTCCCGTCTTGCGCCAGCGTCCAGGCATGATCGGCCAGTGCGTCTGCGAGTTTCTGGTCACGGATCTCCTTCAACACCAGCCGCTTCCTGGCAAACAGACGTTCGATGGCGATGGGCTCGTCGGGATTCAGAAAGTCTTTTTCCGCCAGCGCAAACGGTGTCGCAGTCGGCCTGCGTCCGGTTGCCGACAGGGGAAGCAGCAGGAACCTGGGCACCATCACACCCAAGTCCTCACGTCTCGGTCCATACCGCCCCGCGTTGTCCGCGATCTCCGCCAGCAGGGCCTCGAAGGGCGGGACCAGATGCGCTTCGTCCAGCACCACCAGCGTATCCGCGCCCAGCAGCCCCGCGTGATAAGGCCGCATCTTGCGGCTGACGCCATAGCCTTCGAAGAGCAGACGCGAGCCGATCATGTCCACCGTGCCGACGATGATGGCAGGTTTGCTCGGGTCTTCCAGCCATTCGCGGTTGTCGACGAACTGCCCGCGCAGGGTGGAGATGGGCAGCTTCCCGTTTTCGAGACCGAGTGCGTCGGCAAAGACCCTGATTTCCGGCTTGCTGAGGTTCTTGCGCAGGGTTTCAGCGAATTTCGTGGCTTGATCCACCACGGCACGCCTGTCCACGACATAGACCAGGCGCCTGGGCAGTTCGGGTTTGCCACGGGCTTTCATCTGCTCAGCCAGCGCAACAAGCCAGATTGCCATGACCGCGGTCTTGCCCAGTCCGGTCGGGACGCTGATGGCGGATGGCAGCTCGCCCTTGGCAAAATGCTCGCCATACAGGCGCTGCTGCCAGCGCATCGGCGCGTGGCCGGTCAATGTCTCGAACATGCTTTCAAAGTTCATTTGGGAAACTCTTGGTCATCTGGTGCGGAAGTCGATGCCTCTCCAGTGGAGGGCGCAGCGTGTTGCCAGCGGAGTTGCCTCGGGGCGGCAGAAGAGTTGACTTTGCGATCACTGCAAGCCGACAACATCCAGGCACTCTCCATCCTCGGCAAGAAGGGCGTATTCACCATTTCCCAGGGGGATGGCGAATCGGGCCGGCTTGCGAAATCGTTCTCCGTGCTCGCGAATGGGCCGTGGGATTCGCTCGTCCGTGATCGCAGTGGGCTCTTCCGATGGAATCGATAGCGCTGGGCGAGGTATCGTCTGGCGGTTGGACATCGCGGGCTCCCGATTGAAAGCGTCCTCCGCATTATTCGCCCGCCGGTGGCTCAGGGAGTGAGTCTGCGGCCGGGGCTTCCGCCGATCGGTAGCGTGCCGCCGCGCTGTTGAGGCGCCGGGCGATTTCGCTGCGCAGCTCTTCCGGGGCGACGACTTCCACTTCCGGGCCGTACTTGAGGATGTCCATCAAAAGCTCGCGCGCGTCGGAGTACGGCACCTGCAGTTCGTAGGCGTCGCCTTGCCACTGGCCGATCTGGTCGGGGTGCCAGGTTTCTGCCTCGACCCAGCGCGCGGCGTGGGCGGTGAAGCGCAGCACCGCCCATGCGCGGGCGGAGCCGGCGAAGATGCCGAAGCTGGCACCGAGCTGGCGGTCCAGCTCTGCAGCGGGAACATCCTTCGCCTGCACGTCCAACTGCCGGGCGGAGGTGATGCGATCCAGCGAGAAGATGCGCAGATCGGCGGCGCGCTCGCACCAGGCGAGCAGGTACCAGTTGTCGCGGTAGCGCACCAGGCGCTGGGGGTGGACCGTGCGGGTGGTGCTGCGCTCGTGTGCGCGGCCCATGTAGTCGATGCGGAGTTGCTGCTGGCCCAGTGCGGCGGCGGCCACGATACCGAAGCGCTCGGGGTCGACGTCGCGCCGCGCGACGCTGCGCAGGAGCACGCGCGTGCTGACGGCTGCGGCGGAGGTGCCGCCTTGCTCGAGCAGTCTGCGGATGCGCGCGCGCAATGGGCCGATGTAGGGCGAGAGCAGGCCGGGCTGCACCTCTTCCAGCAGTTGCTCGCAGGCGAGCAGCGCGTGGAGTTCGGATTGGTTGAACCAC
>WBZL01005665.1_pt1 | contig 10258 bp, 11 predicted proteins | sample 5204291 | NCBI WGS metagenome assembly WBZL01 (sample SAMN12344345, study PRJNA552823) | activated sludge metagenome | biome: Activated sludge suspended growth; feature: Nitrification reactor; material: Wastewater; isolation source: activated sludge from nitrification reactor of wastewater... | reverse complement strand
CGTGCGCACGAACGACGCCACCCTGCTGCTGCGCTGCGAGATGGGCGCCGGCCACGGCGGGCCGAGCGGGCGCTACGACGCATGGCGCGACGAGGCCCGCATCCTCACCTTCTTGCTGAGCGAACTGGGCTGAGCCGGACCCCGCGGCCGGCTGTGCAGCAGGCCGGCACGGGTTCAGGCGAGCGCCGCCACCACGGCGAGCGCGACGAACACGGCGTTGCGCAGCAGGTGGCCGGGACCCAACGGCTTCGCGCTCAACGACCCGAAGCACGCACACGGTGGGCGCCGGCCCTGGCCGAGCCGCACGGCGATGAGTGCCGTGAAGGCGGCGAACAGGCCCACCGCCAACCACGCCGTCCAGTGGCGCTGCACCTGAGCCGCGAGCGCGCCACCCACGACGAGTTCGGTCCACGGCACGACGGCGGCCACCACCCCCCGCACACCCATGCCGTCCGCTTCGGCGCGCCACGCGGCGGGACGGGCCACCTTGGTGGTGCCGGCGAGCAGCAGGATGGCCCCCACCGCCACGGCGGCAATCACGCCAAACGTGCCCCGGTGCATGTCAACCCACCGTGACGGTCATGCCCTCGGCGGCGACGAACACCTCGAAGCCACCGCGCTCGCCCGCCGCCCGGGCCTCGATCCCCATCCCGTCGAGATCGACGTCGGTTCGGGTGGGGTCGTGGTGGAACAGGGCGAGGGTGCGCACGCGGCACTCCTCGGCCACCCAGAGGGCATAGTCGCTGGTGCAGTGGCCCCACGTGCTCTTCAGCGCGAACTCGGAGTTGGTGTACTGCGAATCGTGGATGAGCAGATCCACGCCCTGCGCGAGTTCACGGGCCGCATCACTGATCGACATCGTGCCGTCGTGGGGCTGCTGGTGATCGCTGAGGTAGGCCACGGTGTGCCCATGCCACTCCAGACGGAACCCGAGTGTCGGGCCGACATGGGGCACGCGGCGAGCGGTGACCTTGATCTCGCCGATCATGAACTCGCCATCCTCGGTGTCGCGGAAGTGCAAGGTGCCAGGAAGTTGGGCGACCCCGATCGGGAACAGTGGCGGCTTGATCACCTCGGCGATCACCTCCGCAACGGGACGGCCGTCGTCCTGTGCCGGCGCGTACACGTCGAGGTGCGAGCCCGCTGAGTGGAGAGGGGTGAAGAAGGGCAGCCCCTGGGTGTGATCCCAGTGCAGGTGGCTGAGCAGGCAGGTGCCGCGGAACGTCCCGTCGTGCATCTCGTCCACGCCCATGTAGCGCGCGCCCGTTCCGAGGTCGATGAACAGGGGCCCGTGGCCGGGAACGCGGACTGCGACACAGGAAGTGTTGCCCCCGTACTTGGCAACCGCTTCGCCGTGGCACGGCGTCGAGCCGCGCACGCCGAAGAACCTGACCTGCATTCCCAAAGCGCACCCCCTGCGGTCCCAACGTTAGGTCGCCGTTCGGGTGCCGGTAAACAGTTCCGAGGCGTGACGTCCGTCGCACCTGGGATAGCTTGCGGGCATGGCGGCTGCCCCCATCAGCACAGAGTTCGACGAATGTCAGGTGTCGGCCAACGGGATCGGCTTCACGTGCCTCACCGCGGGCGATCCGCAGGGGCCGCTCGCGCTGTGTCTGCACGGCTTCCCCGACACCCCTCACACGTGGCGGCATCTCATGCCCCGCTTGGCCGCGGCGGGCTACCACGCGGTGGCCCCGTTCATGCGCGGCTATGCGCCCACCGAGGTGCCCGCCGACGGCCGATACCAGTCGGGCGTGCTCGGTGTGGATGCCAACGCCCTGCACGAGGCCCTCGGCGGCGACGAGCGGGCGGTGCTCATCGGCCACGACTGGGGGGCAGCCGGGGTGTATGCCGCAGCGGCGCTCGAGCCCTCGCGGTGGAGCAAGGTGGTGGCGATGTCGGTGCCCTGCGCCAACGCGATCCCCGTGGCGTTCCTCACCCAGCCACGACAGCTGAAGCTCAGCTGGTACATGTTCTTCTTCCAGTCACCCTTGGCCGACCTCGTCGTGCCCGGCAACGACATGGCCTTCATCGACATGTTGTGGGCCGACTGGTCGCCCGGGTACGACGCCTCCGACGACCTTCCTCGGCTCAAGGCCGCGCTGGCCGACCCGGCCAACCTTGCTGCCGCGCTCGGGTACTACCGCGCGACGCTCGGTGAAGGCCTGAAAGACCCTGCGCTGGAGGCAGCGCAGGCCGTCACCCAGGCCGTACCCGGCCAGCCCACCCTCTACCTCCACGGTGTGGACGACGGATGCATCGGCGTCGACGTCGCGCGTCACATGGCTGCGGTCGTGCCGCCCCATGTCGCGGTCGAGTTCGTCGAAGGTGCCGGCCACTTCCTGCAACTCGAGCAGCCCACCAAGGTCAACGAGCGGATTCTCGCCTTCCTGGCCTGAGCTCCCCGGCGAGGGTCAGCGCCGTAGACTCGTGCACCGTCATGCCCCTGCCCCGCCACCATCGTCGTTCCCTGTTCGTGGTCGCGGCGGCCGTGTTCTCCGCAGGGGCCATCGTCGGTGTTGCCCTCGCCGACCAGATCGACTCGATCAACGGCGCCGCCGCGGCAGGTGAGGTTGCCGTGCGCGGTGCCGCCACCCAGGTGGAACAGCCTGCGCCGCCGCCCGATCACGGCGGATGCCTCAAGGGGGTGGGCACCAGGGTGTCAGCGGCGGTCGACCCGGCCCAGCGCTGGTTGATCGACATCCAGGACACCACATGGCGCTACTGGAAGATCTCGTTCTACCCACGCCCGGGCGTGCGCGGGGCCGTGTCGGTGGTCGGCGACTCGCTCACCGTGGCCTCCACGGAGGAGACCATGCGTGAACTGATCGATGCCGGTTACGGCCCGATCTGCATCGACGCCCAGGTTGCCCGGCGTGTCAGCGTGTACACCAGCGCCCTGCCCTCGGGGGTGCAGGAGATCGCCCGCATCAAGAGCAGCGATGCCGTGTGGCGGCTCGACACGGTGAGGTGGGTGATCGCCCTCGGCACCAACGACACCCGCGCCGACATCAGCAACTACTCGGCCACCATCCAGAAGGGTCGCGATGCGGTCGGGCCGATGGCCGTGCCGATCTACTGGATCGATGTCCGCACCCGTCTGGGCGCGCCGTACACGACGTACGAGAACGCCTGGAACGAACGCCTGCCCGGGCCCAACATCGTCGTCATCGGGTGGGCCGCCGCCGTCGCCGCGAGCCCCACGACCTACATCAACAACACCGATCTGATCCACCTCACACCGGCCGGTGAGGTGTTGCGCGGCCAGATCACCCGGGCCGCGCTCCTCGCCACCTGATCCGTCACGGGAGGTGCAGCACCTCGCCGGTGCGCGCCACCAGCCCTTCACGGCACAGTTCGCCCACCAGGCGCTCGGCGTTCACGTGGGCCATCACCCGCGGGGCGTGGGCCACCGGCAGGGGCGCCACGGCGAGTGCGCGCAGCAGGCGACCTCGGGCCTGGCGTTCGCTGCCCTCGAAGCGCGACTGGCTGCGGCTGACCCCGGCGGAGCCGATCGCCGGATCGGCGCCCTCACCCCGCCACGCGCACATGGGGGCCAGCGGGCACTCCCCACACTCCGGCCGAGGTCGGCACAGGGTTGCCCCGAGGTCCATCAGGCATTGGTTCCAGGCCCAACCTTCGCCGCGCGGCACGGCGGCATCCGCGGCCTGCTGCACCTCCCGGGCGGTGAGCCGCCGGCCTTCCACACGGGCGAGCACTCTTGCGGTGTTGGTGTCCACCACCGCCGCATCGGCCTCGAACGCGAAGGCCAGCACGGCTCGCGCTGTGTAGGCACCGACCCCGGGCAGGGCCAGCAGATCGGCCAGTTCGGAAGGGAACCGGCCGGCCTGCACCACCGCACGGGCCGCGGCGTGCAGGCTGGCCGCCCGACGCGGGTAGCCCAGGCCCTGCCATCGGCGCAGGATGTCGCCCAGCGGCGCCGCTGCGCACGCGGCCGGTGTGGGGAACGCCTCCATGAACTCCCGCCACTTCGGTTCCACACGGGCGACCTGCGTCTGTTGCAGCATCACCTCGCTGACCAGCACGGCCCATGGATCGCGGGTACGCCGCCACGGCAGGTCGCGCAGGCGTGGCTGGCCCCACCCCAACACCGCCGCGACCGCGGCGTCGTTCACGGGTTGGCGTCCGGGCCCGGGTTGTCGCTCTCGCCCGGCTCGCCGGTGGCCTGATCGCCCGCGCCCGCATCACCCGCGCCCGCATCACCCGTGCCCGCATCACCCGTGCGGCGGCGACGGCTGAACCGCGCCGAGAAGTCGAGGATGCTCTCGCGGTTCTCGGCCGCCTCGCCGGCGAGTTCCCTCAGCCGCTTCAACTTCTCGCGCCGCTTGATGCTCCACGGCCCCATGCGCAACGACGCGTAGAGCATCCCGCCGAGCACGATGGGGAAGAAGTATTGGGCCAGACGGTAGGTGGCCGTGCCGAGCACCGCGGTGGCCTTGGTGAGGCCGAATCCGGTGAGCGCGAGGGGCAGGCCACCGTCGATGATGCCCAGCCCGCCAGGGGTGATCGGGATGACGGCGAGCACGTTCACCAGTCCGAACGCGACGATCAGCGCATCGATGTCGGCCGACTCGCCGAAGGCGCGCAGGAACACCCAGAGCGCAGCCGCATCGAGCAGCCAGTTGGCCGCGGCCCAGCCGCCCACCCGCAGCAGCAGGCCACGGTCGGCGACGAGGTCTTCCAGCCTGGCGGCCACCTGACGCACGCCGGCCGAGGCTCGATCCTCGCTGAGCTTCATCCGCCGCGCAATCCAGCGGATCACCCGCTCCGCCGTGTGCTGACCCTCCAGCAAGCCCACCACGAGCGCACCGGCGATCACCATCAACACGATGCCCGCGACGGCCGCGGTCGCGTACCCGGCGTTGACACCACGGATGGGGATCGACACCAGCAGCCCCGCCCAGAACACGAGGTTGAGCACCACCGCCGAGCCGAGGCCCGCCGTGGCGAGCGCGAACCCGGCATCGGGGCCGGGCACGCCGCTGAGCGTCATCAACCGATAGCCGAGCGCCGAGCCGGCGGCACTGCCGCCAGGCACGATGCTGGAGAGCGCCTTGGTGCTCATCTGGATGCGGAACAGGCGCAACGACGACAGATGCTCACCGGCTTCGCCGAGCGCAGCCTTCGTGAGCAACGAGTAGGCATAGAGCGCGCACATCTCCAGCGCCAGACCGAGCAGCAGCAGGTACGGGCTCACCTTGGCCAATTCGCCCCACGACTTGCGCACGCCGGGGATGATCGTGGCCGCGCCGAAGTAGAGCACGGCGATGAACGCGCCGAGTTTCAGCGTGAAGTGAACCGGGCGGATGCGCCGCGGGCGCGGCGGACCACCCGTGTCGTCGAGCGAGACACGGGGCAGTTCGCCGGTGTGATTGCCGGCCTGGCTACCGTCCGGGTCCATCGTCACGCACCATTGCTAGCCGATCCGACGAGGTCGCGGAGGCGCCCGTTGAGCAGGGGGCGCAGTTCCGCCGACACCTTGCCGAGGTGGGTGACGACCAACTCGCGGTCGGGAACCACCAGGGTGTACTGCCCTTCGTACCCGTGGGCGGCGAAGCTGCCCGGCAGGTCGGGCCACAGCCACCAGTGCGCGCCGTAGGCGAACTCGCCCTCGGGGTCGTGCGCGCTGAACGTGCGGCCGTGGTCGCTCCAGCCGGCGGGCAGCACGCGTGTGCCGTCGTCGGCGACCCCGTCGTTGCGGTACAGCTCACCGAAGCGGGCGAAATCACGGGCGGTGGCGTACACGTAGCTGGAGCCGATGAACGTGCCGGCATCGTCGAACGTGGGCACGGCGCTGGTCATGCCAGCAGGCCCGAACAGGCGGTCACGCAGGAACGCCTTCATCCCCTCACGACCACCGCCCACCGCATCCCCGACGATGCGGGCGACGATGTTGGTGGTGCCGCTGGAGTAGTTCCACACCGCGCCCGGCGCGTGCGCGAGCGGCCGCGCAGCCGCGTACGCAGCCATGTCGGCGGCACCGGCGCCGAACAGCATCTCGATGCAGTGGCTGGTGGACGCGTCGACATAGTCCTCGCTCCACTCCAGCCCGTCGCGCATGTTGAGCAGGTGCTGGAGCGTGATCGCCTCCTTGGCGGTTCCCCGCCATGCCGGCACCGGCGCCGGCGCGTCGAGTTGCAGCCGCCCCTCCCCCACCAGGATGCCGACCGCGGCGTGGGTGATGCTCTTGGCCATGCTCCACGACACGAGCGTGGTGTCGGCGGTGACCGGGCCACCTGGGCCGAACGCCGTATCGGGCTGGCTGCCGTAGTGCTCGAAGACGACTCGACCGGATTGCATCACCACCAGCGCGAGCGACCTGCCGTGGGGCGCGTCGGGCGTGAACAACGCACCGCAGACGCGCGCGACACGCTCCAGGTCGATCGAGGGCATGGGCCGACGCTAACACCGGCGGCAATGCCACCGTGTGGGGGGCGTCAAGACCGGCCACACCCGCGTCAAGACGGCGTTCAGGCCATCGACAGTCGAATCGACCGCGGGTATCGATCGAAGCATGGAGAACGACCCGGGAGAGCGATTCGGCGTAGGTGTCGCCGCCGCGCCCGCGGCGATGGCCGTCGCGGCGGCGCTCGTGCCGCTCCGAGATGAACTTGGTGGAGCGAACGTGGCGCTCGTCCTGGTGCTGTTCGTCGTCGCCGCCGCGGCGGTGGGCGGACGTGGAGCAGGCGCAGTGACAGCGCTGTGTGCCTCGCTCTCGTTCAACTTCTTCCACACCCGCCCCTACAACACGCTGCGCATCGACGACGGCAAGGACATGCTCACGGTCGGCCTGATCCTCGGTGTGGGGCTCGCGGTCGGCGAACTCGGCGTGGCCCGCAATCGCCAGAGCGCCACCGGTCGCTCGCACCTGCGCTCCATGCGCGTCATGGAGGAGGTCGCCGCGCTCGTCAACCTCGGCCGTCCGGCGGAGCTGGTGTGGACCGCAACCCACGATGGCCTCGTGGAGCTGCTGGGTTTGCGCGACGCCGTGCTGGAGGTGCCCGCGGCTGACGGCGAGTTGCCGACGCTGCTCCACGACGGGCGCATCGAGACACGCGCCATGACGTTCGTACGCAACGGCCTCGTTCTCCCCGCCGGCGGGGTCAGCCTGCCCCTGTTCGCCGACGGTGCTCCGCTCGGCCGCATCGTGCTGCACGGAACCCCGCTGCACGGAGTGACACGGGAGCAGCGCCGAGCTGCCATCGCGCTCGCCGATCAGCTCGCTGTCGCCCTGCGCCCACCCCACACCTCCGCCGGCGCAGACGCCGGCTGAAACATCCCACCCCCCACCACCAGGAGCGACACGACCATGCGAGACATCGTCTTCCTCGGCATCACCACAGGGTTCTTCGTCCTGTGCGCGCTGTACATCGGCCTCTGCGACCGCATCATCGGCCCGGACGCCGACGATGCCGCACCCCACGAAGGAGCGGGGCGATGATCGCCGGCGCAACTGACAACGTCATCGGCCTCGTGCTCGCCGTCGCACTGAGCGCGTATCTGGTGTTCGTCCTCATCATGCCGGAGAAGTTCTGATGAGCACCGCCGGCTGGTTCCAACTCGTCCTGCTGCTCGTGGTGCTGGGCATCACCGTGCCGCCGCTCGGTCGGTACGTGGCGGCGGTGTACGACACCCCTGCCGACGGTCGAGCTCCCGGCGAGCGTGTGTTCGGCCCCATCGATCGCTTCATCTATCGGGTCTGCCGCGTCGACCATCACCGCGAACAGCGGTGGAACGTCTACGCCGCGTCGCTGCTCGCCTTCAGCTTCGTCGGGTTCCTCGTCGTGTACGCGATCCAGCGTCTGCAGGGCCACCTGCCGTTCAACCCGACCGACCGCGGCGCGGTCTCGCCCCAGGGTGCCTTCAACGTCGCCGTGAGCTTTGTCACCAACACCAACTGGCAGTGGTACTCGGGCGAGGTGTCGATGAGCCACCTCACCCAGATGGTCGGCCTCACCGTGCAGAACTTCGTCTCCGCGGCGGCCGGGTTCGGCGTGCTGGTGGCACTCATCCGTGGCATCGTGCGTCGGAACGGGCGCACGCTCGGGAACTTCTGGGTCGATCTCGTGCGCACCTTGACGCGCATCCTGCTTCCCCTGTCGTTCGTGTTCGCGCTCGGGCTGGTGTCCCAGGGCGTCATCCAGAACTTCCACGGCTCCACGGCCGCCAAGCCCCTCGACGCGGCGGCGACTCAACAGGTCGAGCAACAGATCCCCGGCGGCCCGGTTGCGTCGCAAGTGGCGATCAAGCAGCTCGGCACGAACGGCGGCGGCTTCTTCAACGCCAACTCCGCCCACCCGTTCGAGAACCCGACTGGGATCAGCGGCTTCATCTCCCTGTGGGCGATCGTGGCCCTCCCCCTGGCTCTGGTGCTCGCCTACGGGCGGATGATCGGTTCGAAGCGGCAGGCACGCGTCCTGCTCGGGGTGATGGCCGGCATCTGGCTGATGTTCAGCATCTTCGCCGTCTTCGCCGAGCAGAACGGCAACAGCCGTCTGGAGACCCTGGGCGTGAGCCAGGCGGCATCGAGCACGCAAGTGGGCGGCAACCTCGAGGGCAAGGAGGTGCGCTTCGGCCCTGCGACCTGCGGCTTGTGGGCGGGCAGCACCACCGGCACCTCGAACGGTTCGGTGAACTGCATGCACGACAGCTTCACCTCGATCGGCGGGCTGATGCCGATGCTGCACATGATGCTCGGCGAGATCTCGCCCGGTGGGGTGGGCGTGGGGTTGATGGGCCTGTTGATGTACGCACTGCTGGCGGTGTTCATCGCCGGCCTGATGGTGGGACGAACGCCCGAGTACCTGGGCAAGAAGATCCAGGCAGCGGAGATGAAGCTGGTCGTGCTCTACATCATGGCCATGCCGTTGGCGCTGCTCGGCTTCGCCGCCGCGAGCGTGATGATCGGGTCGGCCAAGGGCAGCATGCAGACCCAGGACGCACACGGCCTCAGCGAGGTGCTCTACAACTACGCATCGGCCGCCAACAACAACGGCTCGGCGTTCGCCTACATGAACACCGGCACCGACTGGTACACGACCACGCAGGGCATCGCCATGCTCATCGGCCGCTTCTTCCTGATCATCCCGGCTCTGGCCATCGGAGGATCGCTGGTGCGCAAGCAGCGGGTACCGGCGACGGCGGGCACCTTCCCCACCGACACCACGCTCTTCGCCGGCCTGGTTGCCGGCGTGGTGTTCATCATGACCGCACTCACCTTCTTCCCTGCCCTCGCACTGGGCCCGATCGTGGAGCACCTCGCACGATGAACACGGCACTCGACAACGCATCCCGCGAGACACCCGCGACCGACCTCGATCGGCGTCCGCCGAAGGTGAGGGTACGAACCGAAGGCCAGAGGTCGCTGTTCGATCCCTCGATCGTGCGGTCGGCGCTGCTCGACAGTCTGCGCAAGCTCGATCCGCGGGTGATGGCCCGCAACCCGGTGATGTTCGTGGTGGAGATCGGCTCGCTGCTCACCACCTACATGTGGCTCCGCGACATCGGCTCGGCATCCGCCACGCAGAACTGGTTCGCCGGCCTGGTGTCGGCCTGGTTGTGGTTCACCGTCTTGTTCGCCAACTTCGCAGAGGCGATGGCAGAGGGCCGCGGCAAGGCGCAGGCTGCCTCGCTCCGCGCCACCCGCCAGGAGACGATGGCGACGGTACGGCTCGCCGACGGCACGTTGGAGCAACGTCCATCGGTGCGGCTCGACCTGGGCGACCTCTGCGTGGTGAACGCCGGCGAGATCATTCCCGGCGACGGCGATGTCGTGGAGGGCATCGCCACGGTCGACGAGAGTGCGATCACCGGTGAGAGCGCGCCGGTGGTGCGCGAGTCCGGTGGCGACCGAAGCGCCGTCACCGGCGGCACCAAGGTGTTGAGCGATCAGATCGTGGTGCGCATCACCGCCCGCCCGGGTGAGAGCTTCCTCGACCGCATGATCTCCCTCGTCGAGGGCGCCGATCGCCAGAAGACCCCGAACGAGATCGCCCTGTCGATCCTCCTCGCCGGTCTCACGATCATCTTCCTGTTGGCCACCGTCACACTGCAGCCGTTCGCGATCTACTCGGGCGCCGAGCAGCAGCTCATCGTCCTCATCGCCCTGCTGGTGTGCCTCATCCCCACCACGATCGGCGCCCTGCTGTCGGCGATCGGCATCGCCGGCATGGATCGTCTGGTGCAGCGCAACGTCCTCGCGATGAGCGGCCGCGCGGTGGAGGCTGCCGGCGACGTG
>WBZL01005664.1_pt1 | contig 10261 bp, 4 predicted proteins | sample 5204291 | NCBI WGS metagenome assembly WBZL01 (sample SAMN12344345, study PRJNA552823) | activated sludge metagenome | biome: Activated sludge suspended growth; feature: Nitrification reactor; material: Wastewater; isolation source: activated sludge from nitrification reactor of wastewater treatment... | reverse complement strand
GGTACCCATGTCAACGGCCTACGTGGTGGACTGACCGACGCAGTGCGCGAGTTTTGCGAGTTCCGCAATCTGGTGCCCCGTGGACTGCGTATCGCGCCGGAAGATGTTTGGGAAGGCTGTTGCTACGTGCTGTCGGTCAAAATGCAAGATCCTCAATTTTCCGGCCAAACCAAGGAGCGGTTGTCCTCGCGCGAGTGCGCGGTGTTCGTGGCCGGCGTGGTCAAGGATACCCTAAGCCTGTGGCTGAACCAGCATTCTGAAACTGGCGAGCGTATTGCGCAACTGGCGTTGGCCAACGCGCAAAAGCGGCTGCGGGCCAGCCGCAAGGTGGTCCGCAAGCAGGTCACCAGCGGCCCGGCGTTGCCCGGTAAGCTGACCGATTGCACGGGGCAAGATCTGGCGCGTACCGAATTGTTTTTGGTGGAGGGTGATTCCGCCGGCGGTTCCGCCAAACAGGCCCGCAATCGTGAGTTTCAGGCCATCATGCCGTTGCGCGGCAAGATTTTGAACACCTGGGAGGTGGATTCCGCCGAAGTGATGGCCTCGCAGGAAGTGCACGACATCGCCGTGGCGATCGGCGTCGATCCCGGTTCGAGCGAGCTCAACGGGCTGCGCTACGGCAAGATTTGTATCCTCGCCGACGCCGATTCCGACGGATTGCACATCGCGACGCTATTGTGCGCGCTGTTCGTGCGCCATTTCCGCCCACTGGTCGAAGCCGGCCACGTCCACGTCGCCATGCCGCCGCTGTTTCGGGTCGATGTCGGCAAGGAAGTGTTTTACGCACTGGACGAGGCGGAGAAGCAAGGCATTCTCGACCGCATCGCCGCCGAGAAGAAGAAAGGCAAGGCCAGTGTCACTCGCTTCAAGGGCTTGGGCGAGATGAACCCACTGCAACTGCGGGAAACGACCATGGACCCCGCGACTCGCCGGCTGGTGCAACTGACGCTCGACGCCGGTGACGATACCTTGGTCCTGATGGATATGCTGTTGGCTAAGAAACGTGCAGGAGACCGCAAGAACTGGCTGGAAGCAAAGGGCAATCTGGCGGAGGTATAGCGATTCTCGCTAACACAATCGCGCTACCCTTCTCTTGGCTGTCGGGAAACAGATTAAGCTCAATTTGGGACAGATTCAGCGAGAGCTTGCAAGGCTTGCGGCGGTGAGCGGTTGAATTTGTATAGCACCCGCTGATGCCGTAGCGACCCCGGAAACGAGCGTTGCGGTTGACACGGGAATTGCGCCCGCATCCATCCCAGCTTATCGGCGGGCGCTACACCCAGTCCGCACACGAAAGCCCGCTCACTCGCTCGAAGTGCACCAAGTTGTGCGTGACCAGGGTCGCATTCACCGCCAAAGCGTGGGCTGCGATCATCGTGTCGTGATCGCCGATGGGCTGTCCAGCTCTTTGCGACATCGCCCGCAAAACCCCATACCGGTCGGCGGCACGCGCATCCCAAGGCAAAGTCGTCACGAACTTTAAAAAAGACTCCACCAGCATCGCCAACCGGATTGCTTCCGGCCGCAATGCGACGCCAAAGCGCAATTCGGCTCGCGTAACGGCGGAAATGGCGATCTGTCCCGGCTCGAAATCCCGCAAGCGCCGGTCCAAAGCCGGGTGGCTTCCTTTGATCGCATAGCTACAGATGTCGGTATCGAGCAGAAAGAGGCTGGTCATTCCCGCCATCCAGCGAATGGATCGCGGTCGGGAGCCGGCGGATCGCGCCGCTCGGCCGAGAAGCTCTCGACCTCGCCTTGATGTTCGGCCAGCATTTGGTCGCGCAGGGCCAGAAAATCCATCCAGGCTTCGGGATGCGCGGATAGAATCACGTTGCCGGTGGCCTCATCGCGCCAGACGAAGACCTCGCCGGCATCGAAACGAAATTCGGCGGGCAGACGCACTGCCTGGCTGCCACCGTGACGAAAAATCTTGGCCGTTTGCATGGTGCGCCCCTTGTGCTAACCGAGTAGATATGGCGAGTAGATACATTGTATATCTACATCTGCGCTCCAGCAAATGCTTACGTATTTCCCAGGAATTTTCACTCTCGGCATTTCTATGGTTTATCGCGAATTTCGCCTAGCTCGGCTTCGACACGCATGGCGGCACCCAAAAAACGCGCGGAAAAACCGCCCGCTTCGCGAGTGGGTAAAGGATAAAAGAGCAAAGAACAAAGGGTTATAAAGATCTGGCGAGACGGAACCCCTGATTGGAGTTGCGGCTCGCGGGCATGATCCTGAGGCGGGCGGCGGAACGCGCCCCCGCAGGTTTGGTGTACCAGGAGCCACCCCGCACCAGGGGGCTAGATGCAGAACATTTCTCCTCGGCGCAGGTCCATTCCCAGACGTTGCCCATCGTGTCGTATAGCCCCCACGGGTTGGGTTTAAAGGAGCCCACCGGCAGGGTCTTTTGGCGGAAAACACCCGTCTTCGCCCCGCAATCCGGCTCGCCGTAGCTGTACCTCCCATTGTAATTGACTTGGTCAGTGGTCACGCAGCGACCCGTCCAGAACGGCCCCGTCGTCCCCGCCCGCGCCGCGTATTCCCATTCCGCTTCTGTCGGCAACCGGTAGCGGCAGCCCGTCTCTTTGCACAGCCACACGACATACTCCCACGCATCGTGCCACGAAACGCAGATCACCGGTTGCATTTCCCGGCCCCAACCCTGATCATTCGGTTTCTTCCGCTTGGTCGCGTCACAAAAGCGGTCGTATTCGGCGAAGGTGACGGTATATTGTCCTATCGCAAAATCGCCCACCGTGACTTTGTGTTGCCACTCGTTCTTCGACCGCTCCCTTTCTCCTTCGGGGCTACCCATCAAAAACGTTCCCCTCGGAATCACGATCATCGCCGGCCCTTCGCTGCCGTCCTTCAGCCGATCCCGGAAAACCTGTAGCGGCTTCAGCACAGCCGGCGGTGGCGGCTGCGCGGGTCTCTCCGATGTCGGCTTGAGCGGTTGGGACGGTTTCCCGAAAAATCGCTCCCACATTCCAGGCTTCTTTGGCGGCAATTCTTGCGGCAATTCTTGTTGCAGCACCGCCCGAAGCACCCGCGCAAACTCCGCGACCGACTCGAAGCGATTTTCCTGCTTCAATTCCAGCGCCTTTTGCAAAGCATCGTCGAGCTTGGCGGGCAAATCGGGGATGAAACGCCGGGCGGGCGGCAATGGATCTCCACGCCCATGCACCTTTGCAAGTAAGCGTTCTTCCGCAGTCATCGGGCGTTCAGAGGCCAACAAATGATAGAGCGTGGCGGCGACGCCATAGATGTCCGATTTGCTGCTCGGTTTGCCATAAATCGGTTGCAGATTCAGCCACTGCTCGGGTGCGGCGTAACGTGCGGTCCCCACCACCGCCACCCCCGGAATAGCGAAACTGTGGTCCCGCTCGCGATCCACCGCTCGCGCCAACCCGAAGTCGATGAGGATCAGCTTATCTTCCGGGTCGGGCAGATGAAGAAGATTACCCGGTTTGATATCCCGGTGCATAAGGTCTTTGTCATGCACCTTTTCCAAACCGGCCAAGACCGGCAGGAACAGCTTTATCGTCCGTCGCCAAGGCAGCTTTCCACCGTACTGGCGAGCACAATAATCTCCCAGCTCCACGCTTCCTTCGTAATACTTCATCACCAGGTAGGCGGTTCCATCCCTCTTGAACCGGTCGATCACATCGACCACATTGGGATGGTCCAAGCTCCCCAAAATCCGCGCCTCGTCGAGGAACGCTTTAGCGCCCCTCTGGAAAATATCGGCATAAGATTCATCTTCGCTCGGGATCACTTGCCTGCTCTTGGGATCGCGCTTTGCGCAGCGGATCGGCAAATATTCCTTGATCGCCACTCTCCTGCCCAGCTCCACTTGGAAGCCGAGATAAGTGATGCCAAAACCGCCGCCTCCCAGCATTTTGCCGATCAAATAGCGATTCCCCAGCTGGGTTCCTATCGGCAGAACCTCTCTTTTGTCTTCCCTCTCATTTTCCGTCCTCTTTTTCTGGCTAGCAACGCACTCTGGACAGATCGCGCCCCCGCTCCCCTTATCCTGAAAGCAACCAGGACATTCTACGGTCGATGGCTCCGCCACGGCTGGCTCCTCCGAACAGTTCTACTCTGATTTTATGCCATCAGAGTAGCACGCCCGACAGTGGCCAAAAACAATCCCGAGAGCCTCACTCCCATGCGGCCAGATCGGCGCGCACGAGCCGAATTTTCCGCATGATTTCTTCCCGCTTGAGGTTGAAAATCACCATACCCACCGTGATGACCGCTCCCAGTCCGATCAGGATCAGCGCCCGACTCAAACCCTGCTCGGGATAGAAGCGAACCAGTTGCCCGGCCACGTTCAGCACCAGAAAGGCCACGCCAGCGTATAGAAAAGCCCGCACGCGCAAGGCGATACCGAGAACGATGCCAGTCAAAGCCAACGCCAGTGCCAGCACGAAAATCCACAATTCCGGCCGCAGAAACACGTCCAACCCTGCACCGGCGTACAGGGCGCTCAACGCCGCCAGCCGCGCCCCGCTCAATACCTTCGGCCGCAGCTCTCGCCGGTGCAGATGTAGCAGCACCAGCACCGAGACCGCCGCCGGCACGATGTAGAGTTGCCACAGCCCATAGCGATCCGCCCACAGCGGCGCCCAGAGATACACCGCGCCGTTCAGCGCCAGCACGCCCAGATACAGCGGCAACGGATTGCGCAATCCGCCAGCCAGCGACAGATACAGCACGGCAGCAGCCAGCAACGCCCCGCCGGTCCACGACGAGGCCAGTTGCCACGGCACGGTCGCCAGCGCCAGCAACGGCAGCAGCAAAGCCAGATGGTACAGCGGCCGGGAACCGGTGAACTGGTGCAGCAGAAACACGGCGTAAGCGGCGGCCATCAGCGCGGCGGTATCGCCAACTCCAAACGGCGCCAATCCCAGCGCCACCAGCCGACCATAAGCCGCCAGCAAACCCAACAGCACAGCGGTCGCGTAAACCCGATTCGGCTGGTCCGGCCGCCGCCAGGCTCCCATCCCCATCCGTCCCGCCAACAACAGCAGCGTTGCGCCCGCCGCCAACGGATCGACCACCGCGCCGAAATGCCAAGGCGCCGACCCCCAACCGGCCCGATACGCCAGCACGGCATAAGCGTGCCACCCCAGCCACAACAGGCCGAGCACCAGCAACCCAGGAATCGACCCGCGCAACGCCTGCTCGAACTCGTAGACCCGGCCAATCCGCTCCTCGTCCGCCCGAGCGGCCCAGCCATTGATCCAGGCATCCAGCCTCGGCCGGGCGATTTCCAGCGCCAGCCACAACAACACGGTCTGCAAGGCGTACCAAGGCGCCAAACCCCGCAGCGACCCGGACGCGAACGGCGCCGCATCCCCCAGCCAGATCGCGTAACCACCGAGCAAGGCCAGCAACAACCCCAGCTTCAAACGAACCGACTGCCCCTGCCACCAACCTTGTGCCAGCGTCACCGCTGCCAGCACGAACAAGGTCGCGGTCACACCAGCCCAGCGCAAACCGGGCACGACGAACAGCAACGCAATGCTCGCGGCGGGCAGCAACGCCAACCACAGTTCTAGCGCAGAACGCCAGGCCGCCAGCCGAGGCCCATATCGCCAGATCAGCAACAGCGCGCCAGCCCACAGCGCGACCGTCAGCGGCAACCCGGCCGGTGGCAGCGCCAGCTTCAATCCGATTGCAACCGCCACCACTTGCATGGTCAGCAGCAAAACATGCGCCTGCGGCGATTCGGGACGAAGCCTGAACGCATGCCCGGCGGTCACCGCCAGCAGCAGCGCGACGCCGACCACCCCCCACGACACCGATTCCGCCATCGGCGCGGACCAGAACAACCCAAACGCCAGCCAACCGAGACGCGCCAGCAGCAACACCAGCGCCGCGAACGGCAACCGGAACAGCGGTTCCGCCAGATCGTGCCCTCGCCAACCCAGCCAGCGAGTCAGCGTCCCGCCATGCCGCCGCCACAGCGGGACCAGCAGCAACAGCAGATTCAGCCAAACCAGCGCGGCGGCATATCCACCGACCACCGCACCCACATCGCGACTACCCGACAGCAGATTCCATCCTCTCAGGTCCATTCCAATCAGTAGACCGCTAACCGTCAGCGTCGCGACCGCTAACCAGGCCATGCCCGGCCAAGCCGTATTCCGCAATGCCACCCAATACGAAGACCAGTCCCAACAGCGGCCAGAACTCCGGTGCGACCGCCCAGTTCAGCTGACGGGCATTCCAGCGCGGCAACAGCAAATTCCCGCCGAACCAAAGCGCGTACCCCCAAACGCTGGTTAACTCAATCCCATTCCGCCAACCGATATCCGCTTGCGCCGCCAAACTCCAGACCAGCCCGCTCAGCAGCAGCGGCAAGCCAAGACCGCGCCACGCCGCCGCATTCGGCCACGGCCGCGCCACCGGGAACAGCGCCGCGCAGAGCAGCGCCAACAAGCCCGGCAAACGAGGATCGCCCGCCAAGCCGGCCAGTGTCGCCCCAGCCAGCGCCAACAGGTACAGCAGCGTGCCGATCGACCGCAACGGCACACGCCAGTACGCCAACGGCGCAGCCTTTTCCGACTCCAGTCCAATTCCCGCCAAGGCCATGATCGCGCTCAACATCACATTCAGCAGCGGTTGCCCCAGCGCGAACAATTCCGGCTTCATCCATCGCGCATCGATCAGCCACGCCGCGACCGTCAGCGCGATCAGGGCAGCGTAAGCGTGCAGGATGGACCGGTAATGCCAGCCGGCCAGCGCGAACAGCAGCAACCCGATCAAGATCGCCGGCAACATCTCCCACGCCGACGACCCCAACAGCGCCAGCGCCGGACTGGCCGCGACCGGTATCGCCGCGACCAGCAGCGCGCAAGCGTGCAGGCTCTCTTCCACCTGTCGGCTGCCGCCCGCGCCGCCGGGGACGACAAAGCCCATGATCCCGGCCAGACGCCACGTCGCGGGCCGAGCCAACGCAGCGACGCTCGACCGCCAAACCAACAGCGCGTACAGCACCGCCGCCGCGCCCAGCCACGGCACGCCAAACCCGAGCCGATCCAGCCCGACCAGCAACCCGGCCAACCCCAGCGCAAACGGCAACGCGACCCAGCGGAACCGATGAAAATGGCCGATCAGCAGCAATCCCGTGACAACCCCCAAGCCTGCCGTCGCTGGCCACTTTGTCGAGATGCTGCCCTCCAGCAATGGCAAACCGAGCTTCACCAACCCGACCGCCCACAACAGGGCCATAGCCTGCTCTAGCGGCGGGCCGATCAAGGCTGCAAGAGATCGGGGATCTTCTGAGGTATCTTTCGAGATGGACGATGAACGGTCGGCGCTATCGGCCAGCAACGCCTGGCGTATCCGGTCACGCCAGTTCAGGCGCCACAGGAACACCCACAACCCCAAGACCAACACAAATTCGATCAGGCCGGTGCTCGGTCCCGGGAAAAAGCCTTGCTTGACCAGCACTCCAATGCCAGCGGCGCAGGCCAGCACGCAATAAAACAAAATCTGCTGGCGCAAGCCCAGGCTCAGCCACAGCAACAGCCCGCCCGCCAACGCCAGCAACAGGATTGGCTCCAAGCGACCGAACAGCGCCGGCCATAACGTTATCGCGGCGAGCCCCAGCGCGAGCGCCACGTTCGCCAGCGCGCCGGCTACCCACACCGAGCGGCTGACCGGCATCTGCCGGGAATCGTGCAAACCTAGTCCGGCCCACAACGCCGCCAGTGCCAACCAACCGTAAGCGGTTTGCACGCCCCAACCAGAACCAGCCCAACCCGGTGCGTAAGCGACCGCCACCGCAGCGAGCCCCACTACGCCAACATCCGCGTAAGCCCAGCGCGGATTGGCTTCCGGCAGCACCAGCGCCGACCGCACGGCAAAATAAGTCAGTCCAGCCATCGTCGCGGCGGTGGCAAAACCCAACCAGCCGGGCGAGTTCCAAACCAGACTCCAAACGGTCAATCCGACCAGCAGCAAGCCCAACACGATCAGGCATTGCAAGGCGATGGCCCGCGAGCGCGATCCCGCCCAACGGCTGCACCCTAATAGCGCGAACAAACCGGGTTGCGCGGCCAGCCCGTGCCAAGCCGGCGGCACGAAATGCAGCAGGCCGAATCCGTACAGCCCGGCGACGCAGCCGAACAGCAGATACAGCGGCGGCAGGGTCCGATAGCGCCACGTCATCCAGCCGTACAGCAGCGCGCCCATGCCCAAGGTCAACAACGTCGCGGGCGTAGATCGAAGCGCCACCGCCACCGCCACCGCCGACAAGCCGTAAAGCGCAAAGCTGAATCGGGACAGGAAGGCGTATTTGTTGACCCATTCCTTGAAAGCCGCATCCACCGGGAACAGCAGTCCACACAGTGCCATCAAAAACGGCCCCGAATAGCCGGCGGGCAGCGTATCCGGCCACAGCCAGGTCAGATGGACGAACGACACCGTCGCCGCGTAAACCAGCATCCCAGCGGCGTAATAGGTGGTCAGCCGCCGATCCACGAACAGGCGCCGCAACCACTCGCCGGAGAACGTCCACAACCCATAACCCAGCAAGCCCAACAACATGGCGTGCAGCACCGCGAGCGCCTGCCAGTTCGGCGCAAACCCGGCCAGCGGCGCGGCCAGTTGCACCGCGCCCAGCGCCGTCAACAACCGCGCATATTGCCCTGATAATGCCCGATCCATCAGGGTACTGGTCAGGGCCGCCGCCCAGGCAAAAGCCCCCAGCGTGGCCGCCGTGACCAGCAACCCAACGATCAGCAATAAGGGATCGCCGCGACCGGCGACCACTAACCGCACGGCGACCGTCAGCACCAGCGGCGCCAGCAACATGCCCAGCGTCAACAGCATATTGCTGGCGACGATCAACTCGGCGCGCTGTCGGCGAAACTGATAGCCGGCCCAGATTAGGAAGGCGCTGGCGCCGAACAAACTGGCGAACACCACCAGGGCATTGACGAAGCCGGAGGTATTGGCGATCAGGAACAACGCGCCAGCGATGAAACAGAAACCACCGACGAACCAGCCGACGTTTTGTGCGAGAAACGGCGCGATCAGCTTCGGCCAGCCGGATAGGGTGCGTAACGCTCGTTCCAGCGGACTCGGCGGGGCCGGCCGCCAGTCGGCGGCATCGACCACGACCGTCTCCGAAACCGGCCGTGGAGGCGGCGGCGTCGGTTTCGCGGCCAGGCGTGGGGCAACACGCGCCGCCGTCTCTGGATCGATGCCGGGAATCGGCGGCGCGGGCGGAATCGGCAACGGGAACGGGCGGACCGGCTGCTCATGATCGGGAACAATCGCTGGAGGCACCCTCACGGGGACCGGCGGCGCGGTGGGTTTAGTCGCGGCGGGCAGCCACGGCGGCGGTCCCAGTGGATTCTCGACCCCTTGCGCCAACAACCCCCACGCCAAGGCGCGGCGATGCTGCCAGACTTCGGTGGCCGGCTGCGCCCCGCCGTTGCGCAGATGCCGCTCCCAGAGCCGATCCAACTCACCGATCAGTTGCCGATGCCGATCTTCCGTTAAATCACCGGCATCCAGCAGTCGTTGCAACTCCAACCGCAGCAGCAGCAGATTTTCCAGATCGATGGGAGCATAGCGCGAACCGCCGCCCACGACTCCAGCGCCTACGGGCATGGAAATGGGAACCGACGGCGGGGCTTCGCGCTCTGGTTGGCTGGCCAATCGATCGCGCAGCACCTGGATTTGGCGACGCGCGATGATGAGCGCAATCAGCAGAATGATCGGCGAAACCAGCCACAGCACCGCCACCAAGATTAAAAAAGTCCATTCCATTATCTGCTCCTCATCCAAACCAACAGGTGAAACCGCCTCTCACCCTCGCCCAGCGCCTAAACCTTATTCCTTGCGGGCCGCTTCCCGCTTGAGGGCGGCCAGTTCCGCCTCGACCTCGCTGTTGACTTCCATCTTCAGAAATTCCCGTTCGATTTGGCTGTATTCCCCATAAATCTCTTCCCGCGCTTCCATCCGCGCTTCCATTTCCCCGACTTTATCCGCCATGCGACCGAAGGAATTGTTGAGGTCCAAACCGGTCTGGAATTTATCGTGTACTTGATCCATCTGCTCGCGGGCTTGCGCCGCGCGCTGCCGTGCCACCAAGCTGCCTTTTTTCAGCCGCGCTTCTTCCAGTTTCATCTCTAACGCCCGCAACTGGGATTTGAGCCGTTCGCTGGTGCGTCGAGCCGATTCCCAGGACACCTCCAGATTGGCGACGATGCCATCGTGTTCCTTCTTGCGCATCAGC
>WBZL01005663.1_pt1 | contig 10261 bp, 5 predicted proteins | sample 5204291 | NCBI WGS metagenome assembly WBZL01 (sample SAMN12344345, study PRJNA552823) | activated sludge metagenome | biome: Activated sludge suspended growth; feature: Nitrification reactor; material: Wastewater; isolation source: activated sludge from nitrification reactor of wastewater treatment... | reverse complement strand
TGCAGGTGTGGACGCAGACCCTGCTGGCACCGGACATCGTGGCCGATCTGGCCTGGCGGCCGCCGGTCGATCCGAAGGGTCGGATGGCCGAGTTGGGCGCGCGTGCATGGCAGGTGGAGAACACGGCGGACCTGATCGAGGGGTGAGTGCGGGGCCTTTGCTACTCGCGAGTAACATAAGCCTCACATCTATGCCCCGGAGGTTCACATGCCACAGGCAGGTCGCAATGTCGTCTTCGTCGACGGGGTCCGCACCCCGTTCGGCAAGTCCGGCCCCAAGGGCCTCTACGCCGAGACCCGCGCAGACGATCTCGTCGTGCGGGTCATCCGCGAGTTGCTGCGCCGTAACCCCGACCTGCCGCCGGAGCGCATCGACGAGGTGGCCGTGGCCGCCACCACCCAGATCGGCGACCAGGGCCTCACGATCGGCCGCAGCGCTGCGCTGCTGGCAGGACTGCCGAAGTCCGTACCCGGCTATTCCGTGGACCGCATGTGTGCCGGCGCGATGACCGCCACCACGACTGTGGCCTCCGGCATCGGCGTGGGGGCCTACGACGTGGCCCTGGCTGCCGGCGTCGAGCACATGGGCCGCCACCCCATGGGCGAAGGAGTCGACCCCAACCCGCGCTTCCTGGCCGAGAAGATCGTCGACCCGGAGGCCCTGCTGATGGGCAAGACCGCGGAGAACCTGCACGACCGGTTCCCACAGCTGACCAAGGAGCGTGCTGACGCGTACGCCGTCGCCTCCCAGGAGAAGACCGCGAAGGCCTACGCCGATGGCAAGATCCAGCCGGACCTCGTGCCGGTTGCCCTGCGCTCGGCCGAGCACGGCTGGGGTCTGGCCACCGCCGACGAACCGCCTCGGCCCGGCACATCCATGGAGTCCCTGGCAGGTCTGAAGACCCCGTTTCGCCCGCACGGCCGGGTGACCGCCGGTAACGCCGCGGGCCTCAACGACGGCGCCACTGCCGCTCTGCTGGCCGCCGAGGAGGTCGCCGACGAACTGGGCCTGGACAAGAAGATGCGCATGGTCTCCTACGCCTTCGCAGGCGTCGAGCCAGAGGTGATGGGCTACGGACCCGTCCCCGCCACGGAGAAGGCCCTGCAGAAGGCCGGGCTGAGCATCGACGACATCGGTCTGTTCGAGATCAATGAAGCCTTCGCCGTGCAGGTCCTGAGCATGCTCGACTTCTACGGCATCGCCGACGACGACCCGCGGGTGAACCCCATGGGCGGAGCGATCGCCGTCGGCCACCCGCTGGCGTCCAGCGGTATCCGCCTGATGACCTACCTGGCGCGCGACTTCGCCGACCACCCGGAGGTCCGCTACGGCATCACCAGCATGTGCATCGGCCTCGGAATGGGCGGCACGGTCATCTGGGAGAACACCAACCACACGCAGGAGGCCTGAGCCATGAGCGACAGCATCAGTACGCCGATCCCGACGTCGGACTCCGACCTGGCGCTCGATGAGTCGATCCAGTTCGCCGACGAGGTCGTGACCCACGCCAAGATGCGCACCGTCGAGCTGCCCCTGGGGGCCGGCACCGCGGCTGTCATCACGCTGGACAACGGCTTCGACCACACCAAGCCGAACACCTTCGGCCCCGGAGGTCTGCTCGAACTCAAGGCCGCCATTGAACAGGCACAGGCCGTGCCCGGGGTCGCTGCGATCTGTGTGACCGGCAAGCCCTTCATCTTCGCCGTGGGTGCCGATCTCACCGGTGTCCCGCGTCTGACCGACCGCGGACAGGCTCTGGCCATCGGCAAACTCGGACACCAGGTGCTCGGAATGCTCGGCGCATCCAACGTCCCGACGTTCGCCTTCGTCAACGGCGCCGCGATGGGTGGCGGCGTTGAGGTGGCACTGCACTGCCAGTACCGGACGATCTCGTCGGGTGCGGCAGCGTTCTCGCTGCCGGAGGTGTTCCTCGGCCTGATCCCCGGCTGGGGTGGGGCCTACCTGCTGCCCAACCTGATCGGTCCCGAGAAGGCCTGCAAGGTCATCATCGACAACCCGATGGCCCAGAACCGGCAACTGAAGCCGGCTCAGGTGCTCGACCTCGGGATCGTCGACGCCATGTTCGCCCCGGCCGACTTCTTGGAGGAGTCGCTGCTCTGGGCGGCGCAGGTACTCACCGGAGACGTGAACGTCCAGCGACCCGAGATCGACCGTGGTGCGGCATGGGACGAGACGGTCGCCGCCGTGCGGGCTGGACTCGACGCCAGGCTGAAGGGTGCCACGCCGGCCCCCTACCGCGCGCTGGATCTCATCGCACTGGCCAAGACCGCCACGCGTGCCGAGGGCTTCGCCGCTGAGGACGAGGCGCTGGCCGACTTGATCATGGGCGATGACCTGCGCGCCGGGCTCTACTCCTTCGACCTGGTCCAGAAGCGCGCCAAGCGGCCGGTCGGGGCACCGGACAAGAAGCTCGCGCGCCCGGTCACCAAGGTCGGCGTCGTGGGCGCGGGGCTCATGGCCAGCCAGATGGCGCTGCTGTTCGCACAGCGTCTGCAGGTGCCTGTGGTGATGACCGACCTCGACCAGGCCCGTGTGGACAAGGGTCTGGCCTACGCCCACGCCGAGGTCGACAAGATGGCGGCGAAGGGCCGGCTGAACGGTGACAAGGCCAACCGCCTCAAGGCGCTGATCACCGGGTCGGTGACCAAGGACGCGTTCGCCGACGCCGACTTCGTGATTGAGGCCGTCTTCGAGGACATGAAGGTGAAGCAGCAGGTCTTCGCCGAGGTCGAGGCCGTCGTGCGTCCGGACTGTGTCCTGGCCACGAACACCTCCTCGCTGTCGGTGACGGAGATGGCCAGCGGGCTGAGCCACCCGGAACGGGTCGTGGGCTTCCACTTCTTCAACCCTGTCGCCGTCATGCCGCTGCTGGAGATCGTGCGGGCGGAGCAGACCGACGACGAGACCCTTGCTACGGCGTTCGTCGTGGGCAAGACCCTGAAGAAGTCCTGTGTACTGGTCAAGGACGCCCCGGCGTTCGTCGTCAACCGCCTGCTCACGCGGTTCCTCGGCGAGGTGACCAAGAGCGTCGATGAGGGTACCCCGTTCGAGGTGGCCGACCGTGCGCTCGACCCGCTGGGACTGCCGATGTCGCCCTTCACGCTCCTGCAGCTCGTGGGGCCGGCTGTGGCCTTCCACGTCTCGGAGACGATGAAGGAGGCCTTCCCGGATCGCTTCTACGTGTCCGACAACCTCAAGAAGGTCGTCGAGGCGGGCAAGACCGCGATCTGGACCTACGACTCCGGCACCCCGGAGGTCGACCCGGAGGTCGCCGCGCTGTTCACCCAGGGCGACTCCCCGCTCACCGAGGAGCAGGTCCGTGACCGGGCGCTGAACGCCCTGGCCCAGGAGGTCCAACTGATGCTCGACGAGGGAGTCGTGGCCGAGGCCCAGGACATCGACCTGTGCATGATCCTCGGCGCCGGGTGGCCGTTCCACCTCGGCGGGATCACGCCCTACCTCGACCGCGCAGGTGTCAGCGAGTCGGTCAACGGCAAGCGTTTCCTGCCCGCGGGGGTGGCCAGCCTGCCGTAGTGCCCGCGCGAAGGCCCCGGTTGTGCCCTGCACGCGCACCGGGGCCTTCGCCGTGTCAGGTGGTGCTCAGCAATCCGGGTACCAGTTGGGCCCGCACGGGCATGTTCAGGATGTAGCCCTGCAGCGCATCGACACCCAATGCCTGCAGGACCTCGAGTTGCGCGGACGTTTCGACACCGGAGGCGATGACCTGGCGCCCGAGGTCGTGCGCCACCTGGATGACCGCTTGTACGATCACCTGGTCCTCGTGGCTTTCCGCGATGGCCGCCACGAACGCCCGGTCGATCTTCACGTAGTCCGCTGCGACCCGTTTCAACGACATCAGACCGCTGTGCCCGGCCCCGAAGCCGTCGATACCGACCCGGAAGCCGAGATCGTGCAGGCGCTGCAACGCCTTGCTGACAGACTCATCGCGCCACACGGCGGGCGTGTCGGGGATCTCGAAACTGAGCAGCCCGGGCTGGATACCGGCTGCCATGACCCGTTCGAACAGTCTGTCCGGGAACCCGGAATCCGAGAGTTGGGCGGCGGAGATGTTCACGTGGACACGGGGTTCGATCCCGGCATCACGCCACTCGACGAGGTCACGTAGTGCCAATCGCAGGACTTCACCGCCGAGGGCGTTGATCATCCCGCTCATCTCGGCCGCCTCGATGAAACCGGCGGTGTCGCCCGCCATCGGGATACGGGCCAGCGCCTCGAGGGCGCAGATGCTGCCATCGGCGGCCATGATCGGCTGGTACTCGACGTGGACCGATCCGTTGTCGATCGCCGCACGGATGATCTCCTGCGACTCCATCCGGGCCAACGCCGCGGCTTCGAGGGTGTCGACATACGCCTCAACGCGGTTGCGGCCACCGTCCTTGGCGCGGTACATGGCCAAGTCGGCCTGCCGCAACAGGTCCTCGCTGCTGGCCCGGGGGTCGGTGGTGGTCGCCACTCCCACCGACAGACTCAGGCCCACACTGCGACCCTCCACGCGGAACGGCGCCCGCAAGCTCGCGCACAGACGCTCGCCGAGGGCCACGGCCTCGTGCGGGCTGGCGACATCCTCCGCGATGACCACGAACTCGTCGCCACCGAGCCGAGCCACGGTGTCCTGTGGACGGACAGCACCGCGCAACCTCTCCGCCACTCCCGTCAGGACCTCGTCACCGGCGCGGTGACTCAAGGTGTCGTTGAGGTTCTTGAACCCGTCGAGATCGCAGAAGAGCACACCGACATAGGTCGACGTCCCCCACAAGCGCTGTAGTGCCGCCTCCAACCTTTCCACCAGGGCGTAGCGGTTCGGTAGTCCGGTGAGCGCGTCGTGGCGCGCCTGGTAGGTGAGCGTCTGTTCCGCCGCCCTGCGATCCGTGACGTCGGTGAGGACCGCGAGCGCGAAGGCCTCATCGTCCCCGGCTCCCTGCACGACCGAGATCGTCACGGCCGCCCACAGCGTCGACCCCTGGGGGCCGAGCACCCGTACCTCACGGGCACCGCGCGCGCCCTCCCCCTGTGAGACGTCCGGAGCCCATGCGATGTCGCGTTCCTCGGGATGCAGGTAGTCACGCAGATCGGAACCGCGAAGCTGGCCCGGGGTGCGTCCCAGCAGGTCGCCGAGTGCCTCGTTGGCATCCAGAATGTGGCCGAGCCGGCCCTGCTCCACCGACAGCCGGGCCATCGGGACCGGCGAGAGGTCGAACGTCAGACGCATGATGCGGTCACGTTGCCGATGCGCGGTCACGTCCAGGGCGACCATGCCCACCACCCGCTCGCCGTCATCGCTGCGGGGAAGGGGGAACTTGGTGGCCATGAGGGTGCGACGCCGACCCCGCGGGCCCATGCGTGTCACGAACACCTGCGAATGGCCCGAGCGCAGCACCTGGAGATCCTCGTCCTGCACGCCCGGACCTGCCTTCCCACCCAGGACCTCCGACCAGGACATGCCCACCAGGTTCTGTTCGGGCACTCCCACCAGGTCGATAAGACTCGGGCTGGCCAATGTGATCGAGCCCCGACCCGCATCGTCGTAATGCGTGACGGACACCAGCGCGGGGCTGTTGTCCAGCAAAGAGCGCACGAAGTCCTGACTGGCCTGCAACTGCCGTTCGCCGGATCGCCGCTTGCCTTCCTGCAGCGCCACTGCATAGATCAACAGGATCCCCGCAACCGTGGCCGACACCGTCATCAAGTGGGCGGGCCATTGCGCCCCGGCAGCGCTCACCAACCCGCTGCGTATCTCCCCACCGATGAGCAGTGCGCCGACCACCGTGGCGGTAGCACTGACCGCGCGCAGCCCGAATCGAAGGCCGAACCACAGCAGCAGCGGCGGCAGGGCGTAGGCGGGACGCCCAGGGATCACCCCGGATTCGCTGCTGGCCGCCAGCAGCGTGGCCACGGCGATCAGCGCGAGCAGAACGGCCGCTTCCACACGTCTGCGGGAAGCCCTCGGTACATGCCAGTCGCTGACGTCGAGCAGACCCGGAGCCGGCAGCGCGATCCCCAGACACAGCGAGACCCACCAGAAGGGCCAGCGCTGCGATTCTGCAGGAAGGACGGTCGCCAGCAGCGTCGCCCCCACGGCGCTCACCGCCACGGTCGCACACCCGAACACGAACAGATCCATCAGCGTTCGGATCCGGCCCACCCTGGCCAATCGCAACAGGACAGCGACCCCGAGCGCGCCCAGAACCGCACCGCCCGCCAGCCACAGACTCGTTCTCAGGGGGAAGTCGATGAGAACGTACGCCGGGATCATGACGAGCAAACCTCCGACGGCCACCAGCGCGGCAGCGCGCACGGGAAGCAGCGCGGCGGCAGCCACCACGATCCCTGCGCACATTGCCAGCGGTGGCAGACCGTCGCCGGGCGCGGACACCACCGTCAGCAGTCCGGTGATGGCGATCGCCAGCGACCAACGCACCGCAGGGCGTGGCAACGCGGAACCCGAGCCGGGCATGGAACAGAGAGTAGTTGATTAGTTACGTATTGTGAACAGTCGGCGTGTCACTCCGCCGTTTCGTCCAGCGCGGCGGTGACGTCGATGGCTTCACTGGCTGCCGTCATCCAACCGATGACCTGGTGACCGATCTGCTGAGCGGTCAGGCCGACCTCGTCCAGGGTCTGCGCACGGGACGCGTGATCCAAGAATCGCTGCGGGATCCCCAGCGAGCGGACCGGCACCGAGCACCCCGCAGCGCTGAGCGCACCTGCGATCGCCGAACCCACCCCACCGACGACGCCGTTGTCCTCGATGGTCACCACGAGACCGTGTTCACGAGCCAGCGCCACGATCTCCGCGGGGACGGGCTTGACCCACCGCGGATCCACGACGGTGACGCCGATGTCCTGGGCGGACAGTCGCTGAGCCACATCGACACCGATGCCGGCCATCGAGCCCACCGCCACGATGAGCACTCCGGAGGTGCCGTGCTCGGCGAGGACGTCGACGCCGCCCACCGAGCGCACTGCCGGGATGTCGGCCGGTAACGCACCCTTGGGGAAGCGCACCACCGTGGGCGCATCGCCGACCGCCACGGCCTCCCGCAGGCTCTGTCGCAGGGCCGCGCCGTCGCGAGGTGCCGCCAACCGCAGACCAGGGACCACCTGCAGGATGGACATGTCCCACATACCGTTGTGGCTCGCCCCGTCGTCGCCGGTGACACCGGCACGATCCAGCACGATGGTGACGCCGGCCTTGTGCATCGCCGCGTCCATGAGGACCTGATCGAACGCGCGGTTCAAGAAGGTCGCGTAGACGGCGACCACCGGGTGCAGCCCACCCATCGCCATCCCCACCGCCGAGGTGACGGCGTGCTGTTCCGCGATGCCCACATCGAAGACGCGCTCCGGGTACATCTGCTTCATCGGCGCCAGACCTGTGGGGCCGAGCATGGCGGCGGTGATCGCCACGACGTCCGGGCGCTGCGCGGCGATGTCGCACATCTCTTCGGAGAACACCGACGTCCAGGACGTGGCCGCCTTACCGGTGGGACGCCCGGTGGCCGGGTCGATCACACCCACGCCGTGGAAGCGATCGGCCTCGTCCTGCTCCGCCGGCGGATAGCCCCGGCCCTTCTGCGTCAGCACGTGCACAAGAACCGGCCCCGGGTAACGCTTGGCCCGGCGCAGTGCCTGCTCCACCGCCACGCGATCGTGTCCCGGCACCGGACCGAGGTACTTCAGCCCCAGATCCTCGAACATGCCCTGGGGCGCGACGACATCCTTGACGCCCTTCTTCAGGCCGTGCAGGGTCTCGAAGGCCGGGCGGCCGACGACCGGGGTGCGGTCCAGCACCCGGCGGCCCCACTCCAGGAACCGCTCGTACCCCTTCGTGGTCCGCAGGGTGGCGAGGTGGTTGGCCAGCCCGCCGACCGTCGGGTCGTAGCTGCGCTCGTTGTCGTTGACCACGATCACCATCGGGCGGTCGGATCCAGCGATGTTGTTCAGGGCCTCCCACGCCATGCCACCGGTCAAAGCACCGTCACCGATGACCGCCACGACGTGCCGGCCGCTGAGCATTCCTCGCGCTTCCCACGCCTTGGCCAGACCATCGGCGTAGGCCAGCGCGGTACTTGCGTGTGAGTTCTCGATCCAGTCGTGCTCACTCTCGGCGCGACTCGGATATCCGGACAGCCCGCCCTGCTGCCGCAGGGTGTCGAACCCCGCGCGGCGACCCGTCACGATCTTGTGCACGTACGCCTGGTGACCGGTGTCCCACAGGATCGCGTCACGCGGCGAGTCGAAGACCCGATGCAACGCCAGGGTCAACTCGACGACGCCGAGGTTCGGCCCAAGGTGCCCACCCGTGCGAGACACCTTGTCGACCAGGAACTCACGGATCTCTGCGGCCAACTGCTCAAGCGCGGCGTCATCGAGCGACTGCAGGTCGCCCGGATCGTTGATCGCCTCCAAGTACACCGTTCAAGTGTACGGCGGCGGCACTCCAGCGCCCGTCGGCAGACACCGCGGGAATCCTCCGGTGGGTCGTCGCACCCACTCCGCCCCGCTGTTGTGGCGTTGTTGGGATGACACGCCGGCGTGTCGCCCAACAACGCCACAACAGCGCGTCTAGAGCCGCGGTTTCCAGACCTGACCGCGCAGGGCCTGCTCCACCAGGTCGATCTCGCGTTCACTACGGCTGAACTGGGCGGCCAGATCCTCCAGCCCCACCAAGGCCGCCTGGATGTCGGTGGGGTCGAGATGGTCCCGAAGCTCAGCGCGCAGGTCACGGTAGACGTCGCGGGTGCCCGCCAGCGTGGCCTGGGCATGCAGGCGCGCGCACATCGCGAGCACCAGTGGGTGGCGGCGCAGCGGTGAGGTGCGGTACTCCGGGGGCAGCCGGTCGAGCAACCACCCGGTCACGTTCTCGGCGAGCCCCTCCCCGGGGCCCGGCAAGTCCCCGGGCCAGCCCGGTGGGGTCGCTGTCACGACTCCATCAGGGAGCGCAGCACGTACTGCAGGATGCCGCCGTTGCGGTAGTAGTCCGCCTCACCCGGTGTATCGATCCGAACCACCGCGTCGAACTCCACACCGCCGCTGTCCGAGGTGGCGCGCACCTTGACCGTGGCCGGGACACCGCCGTCATTGAGTGCGGTGATCCCCGTGACGTCGAAGCTCTCAGTGCCCGTCAACCCGAGGCTGTCGGCGTTCTCGCCCTCCGGGAACTGCAGGGGCAGCACTCCCATCCCGATGAGGTTGGAGCGGTGGATCCGCTCGAAGGACTCGGCGATCACGACCTTCACCCCGAGCAACGACGTACCCTTCGCCGCCCAGTCCCGTGACGACCCGGAGCCGTACTCTTTGCCCGCGAGGATGACCAGGGGCAGCCCGGCTGAGGCGTAGTTCTGGGCAGCGTCATAGATCGTCGACTGCTCCCCGGTCGTGAAGTCGACCGTGAAGCCACCTTCGATCCCCGGCACCAACTGGTTGCGCAGGCGGATGTTCGCGAACGTCCCCCGGATCATGATCTCGTGGTTGCCGCGTCGTGACCCGTAGGAGTTGAAATCCTTGGGTGTGACTCCGTGCTCGGAGAGGTACCTCCCGGCCGGCGAGTCAGCCTTGATGGCACCGGCCGGCGAGATGTGATCGGTGGTCACGGAGTCACCGAGTTTGGCAAGGACACGTGCACCGGTCACGTCCGTCACCGGCGCGGGGACCGGCTGCATCCCCTCGAAGTACGGAGGCTTGCGCACGTACGTGGACTCGGCGTCCCAGGCGAAGGTCGAGCCGGTCGGCGTGGGCAGGTTCTGCCAGGTCTGATCACCGGCGAAGACATCGGCGTACCGGCGGGCGTACATGTCGTCGTCGATCGCCTGCCGGATCACCTGCTGCACCTCGGCATCCGTGGGCCAGATGTCGCGCAGGTACACCGGCTGACCATCGGTTCCCGTGCCCAGCGGCTCGTTCACGATGTCGGAGTCCATGCGCCCGAGCAGTGCGTACGCGACCACCAGCGGCGGGGAGGCCAGGTAGTTCATCTTCACGTCCGGGTTGATGCGGCCCTCGAAGTTACGGTTGCCGGAGAGCACCGACACCGCCGCGAGATCCGCACCCTGGATCGCCTCGCTCAGCTCGGTCGGCAAGGGCCCGGAGTTACCGATGCAGGTCGTGCAGCCGTAGCCGACGATGTCGAAGCCGAGCTTCTCCAGATATGGCAGCAGTCCGGACTTCTCGTAGTAGTCGGTGACGACCTGCGACCCCGGAGCCAAGGTGGTCTTGACCC
>WBZL01005662.1_pt1 | contig 10262 bp, 5 predicted proteins | sample 5204291 | NCBI WGS metagenome assembly WBZL01 (sample SAMN12344345, study PRJNA552823) | activated sludge metagenome | biome: Activated sludge suspended growth; feature: Nitrification reactor; material: Wastewater; isolation source: activated sludge from nitrification reactor of wastewater treatment... | reverse complement strand
GCCCGGCGCTCGTCGTCGGCCCAGCGCTCCCACTCGGAGTAGGCGTTGCGCAGGCGCTTGAAGTGCTCGCCGCGATCGCGCACGCCCAGCACGTCGGTGCCGAACAGCCGCACGTCGTGGCACGCCCCGCAGAACTCGCTGCTGCGCAGGTACTCGCGGCTCGGGGCCTCGGGCCGCAGGTGGGCGCCGCCCGGCACCGTCGCGCCGGTGCGCCCGCGCTCGGCCAGCAGCACCGCGGGGTCGAGGTCGTAGCCGCTGTTGGCGATGCCGAACGGCCCGCGGGCGTCCTCGGGGCGCGAGGAGAAGCGCTGCCCGGTGACGAACGACACCCAGTCGGGGTTGCCCTCGTAGCGCCCCGCCGCCGCGCTGCCCGGCCGCACCGGGCCGTGGGCGGTGTGGCACACCGCGCAGCCGATGCCCTCCATGGTGGCCGCCGGCAGCAGGTCGCGCAGCGGCGCGCGGCTGCCCGTGCGCGCCGCGAGCCCGTCCCACGCCGGCAGCCCCGCCCGCAGGTTCTCGCCGGCGGTGTGGCAGTTGACGCACCAGTGCTCGCCGCCCGAGCCCGTGATCGGCAGCCCGCTCGCGTCGTCGCGGCATGCGGTGCGCCCGTCGACCCGCCGCAGCACCCCCGCGCCCTGCGGGCACGTCGGGCTCTTGCCCACCTGCTCCTCGATGAGGATCTCGAGCGCCTGGAAGAGGGGGCTCTTGGCCGAGTGGGCCATGACCGATTGCGTCCACTGGGCCACCTGGCGCGGGTGGCAGGTGGCGCAGCCGTCGGCCGTGGTCTGGTCGAGGCCGAGCGGCGCGGCGGCGCCGACCTTGGGGCTCGCCGCCGCCGCGGGCGGGCGGGCCACGTCGCGCAGCGCCACCGCGAGGCCGAGGCCCGCCGCGATGGGCAGCACGAGCGCCACCCGACCCCACCACCGCGACGCGGCACGGGGGCCCGGGACGGGTCGTACGGCGGCGGCGGCCGGTGACGCGGCGGGTGCGGGGATGCGCGCGGCAGGTGCAGGGGTGCGCGCGGCGGAGGGCGGCGCCGAGGCGCGGGGCGGCGCGCTTGCGGGCCCGCGCGGGCCCGCGGCCGAGCCGGCGGGCCCTGGGGCAACCGCGGCCGCGACCGTCCAGCCGGGGGCCGGCTCCGACGCGCTTGCCCCCTCGAGGGCGGCCAGCCGCTGTGCGACCTCGGCGGCCGAGCGAGGGCGGCGCGCGACCTCGGGCGCCAGCAGCTGCAGGCACAGCGCCTGGGCCCCGGCCGGGAGCGCCGCGGCCACGTCGTCGGGCAGCGGGGGCGCGCCCTCGCGGGCCTGCTCGTCGAGCCCGCGGCGCAGCCCACCACCGCCGAACGGGTGGTGCCCCGCGAGCGCGCGGTAGAGCGCGAGCCCCACCACGTAGCGGTTGGCCGCCGCGTCCCACGGCTCGCCGCGCGCCTGCTCGGGCGGCACCCAGCGCGACAGCCCCGGGCTGCCCGTGCCCGCGTCCTCGGGCTGCCCGAGCAGGCCCCGCACGAGCGCCTCGGCGCGCAGGACGACCGTGCCGGCGGCCTCGTCCACGGCCACCTCGGCCGGCACGATCCGGCCGGGGAACAGGCTCTGGCGCTCGCACCACGCCAGGCGCTCGACGAGGGCCGCGAGCACGGGCCGCACGCGCGCCCACGGGTAGGGCCCGCCCCGCAGCCAGGCGTCCAGGCGCACGGGGGCCGGCGGCCGCCACAGCCACGCCGTCCCGCCCTGCCGCCCGCCGGCCGCGAACCCGCCCAGCCCCACCGGGCCCCACGACGAGAGCCGCGCCACCGCGGGGTCGCGCGCGTCGGCCAGGCGCCACAGCTCGGCGTCGTCGTCGAGCACGGCCCGCTGGGCCCGGCCCACGGCCTCCTCGTGCCGCACGGTCCCCGTGGGCGGCGCGCGCTCGGGCAGCGTCTCGTCGCTCGTCACGCCCGCCTCCTCACCGCACCGGCCGGGTCACGGCCGTCACCGCCGACGAGGCCGGCTCGGCCCCCGACGCCGCGCCCGAGCGGTACAGCCACGTGGCCACGCCGGCGAGCACCGCCAGCCCGATCACGATCGCCACCGCCCACCCCGCCGGGATCTGGCGCGGCCCGCTGGCGCGCTCGATGAGGCCGATGGTGTCGGCCGCGATCGGCATCGGCCGTACCGCGGGCGTGGAGGGCACGTCGGTCTGGCCGGGCGACGGGCGCGTGTCCACGCGCGGGGCCGACGACGCCCGCTCGGTCTTGTAGGCGCGCATCGTGCCGAGGTCGAGCTCCGACGCCGCGAATGGCTCGAGCGCCTCGACCACCGCGTCGGCCGACTCCGGCCGCTCCTCGGCGCGCTTGCTCAGCAGCTGCAGCACCAGCCGCTCCACCCCCTTGGGCAGCCCGCGGCGCACGTGATCGGGCAGCGGCGGCACGGGGGCGGTGCAGTGGAGGTTGAGCAGCTCGCGGGGCGAGGCCGAGGCGAACGGCGGCTGCCCGCACAGCAGCTCGTAGAACACCAGGCCCAGGGCGTAGAGGTCGGCCCGCGGCCCCACCTCGCCGGCGTCGATCTGCTCGGGGCTCATGTACTGGAGCGTGCCCACCGAGTGCGTGGTGCCCTGGCGCATGGCCTCGAGCACCTTGGCGATGCCGAAGTCCATCACCTTCACGCGGCCGTCGGGCAGCACGATCACGTTCTCGGGCTTGAGGTCGCGGTGCACGATGGGCGGGGTCTGGCGGTGCGCGGCGCCGAGCCCCGCGGCGATCTGGGCCACGAGCGCCGCGGCCTCGGTCCACGACAGCCGCCCGCGATCGGCCAGCACCTGCCGCAGCGTGGGCCCCTCGAGGTACTCGAGCGCCATCACCAGCTCGCCGTCGACCTCCTGGCACGCCAGGCACCGCACCACGTTGGGGTGATCGAGGTGCGCCAGGATGGTCATCTCGTTGAGGAACAGGCGCCGCCCGTCCTCGGAGCGGGCCAGCTCCGGCCGCAGCACCTTGAGCGCGACCTTGCGCTTGCTCAGGCGCTCCTCGGCCTCGTAGACCTTGCCCATGCCGCCCTCGCCGATGAGGCGGGAAACCAGGTATTCGCCGATCCGATCCATCGCCGCGGACGCCTAACGAACGTGCCCGGGGATCGAGCTACCCGCGCCGTGCGGGCTCGCGTCGAGGCCAGGGGCGCCCGCGATCCTTGCCCGCTTCGGGCCGCGCGGGTACCGCAATCCCCACCGGCCGGCCAACGGGCGCCCGGCCTCGAGGTCGCGGGGCTTGGCCCCGGTGGGCGCTCAGTAGGCCACCGCCGCCCCGCCGTCGCGGTCGACGTCGGCCACCGCCCGGAACCCGCGGGAGGCCGGGTCGACCTCGATGCAGTTGGCATGGCCCATGGCCTCGCGCTGGCGGATCCCGTGCCCCTTGGCCCGCAGCGCCTCCACCACCGCGGGGTCGATGCGCGACTCGAGCCAGATCTCGTCGGGCTTCCATTGGTGGTGGGCCCGCCCGGCCGCGACCGCCTCGTCGATGGGCAGGCCGTAGTCGATGATCCCGCGGATCACCGTGGCCACGGTGGTGGTGATGGTGGGCCCGCCCGGCGTGCCCACCACCGCCCGCAGCTGCCCGTCCTCGACGACGATGGTGGGGGTCATCGAGCTGAGCATGCGCTTGCCGGGCTCGATCTTGTTGGGCTCGCCCTGCACCAGCCCGAACACGTTGGGGGAGCCGGGCTTGACCGAGAAGTCGTCCATCTCGTTGTTGAGCAGCACCCCCACCCCGGGCACCACGAACTTGGCCCCGAAGCCGAGGTTGAGCGTGGTGGTGGTGGCGACCGCGCTGCCCTCCCCGTCCACCACCGAGTAGTGGGTGGTCTGCTCCGACTCGGGGCGCGGGCCCAGGCCGGCACCCACGCGATCGGAGGGCGTGGCGTGGTCGGGGTCCACGTCCTTCATGCGCTCGCCCACGTACGCGGTGTCGAGCAGCTTGGCCATGGGCAGCGGCACGAAGTCGGGGTCGCCCAGCAAGAGGTTGCGATCGGCGTAGGTGCGGCGCATGGCCTCGGCGAAGAGGTGGATCTCCTGGGCGCTGCGGAACGGCTGGCGCTCGAGCTCGAGCTGCTCGGCGGCCGCCAGCAGCTGCCGCAGCACCACGCCGCCGGCCGACGGCGGCGGCATGGTGACGATCTCGTGGCCGCGGTACGGGAACACGATCGCCTCGCGCTCCTTCGCCTCGTAGGCCGCGAGGTCCGACGCCTTCCAGATCCCGCCGGCCGCCGCCACGCCCTCGGCCATGCGCTCGGCCAGCGGCCCCTCGTAGAAGGCGCGCGGGCCCTCGTCGGCCAGGCGCACGAGGGTGGCGGCGAGCTCGGGCTGCACCCACGTGTCGCCCTCGGCGAAGTCGGTGCCGTCGGGCCTGCGGTAGTACGACGCCGAGCCGGCCTGGCCCGCCTTCACCATGGCCCCCGCCCCGTAGGCGAGATCCTCGGCGTGCCAGCCGTCGAGCGCGTGGCCGTCGCGGGCGAGCGCGACCGCGGGGGCCACCACGTCCTTCCACGGCAGCGAGCCGAAGCGCGCGTGCGCGAGCCCGAGGCCCGCCACCGAGCCGGGGATGCCCGCCGCCTTGGGCCCCAGCAGGCGATCGTTGGTGGGCTGGCCCTTGCGGTCGAGGTACATGTCGCGCGACGCCCCGCTCGGCGCCCGCTCGCGGAAGTCGAAGGCGGCCACCGTGCCGTCGGCCATGCGCATCAGCATGAAGCCGCCGCCGCCGAGGTTGCCGGCCGAGGGGTGCGTGACGGCGAGGGCGAAGCCCACCGCGACCGCGGCATCGACCGCGTTGCCGCCCTTGCGCAGGATCGCGAGGCCGACCTCGCTGGCGTGCGCCTCGGCGCTGGTCACCGCCCCGTGCGTGCCGAAGGCCAGGCCCGGCGGGTGGGCCTCGCCGGCGGGCATTCGTCGGGGCGCCTCGACCTTCGCCGCGGCCGGTGTGACGCTCGTGGGGCTCGGCGGGGGATCGCTCGGCGCGGGCTCGGGCGCTGCCGTCCCGCGGCACGCCACGAGGAGCACGAGGCCCAGCGCCCACGGAGCGGGGCCTCGGCGGAGGCGGGTCACGGGGGCTGCGGTGTCGACGCGGACCGGCATGCCAGGAGCCTATCAGCAGCCGACGAGCCTCGTGACCCGCCCGCTCGCGGGGCCGGGGCAGGCCGCCCCGAACGCCCGTACTGCGCCGTCTCGGCCCCACCGAGGCCTCCGGCGAAGGGCGGAGGAATCACACGGAACGATGCTTGACATGGCCGCTCGGTTCTCGCATCTTCCCGCACCCGAGACGAGACATCGAGACGGCGCCCTGGTCGGGGATCGTCTAATGGTAGGACAGCAGATTCTGGTTCTGCTTATCAAGGTTCGAGTCCTTGTCCCCGAACCACCTCCAAGGCCCCATAGTCTAGCGGTTAGGACGCAGGGTTCTCATCCCTGAAACCCGGGTTCGATTCCCGGTGGGGTCACTCCAGCGAAGCCCACCACCCTCGACGGTCGGTGGGCTTCGCCGCGTCTGGGCCTCGCGACGATCGCCGCGCGTGAAGGTCCCCAACGCCGCAGCACGAGGCTGCGGCGTTGGGTGTGTCGACGGGAGGATCCGATGGGGCTCGCCTCGACCCACCCGGCCGCCGAATTCTCTCGAGCGGCGACCGGGGGCGCGCGGGCGAGCGAGGCCCCGCCACGTCCTGCTCGTCAGACCCCGGCCCCGACTGCCTTTCCGAGGAGAATCGACCGCTACGCCCTGTTTGGTGCGGTTTCGTGGGGGCCTGCGCCACAGTGACCCACGCGGTCGCACCCGTGACACGGGGCTTGGCGTCACGACGGCCACCGCTCCCTCCTCGTCCGATCGCCGGCTTTCGCGGAGATCGCCCCCTCGGCTGGTATCCTGCGATCGTCCTGGCCCGCCCTTCGATGTCGGATGCCGCGTACGAGCGCTTGACCCCCGACGACCTCGGGCTCCCGTCCGGGGTGCGCATGCCCGTGCGCTTCACCCCCGCGCGCGCGTGGTCGCCCCTCGTCATCAGCTTCCCCCACGTGGGGCTCGCGTGGCCGCACGATCTCCATCCCAAGCCGCAGGTCGACTTCCCCCGCAACGCGGACTACGACGTGCACGTGCTCTACGACGCGGCCCCGCAGCGAGGCGCGGCCTCGGTCGCGGCGGTCTACAGCCGGCTCGTGGCCGATCTCAACCGCGCCGAGGACGACGTGTCGCGCCGGATCGTCCCCGATCACCCGGCCCCTCGCCCGCGCAAGAACCCCGGCGTGGCCCCGCTGGCCGAGGATCCCGAGGGGGATCGCGACGCCGGTCGGCCGGGGCGTGGCGTGCTGTGGACGACCTCGATCGGCAACGTGCCGCTGCTCTCGCCGCCGATGCCCTACGCCGAATTCCGCGATCGCATCGACCGCTTCCATGCTCCCTACCACCGCGCGCTCCAGGTGCTGCTCGAGCGCCGGAGGCAGCGCTTCGGCTACGCGATCCTGCTCGACGCCCACAGCATGCCCAGCTCGGTGGGGCCCGATCTCGTGCTCGGCACGCTGGGCGGGGACTCGTGCGATCCGGGGCTCGAGCGCGCCGCGTTGGCGGCGCTGCGCGGCCGCGATCCCGACACCCTCGTGGTGTCCCTCAACGAGCCGTACCGCGGCGGGGAGCTGGTGCGGCGCTTCGGCAGACCTCAGGAGGGCTTGCACGCGTTCCAGCTCGAGGTGAGCCGCGCCCTCTACATGGACGAGCAGCGCTATCGTCTGTACGCGCTGCCAGCGGGAACCATGGCGGGCACGCCCCGTGGTACCGTCGATGAGCCGAGGTCGCGGGAGGGCGAGGCCGAGGAATCGGGCGGGCGCCACCGCGTCCCCTTCACGCCCGACGTGCGCCGCAGTCGGCGCCTGGCCGAGCTGCTCGCGCGCGTCGACGCCCTGGTGGGGTGCCTTGCCGATCCCGGGCTTGCCATGGGCCTGCCCCCGCCCCACCTGGCTCCTTCCTCGGGCTAACCCCCGAGCGCCTCTTCCCTTGTCCTAACAAAGACCGAAAGGATACACTCCGGTCTCGCCAAAGCCCGGAGGAAAGGACCCAAGGCCGTGAGCAATTCCCGACAGGGCCAGAACGCCGACGCCTTCGATGACTTGCTGGGTCAGCTCGTCGACGAGCTGGCGATGACGCCGACCGCTCCCGAGGAGCCGGAGCCGCCGATGGCGACGCCGGTCCCTGGCGGGACCGTCATGGCCGCCGCCCCCATGGCTCCCCACGATCCCGCGGCCGCCATGGCCGCGCAGGCAGCCTACTACCCGCCGCCCAAGAGCTCGTCGGTCGGGCTCGCGCTCGGCATCGGCGGCGGCATCGTGGTGCTCGGCAGCGTGGTCGCCGGCATGCTGCTGCTGCGCGAGCCCGAGAAGCAGCCCGAGACCAAGGCCCCCGAGACCGAGGCCAAGGCCGAGGCCAAGGCCGAGGAGGTGAAGGCCGACGTGCCGCCGCCTGCTCCCGGCGTGGTCGCGCAGCCCGGCGTCCCTGGTCAGCCCGGCGTCCCCGGTCAGCCCGGCGTCCCCGGTCAGCCCGGCGTAACGGCGCCCGGTCAGCCCGGCGTCCCTGGTCAGCCCGGCGTCCCTGGTCAGCCCGGCGTCCCCGGTCAGCCCGGCGTCGTCGATCCCACGCAACCCGGTCAGCCCGGCGTGACGGCGCCCGGCCAGCCTGGGACCGATCCCGCGACCCCACCGACCGAGCCTCCCAAGAAGAAGAAGAAGGCCGCGCCCAAGAAGAAGAAGGCCGCGACCTTCGATCCGTTCGGCTGAGCGCTCGCCGTCACGGTCGGGGAACCAGCGAGCTTCCCGACCGTGGAGCCTCGTCGACGACCGAGCCCTCGTCCATCGAGCTTCCCCATGAAGATGCATCACGGTCCCCTGTCCCGCGCGTCGTCGCCGTTGGCCCTCGCGCTCTCGCTGTCGATGGCCTTGGCGCCGGTGCCCGTGCTCGCGGCCACCGCCCAAGACCCGTCCACCATGTCGGACGCCGACAAGGTCAAGCAGGCCAAGAAGCTCTACGGCGAGGGCGATGCCGCGTTCAAGGCGGGCGACAACGCGACGGCGCTCGCCAAGTTCGAAGAGGCGTACAACACGTTCGCGCCCAACCTGCACGTCTTCAACATCAACATCGGCCTGGCCGCGCACGGCCTGGGCGATTGCGTGAAGGCCAAGACCGCCTTCCAGCGCTTCCTCGATCTGGTGTCCGACCACCCTGCGCGCAAGCAGGCGCAGGAGAAGCTCCTCGAGATCGAGCGCTCGGGCTGCGCCAACGTGGCGCCCACGCCCGAGCCCGATCCCGTCGTCACCACCTCGCAGGGCGATCCCACGGTCGACAACCAAGACGCGCCCGAGCTCACCAGCCGCCGTAGCGAGCGCGAGGAGGCGGCCGAGGACGAGCGCGAGGAGACCAACTCCAAGAAGGCCAGCGGCAAGCTCATCGCCGGCGCGGCGCTCGCGGGCCTGGGCGTCTCGGCGCTGATCGGCGGCGCGGTGAGCCTCGGCATCGCCAACAAGCGCGCCAACCAGCTGGCCGAGCTCGCGTCGCCCGGCCCCACCGGCTTCCCGGCGGGTGACTACAGCGACGACAGCGTGGCCAACCTCGATCGCAGCGGCCTGCCGGCGGCCAACGCCGCCGCGGTGGGGCTGTTCGCGGCGGGCGGCGTGCTCACGGCGGTGGGCGTGGTCCTCATCGTGCTCGACCGCACCGGCAAGAAGAAGAAGGGTGGCAAGGCGGGCGACAAGAACGCCAGCACGCCGGGGCCGCGCCTGACCGGGCTCGGGCCCACCATGATGCGCAACGGCGGTGGCGTGGCCGCGAGCGTCCGCTTCTAGCCGGGCTCGCCGTGGGCGCCCGAACGACGTCGCTGGCCGAGAGCCGGGCCCTCATCGAGACCCGGCTCTCGCACGAGCAGGGTACGCTCGGGCTGCATCGCAGCGCGCCGATCTGCATGGTGTACCCCAGCCCCTATCGGGTGGGGATGTCGAGCCTGGGCTTCCAGACGCTCTACCGCCAGCTCAACGAGCAGGGCCCGGGGGCGCACCGGGCCTTCCTGCCCGACGCGTGGGAGCCCGCGGCGCTGCCGTGGCCGCAGCCGCGGATCCCCATCCTCAGCTACGAGGCGCTGCGCCCCGTCGCCGACTACCCGGTGCTCGGGCTGTCGGTGGCCTACGAGCTCGAGGTGGCCGGGGTGATCCGCCTGCTCGACGGCGCGGGCGTGTCGGTGCGCGCGGCCGAGCGAGGCCCCCGCGAGCCCGTGGTGGTCGCTGGAGGGCCGCTCACCTCGAGCAACCCCGCACCCCTGCTGCCGCTGGTCGATCTGCTGGTGGTGGGCGAGGGCGAGGACCTGCTGCCGCAGGTGCTCGAGCGCGTGCTCGCGGCGCCCACCCGCGAGGCGGGCATCGAGGCCGCCGCGTCGCTGCCCTACGTGCTCAAGGGCGAGGTGGCGCCCGGCGTGCTCGAGCCGCTGCCGCTCGGGCTCGCCAAGGCGGGGCGCGACCACCTGCCGGCGCGCTCGGCCATCACCACGTCGCACACCGAGCTCGCCGAGATGTTCCTCGTGGAGCCCGAGCGCGGCTGCTCGCGCCGCTGCACGTTCTGCGTGATGCGAGGCGCGACCACGGGCGGCATGCGCCTGCTCGACATCGAGGAGCCGCTCGGCCACGTGCCGGCGCACGCCAAGCGCGTGGGGCTGGTGGGCGCGGCGGTCACCGATCACCCGCACCTCGAGGAGCTCGTGGCACGGATCGTCGACGGCGGGCGCGGGGTGGGCATCTCGAGCCTGCGTGCCGATCGCCTCACGCCCGGGCTGCTCGATCGCCTGGCGCGCGGCGGCTACCGACAGATCACCGTGGCCTCCGACGGGATCAGCGAGCGCATGCGCGGCGCGCTGCACCGCAAGATCCACGCCGACGATCTGCGCCGGGCGGCACAGCTGGTGGCCGCGCAAGGCAGCTTCCGGGGCCTCAAGGTCTACCAGATGATCGGCGCGCCCGGAGAGACCGACGACGACGTGGACGAGCTGATCGCGTTCGCGCTCGAGCTCGCGAGCCTCGTGCGGCTCACGCTCACGTTCTCCACGTTCGTGGCCAAGCGCAACACGCCGCTCGACGGGCAGCCGTTCCTCGGGGTGAAGGCGGCCGACGCCCGCCTCGATCGCATCCGCCGGGGCCTGCGGGGCAAGGTGGAGCTGCGCCCCCAGTCGCCGCGCTGGGCCCACGTCGAGTACCTGCTGGCGCAGGGCGGCCCCGAGGGGGGC
>WBZL01005661.1_pt1 | contig 10262 bp, 8 predicted proteins | sample 5204291 | NCBI WGS metagenome assembly WBZL01 (sample SAMN12344345, study PRJNA552823) | activated sludge metagenome | biome: Activated sludge suspended growth; feature: Nitrification reactor; material: Wastewater; isolation source: activated sludge from nitrification reactor of wastewater treatment... | reverse complement strand
CGCCATCTGCAGGAAGACGCGGAAGAAGTCGCGGATATTGTTGGCGCCGTGTTCGGCAAAGCTCTCGGCGCAATCGCCGCCCTGCAGCAGGAAGGCCTCGCCCTTCGCCACCCGCGCCAGCGCCTTCTTCAGGTTGCGGGCCTCGCCCGCGAACACCAGCGGCGGAAAGGTCGCAAGTTGCGCCTCGACGTCCGCCAGCGCCCCTGCGTCGGGGTATTGCGGCATCTGCAACACCGGTTTGCTGCGCCAGCTATCGGGCGTCCACCGCTCGGCCATGATCGTTAACTCCTGAGCAAAAACCGCTACTTACTGGGCGGTCGCGAGGGCCGGGTTATACACAGGCCAACCGGCCTCCGCCACTAGGAATTCAGGTTGTCAGGTCAAGCCCTTGCGGCAAAAGCTGAATTCGCATTTGTTAAGGGCGAGCTTGAAGTTGCGGGGGAAGTGAGGTGTCCGAGGCTGCGCTGGACGACGTCTTTGCGGACGACATCATCGTGCCGGCGGCCGATCGCTATCCGCTGGGGGCAACGCTTTTCCTGCCCCGCACCGGCAAGCGCAGCCACGCCGTGCTGATCAATTCGGCTACAGCCGTACCGCGAAAGCTGTACCGCGGCTTTGCCGGCTACCTCGCCCGCCGCGGCTGCGCGGTGCTGACCTACGACTACCGCGGCACGGGCGACAGCAGGCAGAAGGCCGTGACCGGCTATAACCAGCCGCGTTCGCTGGTCGGCTTCAAGGCCTCGATGGCCGACTGGGCGGCGAAGGACGTCACATCAGCGGTGCAGTGGATGCGCGAGCGTTACGGCAACATGCCGCTGACCTATGTCGGCCATTCCTTTGGCGGCCAGGCGCTGGGGCTGCTGCCCAACAATAAGGAAATCTCGCGCGCGCTCTTCATTGCCGCCCAGGCCGGCTACTGGAAACTGATGGCCTCGCCCGAGCGCTACCGCGTCTATGCGCTGCTGAACTTCCTCGGCGTGCCCCTGACGAAAACCTTCGGCTACATGCCAGGCTGGGCTGGCCTCGGCATGGACCTGCCGAAGGACGCCTTCCTGCAATGGGTCGACTGGGTGATGAAGGAGCGCTACCTGTTCGGCGACTCCACGCTCGATACCCGCGAGAACTTCCACAACTACAAGGGACCGCTGCGCGCGATCTGCTTCACCGACGATCCCTGGGCGACGCGCACCGCGGTCGAACTGCTCTGCTCCGGCTTCTCCGCGACGAAGCCCGATATCGTCAGCATCTCGCCGAAGGATGCGGAGGTGCAGAAGATCGGCCATATGGGCTTCTTCCGGCCAGAGCACCGCGACACGCTCTGGCGGGGCGCCGCGGAATGGCTGCAGGCGGAGTAACACTGCTCCGGATCAAACTCTAGGGCTGCCCCTCCGCAGCGAGCGCGGCACGCAGCTTCGCGATCAATTGCTTGCATGCGGGCAGATGACGCTCCTCCGCATCCAGAACCCGCAAGAATCCCCTTCTCTTCAGCGCCGCGACGACGGCCGGCGAAAGGGTTTCGGCGTCGGCGGCCTCGGACACGATATCGATCAAACGATCGACGGCATGCAGGCGACCGAGCAGGTAATCGTTCTCGCGGTAGGCCCGCGACAGGAACGCCGCCGACTGGCTGAATCCGGTCCCCTTCAGTGGGAACTCTCCAAGCCGGCTGATGCCGACGGCATCTTGCGCACTGATGCGGTCGACACGAACCTCATTGAATTCCCCTGCCTCCCGCCACGGCATGATCGGAAACGTCACAATGTCCCAGAAGGGAAACCCGAGATAATTCACAAGCACCTCGCGCATCGCGAGCGGAGGCCACCCGGCAGTTTCCGCAAGAAGAACGTCAATATCCGACGTTATGGCCTTGAGATCGATGTCCTGGCTGAGTTGCTCGATGAGCGTATCGATCCGATCCTTGTGCCGTGCGGCAAAGGACCGCGCATAGTTGCCGATCTCCCTGACCTCGGCCGGAGAAGGCCCCACCCGAAAGATGTCCTCAACCAGATCGCGCGCGGCGGAACTGATGGAGGCGTTCGTTTCTCTCTGCTCCAGAGCTTCGGTGCATTCGTAGAACCGGCGTTTCAGGCGATCGACGACGGCGAAATCCAGACCCTCGAACAGTTCTGAACCGAGCATCTGCGATATCCGGTTCTGACCTTCAATCAGGAACCGCAACCTGCGCTTGCGATAGTCAACGTCGAACGCCAGCAGGAACCTGACCCAGCTCAGGGTGTCGTCAAAGTCTTCACCGCCTTCGACCGGGAGAGACCGGCCGGCGGCGGGCTCGTAGGTCACGCCTGTCTCGATTGCCCAGGCATTGATGATCTCGGCGATCGCGCGCGCGAACGGAGACTCCGGCCGAACGCCGCGGATCTCCATGATCAGCCGACTGACGAAGTCGCGTGCCGAGGCCAGCTTGAGCCGGACATAGGCATCGTATGCAAAACCCGCGTCCCGGGCGGCCCTGACATTTGCCTGTTCACGCCAGCCGCGAATCCGGCCCGCATCGACCGGCTGTTCGCCGTCGATGGCAATGACCTCCCCGACAAGCCGCCGGACATGCGGCCGGGCGCTATCGACGATCCCCCTCAGCCGGCGCACATGTTCGTTGAACTGGCCTACCCAACCGAGCTCGTCGGTCACGGGCTGGGTCAATGGAATCTCGGACAGCGCTCCCTTCAGCGTCGGAAAGAACCCCGGCACGCGGTGATGCGCGACTGAGCCGACCGATGTGGGATTGGGATCGACATAGACAACCCGCCGATCCACCTCGCGATAGGCGGCACGGCCCCGAATGGCCCCGACCGCTTCCCGAAAGGGATGGCTGCTCAAGACACTGCCGTCGATGAACGGGACATAGGCTACGTCAACGTTCATCCTCGCGTAATTCTCGAAATTGCGCGCGATGAAGTCTGCACGGCTCGGCCAATCGATGGAGCGTCCCCTCAGGAAGTCGTCGACCTCCACGATGCGCGCCGGTGGAAACGCGCCGGGAATCGACGAAGTCGCGCGCGCGGCGAAAGCCAATGCAGGCGCATTCGACATTTCAAAGTCGCTCTCGATGGCGCCGCTCGGACGCTTCCGGTATCTGAAGTGGAGCCGGTGACGATGTTCGCGTTCGTGAATGATGGGCGGATTGTGAAGCTGCATGGTTCGCTGGTAACCGTTGAAATCGGTCAGCGTCACGAACAGGTCGAGACCTTGCTCCGAGGGAAGCAGCGAGGATGTTTCCTCCCCTGTTCCCATGGCGGCCACCGCATCGTACATCAGCGCCGTCATATTCGGACCGTCGAACGGCGGCTCGAACCAGCGGGACCGAACGAACAACGAAAGTTTGGAACGAACCTCCAGGTCGGCGACAGGTGCGAGGCCCGCCAGACCGGCTGCCCAGAACAGCGGCCGCAGAAACCACTTGCTCGATACGCGGGCTTTCGCTTCCGATGCCAGCAGTTCGGAGACGTCGGCATGCTCGAGCCACAGGTCGCGCAATCGTCCCATCGGCAGATCATGACTCAGCGCACGGGCGAGCATGATGGCGTTGATTCCCCCCGCCGAGGCCCCCGCGACGATGTCGACGATGACCCGCAGATCGACCGTTCGCCCGATGTCGCGCAGAAGGTCGAAATAGATCGCTTCGGTGTCGTATTCGGGATCGGCCCGGTCGCGAACATCGAAGAAGCCGGCCGTCGAACGCTTGTTCCGATCGGCGATGGCGTGAAGAGCGCTGGACGCCCTTGAGAGTTTCAGAATTTCCTTCGTGATGCCGTGCATATAGATGGCGAGCGACGCACCGCCGAAGCAGACGAGCGCAATCCGGAGCTCCCTTTCACGCAAGACGTCCTCCATGCCGAAGGGATTTCATGTGTGGGAATCCTGCCTACCACAGGCGCAGCGCCGTGGCACGGCGCGGCGGATGGCTGCGGACGGGTGGCTTGTGGGCGGCACAGCAAGGCGGTCGCGCGCGCCGACGGTGCGACTGAGGTGCCGGCGACACTACTTTCCTATGCTCCTGCAATATCAAGGCAATTGCAGATTGTGCCGGTGTCCGCACAAGAGCCCGGAAAGCTCGTCCAGCTAAACTTACCGGTAGGGATTTCCGCCTATGATCACCCCCATTGCGCGCGCCAGACCCATGCCCGTGCGCGGGACTGCAGTTTCCTGAAATGGCTCTCGAATGGTCGGACGATTCCCGAAAGGCAAATCCGCTAGCGTTCCAGCCCCCCACGGCCCGACCTGCTGCGGCTGTGCGTTGCGCGCCGAGGGGCGCCGGAACGCCGCCGAGTGCCTGAAGCGAGACGGGATATGACCGCGACGCCGCCTGCAGCGTTGAGCGAGGCTGCCGACGACGGACCGAAGCCGCAAGGCATCGAGATCGTCAAGCAGGTCACTCACCTGTTTCTGTCCAATGCCGATCGTCTCCGTGAGTCCCAGATCGGCGCGTTCGATGAGCTTCTCGTTCCCCTGATCGGGCGGACTGAGGCAGCCGCTCTCGTCCACCTCAGCGAGGCCCTGTCCACGACCAGCCTGGCGCCGAGCCGAACGGTCCGTACGCTCGCGTTTCACAACGACCCTGCGGTGGCTACGCCGGTCCTGCAGAATTCCGATCGCCTGACCGAGAGCGATCTCCTCGAAGTTGCCGCGACCCTGGGCCAGCAGCACTTGCTGGCGATCGCCGGCAGACGCGCCCTCAACGAGACCCTGACGGACGCGCTCCTGCGACGCGGTGACCTCAGCGTTTCCAACGCACTTGCCAAAAATGCCGGAGCGCAGTTCTCCGAATGCGGATACTCCACGCTGGTCGGAAGGGCGGACAGGGACGAAAGCCTCACTGAAAAGCTTGGCCTGCGTCTGGACCTTCCGGCCAACCTGCTCCGGGAGCTTCTAGCAAAGGCGACCGACATCGTGCTGGCGCGGTTCCTGACCGCATCCCGGCCCGTCGCGCCCGTCAAAGGGCAAGCCTCGGCCGTAAAGACCGGCCCCGCCCGGTCGAAGAAGGATTATTCGACGGCGATGATCAGGGTCGCCGAGTTCAACCGCACCGCCAAGCTGAACGATTCAGCAGTGAACCGGTTTGCGGTGAGATCCGAATACGATTGTGTGGTGGCGGCCCTCTCGCTGAAGACCGAGGTGGAGATCGAGGCAATTGCGCCGCTGATCGAAAGCGACCGGCTGTACGGGCTGATCGTGGCGTGCAAATCCGCTCGGCTGGACTGGTCGACGACCAAGTCGATCATCCACCATCGCCCGAATTGCCCGCCCGTGTCCAAGAGAGAGCTGGAACAGGCTCAGGCGGTGTTCGACGGCTTGCTGCTGTCGGTGGCGCAATGGACCATCCGCTTCGGGGCGGATCGGATCGCGGCGAAGAAGATCGGCGCCGAAGCTGCTTCCCCGGCAGCGGCGGCCTCCTCGCCCCGCCCGGCAACACGAAACTGATCAGTGACGCGCTGCAGAGCGTTCGATACGTCGGCATCGCTTCATCCCAATCGCCGCGACGCGCGATCAATTCCGTGAGTCGCCCTGAGTAAGCTATGGCGCTCGTCAGGCGAATTGCGCCAGACCGTGCCCTACGGACCAGTTTTCCTTCGCCGACTCCAGCACGTTAACGAACACGTTCTCCGGCCGGATACCTGGATTCCTGCCAAGTAATTCCGCGGCGCGCTTATATAGCGCTTTCTTCTGTTCCGTAGTGCGGGTGTCGAACACGGTGATCTGGATGTACACCACATCGTCGCTCCGATAGACGCCATAGGCATTCCCGTGGCGAAAGTTCGCCCCGTCATGCTCGGTGATGGTCATGAACTGGTCGTCCTCGGGCACGCTGAGCGCCTCGCGCATGGCCCGGTAAAGGCTGTCGAAGATTGCCTGTCGGTAGGCTTCCGGCTTGCCGGCGCGCAGCGAGATATGAACGAGTGGCATGGCGGATCCTTATCAATGGCAACAGACAAACCTGCCCCGTGGCGCAGCGCTGCCAGCCGGTTGTAGTTCACTCCGTGGATGAAATGAGCTATCAGTCCGTTTGTTTTTGACACTATGTCCAGAAACGATACCCATATTCTTGACGCCTCGTCAAATACTTTTCGGCCCGGTCAAACGCGCGACTGGAGCAGCGCGGCGGAACGGAGACAGAAATGAGACCCCGCGAGTTTGACCACGACGAGGTCTTGCGCATCGCCTTCGAGAAGTTCTGGCGCAAGGGGGTGCGTGGAACATCACTCTCGGACATCGCGCACGATGCCTGCGTGCAGCGCGGCAGCCTCTACAATGCCTTCGGCAGTAAGGAGGCGCTATTTCTGACCGCCTATGAGCGCTATGCGGCCGACTATCTCGGCACAATCGAGAAAGCGCTCGGCTCGGGAAGCCTGCGAAAGCGCCTCATGGCGTTCTTCGACGTGACCATCAGGAACTTCCGCTCGGGCTCGCCTCCCCGCGGCTGTCCCACCACTCGGGGACTGATGGAGCTTGCGCCGGGCCAAGGCGAAAGGCTGGACGAGAACGCGCGGCAGGTCTTTGCGGGTTTGATGACCCGCATCACCGCGCTAGTCCGTGAGGCCTTGTCGAACGGCGCCGCGCGCGGCGAGTTCCAGGGTGATCCCGATATCGCGGCGCTGCACATAGCCACCGTGACGCGAGGGCTGGCGGTGCTCGAACGCGCCTATGGGGACGAGGCCCAGCTTCGAAAGATTGCCGCCCACACGGTCGATCTCGTGCTCGGCGAGCCAACCTGACGGGCGCTGTGAGTTCACGGCCGGCGCCCATCCGATCTGTGCTCGCCTCGTGCGACGAAAGCCTATGACGAGTATTTCACCGTGCAGCCATAGGCGCGCGTCGCGGGATTGGAGACCGGTTTGCCGGCCTTCAATTCGGTCAACGTCTCGTCGACGAAATTCTTCGCATCCTTGATGTCGGCAGGACGTGTCGTCGGCTTGTCGTCGATACCGCCGGCATAGGCGAGCGTGCCGTCAGGCTTGATGATGTACATATGCGGCGTGACCGCCGCGCCATAGGCCCGCGCAACCTGTTGCTTCGGATCGAGCAGCACCGCCGTCGGCGACGCCTTCCTTTCCGTCGTCAGGGCATTGGCTCGGACACCGTCCGCAAAACCCTGCTCGCCGGGAGGCGACGAAATGACCGACAGCCATACGATACCCTGACCGGTCCACTTCTTCTGCAGAGCCTGCATGTTGCCGCTGCCATAATGCTTGCGGACATAGGGACAACCGTCATTGGTCCATTCGAGCACTACGGTCTTGCCGCTGAAGTCGCTGAGATTGACCGTCTTGCCGTCGCTATTGACTACCGAGAAGGCGGGGGCCTGCGCACCGACCTTGGGTTCTGCGTGCGAGGACGCGGTGGCCAGGAGCAGGATCGCGGCCGAGGAGGCCAACATCGTCGTAAACGTGCGTCTATCCATCTTCTGTCTCCAATGCGGGTTTCAGATTTGTGCCAGTGCATCCAGCACAAGCGACTGCGTAAGGATCTGCGGCAACACGAGGGGCTCGGTACCGCTGCGAAACAGCACATAGAGAGGCACGCCGTTGCGGCCGAAGCGCTCGAGAAGCCGCGTGATTTCCGGATTTTGATTGGTCCAGTCGCCCTTCAGGTAGGCGATGCGCTTGCCGGCAAACGCCTCGCGTACGGCGTCCGTGGACAATGCGGTGCGTTCGTTGACCAGGCAGGTAATGCACCATGCGGCCGTCATGTTGACGAAAACAGGCTGCCCGGAAGCAAGGAGCCCATCGAGCTTGCGCTGACTGAACGCCTCAGCCGAGCCTCTTGACGAAACAACCTCGACGTTCGCTGCGGTCGTCCGATCGAGACCGATCATGACGGCCAGCGCAACGACGCCCGCAACCGAAGCAGCCGCCATGCCCCGAAGGGCGCGGCCGGAACCGCTCCCCTGTTCCTGCGACAGCCGAAGAGCCCACGCTGCGAAGGCAATCAGCACCAGAGCCGCAAGCGCGGCGAGCAGGCCCGACGCACCGACCTGAAAACTGAGAACCCAGATCAACCAGGCCACGGTCGCGTAAAGCGGGAATGCGAGAGCCTGCTTCAGCGTTTCCATCCAGCGTCCGGGCCGAGGCAACAGGCGCTGCAGTCCCGGCGCAAAGGCAAGCACCAGAAAAGGCAGCGCCAATCCAAGTCCGAGGGCGAGAAAAACGAAAAGCCCGACCGCAAACGGTTGCAGCATGGCAAAACCGATCGAGGCACCCATGAACGGTGCCGTGCAGGGTGTCGCCACAACCGTCGCCAGCACCCCGGCAAAAAACGATCCGGACAGCCCCCCGCGCTGCAGAAGCCCGCTGCCTCCGACCCGCGTCAGCGATGTGCCGATGGTCAGAATGCCGGAGAGGCTCAGTCCAAGGACGAACAGGATGAACGCCAGAATCGCGACCGTCAGCGGCGACTGCAACTGAAAGCCCCAGCCGATTTCGGCGCCGCCGGCCCGCAGCCCCTGCAACAGTCCCGCGAGCGCCGCGAAGCTCGCAAGCACGCCAGCCGCATAGGCTATGCCGTGCAGCCGCACCCGGCGCGGCGTCTCTCGCTTGTGCTCCGTCAGATGCAGAATCTTGATCGACAGCACCGGGAATACACAAGGCATGAAGTTGAGAATAACGCCTGCGACCAGCGCGGAAATCATGGCGTAGAGAAGCGTCATCCCGCCCTCTCCCGCGGTCGGCCGTGCCGGAGCCGCCTCGATCGCGAAAGCGTGCGACGCAGTCTTGCCGCCGATATCCTCCTCCAGCACCAGCACGCCTTCGATGCTTGGAGGAAGCGACTTCGCGATCTGGCTGCGTTCGATGGCGAGCTTCGCGGCAGAACCGTCCGTGCGCAGGATCTGGCGTGCGACGTTGTCGATCAGCGTGTTGTCGTACGGAAAGAACGTCGCCGAGCGGATGGTATCCCCGCGCAAACCGTCCGTGCGCAGGGACAGCGTGATTGCCTTGCTGTCGGAACTGAACGTCGCATTCCACGGCGACGGCTGCGGCAGCTTGCTGCGTGCCGCATCGAACGCCGCATTCCGCTGCGGGACGGCCTTCTCCGAAACAGGAAGCGAAAGCGCGACCGACGCTTCGCCGGGAATGCAGATCTTCTCGCACACGACAAAGGCGACTTCGGCGGCGAGATCGACGGCCGCACCGGGTCGGAGATCTCGCGGCGGAGTGACGCGCGCCAGCAGCATCGTTTCGCCGTCATAGCCGAAGCTCGCGACCGGGCCCACCCGGATCAGCGACGGCGCCGGCCACTGCAACTCGCCTGCCGCGAAACCTCTCGGCAGTTTCCACGTCACCTGTGTCGGTTCGCCGGAATCACCGGGATTGCGCCAGTAGGTGTGCCAGTGCTCCTTCATCGACAGCTTGATGCCGACGGTGAAGGGCTCGCCCGGCACTATCGCGGACGGTTCGGCCAGCAGTTCGACCTTGACCAGGTCGGATACGTCCTGTGCCCTCACGGAGCCAGGTGCGGCCAGGCACAGGAGCGCAAACAAGATGCAGCCAAGGTAGCGCGAGACCATGATCTCCGATCCGCCAGGAGGTCGAGCAGTCAATCCTTGTACCACTCGTGTGTTGCAGAACCCCGCGACGCTGCAAACGACGGCATCAAAAGCCCGTGAGACGGACGAGGACGGATAGCCCCCTTCGCGACTCAGCTTCGCTTGATGTCGCCCACCACCCTGAGGTCGATCCCGCCGATCAGCTCCGAGCGCGCCAACTCGGCAGCGCCGATTGCGGCCATCGTCTGTTGCAGCGTACTGACATTGGACCCCAGCGACACGATACCGCCGAGCACAGCGGCGATCGATCCGATGGCGGCGACCTGGCTGGGCCCGAGCAGGCCGATCAACATACCAAGCAGCATTGCGATGCCGCCGCCGACGGCCACCTTTGAAGCCAGGATGATCTTCCGGCATCGCTCGGCGACCGCAGCAAGGTGCTCGAGCCGGGCCTCGATCATCGCGATCTCGTCGATGGAGTCGTCCTCGGCCATCAGGTTCAAAGCGCGATCCGCCGTTCGCCAATCGGCCCGGTTATTTCGTCGGTCAGCGAGTGAGTCAAGCCGACGCCCGGCAAGCCGATCCTGGCCTGGGGCCACGCCCACCTATTCAAAGCCATTGAAGTCGCCAGCTATGCGCAAGATCAAGGACAGGACATCCCTTCCACGCATACCCTTACTTTCGATATGATGCTGTTGAAACGTCCTGGCGAGTAACTTCGTACCCACCAGCGGACATGGAATCCAAGGGAGTAATCGCACCATGA
>WBZL01005660.1_pt1 | contig 10262 bp, 12 predicted proteins | sample 5204291 | NCBI WGS metagenome assembly WBZL01 (sample SAMN12344345, study PRJNA552823) | activated sludge metagenome | biome: Activated sludge suspended growth; feature: Nitrification reactor; material: Wastewater; isolation source: activated sludge from nitrification reactor of wastewater... | reverse complement strand
GCGGAGCTGATCACCAAATCCTTGCTTCCCGGTGTATGCAGGTAGAATCCTTCACCGCTCTTTGCGCCCAGTTTACCGGCGAGCACCATGTTCACCAGGAGGGGACAAGGAGCGTATTTCGGGTTGCCGAATCCATCATGCAAAACATTCAGGATACTCAGGCAAACATCCAGGCCAATGAAGTCGGCCAGTTGCAGCGGCCCCATGGGGTGGGCCATGCCGAGTTTCATGACCGTGTCGATCTCTTCCACACCGGCAACTCCTTCAAACAAACTATAGATGGCTTCATTGATCATCGGCATCAGGATGCGGTTGGCAATGAAACCCGGGTAGTCGTTCACTTCGCAAGGAACTTTGCCGAGTTGCCTGCTCAGTTCCAGCACGGTTTGCGTCACTTCTTTTTTGGTGGCGTAGCCGTTGATGACTTCCACGAGTTTCATCACAGGCACCGGGTTCATGAAGTGCATCCCGATGACCATGCCGGGTCGTTTGGTTACCGCCCCGATTTTGGTTATAGAGATGGACGATGTATTGGTAGCCAGTATGCAATCGGCCGGTGCGTAGGTGTCGATCTGTTCGAAGATGGTGAGTTTAAGTTCAACGTTTTCCGTAGCGGCCTCTACAACAAGTTGCGCATCTTTCACACCCTCCGACACAACATGTGTGATCGCGATATGACCCAGCGTTGATTTCTTTTGTTCTTCGGTGATGGTGCCTTTGGCAAGTTGCCTGTCGAGGTTCTTACCAATCGTATCGAGCGCACGCTGCAGCTGCGAAGGATTGACATCGATGAGGGTTACGTTAAAACCTGATTGGGCAAATACGTGGGCAATGCCGTTTCCCATGGTTCCTGCGCCGATAACGCTGATATTCTTTATCATAGATATTAATTGATGATTATTTAAACGCATTGAATCCTGTTACATCCATCCCGGTGATGAGCAGGTGGATATCGTGTGTTCCTTCATAGGTGATCACACTTTCGAGGTTCATCATGTGCCGCATCACGGAGTATTCACCGGTGATGCCCATGCCTCCCAGCATCTGGCGGGCGCTCCGGCAGATATCGGTAGCCACTTCACAGGCGTTTCGCTTGGCCATGCTTACCTGTTGCGGGCTGGCTTTCCCTTCATTCATCAGTACACCCAGCCGCCAGTTAAGCAATTGTGCCTTGGTGATTTCGGTGACCATTTCGGCCAGTTTTTTCTGCTGCAGCTGGAATCCGCCGATCGGTTTTCCAAACTGGATGCGTTCCTTGCTGTATTGCAGGGCGGTATCGTAACAATCCATCGCGGCGCCAACGGCGCCCCAGGCGATGCCGTAGCGGGCCTTGGTGAGGCAACCAAGCGGACCTTTCAAACCTTTTACATTGGGGAGGATATTTGCCTTGGGCACTTTCACATTGTCGAATACCAGTTCGCCGGTTGCGCTGGCACGCAGGCTCCATTTTCCGTGGGTGGTGGGGGTGCTGAAACCCTCCATGCCTCTTTCCAGGATCAGTCCGCGAATATCCCCGGCTTCGTCTTTAGCCCATACCACCGCTACCTGGCTGAACGGGGCGTTGCTGATCCACATTTTGGATCCGTTGAGGATCACGTGGTCGCCGGCGTCTTTGATATTGCTGAGCATACTGCTGGGGTCGCTGCCGTGGTTGGGTTCGGTGAGTCCGAAGCAGCCCAGCCATTCACCGCTGGCCAGTTTGGGCAGGTATTTATTACGTTGTTCTTCGTTTCCGTATTGGTAGATCGGGAACATCACCAGGCTCCCCTGTACACTGGCGGTAGACCGTACGCCGCTATCGCCCCGTTCCAGTTCCTGCATCATCAGGCCATAACTGATGTAATCAAGTCCGCCTCCGCCATATTGCTCCGGAACGGTGGGGCCGAAAACACCCAATTCGCCCATCTGCTTTACGATCTGCTCCGGAAACTCGGCCCGTTGAGCGTAATCTTCGATGATCGGGGAAATCTCTTTTTTTACGTAATTGCGAACGGTTTCGCGGATCAGTTTGTGCTCCTCGGTGAGCAGTTCGTCGAGGTTAAAGTAATCAGGGGATTGAAAATTGTCGGTTTTAGCAGCCATCGTCTTCCGGTATTGAGTTATTGTTTAATTCGTTTTGCAGAATCCGCTCAAACAGCCATTGGCACGTGTCATCAGCGATTCCATCCCGCAAATATAAATAGCTTACATCAGACGAGATCTTTTTGTTTTCTTGGCCCCCGTAAACCGGATTCCCGTTTTTTTTGAAAATAAATTCCGGGAATGCAACATCGGGAAAACCCGCTTGTCTCTATTATAAACAATACGTTTTGGAACTAGCCATAAAAACACAACGGGATGAGCTCGTAGAGCGCTGCCTGCAGGGAGATACCCTGGCCTATAAGCAGTTGTACGAGCGCTACGCCCGGGCAATGTTCAACACCTGTTTGCGATTGCTGAATAATGTGACCGAAGCGGAGGATGTGCTGCAGGAAAGCTTTACAGAAGCATTCCGCAACCTGGCTTCCTTCGAGTACCGGACCAGTTTCGGTGGTTGGCTGAAGCAGATCTGCATCAACCGTTCCATCAACGTGCTTAATAAACGAAAGATCGACTGGGTGGATATGGAGCAGGTAGCGGGATACGACAGTGCCGAAGATCTTCCCTACGATGAAGAGTCGGTCCGTTACCAGGTGGAAACGGTTAAAAAAGCGATCATGAAGCTGCCTGATGGCTACCGGACCGTGCTGAACCTGTACCTGCTGGAGGGATATGATCACGAAGAGATTGCCGGAATACTCCATGTGGCTGAATCCACCACCCGCACCCAATATATGCGGGCCAAGCAAAAATTACTCGAATATTTAAAAGAGGGCATATGAGCAACGAGTTAAAGAAATTCATCCGCGACAACCGGGAAGCATTTGACGACAAAGAGCCATCGGCTATGTTGTGGGGTCGCATCGAGTCGAACCTTGTAGCCGGTCCGGAAAAACGCTCCGTAATCCGTCCGCTGTATAAATGGGCAATGGGCGCCGCGGCGATGCTGGTGATCGCTGCTTCGGTTTACTTCTTTGTTGTGAATAAAAAACCTGCTGAGCCACCCGTCGTGATCAATGAACCGGAAAGCAACACCGGCATCACGCCCGAGATCAACCAGATCGTGAAAATGATCGGGATGAAGCAGGAAGAGCTGAAGACACTGGCGGCAGGACAGCCCGAATTGTACCGGCAATTTTCGAACGACCTGGATCAGCTGGACAGTTCCTACAATGCCCTGAAAAGCGAATTGAACGAAACACCCAACCAGGAACTGTTACTCGAAGCCATGATCCAGAACCTGCAATTGCAGCTCAATGTGCTCAACCAGCAACTGAATATCATCAACCAGATCAAACAATCTAAAAAGTATAGCCATGAAAAAAAGGATCAATCCATTTAAGTTTTTATTGCCACTGGCAATATTCCTGCAGGCGAACCTCTATGCCCAGCAGAACGACAACGACAACCAGAACGACAGCCGGAAGAAGTACGAATTCGTAAAAAAGAAAAACGTGAACAAATCGTATAACGTGTCTTCATCCGACAAACTGAACATCAAAAATTCCTTCGGTTCGGTGAAGGTGAATACCTGGAGCCGGAATGAGATCAAGGTCGATGTGGAAATCGAGGTGACGGCCAACACGGAAGCGCTGGCCCAGAAAATGATTGACCGCATTTCCGTTACGGATGAAAAGGAAGGCAGGGAGATATCGTTTGAAACAAAGATGAAAGATATCAATAACAGCAAGGGCGATAAAAGCAGCATGGAGATTAATTACACCATCTCAATGCCGGATAACAACGCTCTGAAGATCCATAACGACTTCGGCGCCACCACGGTTCCCGATTTTAAAGGCGAGGTGGATCTTACCAGCAAATTCGGATCGCTCACCACCGGTAACCTGGCCAATATCCGCAGCATCAACGTGGAGTTCGGCAAGGCCAACCTGGCCAATATTACCGGTGCGCCCGTTGTCATCAAATTTTCCAAGGTGAATATTGCCCGTATGTCGGGAGCCGTTAAACTGAACCTGGAGTTCTGCAACAGCGTCCGGCTTGCCATCGATAACAGCCTGAACAGCCTCGACCTGAAAAGTTCCTATTCCACGGTAAACCTGAAACCGGTGGGAGATGTATCCGTTTCGTACAACATTTCCACCAGCTTTGGTTCTTTCAAAAATACCAGCAACGTTAAATTCAGCAGCGACGAAGACGAAGACGGCCGCGGGCCCAAATTCGATTACGAGTACAATGGGAAATCCGGCAGTGGCGCCATTCCGGTAAAAGTGAAAAGCAGTTTCGGTAAAGTGATCGTGGGCGAAGCTTCGGAGGAGGATATGAAAGAGAAGAACAAGAATAAGAATAAAGAGAAGGATAAATCCCGCACCTAACTATCAGGTATAGCCAGTGAAGCAAAAAGGTATGTGACCCGTCACATACCTTTTGTACTTTTATGGCTATACAGAATCTATGAAGCTCATCACCCGGGTACGCCTGCTGATCCTGTTTTTCATGGTGGCCCTTGTTGTAAGCGGCGCTACTGCCATGCCTGCGGAAAGCGGGCTTCGCTGGCTCATGCAGTTTAAGCACCAGCTGCCCCAGGCTATGGGCGACTGGCTCCAGACCTGTTACACGGCTTTGGCCGATACCAATTCAAAATATCCATTCCTTGCTTACGGGTACGATTGGCTGGCCTTCGCTCATTATGTGATCGCACTTTCATTCATCGGGCCCTTGAAAGATCCGGTGAAGAATGCCTGGATCATCGACTGGCAGATTTTATGTTGCATCGCCGTGATACCGCTGGCAGTAATTGCCGGACCGATCCGCCAGGTACCCGTCTTTCATATCCTCATCGATTGCGCATTCGGCGTACTCGGTATCATTCCGCTGCTGCTATGCCGTAAATGGATCCGGGAACTGGCCCGCCAGCAAACATGAACCCGTCAATCGGTTTCTTCCAGCATGAAAATGTCTTCAACAGGTTTCCCGAATACCCGGGCGATCTTAAGCGCCAATACGGTTGAAGGCACATATTTGTTCGCTTCCATGGCATTGATGGTTTGCCGGCTTACAGCAACTTTGTTTGCCAGGTCTTCCTGGGTAAGTCCTTTGATGGCCCGCTCTACTTTTATGTTATTTTTCATGGGAGATTGATTGGGCGTTTCGGTAAAGCAGGTAATTGAACCGTGCGATAAAGATGATAAGTACGGTAAACATGTTGTATACCATCACCGTGAAGAAGGGGCCGCCGTACACAAAAAGAAAGGCCAGCAGCAGCAGTACATAACTCACGCATACAGCCCAGAGAAGCGAGGAAAGGCGGAGTTCCGCAATGTACTCATCCTCCTGTTTCTCGCGGGAGAAACCCACCATCATACCGCCAATGATGAACAATGCCCCCACCAACGTGTTGGTCACATCGGTTTTGATGACTGTGAAGAAACTGGCTCTCCCAACTATCGGGTCGTTCCAGATGGCAAATACGTTGGTCGTTAACCAGTCGGCATTGAAGTCGAGGATCGAAATCATTAATCCCGCAAGTATCGCCGGGATAAAAATTACCCAGCCAATTTTCTTGTACCGGTTGGGTAATAAGGGTGTTGTTTTCATGACTAATTGTTTTATGAGGCAAATGTAAAGTATATTTTACATTAAGACAAAATATTTTTACATTATGTAAGAAATATTTAACACGCTTAACCGGATAAGGGCAATCATTTACTTTTGCGGGAATACTTGTTTATGGTGCATTATACTTACCTGGCGCTGGGCGACAGCTACACGATCGGAGAACAGGCGCCGTTTGCGGATAATTTTCCCAACCAGGCCGTGCAGTTGCTCCGGGAAGCCGGCTTTGCCTTTTATGGCGCGGAGATTATTGCCAAAACGGGCTGGACAACGGATGAGTTGAACCAGGCGATCAGCCAAACGCGTTTTCTCGATCAATATGATGTGGTATCCTTGCTAATCGGTGTAAACAACCAGTACCGCGGACGCACGACAGCAGAGTTTGAACCGGAGTTTGAGCATTTATTGCAACGTGCAATACAGTTCGCGAACAATATAAGCCGCCGGGTATTTGTGCTGAGTATTCCGGATTGGGGTGTTACGCCTTTTGCCGAAGGCAGGGATCGAAAACAGATCGCCGCGGAGATCGACGCCTTCAACCGGGTTTGCAGGGAAGCGGCAGAAAGGTACCAGGTAAACTATATCGACATCACCCGTGCGCAACGGGCCGATGGCCATAAACCCGGATTCCTGGTGGCAGATGGGTTGCATCCTTCGGGCAACGAATATGGTAAATGGGCCGTGAAACTGGCTGATGCCATCATTAAACAACTGTAACCATGGAACATGAATTCAACGAAGTGCAGCGATTCCGGATCTGGTGGGCCTGGCTGGGAGTAGCGGCCCTTAATATCCTCTTCCTGTACGCGATCGTTCAGCAGTTGATTCTGGGAAAACCTTTCGGCGAAAAGCCGGCGCCGGATTTTGTACTGATCCTTATTGAACTTCTGCTGCTCGCCCTGTTGTATTTTCTTGTTTCCATCCGGTTGTATACAAAGATCAACGCAGCCGGTATATCCTACCGCTTTCATCCTTTTCATCGCCGCGAACGTTTTATTTCCTGGAACGAATTATCGGAAGCTTATATGCGCCCGTACAATTCCCTGCTGGAATATGGCGGCTGGGGTATACGGGTAGGCTCACCCAAAACGGGTAATGCCATCAATACCTCCCAATCGGCCAACCGGGGGCTTCAGCTCAAATTCCGCGAAGGGAGATTGCTGCTTATCGGTACGGCAAAGCCCGATGAACTGGAACGCTTCCTGGAACAAATCAACACGGCAGCGAAACTGAAGATATCCTGAGTGAATCAATATTCAACCATGGTCCGCTCTACCGTTCCATCCTGGTGAAAATCGAAGAGCGCATAGGCGGGAGCAAAATCCTGGAATGCCCCTTTCCACCAATTTCCACTTACGGCACCGTTACAGAAATACTGTATGCCCAGGTAGGTTACTTCATCCTGCAGGTGAATATGCCCGCTGAGGCAGCAACGTATGTTTGGGTATTTCCTGAAGAGGTCCTTGATCATGCGGGCATCGGTGTGCAGCAGCGCCCGCGAAAGTTTCCAATCGCCATTGGGAAGCATGTCTTTGAAGAACATGGCGCTGCAGAAGGATACGATGGGAATGTGTGATACAACGCAGATATGTTTGTCTTTATTTGATTCCAGCTCAGCACCGAGCCAGTTGAACTGCTCCGCATCAAGGAGTGCGATATAACCCCCGTTGTTCTCCTGTGTGCTGTCGAGTACAATGAAATGCCAGTTCTGGTGGGTAAAACTGTAATAGGATTTTGTATTGCCCGTTAACTGGAGCCACCAGTTTTTTCCATAGAGCGGATCTGATTTCACATCTTCCTTCAATTGCCAGCCCCAGATATCATGATTGCCCATACAGTGTTTCACCGGTAACCTGTTTTCGGCCTGCAGTATGTCGAAGAAGAGATCCCATTGTGCCTTTGTCTTTTCCTTCGATACGGCCAATGCATCCATGATGCTGTCGCCTCCGTTGATGATGAAGTCGGGCTTTTTGTCTGACTGGTTGATGGTTTGCAGGGCTTTCCGCATTCCCGCTTCCGCAACATCCAGTGTTTTGATATGGATATCACTGATGAATGCCGCCCGGAATCGTTTTTTCTTCCCGGTATTTTCCGCGTTTACCCCGATGGGCAATACAGTGGCTGCAGAAGCCAGTGACAGGTTCTGAATGAATTTTCTGCGTTGCATACTATTAAGATTTCTTAGTGAAGATATCCAGCCATCTCAGCCTGGTACTGTTGCGCTATAGCCCGGGCCTCTGCAGCAAAGTCTTCTTTTTCACTGGCGTAAATGATGGCCCTGCTGGCGTTTACCAGCAGTCCGCAATCGGCATTCATACCATATTGGCTCACTTCTTTCAAACTGCCGCCCTGGAATCCCACGCCGGGCACCAGTAAAAAATGATCGGGGATGATCCTGCGTATCCCTGCCAGGACGCTGGCCTTGGTGGCGCCCACCACGAACATGAGATTACGCGGGTTTCCCCAGGCGCTTACTTTTTTCAATACGGATTCATACAGGTATCCGCCCTCGGTGTTGCCCGCCTTATTGCCGTTGTTGGTCGCCTCATCGCCGTTGTTGGTCGCCTCATCGCTGTTGTTGGTCGCCTGACCAACAACTTTCAATTGTTCAAAATCCTTACTGCCCGGGTTGCTGGTTAATCCCAGCACAATGGCCCATTTGTTTTCAAATTCCAGGAAGGGCTTTACGCTGTCTTCACCCATGTACGGCGCCACGGTGATGGCATCGAAGTTCAGGGTTTCGAAAAAAGCCCGGGCGTATTGGGAGGAAGTATTGCCGATATCACCCCGCTTGGCGTCGGCGATGATGAAATGTTCCTGGGGAATATAATTCACTGTTCGCTCCATGGCTTCCCATCCTTTCAGTCCCATGGCTTCGTAAAAAGCCGTGTTGAGTTTGTAGGAAACACAAAGATCTTTGGTGGCGTCGATGATCTGCCGGTTGAATTCAAAGACGGCATCGGGGTGTGCTTGCAGGTGACCGGGTATTTTTGTGATGTCAGTATCGAGGCCAACGCAGAGGAACGAGCGTTTTTGTTTTATCTGTTCGATGAGTTGCTTTCGGGTCATGCCGCAAATATAAGTCTCTTATCAGTCAAGCCGTTTGATCATTTCCCGTGCGATCTTTCTCGAATGTTCATCGCTGCGCTTCATCAGTTCTTCGATGATATTCCGCTGGGATTCCAGATCGCGGTTCTGACTCAGCTTGAACGTATTTTCCATACTTTCCACCTCAATCTCAAATCCCACGATGCCCTTCATCATGCCCTCGATGTATTCCGGCGGCAATGAATCGAAAGAAGCCGACCCGCTGGCGCCAACATATTTATCGGAAAGTTCTTTGACGGCATTATAAGTGCCCCTGGCATCCAGGAAACGCATCGTTCCCTTTGCCTGTACGGTCATGTAGTTCCAGGTTGAGCCCATGCTGGAATTGGTATACCAGGCGGCGCTTACAAAACAATGCGGCCCGGTGAATACCACCATCACGTTGTTGTTCTTTTCAAAAGCCAGGTGGTGATCTGTCTTGCGCATCATATGCCCCCGCAGGAGGATCTTGTCGCCGGTTGTTTCGATTCCCAGCGGAACCTGCGTTGCCACCGGGTGGCTGTCGCCCATGCCCGTGACCAGGGCAAAGTTGTGCTCTTTGATGAACTCAATTATTTTCTGCGGATCTTTTTCTGTGTAGTAATCGAACTTGTACATGATAATTATTTTGAAGGCCGAACAGGCTTCCGTCAATTGATTTTTTTTACCCTTTTATTTTTTCCAGGATCAGCGTTTCAACTTCTCCTGTTTCCCATTTCGATTCAATGCCGGGTATCGACATGATCTCCTGCATGATGGCTTCCTGCCGCCGGCCGTTCACCAGCGCTTCGGAATAGCGTATGTGCGGACTGAAGGTTACCTGCGAATACGCGGGTATCCATTTATCCGGGTGTTTTTTGCTGAAGGCCGCTTCGATCTTTTTTTGCAGCAGGAATTTCGGATCGGCCACCTTGTCCCGCATCTCCACGAAATTATTCAAGGCCAGGTCGGCGATCGCGTCGGCATCCGGCTTGCGCAATTGCTGGTATTCGGCGAGTATGGCCGACCAGTTTCCCACGTGCTTATCGATCAGGCCATTCAATACCGAGCAATCTTCGAACCCGCAGTTCATGCCCTGTCCGAAGAAAGGAACGATGGCATGTGCCGCGTCGCCGATGAGGGCAAACCGATCTTCCCGCACCCAGGGATAGCATTTTACGGTAACCAGGGAAGCGGTGGGGTTGTGAAAGAAATCCTCCTCCAGCGTGGGCATCAGGGCCGAGGCATCGGTAAAGGTGCTGTTGAAAAAAGAGCGAACCTTTTCGTTGGTATCGAGGCTGGCAAAGGAAGGATCGCCCTCGAAGGGGAAGAAGAGCGTGCAGGTGAAACTGCCGTCCATATTCGGCAGGGCGATCAGCATGTAATTGCCGCGTGGCCAGATATGCAGGGCGTTCTTTTCGAGTTGAAAGCCTCCGTTATCAGCCGGCGGGATGCAGAGTTCTTTATAACCGAAGTCGATATAATATTGCTGGTACTGGAAGCGATCGTGCTGGAGCTGGTGGGTGAGCCTGGCGGCTGAATAA
>WBZL01005657.1_pt1 | contig 10268 bp, 9 predicted proteins | sample 5204291 | NCBI WGS metagenome assembly WBZL01 (sample SAMN12344345, study PRJNA552823) | activated sludge metagenome | biome: Activated sludge suspended growth; feature: Nitrification reactor; material: Wastewater; isolation source: activated sludge from nitrification reactor of wastewater treatment... | reverse complement strand
CATCACCGCGGCGAAGCGATAGTCGTCGGTGCCACCGCCCCCGTACTGCTCGGGGACGGTGAGACCGAGGAACCCGTTGGCGCCGCACGACTGCCACACCTCCCGGGGAGTGACGCCGGCCTTCTCCCACTCCTCGTGATGCGGGATCACTTCCTTGTCCATGAACGCCTGGAAGGCGGCCCGGAACTGCTCGTGTTCGTCGAGGTAGACGGTGCGGGGGATGTCGCGCATGCGGCCAGACTATGAAGGCACCGGGCTCAGGAACGATCCGGGTACTGGTTCCTGGGCAGGGACCCGCCAAGCGCCTCGGCGACATCGGTGAACACCCACAGGCCACTCGTGTGCACCTTGCCGCCGTCATCGGCCGGTGCATCGGGGTCGCCCTCCACGTACCCCTCGCCCTGGTCGTTGATGAGGTACACGCCGAAGAGGTCGTTGACCTTGTCGATCCAGGGGCGGAAGCCGAACTTGCCGTCGCTGGAGAGCACCAACGGGTTGCCCTCGGCATCGGTCCAATCCAGCCATTCACCGAAGCCGTAGGGGCTCTCGAGCTCCACGCGGAAGGCAGCGGCGGTGATGTAGTCGGCGTCACCGATCTGGTTCTCCTGCATCTCGGCCACCGACTCGGCGCGGAGGATGCGGGTGCCATCGGGGGCCAGGCCGTCGTGCATGATCATCTCCAGGAACCGCCCGTAGTCGCCGAGCGTCGACACGGCCGACCCTGCGGGGTTGGTGTGGGTGACGTTCTCGTACTCGCCGCCTGACCCGGTCTGCACGAACGCGGTGTGGTCCATCCCGAGCGGCACCGCGATCCGTTCGTGGAACAGCTCGGCGAACGGTGTGCCGGTGACGATCTCCGCGATCGCCCCGGCGATGAAGAGATGCTGGCTGCCGTAGCGGAAGCCCTCACCCGGCGGATGCACGATGCCCTCGCGCAGAGCGATCGCGGCACACTCCAGTTGTGTGGTCGTGCCATCGTCGTAGCAGGGGATGCGCGCATCGGCCACCAACCCGGAGGTGAACGACAGCAGTTGGCGCATGGTGATGTGCATCACCGGGAGGTTCTTCGGCACGTCCTCCACAACGGTCTCCAGGTAGGTGGAGATCGGCTCGTCGAGGTCGATCAGCCCTTCGTCCACCAGCGTCATGATCGTCGCCGCCGACAGCCACTTGCTGCCCGAGGCGATCGGCACCATCGTGTCGAGGGTGTACTCGCCCCACGCCTCCTGCTCGACGAGTTCACCGTGCTGCACCACCAGCAGTGACACCCCCGGCAAGCCAACCTGGTCGACCAGGCCGGTGACCTTCTGCTCGAACTCGTCGAGCACAGGGTTGTCGACCACCTCGTCGGTGATCGCCGAGGTGTAGCCGCCGTCGGCGCCGAAGGACGTTTCCGACACGCTCGGCGCCGGGCTCGTGCCGCCAGCAGGCCCGGTGGCAGCCGACGGATTCGATGTCGCCGGCCGGGTGGTTGGCGCATCGTTCGAGCACCCGACCGTGAAGACAGCGAGTGCGAGCGCGGCGAGTGTGCGGTGCATGGTTCCCCTCATGGCTGGGAATCCTGTCAGAGGACTGTGAGCAGAGTGTGAACAGAAGGGAACCGAATCGGTGGGCCCGGCTCTACTCACGCTCGTGTCGCGGCTCTACGTCCAAGATTGGACGTCAGGCCGCGACACGAGCGACGGGAACGGGCGGACTTGGGGTCATGCGGGGCCGGGCAACGACTGGCGGAGGGTGAGCACGTCGGCGAAGAGGTCGCCGTGTTGCTCCACCCGGGCGAGCACGTCGCGCCACTCGAAGCGCAACACCGTGTCGCCCGCAGCACAGGCTTCCACCTCCTCCCACGTCACCGGGGTGCTGCACGTCGGCTCGGGGCGGGCGCGCATGGAGTACACGCCGATCGTGGTCTTGAAGCGGGCGTTCTGGCTCCAGTCGACGAAGATCTTGCCCGGCCGGACCGCCTTGGCCATGGTGGTGGTCACCCGATCGCGATGCTGTCGTTCGAGCACCTGCCCCACGGCGAGCGCGAAGTCCGACGCCAACCCCTGGGTGCACGGAGTGTTCAGCGGCACGTACAGCTGCAGCCCCTTGGAACCGGACGTCTTGGCGAAACCCACCAGCCCGACCGCGGACAACACGTCGCGCACCATCAGTGCGACCTCGCAGCACTCCTTGATGGCGGCCGGCGCGCCGGGGTCGAGATCGAACACCACCGCGCGCGGGGTCTCGAGGTCGGCAGCGAGCGCCATCGGCACATGGATCTCCAGCGCGGCCATGTTCGCGGCCCACACGAGCGCGGCCGCCTCGTCGATACGGCAGTAGTGGATCGCGCCACCGCGATCGCCGGGGCCGGCCGCGGTGCCCACCCACTCGGGGCGGTGCTTCGGGCAGCGCTTCTCGAAGAAGCCGTCCTTCTCCACGCCGTCGGGGAAGCGCTTGAACGTGATGCACCGTCCGGCGAGGTGGGGCACCATCACCGGCGCGATGCGGGCGTAGTACTCGATCACTTCCGCCTTGGTGGTGCCGGCCTGCGGGTACAACACCTTGTCGAGGTTGCCGAGGCTCAGCTCACGTCCGCCGACGCTGACGTGGGTGCGTGCGCTCACGCCGACTTGCGCACCCGCTTGGGCTTGGCCGCCACGTCGACGACCGCGGCCACCGCGTCGGGCCCACCCGCCGGGTGACGGCCCCGCGCCGCCTTGGCCGCCTTCACGCTCGCCTCGAGCGCGGCCATCAGGTCGACCACGGCGGGGGCCGATGCGGTGATCGCGGGCGCCTCGAACTCCTCGCCGGCGGCCTTGCGCTCGATGAGGTCGAGCACCTGCTCGCGGTACTCGTCGCGGTACTTGGCGGGCTCGAAGTCGGCGGCGAGCGACTCGACGAGGGCTTCGGCCATCAGCACCTCCTTGTCGCTCACCTCCACCCCGTCGAGCGCGGCCAACTCGTCGATCGCGCTCGTGGGCACCACCTCGTCGGCGTACACCATCGTGCTCATCACCAGCACCCCGTCGACGGCGCGCAACGCGGCGACGTACTGCTTGCCGCGCATCACGAAGCGGCCGATCGCCACCTTGCCCGCAGCCTCCATCGCCCTGGCGAGCAGCAGGTACGGCTTGGGCGTCTTGTCGGGGGCGACGATGTACTGCGAGTCGAAGTACACCGGGTCGATCTGGTCGAGGTCGACGAACTCCTGCAGGTCGATGCTGCGCGTGGCCGAGGGGATGAACGGCTCGAGCTCTTCGGGGTCGACCACGACATAGCGGCCCTTGGAGATCTCGTAGCCCTTGACGATGTGCTCGTCGGGCACGTCCTCACCCGTGTCGGACGACACCTTCTTCAGCTTGATGCGCGCCATCGAGCGGTCGTCGAGCTGATTGAACGCGACGCTCTTCTTGCTGACGCCGTTGTACAGCTTGATGGGAATGGCCACGAGACCGAAGCTGATGGTCCCGCTCCAGAGCGGCCTGGGCATGTCACCAGTCTGCCCGAGTTCTGAGCAATTCACCAGGCATGTATGGCGCGCCACACACCGGGGCGGTCAGCCGCTCAGCACCGCCCGGGCGACGAGGTCGGTGCCGAACGCGGTGAGGATGGCCAGGTAGAGCAGCCCCGTCGCGGCCATCACCGCCGAGTAGTAGCGCTCGCGCAGGGCCATGCGCGTCACCCACACGAGCACGATCGTGCCGACCGCGCACGCCGCCCAGAACCATCCGAGTTGGCCGCTCCAGCCGTCGTCGACCGCGCCGGTGAACACCGACACCATGCCCGTGGGCAGCAGCATCGCCACCACTTCCACCGGCCACACCCAGCCGAGCGCGCCCACCAACTCGTTGAGGTGGCGGCGCGGCAGACCCGGCTGCACCAGATACCAGTGACCGAGCAGCATCGCATCGGTGACCGCTCCGAGGAACACCGCACCGGCGAACACGCGCAACAACGACACGGCCGTGTTACCGCCAGCGTCGATCGCCGCGGCCACCAGACCGGCAACCCCGAGCAGGGGCGCGACGAGATCGAGACGGGGGTCGAACTCACGGCCAGCCTCGCGCTCACGCGCATCGCGCTCGATGCCCGTCATCGCGGCGACGCGGGCGGTGCGCCGATCGTGCTCGTCGAGGTGGCCCGACACGCCCGCACGGCGGCGGACGATCGACACCACGAGCACCACGAGCGCGGCGAGCGCGACGGCGAGGGCCGATGCCTCACGCACCGGCACCACCCCCATGCGGAACCCGAGGAGCGCACCACCGACCGCCAGCAGCAGGTAGGTGCCGCGCAGCAGCCAGCCGTACCCAAGCCCCACCTCACGACGGCGTGTGGTGAACCACAGGAAGAGCAGGCCCCCGACCGCCCACTGCAGGAGCACGGTCGCGGCATCGAGGTGGATCACGCCCTGCAGGTTACGGACCAGCGCGGCGACCGCGGAAACCGGTGCCGGTGCGCCCGCTCGCGGCACCGAGGCCGTAGTGTCAGGCCCGATGTCTCGCCGGCTGCCCGCTCTCGCCCTGTCCGGAGTGCTGCTCGCCGGCTGTTTCACCGGCCAGCGCCCCCACTTCGAAGAGGTCACCACCACCACCGGCGACCCCGCCATCGACGCCGTGCTCGAACGCTTCGATGCGATCACCGCCGGGCCGGTGGCTTCGGCGTACGAAGTGCTCACCAAGTTCGGCAACACCACCACCACCGCCGTGGTGTCGCTCGATGCCGGCAACCGCAACGTCATCATCGGCAACATTCGCTACCTCGACACCGCAGCGGTGGTGGCCACGTGCACCGTCGACCTCTCGCAGCCGTGCGCCGACGGGCTCGACGCGGCACGCATCAGCGACACCCTGCTGACGATCGACTTCTACGCCGCCGACACGGCCAAGCGCTTGCGCCGCGATGCCCAGGCGGCGCTGGCCCCGGCCGTCGCCCGCACCGCGACGATCGCCGGCCAGAACGCCACCTGTGCGGATGTGCCGCTCGCCGGTGGCACGGCCGTGTACTGCGTGCTCGACAACGGGATGCTGGCCCTGCTCGACGACGGCGACGTGCGGGTGACGCTCACGCTCACGGTGAACGAGATCGATCCCACCCAGTTCGTTCCCCCCGCCTGACCACCGGCAGCGCAGCGGGGGGTTGCCCGGGCGGGTCGGCTGGGCCGGCTACAGCACCACCAGCGAGTGGTCGGCACGGGTCATCGGCAGAGGGCCATCGGCGGTGGCGACCACGATGTCCTCCAGCCGCATGCCCCAGCGGCCCGGCACATAGATGCCCGGCTCGACGCTGAAGGCGTGCCCGGCGGCGATCGGCAGTGTGTTGCCCTCCACCATGTAGGGATCCTCGTGCTCCTCCATCCCGATGCCGTGCCCGGTGCGGTGGATGAAGTACTCGCCGTAGCCGGCGTCGGCGATGATCCGCCGCGCCGCGCGATCCACGTCCTGGCAGGCGGCGCCCACGACGCCGGCGGCGACGCCCGCGGCCTCGGCGGCATGCAGCACGTCGTAGGCGGCCGCGACGTCGGCCGGCGGCGCGCCGAGGTGCACGCAGCGGGTGATGTCGCTGCAATAGCCGTTCATCGTGCCGCCGAAGTCGCACAGCACGAGGTCGCCCTCGCGGATGAGGCGGTCGCCCGGATGGTGGTGAGGGGAGGCCGCGTTCTCGCCGGCGGCGACGATCGCGAAGTTCACCGTCTGGTGCCCTTCGGCGAGGATCTGGCGCGACAACTCCGCGCTCACTTCCGCCTCGGTGCGACCGGCGAGCGCGATCTCTCCCGCGTGCAGGCGAGCGGCGATCCGGTCGACCGCGGCCCCCGCGGCCTGCAACGCGGCGATCTCCGCCGCGTCCTTGCGCATGCGCAGGTCGTTCATCACCTCGGTGGCGCGGACATAGCGGGTGCCCCCGGTGGGCCAGTGCCCCAACAGCTCCACCAGGAAGCGCGCCCACATGGTGTCGCCGATCGCCACGGTGGCGGGGCGCCCGGCGAGGCCGGCGACAATGGCCACGGGATCGTCGGTCTCGCCCCACGGACGCACGGCGAACGCCTCGGGCCGGGGGGTGACCCTCGGCGCCTCCAGGCCCGGCACCACCAGCGTGGCCGCCCCGTCGCGGGGCAGCACCAGCATGGTGAGCCGCTCGAGCGGCATCGCCTCGTACCCGGTGAGATAGGGCAGGTCGCTGCCCACCGACACGAGCAGCACATCGACGCCGGCGCGCACCATGCTGGCCCGGGCGCGGTCGAGCCGATCGGTGTACACCGAGGTGGGGGTGGAGAGCGACATGGTGGCCATTCTGCCGTACACCCCGGCGAGGGGCGCACCTATGCTCCGATCATGCGACGCGGCTCGCACACTCCCGTAGTTCTCGCCATTGCACTCGCGGCCCTGCTCACCGGGTGCGCGGCTGCGGAGCCGGGCGTCACCGCCACGCGATCGCAGCAGGCGGCCGGCGAGGTGTTCGGCAACGACCCCACTGGCACGACGGTGCCACGTGACTACCCCGTCATCGAGGGTGTGGTCGACTTCGGCGAGGCCGGACCGCGGCACCCCGAGTACGACGGCTTTCTCACCGCAGCCCTGAAGGACATCCAGGACTTCTGGGCGGATGCCTACCCCGAGGCCTACGGCAGCGGGTGGACGCCTCTGGCGGGCGCGGTGTACGCCGCCTACCCCAGCCGGCAGGCGCCGATCCCCGCGTGCACCAGGGGCAACCAGGGGACTTCCAGCTACGAGCAGATCCAGGCCGGCACAGCCTTCTACTGCCCGTTCGGCGACTTCATGGCCTACGACGACGATGATCGGCTGCCCACCATGGTCGACCAGCTCGGCCGCGAGGCGGTGGCGGTGGCGCTCGCCCACGAGTTCGGCCACGCGGTGCAGGCGCGCGCCGACGAATTCGACCAGCCGATCGTGCTGCTCGAACAGCAGGCCGACTGCTTCGCCGGCGCGTGGGTGGCCCATGCTGCCTCAGGCGGCAGCGACCTGATCTCCTTCGACGACCGGGCCGTGCGCGCCGGCCTCATCGCGATGATCAGCGTGGCCGACCCGATCCTCACCGACGGCACGAACCCGCTGGCGACGGGCAACGCACACGGCACCGGCTTCGACCGTGTCGGCGCCTTCCAGGACGGGTTCCTCGGCGGCGTCACCCGATGCACCACGTTCTTCACGGAGAACCGCGCCGCCGACCTGATCGACATCGCCTTCGAGCCGGGTGATCCCAACGCCGGCAACCTGCCCCTCGTCGACCCCGGCCCGATCGACCCCGACGTCGGCCCCGTCGACATCGTCACGCTCATCCCCGCGGGCCTCGACCAGTACTGGACGGAGCTGTTCGACACCAACGATGTCGCGTTCACCCCGCCGACGTTCACCCCGTTCTCCACGAACGGCGGCTTGCCGACCTGCAGCACCATCGATGGCGCTTCATGGCCGCGATCGATCGTGTACTGCCCCGACGACAACACCATCTACTGGGATCAGGACTACGCGGCCGCGTTGGCGCGCGAACAGGGCGACATGGCCGTGGGGTACCTGATGTCCAACGCGTACAGCGAGGCGGTGCAGACCGCGCTGGCGAGCGCCCAGACCGGCGAGCCGCGAGCACTGCTCGATGCCTGCCTCACCGGCGCGTGGGTGGCCTGGACGATCCCCAAGGTGGAGGGGCGCCCGATGTACCTGTCGGCCGGCGACCTCGACGAAGCCGTGATCACCGCCATCATCCTCAGCGACCCCACCACCGACACGAATGTTCACGGCAGCGCGTTCGAAGCGGTCGACGCGTTCCGCACCGGTGTGCTCGGCGGCCTCCAGGACTGCCAGACGACGATCGCCTGAACCTCGCCCCGGCCAGGGTCAGCTGGTGGGAGGCGAGGAGTTCGTCGTGGTGGTCGCCGTGGTGGTGGTGGGCTTGGTGGTGGTGGTGGGCTTGGTCGTCGACGTCGGCGTGGTGGTGGTGGTCGTGGAATCGAGGGTGCTGTTCGGGTTCTTGAAGTTGAACACCGGCAGCATCTCGTCCTTCGAGTACTCCTCGGGCTGCTTGCCGTCCATGCCCCACACGTACACGTAATCGCCCTTGCGACCGTCGCTGTTGACGAGGGTGCCGAAGTACTCCGCGATCCACTGGGGAATGCGGATGCACCCGTGCGACGCCGGCTCCTGGGGCACATTGTCGGCCCCGTGCACGGCGATGCCGTAGTTGAAGTAGACCGGGTTCATCATGCCGCCGAGGGGGCCCATGCGCTTGCCCTCGTAGCGGCGGTAGAAGTGGAAGATGCCGCCTGGCGTCTTGGAGATGCCGCACACGTCCTTCAGGATCGGCGAGGGCAACGGGGCGCCGTTGTCGTCGGTGTCCTGGCTGATGACCTCGCACCACTGCTCGCCGCTGCCCGACGAGATGTGGGTGACGAGGCGCAGGCGGCCGTCGGTGTAGACGGCGCCGACCTGGATGGGGAGGTAGATCTCCATGTGGGTGGCGCCGGGGTGCACCGCCGCACGGCGCGGCTGGAAGATGATCGGATCCTGCATCCGCTGCCACATCTCGTCGGTGACCACGCCGGTCTGCTCGGCGTACGGTGTCTCGTACACCAGGCCCTCGAAGGCCCACACGGCCATCCGGGTGCCGCTGCCGAACTGGCCGTCGATGCCGTGGGTGTCGAACCCGAGCTGCGACAGGCGGGTCTGGAGCATCTTCACGTCGTCGCCGAAGCGGCCGAACTTGAGTTCGCGCTCGAGGTGGGTCTTGGCGACGCCGGTGTCGGTGCCCAGCACCACCTGGGGGCCGCTGCTGACCGGAACCGTGAACGTGCCGGTGACGTCGCCCAGGTTGGTGTTGGTGGGGGCGGTGCTGGAGTTGGGGTTGCTGCCGGAGAACGCGACGAAGATGATCACGGTGATGACGGCAGCCGCCGCCATGGCCGGCGTCCACCGGCCGAGCGGGTTGGCCTGCTTCGGGCGCGGGGTGGGGGCCGTGATGGCGCGCCGGCGGGCGGCCTGGGTGCTGCTCGAGGCGGGGCGTTGGCCGGCCGGCCTGGTCGGCGTGCCGTGCTGCCGACGCGGGGGTTGTGCGGGGGGCCTACGGGTGGTCAAAGGGTGCTCCGGGGAGGCGAAACGATCTCGGAAATTCTACCGTGACCGAACCCCGTGGTGGGGTCAGGGCGACGTGACGTCGGGCCGATCAGCCGGCCTTGTCCACCACCGGTTGGATGCCGCGCAATTCCTTGCGCAGGGCGAACATCTCGCGCACGATCTTCTTGATCACCGCTGCCGAGGCCAACGTGCTCTCCCCACGGGTGCGGGGGAAGTAGTCGACACCGAACTGGATCACGTCGTAGCCCAGCTTCTTGGTGCGGATGATCAACTCGGCGTCGATGAACGAGCCCTCGCTCTGCAAGGTGATGTGGTCGAAGATGCGCCGCTTGCACAGCTTGAACGCGAAGTTGATGTCGCGCATGCGCACCCCGAACAGGCGGCGGATGAGGAAGTTGTAGAAGAACGTGTAGACCGCCCGGCTGAGCCCCTCGCCCGTGCGGTCGTGGCGGTAGGCGCTGACGACATCGGCCTCGTAGAGGCGCATCAGGCGCACGGCGCGGCCGACCTCGGCCATGTCGAAGGGCAGGTCGGCGTCGCTGTACAACACGAGGTCGCCGCTGGCGGTGGCGAAACCGGTCTTCATCGAGCCGCCGAGCTTGCGGTTGACGGGGTGGTGGACGACGATCACGTGGGGATCGGCCGCGGCGAGTGCGTCGGCGAGTTCGGGGGTGCGGTCGGTGCTGCAGTCGTCGACCACGATGAGCTCGTAGTCGAGGATCTCGCCCCTGCCGAGGAGCAGCTCGCACTCCGCCTTCGCGTAACCGACCGCGCGCTCGATGTACGCCTCCTCGTTCCACATGGGGAAGAAGATGCTGAGCTTCTTGAAGGGCTCGCCGGTCACGACGCAGCAGGCTAGCGGTAGCGGACTACCCTCGTCCCCGCATGGAACCGATCCTTCCTCCCGGCCCGGCCACCGATCCGGCGCAGCCGCCGCTGCCCGTGACCCGCCGGGTGCACTGGCACTCCTCGCCCAAGCCCGGGCACATCACCGGTGGGTGGGCGACGGTGTACTGGATCGGCTGGCTGCTCATCGCCGGCGGTTTCGGAGCGGTGTGGTACTCCTCGCGCACCACCGGCCTGGCCACCTGGTGGCTGGGGCCCGAGAGCGCGCCGCGCGTGCTCACCAGCGTGCTCCCGTTCGTCGCGCCGTTCGTGCTCGCCTTCCTCGCCATCCGCGTCACCCGCTTCCTGCCGTGG
>WBZL01005656.1_pt1 | contig 10270 bp, 8 predicted proteins | sample 5204291 | NCBI WGS metagenome assembly WBZL01 (sample SAMN12344345, study PRJNA552823) | activated sludge metagenome | biome: Activated sludge suspended growth; feature: Nitrification reactor; material: Wastewater; isolation source: activated sludge from nitrification reactor of wastewater treatment... | reverse complement strand
GGTACTACTGCTACCTCCACATCAACAACGACAGCCCCAACACCGACGACGCCGCCAACCGGTTCGACGAAGCCTTTGCCGCCGGCCTCAAGAAGGGTGACCGCGTCACCAAGGGTCAACACATCGCCTACCTGGGTGACAGCGGCAATGCCGAAGGCTCTGGGGCACACCTCCACTTCGAGATCCGTATGCCCAACGCCAACATGTGGCAGGCATCGGCGGTGAACGCCCACTACTCCCTGTTGGAGGCCGAGCCCGCCAAGCTGGGCGGAGGGCCCACCGAGCCCGAGCCCGAGGAGGAGTCGGCGTTCGCCACCACCGGGCCGTTCGTACCCTTCGCCAAGGCCGGCGACTTCGCCCGACGCCAAGCCCTCGATTTCCTCGGGGTCACCCCCAGCGCCGCCTGGCTTAGCGACGCCACCAAACGACTCGAAGCACAGTCGGTGACCGCCGACGGATTCATCCTCGACCAGATCGCTTCGGATGCCTGGACCAGCATCGTCGCACCCACAATTCGCCTCTACACCGCCTACTTCCTACGGCGACCCGATGCATCCGGCTTGCGCTACTGGGTTGAGCGGGTGAGGGGAGGCACCTCGTTGGACAAGGTGTCCCAGGACTTCGCCGGGTCAGCCGAGTTCAAGGACCGCTACGGCCGCCTCGGCAACGCCGAGTTCGTGAAGCAGATCTACCAGAACGTGTTCGATCGGGATCCCGACAACGCCGGCTTCTTGTACTGGACCCAACAACTCGACCATGGCAAGACCCGGGGCTGGGTGATGCGCCAGATGTGTGAATCACCTGAGTACTTGGCCAAGAAGGAGCACGAGGTCGGCGTGATCTCGGCTTACTTCGGTCTTCTCAACCAGATACCCAGCCAGGGTGACGTGAACGGTTGGACCGAGATGTCACGAGCCAACCGGGGTGCCCTTGGCGTGCTGGTCGGCCAGCTTCGAACCAGCGGCGACTACGCCAAGCGGGTCAAGTCCCTCTGACCGTGGCCTCTGGGCCGTCTGGCTCCCCATCTCGATTTCGGGCACGGGCCCCGTTTGGGGAGAGAACCCAGCGGTTTGCGCGAGGATTGGCCCCATGTCTGCCCCGATCGATCTCGCTCTCCTCGACACCGCTGTGGCGCTGCTCCGCCAGGCCGGTGAGCTGACCCTCGAGTACTTCCGCCACCCCGATCTCGCCATCGACTCCAAGGGCGACGGTACGCCGGTGACCGTGGCAGACCGGGCCGCCGAACGCATGCTGCGCGAGGAGCTCGAGAGCCGGTTCCCCGAGGACGGGATCCTGGGTGAAGAGGAGGCGGAGAAGATCGGCACGTCCGGTCGGCGTTGGATCATCGATCCGATCGACGGGACCAAAGCCTTCACCCACGGCGTGCCCCTGTACACCAACCTCCTGGCGCTAGAGGACGGGAACGGCATCGCCCTCGGTGTCATCAACGTGCCCGCCCTGGCCGAAACCGTCTACGCCGGACGAGGCCTCGGATGCTTCTGCAACGGCGAACGCGTGTCGGTCAACCAGCACCCCACCGTTGCGGGCTCCTATCTGACCTCCAGCGGCCTGTCCCCTTGGTCTGACGACGAGCTGTTGCGAGCCAAGCACGCGGGCTACAACCTTCGTACCTGGGGTGACGGGTACGGCTACGTCCTGGTCGCCACCGGACGGGTGGAAGCCATGTACGACCCCAAGGCCGAGCTCTACGACGTGGCTCCGATGCCGGTGATCCTGGCCGAGGCCGGTGGCCGCTTCACCGCCATCGACGGCAGCCCCAGCCCGGACCGGGGCAGCGGCCTCGCCACCAACGGGCTGATCCACGACGAGACCCTGGCCATCCTCCGGGGTGAGAAGTAGGCCTCAGCGCAAGAAGTCGAGCAGGTCGGGCATGCGCAGACGCGCAGCAGTACCCAGCACTGCTTCGAACGCGGCCCCCTGAGCCAGCCGGGTCAGCTCGGCGTCGCCAGCGTCGCCCATCGCCGCGGGATCAGGTCCCCCGGCTGCCACCCTTGGCCTCTGCAATGTCTCCAGACCCAATCGGGCCTCGTTGGAGTTGAGGTGGGCGGTCACCTCGATCTCGGCCACCAGCGAGGTGAGACGGTCGTGATGGTCCCTGAAGATCCCAGGCCACGGCTCGGGCGCCTCGGCAGCCAGGTCGCGCAGCGTCACGCCCGGACGATGCTGGGAGACGGTGGCAGCCCGCATCAGATCCAGCTCACGAGCCCTTGTGCGGGCCCGCTCTACCTCCCGGGTCGCTCGGGACAAGAAGCGTCGTTCCCCGTTCTCCAACAGGAGCCGCGTCGCCACCAGCTTGAACAGAAGGGTCTCCAGGACCTCTTCTTCACGCTCGAGAATAGCGGGGGGTGAGGCAAACGAGCCGATTGCACCGCCACCTGGAAGTCAGGTGGAGACCATGGCGGCCAATCAGGCCGTAGCGGCCTCTTCGCCGATCCGGGCATGCCACGGGGAGGCATCGGCGATGGCGTTGGCGTATCCGGCCTTGCGTCGAGCCACCCGGCCTTGGGGCCGTTCCACGACCTCTTCGGCGGCAGCGCCGTACTGGGCCGAGATTCCCTCACGGAGCATCTCCAGCGCCTCGGAACGGAGCTGAGAGATCCGTGACTCGGTCACCCCGAGGTGGCTGGCCAGCTCCTGGGACTTGCGGCCTTCGAGGAAGTAGCCGGCCACCACGATGCGATGACGCTCCGGCAGCAAGTGAACCGCGTCGCGCAGGTAGGAATGCAGCTCACGGTTTTCCAGCTCCTCGGACGGCTCTCGGGTGGAGTCGTCGGTGAGAACCTCGACCAGGGTCAGGTCTTCGTCCCCGTCGTTCACGTCGTACTCGAGCGCCAGGACCACCGAGCGGAACATCTTGTCTTGGAGGCGACGAAGCTCCTCGGTGGTGACACCCAATGCTTCGGCGGTCTCCTCCGAGGACGGCATCCGCCCCAGATGGGTGGCCAGGCGCTGTTCGATCGACTCCAGGCGGCGGGCCAGGTTGCGAACCGACCGAGGAGCCCAGTCTGCTGCCCTGACTGCGTCGAGGATCGCCCCCCGGATCCGCTGAGCTGCAAATCGGTCGAAGGGTACGCCCCTCGACTCGTCGAAGCGTTTTGCTGCCTCGACCAGTCCCAGGGCCCCGGCAGTGGCCAGCTCTTCCCGATCGACGTGTCGAGGGAAGTTCACTGCCACCTGAAACACAACGTGCCTCACCAGTGGAAGGTGCTGTTCGATCAGTTCATGAACGGAGGTTTCTCCGGTTCCTTGCATGTTTCGCCCTTCCCCTCGAGCTAACCCGTGTCCAGTGGGTCATATGAACTACGGACCTCGCGGCCGAACACTTGAGCACAATTGCGCGAATCCAACCCGAAAATCGAGAGGACTTGAGACAAATGATCCAAATGGACCATACGAGTGACCAAGCTGGCTGGTAACCGTGTGCTAACTGCAGTACGGCTCTTCGATGTGTTCTCGGTCACTTTAGTTGCCCGAAACATCTCTGTGCGGAGCTGTGGTAGCATCATTGTCACCGGCAGTGGCCAAAGTGGTTGCTGAAGTTGCCTCCGGCGATGCTGGCAGCAAATCGGCACGACCGAGGTCATCACCGCGGCAGATTTGGCCCATCCGCAAGCACCTTGGGTCCTAGTTCGATCCGCAGACCGGGGCGGATCGGCAGACGGTCAGGCGAACCGGGCCACCTTGACACCTCTTCGGGCCAGTTCTCCCAAGAAGCCAGGGGCATCCACCAAGCTCGCCAAGCCAGCAGCCCCCACGATCCTGGTCCGGCCCGCACCCACCTCGACCGCGGCCAGGGCCGCCACCGCTCCGCCCGCCACACCGGGACGGTCCATCGCGCCCAGAACCGACACGTCAATTCCCTCAGGACCGCGACCGCGGATCTCCACCCGCAGCGCGCCAAGTCCGCCCTCGGGATGGGGGCGACGCGCCATCGGGAATCGGGCGGTGAGGCGATCTCGCCTTGTCGCCGCCAGTCGGGCCGTAACCCTTCCCACACCGGGGAAGGCGGGAACCAGGAGCAGGGCATCGGATAGTTCAGCCCGGTAGCAGTCGGCTCCGCCGATCGGATCAGGAAACCAAACCAACTCTCGTCCGGACCCGGCTCGACGCTGTTGCCACCCGCCGTCACGCCAGTCGATGGCCTCTCCGCCCAGGGCGGCATGGTGCTGGCGGGCACAAGAAGGCCCGCCTGTTCCCAGCCGGGCAACATGGATCTCGTCGACGGTGTCGAACCGGTCGGCACCAAACCGAGCCAGAACGCAGCTAAGACCGGGCGAGAACCCCGCACCGACCGCCACCGTGACCCCACGCGCCTCAGCCTCGGGCCCGAGATCCAACAAACGTCGGGTCTCACTGACATCGTCGGTGGTGCAAACCACCGACGATCCCCGACCAACCAGGGTTTCGGTCATGGCGGCCTGCGTGCCGACCGGAGTGGCAACAAGCACGACGTCGGCGTTAGGAAGACCATCGCCTAGGGCGTGGCTCTCGGCCTTGGCGCCCAAGGAAGCCACCACCTCAGACATTCGGTCGGGTTTGGGGTCGGCCACCACCACCGACTCCACCTCGGCCGTGGACGCCAACTGACGGGCCGCCCGCGTACCCACGGCCCCTAGGCCGACCACCGCGACGCGCATCAGCGCAGCTCGGAAGGATCCAGCTCGCGCCACCCACCCCGCTGGGGTGGGGTACCTCCAGAACCTCGGAGACGAAGGACCGCGGCCACCCCACCCGCCACCCCTAGGGCCACCAACGCTCGGCGGATGAGGGTCACTGGGGTGTCTCCCGGGTGGATTGACGGTCTTCGTGGGGCTAGCTGGAATCGAACCAGCGACCTCACCCTTATCAGGGGTGCGCTCTAACCGACTGAGCTATAGCCCCGAGCGGGAGCCGACGGTAGCGGGTCAGGCCGGGGTGATGCGAACCGTTGACCGACGTTGGTGCTCGCGCCCATTCCACTGGGCCAACAGGCCTGTCCGAACATGTCCACGCCTGGCCCGACTCGTCCAACCCGACTCACCTCCACGGTGAATCGAAAGACTCCGACTCGCTCAGCGAGAGGGTGGACGTCGGCGTGGTCTTGGGTCTTCCTCGATCACGACGAACCTGATGCCACCGGTTGCCTCGCTGATCACGTTGACCAAGGCTGTGGTCAAGACGGTGACGGTGGTAGCGGCCAAGACACCGATCGCACCGATCATGGCGCATGCCCGCCACATCTGATCGCCGTAGAACCGGTAGTTGTCCAGTCCAACGTCGGACATGAACGACTGGACCTTGTCTATCTGTCCGCTGGAGTAGGCCAACCCCCACAGCAACGCCAAGGTGGCCATCACCGCGGCATAGAGGCATGTGTACAGCACGATCGACAACTTGAGGACAGACCACAGGTCGATCCGCCGTACGACCCTCCTAACCCGTCGACCCTGACGACGACCCACCCGAACGACGTCTGGATCAGCAGGCCGCTCTCGCCGGGCTCGGGGCGGCGAGAGCGTCCCACTGTCTTGTTCTGGTGATCGCATCTCCGATGTGGCGCCAACAACCGACGTCACCGGCTCATCGACCAGAGCAACTGTGGAGTCAACCTCGGGAGCCGACAAGGCCCCCGAGGCAACGCCCAAGACCAGGTCGTCAGCCGAGGTAGCTGCATCCAAACTGATGAAACCCGCTCCTCCACCGGCGTCTGACCCTGAGCCATTGGAGTGAGCTGCGCCATCCCCCACTGGCCGAGGTGTCCGCTTTGGACCGGCCTCACCGGAACGGTCAGCGTCAGAGCGCGACCTTCGGGGACCAGGAGCGGGATGCACCGGGTCAGTCTAGGAAGCACCGCGATGCCCCTATGCATCATCGCCGACTCCTTGAGCCGGGATGAGCGGACCGCTCAGTAGGTGAGGAGGCGAGCCGAGCCATCAGCACGACATGGTTCAACCGACGGCGAAACCTCCATTTGATCAACGTCGCAGCGACGACGACTGGGCCCATCCGCCAAGGGACCTCGTGACCAGGCTCGTCGAGCTGATGGAGGATCCAGTCGATCCGGGCTCCACGGCATATGACCGAGGTTGCCACCTAGCTCTGGCCACGGCCGTGTGGCCGGACCTGGTCACCGTGACCTCGACATCGAGGCCGTCCTGTACGAAACCGGTGAGGACTGACCCGTTCGCGGCGGCAACTCTTTCGGCGCCAGGCCGGCCGTCCTCGGCGCCGGCTAGGGCACTGGCGTCCGCCGCGGCTTGGGCCGCGGCGGATCGGGCAGCGGCTCCGCCCACCCGAGCTACGCCGTATCCAACCAAGGCCGCCAGCACCAGAGCCACCGCCAGCAGCAGGCTCACCGAGCCGCTATCTCGGTTTGCTCGGCGCTGTCGAGCTCGTCGTGCAGCTACATCGACGTGGACTGGTTGATCAAGCATTGGAGATCCCTTCGCGGGTCACCCTCAGTCGAGGGCCATGTACCGGGGAAGGTCTCTCGATGGCTAGTGGCAAGGTCACCTCTAGCCCGGCTCTGGGCGCAGCGGCGCCCGGGCCTCACTCGTCGTCGGCGTTGAGCACCGGAGCCACCGCGGCCACCGTGCGATCACCTTCCACGTTCATCACCTTCACCCCGGTGGCGTCACGACCCTGGGACGAGATGTCTCGAACCGGCATCCGGGTGACCACACCATCTGAGGCGATGGCGAAGATCTCATCGTCCAGGCCGACCATGAACGCAGCAACCACGATGCCCTTCTTGGCGGTGAGCTTGATACCCCGCACGCCTTGGCCACCACGGTTCTGGTTGTTGAACTTGTCCAACTGGGTCCGCTTGCCATAGCCGCCGTCGGTGACGATGAGGATGGCGGTGTCGTCTCGCGCGACGTCGCACGACACCACCTCGTCACCAGCCTTCAGCTTCATCCCTCGAACCCCGGCGGTGGAACGACCCATGGGCCTCACGTCGTCCTGTCCGTAACGGATGGTCATGCCGGTTCGGCTCACCATGAAGATCTCGTCCGAGTCGTTGACGGGGATGACCTTCACCAGCTCGTCACCATCGCGGAGGTTGATGGCTATGAGGCCCGCACGCAGCGAGGAGTCGTACTCGCTGAACCGGGTCTTCTTGACCTGGCCGTTGCGGGTGGCGAAGAACAGGTACTGGTTGGTCTCGTAGTCCCGGGTGTCGATGATCGCCCTGATCTGCTCCTCGGGCTGGAGCGGGAGAAGGTTGACGATTGCCGTCCCCCGGGCCGTGCGGTCCTTCATCGGGATCTCGTGGGCCTTGAGTCGATAGACCCGTCCGAGGTTGGAGAAGAACAACAGGTAGGCGTGAGCTGTGGTGGTGAGGATGTTGGCTATGTAGTCCTCGTCTCGGAGCTTGGCGCCCGCCACACCTCGGCCCCCGCGTCCCTGGCTCTTGAAGGCGTCGGCGGCAACGGTCTTGATGTAGCCCCGAGCGGACATGGTGACCACCAGGTCCTCGTCGTCGATCAGGTCTTCGATGTCTATGTCTCCCACATCGAAGGTCACCTGGGATTTGCGGTCCGACGCGTACTTGGCCCGGACCTCACCCAATTCGTCCTTGATCACCTGGTGCAACACCTCTCGGTTGGAGAGGATCGCCTCCAGTTCGGCGATGGTGGCCCGCAGCTTCTCCATCTCCTCCTCGAGCTGGGCCCGGCCCAAGCGGGTGAGCCGGTGGAGCTGCATGTCCAAGATGTACTCGGCCTGCACCTCAGAGAACTCGAATGGAGCAGCCTGAAGCGCGGTACGGGCCGCGTCCTTGTCTGCCGATGCCCTGATAGTGGCGATGATCTCATCGATCAGGTCCAGCGCCTTGAGCAGACCCTCGACGATGTGGGCCCGTTCCCGGGCCTTGCGCAGCCGGTACTCCGAGCGTCGGGTGATGACCTCGACCTGGTGCTCGATGTAATGGAACAGCACCTCGCGAAGGTTGAGGGTACGGGGAACCCCGTCCACCAATGCCACCGTGTTCACCGCGAACGAAGTCTGGAGCGGTGTCCGCTTGTAGAGGTTGTTGAGGATCACCAAAGCCGGGGCGTCACGCTTGAGGGTGATCACGATCCGGGTCTGACCACCCGAAGACTCGTCGTTGGCGTCCGATATCCCCTCTATCTCGCGGGCTTGGACCAACTCACTGATCTTGGCCAGAACGGAACGAGGGCCGACCTGATAGGGCAGCTGGGTGATCACGATGCGGTCACCACCCCGCTTGGTCTCCTCGATCTCACACACCGCCCGCATCCGGATCGAGCCCCGACCCGTGCGGTAGGCATCCATGATCCCCGACCGCCCCATTATCAGGGCACCGGTGGGGAAATCTGGTCCCTTCACAAACGCCATGAGGTCGTCGGGAGTGGCGTCAGGGTTGTCCATCAGGTGGACCGTGGCGTCGATGACCTCCCCCAGGTTGTGGGGCGGGATATTGGTGGCCATACCCACCGCGATTCCCTGACCCCCGTTGACCAACAGGTTCGGGATGCGGCTCGGCAACACCGCCGGTTCCTGGAACTCGCCGGAGTAGTTGTCGACGAAGTCGACGGTCTCCTCTCCGATGTCTTGGAGCATCGACATGGCCAGGGGATCCAACCGACACTCGGTGTATCGGGCGGCGGCCGGGCCGTCATCGGGTGATCCGAAGTTGCCGTGACCGGCTACCAACGGATGGCGCAAAGAGTGCGGCTGTGCCATGCGGACCAGAGCGTCGTAGATGGCGCTGTCGCCGTGGGGGTGGTACTTGCCCATCACCTCACCCGTGACGCGGGCGCACTTCATGAACGGGCGGTCGGGTCGGGCGCCGACGTCGTACATGCCCCACAGGATCCGACGATGGACGGGCTTGAGACCATCCCGAACGTCGGGAAGGGCCCGCGAAACGATCACCGACATGGAGTAGTCGAGGAACGACCGCTCCATCTCCTCTTCGATCTCGATTGGTTCGATCAGCCCGTAGGCGGTGACCGTAGGGTCGTTTCCTTCGGTCTCGGTGGGGATCTCGTCGTCGGACATTGCTGGTGGGCTACCTCAGAATCGGGGGGGCGGAAGGACGGCGCGCTGGGTCAGATGTCGATGAAGCGGGCGTCTTTGGCGTTCTTCTTGATGAACTCCTTGCGAGCCTCGACGTCGTCTCCCATGAGGGTGGAGATGGCGGCGTCAGCGGTGGCCGCCTGTTCGACGGTGACCTGGAGGAGGGTGCGCGAAGACGAGTCCATGGTGGTGCTCTTGAGTTCTTCCCAGTCCATCTCGCCGAGGCCCTTGAGTCGGGCGAACTCCTTGCGATGGTTGGGGTTGTCGGCCAGGAAGGCGGCCTTGGCCGCATCGTCCTTCAGGTAGATCTTCTCCTTGCCCACCACCGTCGAATACAGGGGGGGTTGAGCGATGTACACGTGGCGGTGCTCCACCAACTCCTTCATGTGGCGGAAGAAGAAGGTGAGCAACAAGGTGCGGATGTGACTGCCGTCGACGTCGGCGTCGCACAACAAGATGACCCGGTCGTAGCGGGATTTGGTGACGTCGAACTCCTCGGCCCCGAACCCGGCTCCGATGGCCGAGATCAACGCCTGGACCTCGGTGTTCTTGAGCATCTTGTCCAGCCGAGCCCGCTCGACGTTGAGGATCTTGCCTCGGATGGGAAGGATCGCCTGGGTTCGAGGATCACGGGCGCTGGTGGCTGACCCGCCAGCAGAGTCGCCTTCCACTATGAACAGCTCGCATTCGCTGCGATCCCGGCTCGAGCAGTCCCGCAACTTGTCGGGCATGCCAGCACCGTCGAGGGCACTCTTGCGACGAGTGGCGTCACGGGCGTTGCGGGCCGCGGCCCGAGCCCGCTGGGCGTTGATGCCCTTCTTGACGATCTTGTTGGCCTCGGTCGGGTGCTCCTCGAACCAGTCGGCCAGCTTTTCGTTGGTGGCCTTTTGGACCAAGGTCTTGATCTCGGGGTTGCCGAGCTTGTCCTTGGTCTGGCCTTCGAATTGGGGCTCTCGCAGGCGTACCGAGATGATCCCGGTCAGGCCCTCTCGCACGTCTTCGCCGCCGAGGTTGGGGTCCTTCTCCTTGAGCAGCCCCTTGGCCTTGGCGTACTTGTTCACCACGGTGGTGAGTGCCGCCCGGAAGCCCTCTTCGTGGGTTCCGCCACCGATGGTTGCGATTCCGTTGGCGAAGCTGTGGAGCCCGTCGGTCTGGTAGCCCTCGTTCCACTGGAACGAGATCTCCACCTCGGCATCTTCGTCGGTGGCCTCCAGGTAGCCGACGC
>WBZL01005655.1_pt1 | contig 10271 bp, 11 predicted proteins | sample 5204291 | NCBI WGS metagenome assembly WBZL01 (sample SAMN12344345, study PRJNA552823) | activated sludge metagenome | biome: Activated sludge suspended growth; feature: Nitrification reactor; material: Wastewater; isolation source: activated sludge from nitrification reactor of wastewater... | reverse complement strand
GGGTGAACGACGAGGGGCCGTAGGCGAACTCGAACGGCATCGCCGTGGGAAGGGAGGCGACGTTCGTGCCGTCGTTGCGCGCATCCGGCACGAGTAGCAGTGTGTCCGGCACCACCGTGGAAGCCAGGGAGCGGGCTCGTGGCAGGTCGCCATGGGCGACGACGACGTGGGCCACGCCCCGCTGCCGAAGCTCGGCGATGCTCGTGTTGACCGCCGCGTTGAGCCCCACGCCCGGCCGCCAGAGGACCGTCGCGCCGTGGGCTCTGGCCCACTCCGCGACATCGGTGTCGTCACAGGCGACGTACACCGGCAACTCGCCGGCCGCGGCCAGCACACGCTCCGCGGTCCAGCGTGCGAGGCGCTCTCGGTGGGTGGGGGAGAGCACCGGCGCCAACCGAGCCTTCGCGTCGGCGAACGACTTCACCGGCACGAGCACGACGTGGTCCACGCAGGCATCGTACGCTGTCTCCCATGTCGATCAACGTGGCCGTCATCGGCGCCGGCTCATGGGGCACCACCGTCGCTGCACTCGCCGCGGTGAACACCCCCACCGTCCTGTGGGCACGGCGGCAGCAACTCGCCGACGAGATCAACCGTGATCATGTCAACAGCGATTACCTGCCCCAGTTCGCGCTCCCGGAGCAATTGCGCGCGACCTCGTCGCTGCACGACGCCGTGGCAGCGGCCGACGTGCTGGTGATGGCGGTGCCCTCGCACGGCTACCGCGACGTCGCGGCCGAAGCAGCGCCGCACGTGAGGGCGTGGGTGCCGGTGGTGAGCCTCACCAAGGGACTCGAACGCAGTTCGCGCAAGCGGATGAGCGAGGTGACTCGCGACGAGATGCCGGGGCACCCGGTGGCGGTGCTCACCGGGCCGAACCTGGCCAAGGAGATCCTCGCCGGCCAGCCGGCCGCGAGCGTCGTCGCGATCGACAACGGCGACATCGCCGACGAGCTGCAACGCATCTTCGGCCGGCCGACTTTGAGGGTCTACACCAACACCGATGTCGTCGGCTGCGAGGTGGGTGGCGTGGTGAAGAACGTGATCGCGATCGCTGCGGGCATGGCCGAGGGCATGGGCTTCGGCGACAACACGCGGGCCACGCTCATCACCCGCGGGCTGGCAGAGATGACCCGCCTCGGGATTGCCATGGGCGGCCAGGCAGCCACCTTCGCCGGCCTCGCGGGCATGGGCGACCTGATCGCCACGTGCTCCTCCAAGCAGTCGCGCAACAACATGGTGGGGTTCCAGTTGGGCGAGGGTCGCACGATCGAGGCGGTGCTCGCGGACATGAGCATGGTCGCCGAAGGGGTGAAGTCGTCGCCCAGTGTGCTCGACCTCGCCCGTCGCTACGGTGTCGAGATGCCGATCACGGAGCAAGTGGTGGCCGTGTGCCACCAGGGCAGGTCGGCCAGGGAAGCCCTCGGTGCCTTGATGCAGCGCAAGGGCAAGAGCGAGATGGAGTGACCGGCATGACCGACACTGGCACGATCACCACCGGTGTCACCGGGGGGCGTTGGCGGGCCACCGTCACCCCGTGGGGCGCGATCGAGCCATGGGACGGCAGCGCACCCCTCGACTGGCACGTGGCCGCCGACGACCGGTGGCACACCCCGCGATACGAGGCTGCGGTGCGCCAGAAGCGCCTCGGTGGCACCGCCGTGGTGGAGACGCGCCTGCGCATTCCTGAGGGCGATGCGGTGCACCGCGTGTACTCCGTCGCCGATCAGGGAGGACTCACGGTCGTCGAGGTGGAGAACGCCTCGTCGCTGCCGATCGCGGTGGCCTTCACCCGCGGCGATCTGCTCACCGCGCTGCCCCCGACGGCGCCGATCCAGGGCATCGCCCTCCCGGCCGGCAGCATCGCCGTGCCCGTGGGCCACAAGGCCACGGCCGTGGTGGCGTTGCCCCACGATGGGCGCGGCGCGGGCACGCTGCCAGATGGGCTGCCCACCGCCACGAGCGTGGTGCGCGGCTGGACCGCCACCGCCGAGCGGGCGAGCCGGCTGCTGCTGCCCGACGCGCCCGTGGGCCCCCGGGTGGTGGGAATCCGCTGCGAGTTGCTGCTGTGCGGGCCGGCGCACCCCGACACCGACCCGATCGCCTTCCTCCTCGGCGTCGGCGATCTCGTGCGCATGGGCGACGCTGCCGAGCCGTGGCTGCCCGACGTGGCGCATGCACTCGAGATCGCGGCGAAGGGCAGCGAGCGCGGTTGGTCCTTGGCCGCGGCCATCGATGCGTCCGCGATCCTGCTGCACCGCGTCGGCGACGCCCGCGCCCTGCGCGATCTCGATGAGTTGCGGCAGCGTGCGGTGCAGTCCGTCACGCTTGCGGCGGAGGCTCCCGACGAGCCGGCGCGGCTGGTGGCGTGGACGGAGCGCCGCCTCGCCGGCCCGTCGGCCACGGGTGGCCACCTGCTGCCCGGCGGCCTGCCTGATGGCTGGGCGGGCACCAACTTCGAGGTCTACGGACTCCCCACCGGCCCTGCGTCGACGGTGTCGTTCGCCGTGCGCTGGCATGGGGCGCGCCCGGCGGTGTTGTGGGAGCAGTCGGGCGATCCGGTCGCGCTGGCGGCCCCGATGGTGGCACCCGAGTGGTCGAGCACGGAGGCGAGCGGCGAGGCCCTGTGGCCGGCGCCGCCCGGCCTCGAAGCGGCCGCCGGCGACGTGTCGTTCGACTGATGTGCGATTGCCTGGTGGCGTTGGCGGGTGCGACCGAGGAAGGGGTGACCCTGTTCGCGAAGAACAGCGATCGGCCCCCTGGCGAGGTGCAGGTGATGGAGTGGATCCCACCACGGCGCGACGCGGGCACGCTGGAGTGCACCCATGTGAGCGTTGCTCCCCACCCCACCGCCACGCTCGGGTGTGTGCTGTCGCGGCCGACGTGGGGGTGGGGTGCCGAGCACGGCGTGAACGAGGCGGGGGTGGCCGTGGGCAACACCTCGGTGTTCACCACCCTCGATCCGCGTACCTGGCCACCCGCCCTCACCGGGATGGACCTCGTGCGGCTGGCACTCGAGCGCGCCACGTCGGCATCAGCGGCGGTGGAGGTGATCACCGGTCTGATCGACACGGTGGGGCAAGGCGGCAGCGGCCACGACCCGGTGCTGGTGCCCGGCGGCAAGCCGTACTGGAACGCCTTCCTCGTGGCCGATCCGTCGTGCGCGTTCGTCATCGACACCAGCGGCCCGCGATGGGCGGTGGAGGAGGTCGGCGCGCAGGGCACCCGGGCGATCTCCAATCGCACGTCCATCCTCACCTTCGACGCCGAGCACCGTCACCCACGCCAGCCGGTGGAGCGACTCGTCGATCCGCGTTGGCACGCGTCGCAACACGCGCTCTCGGCGCGCCCGGTGACAGTGGCCGGTCTCGCCGCGCACCTGCGTTCGCACGACTCGTGTGGCGACACCGGCTGGAGCGTGTGCATGCACGTGGACGGTGTGGAGGCCACGACCGCGTCGATGATCGCGGCACTGCGGCCGGACGGGGGCAGCGAAGTCTGGTGGCTCGTGGGCAACCCGTGCGAGCACGAGTACCGGCCGCTGCGCTTCGCCGACGCCCCGGGACTGCTCCCGGCGGGATGAGGTCACGGCCAGAAGGGGTAATCTTGCGAGCGTCCGGCGGTTCCCGATGGGGAGCGGAGCACCGAATGCCGATGTCGATCGAGAAGTTCCAGGAGCAGGGTGGTCGGTTGAAGACCGACGACCTCGACTTCGAGCGCTTTCGCACCGAGCCCCTCGACCCAGCCGTGCTGCGCTGCCTCGCGTACATGCACGACATCGAGTACCAGACCGTGCTCTACACCCGTGAGCTGCTGGTGACGCCGGCGTGGAAAGACCCCCAGTTCACCGCGTTCCTGACGCTGTGGAACTACGAGGAGTACTGGCACGGCCAGGCGTTGGGCCGTGTGCTGGCGATGCACGACCAGCCCGCCCACGACCCCCGGCTGGTGGAGATGCGCCGGTTCAACAAGCGCTACCTGTTCTGGAGCCCGCTCACGTTCTGGTCGCTCGGCCACTTCGTGCGGCGCTTCCCGGCGGTGCACATGACATGGGGCACGATCAACGAGTGGACCGCCAACGCGGCCTACAACCGCCTGGCCCAGATCGCCGATCACCCCGTGCTCACCGAACTGCTCGGGCGGATCATGCGCCAGGAGGGTCGCCACGCCGCGTTCTACGCCAGCTATGCCCGCGAGCTGCTCGCCGACCCCAGGTCGCAGCGGGTCACCCGGTGGTTCCTGCGCAACAAGTGGGCCATCGTCGGCAGCGGTGACGTGCCCAAGATCGAAACGTCGTTCGCCGGCGCGTACCTGTTCGGCGCTGGAGAGGGGTTGGCCCTCATCGACCGGATCGAGGAACGCATCGACGCCCTACCCGGGCTTGGTGGCATGCACCTCGTGCACGACGCGATCCGCGAGGCCACCGCACACGTGCTGGCGGTGGAGGGCCTGGTGCCCTGGCCGGCGGGCGAGCATCAGGGTTCGAGCACAGCCGGATCGCCGGTCGTGATCGAGCCGGGCTCGAGCACGGTGGCGTAGACGCGGCTCACTGGACCACGGTCGTGGTGCATCACCTCGAAGTTGCCATCCTTGAACCAGCGCGCGTTGTGCGTGCACGGGACGGCGTAGGAACTCACCACGCACAGCACTTCACCAACGCGAAGGCGCACTCCAGGGCACACCTGCGCCCACGGCAGGCCGGACACTGTGATGTTCTCGCCGGCCAGACCGCGAGCGATCGGATGACCCTGTGCGCGGAAGTTGTCGATGACTTCATCGCTCCACAGGCACAGCGCCTGCCACGGCCGGCCGTGGTGCGTGCGGTTGCGTTGCCGGTCGCCGACGACCCCCGACCAGGTGATCTCCGCGCGTTCGACCGGCAGTTTGGGTAGCCCGCCACCGGAGGTGTGCATCGCAACCACCCGGCCTTCGGCGCGCTGAGGAAGTTGTCCTGCAGCGCGCAACGCCTCACCCGCTGCGAGCCAGGCGTTCCATACGGCCGGCAGGTCGTGCGCCAACTCGCCGGTCAGGGCGGGGTACAGGGGCGCGATCACCGAGGCGTCACGGCCCTGCTCGAAGAGGTCCCACACATACCGTGCGAAGCGGACGGTCTTCTGCGCATCGGTGACGGTGAAGCGGTAGGGACCGATTTCGTACATGCCGCCACCGTAGGCTGTCGCCGTGTCGACCACGGATCAGTTCGCAGACCTGAGGCTCACCGAGTGGACATCGTGTGGGGGGTGCGCGGCGAAGTGGGGCGCGTCACTGCTCACCGACCTCGTGCGCGAGTTGCCCGTGGGCAGCGACCCGTCGCTGCTCGTCGGCCTGGCGCCCTTCGACGATGCCGCGATCTACCAGGTGGCGCCCGATGTCGCCCTGGTGAGCACCACCGACTTCTTCCCACCGCTGGTCGATCACCCGTCCGACTTCGGCGCCATCGCCGCCGCCAACGCCTGCAGCGACGTGTTCGCCATGGGCGGTCGGGTGGTGATGGCGATCAATGTCGCCGCGTTCCCCGAACACTTCCCGAGGGAGGCGATCGCCGCGATCTTCGACGCGGCCGCCGCGGTGGTGGCCGAGGCCGGTGGCACGATCGCCGGTGGGCACACCATCCGCAACCCCGAGCCGATCTTCGGCCTCGCCGTGCAGGGTGTGGTGCACCCCGACAGAGTGTTCCGCAAAGGTGGCGCACAGCCTGGTGATGTGCTCGTGCTCTCCAAACCGATCGGCACCGGGTTGGCGCTGGCCGGTGGCGAGCCGGCCGACAAGGCCGCGGCGATCCTCGGGATGCGCACCCTCAACCGCGCCGCCTCCGAACGGCTGCAGGCGCTCGGCCCTGCCGTGCACGCCGTCACCGACGTCACCGGATACGGCCTCGCTGGCCACGGTTGGGAGGTCGCCGAGCGGGGTGGTGTCCGCGTTGTGGTGCACACCGACGGCATCCGCGCCTACCCCGGCGCGCGCGAGGCGGCCGAGCGCGGCGTGCGCACCGGCGGCGATCGCCGCAACCGCGACTATGTGGTGGCCCATGTCGAGAGCACCGCGAGCGACGCGGGCGAGGCCCTCTGCTACGACCCCCAGACCTCCGGTGGGCTGTTGGCCGCGATCGATCCTGCTGCCGCCCGCGATCTCGGCGACAACTGGTGGGTGGTGGGCGCGGTGGAAGCCGGACCGGCCGCGCTCGTGCTGCGGTGATGGCACCCCGCTCGCCGGCGCGTCGGGCGCCCACCCGAGGCGTCGAGAAGGAGTTGTGGGCCGAGGGCTATGGCCTCGTCGTGGGGATCGACGAGGTGGGCCGGGGCGCGTGGGCCGGGCCGCTGATGGTGGGGGCGGCGATCCTTCCGCGGGAGAAGCGGGTCAACGGTGTGCGTGATTCCAAGCTGCTCAGCGAGGCCAACCGCGAAGCCATGTTCGACCGCATCGCCGAGTGGTGCGAGGCATGGGCGGTGGGTGGCGCCAGCCAGCAGGAGTGCGACGAGCTGGGGATGGCCGCCGCGCAACGGCTGGCCACCGAACGTGCAGTGCACGCGCTCGGGGTGCGCCCCGACGCTGCAGTGGTGGACGGCAAGTGGGACTTCGTGTCACCGTTGGTGAACCATGTGGAGATGAGGGTCAAGGCCGACCGCATCTGCCTCTCGGTGGCGGCGGCGAGCATCCTCGCCAAGGTCACCCGCGACCGGATCATGCGCGCCGAGGCCGAGCACTATCCCCAGTGGAGCTTCGACACCAACAAGGGCTATCCCTGCACCCTGCACAAGGCTGCGCTGCAGGCGTACGGCCCGAGTGCCATCCACCGGCGCAGCTGGGTGTTCATGGAGCACTATGTGCCATGGCCCGGTGTGCGCGGCCCGGCCGGACCCGAACAGCCAACCCTGTTCTGAGCGAAGATAGGGAGATGGGCAGCGGCGCACCACCCGACGTCGTCGTGATCGGCGCGGGCCTCGCGGGTCTGCGTGCGGCCACCGACCTCGTTGCCGCGGGTGCGCAGGTGACGTTGCTGGAGGCACGCGACCGTGTGGGCGGCCGCGTGTGGAGCCACCGCTTCTCCGACGGGCAGGTCGCCGAGCGAGGCGCGGAGTTCATCGACGGCAACCACACCGAGGTGCTCGCGCTCGCGGCCGATCTCGGGCTCGCGCTCACCGATCGGCGCAACACCCTCGATCCGCGCGGCACGCTCGTGGACGCGGCGGGGCGTCCGGTGCCGTACCACCTCCACGCCACGCTCGCCGACGACTGGGCCCGGTGGGAGGCCACTGTCGCCGCGATGCGCCCCACCGACGAGTTCGAGCAGCTCACGCTGCAGGACGCGATCGACGCCTTGGGCGCCTCGGCGCTTTCGCGTCTGGTGATCGGCCGCGAGGTGCGCACCGAGTTCATGCTGCCGCCCGCCGAGGTGAGCCAGCGCTTCGCCGCCGAGATCGCGACACGGCAGGTGGCAGAGCTCCGCGAGCGCCACCGCATCGTCGGCGGCAACGATCTGCTCGCGACCGGGCTGGCCGAGCGGCTCGCCCGCCATCCGTTGGCAACGGTGCGCCTCGGCACGCCGGTGCAGACGCTGGCCGACGATGGCACCGTGGTGCTCGCATCGGGCGAGTTCCTTCGGCAGGCGGCGGTGGTGGCTGCCGTGCCGCTGCCCGTGCTCGGCCGGATGTGGCCGCGGATGCCGGGTGAACTCGCCGCGGTGTCCTACGGCGTCGGCGGCAAGATCAGCATCCAGTACCGGCGGCGCATCTGGCTGGACTACGGACGGAACGGCACCGTGTTGTCCGACCGGCAGTGGGGGCACCTGTGGGAGACCACGGACGATCAGCCGGGCGACTCCGGGGTGCTCACCAACCTGCTGGCATCGCACGACGGGGCTGCGTTCGTGGCCCTGCCCGAGTCGGTCGATCATCTCTCACGCGAGATCGAGCGGGTCTTCCCAGGGGCCAAGGGGCTCGCGGGCGAAAGGGTGCGCACCGACTGGACCGATGATCCGTACAGCCTGGGCTGCTACACCTGCTTCGGGCCGGGTCAGTGGGTGCGGGCGCGCCAGGCGCTCACCACCGCCCATGGGCCGATCCACCTGGCCGGTGAACACACCGACGGGTTCGCCGGGTTCATGGAGGGCGCACTGCGCAGTGGCGCCCGAGCGGCTGCGGCCGTGGCCGCGACGCTCACTCCAGCACGGTGATCACGAACTTGCCCTCGGGGTTGATCTCGCACACACCCTCGATGGTGCCGGGGTTGGTGAAGCGCATAGCCAGCGTCTGGCCGGCCATCACGAAGAACGGCCCGATCATGAAATCGCGGATGTCGTCGTTGACGATGCGGATCGACTCGCCGACCTTGACGGTGAGCTCTTGCGGCATGATGTCGAGGATCTCGCCGCTGTCGAGCCGGTTGCCGCTGCCGAACGGCACCAGGTATTCGTAAGTGGCCTCCTCGCCGGCAGCGATGTTCTCCGCCTGGCCCACACGGGCGCCTTCGCGATCCGCGCCGCAGCCCACGCCGACGAGGGCGAGACTGAGCATCGCCGCGGCGAGCGCCGAGGTGCTGCGCCGGCTCATGCCGCGCTCCTCGCGAGCATGATCTGCATGTCGTCGGCCAAGGCGGCCGCCTGAATGCCGTACGGCCATACGAGCACGATGGCGCCGGTGGAGTCGACGACGTACATCGACGCGCTGTGGCCCACTTCGATCTCGCCGTCGGCGTTCGTGACCACCGAGTAGCTGGCGCCGAACGAGGAGGTGACGTCCTCGAGCACGGTCTGGTCGTCGGTGCGCAGCGCGTGAGCCGTGGGGATGAAGCTCTGCACGTACTTGGTGAGGTTCTCACCCGTGTCGCGGCCGGGGTCGATGGTGCCCATCGCCACGTCGATCTTCGCTGCGTCGCCGCCCATGAGGCCGAGCGCCTTCTTCAGCTCGGCGAGCGTCGTGGGGCACACGTCCGGGCAACCCATGTAGCCGAAGTAGACGACGAGCAGATGGCCGGGTGTGGCGGCGAACGTGAAGTCGACATCGTCGGCGGAGGCATCGGGAAGGCTGATGTCGGCCACGTTCGGCGGGGGAGTGAGCTCGTAGCCGCTGAGCACCTTGGGTGCCTCGTCCTGCGCACACGCGGCGGCGAGCAAGGCCACGGTGAGCACAGCGGCGCTACGGAGAAGTGAGCGGCGGGAGGTCACGAACTCGTTCCTTTCGGGGCAATTTCAGGATACAGACGGCTGAGCGCGGACCTCAGCTCGTCGGCGGTCAGTTCACCCTGGTGCAACTCCAGCAGTGTGCCATCAGCGGCGAAGAACGCGGTGGCGGGGTAACCCGACACGCCGAATGCCGTGGAGAGCTCGCCGTCGGGGTCGGAGAACTGGGGGTAGTGCACGCCGAGTTCGGCGGCGAAGGCCTGCGCATCGGCGGGAGGATCGAAGATGTTGACCCCGATGATCTGCACGCCGGCCGTCTCGGCAGCCACCTCGTCGAACGCGGGCATCTCGCGCACGCACGGCTGGCACCACGTGGCCCACATGTTCACCACCAGCGGCTGACCGGCGAAGTCGGCGAGGGTGGTGGTGCGCCCGTCGGACGCGGCGAACGGCACCTCCCGTGCGGAGGTGCCGTTCGAGGAGCCCCCGCATGCGGTGGCCAGCGTCGTGATCAGGACGAGTGCCGAGATCGTGCGAACCGCCGAGCGCACCGTGTGCGGGGGCGTCACGATCAGGGTGCCTCGTCCAGGACCGGGAAGTCGAGGGTGATCTCGCCGGCGTTCTCGAAGATGAGCGTGATCTGGATGGTGGTGCCCACCTCGAGCGGGGCGGCCAGTTCCATCAGCATGATGTGGTAGCCGCCGGGCTTGAGTTCGACGGCGACACCGGCGGGCAGATCGATCGACTCGACCTCGCGCATCACCATCTCGCCCTCGCCCATCGCCATCGTGGTGCCCGAACCCATGGCCATGGTGGTCTCGGAGCCCATCGCCATGGTGGTGCCCGAACCCATGTCCATGGTGGTGTCGGTCATCTCGGCCATCACCATCTCGTGGATCTGCACCATGGCAGCGATCGAGGCGTCGGCCTTGGCGCCGAGCAGCTTGTCGTCGATCGGGCTGGTGATGGTGAGGTACGCCGCGCCCATGGTGGCCTCGGCGGGGCTGGTACGGGCCCACTGGCCCGCGAACGTGATCTCGGCCGCAGCGGTGGTGGCGGGGGCATCGGACTCGTCGTCGCTGCACGCGGTGGCGAGGGTGAGGGCACCGACCGCGAGGGCGGCAGATGCGAGGCGGAAAACGGATTTGGATGC
>WBZL01005654.1_pt1 | contig 10271 bp, 12 predicted proteins | sample 5204291 | NCBI WGS metagenome assembly WBZL01 (sample SAMN12344345, study PRJNA552823) | activated sludge metagenome | biome: Activated sludge suspended growth; feature: Nitrification reactor; material: Wastewater; isolation source: activated sludge from nitrification reactor of wastewater... | reverse complement strand
AAATGATTGCATGACGTCAGGCCGGATCATGTCCGCCCCGTTTCCGGCAACCCGCCAGCGCGACAGGTCAAAACGTTCCGATGCCTTTGTCTGGCTGGAAATCCGCCGTGCGCAGATGTCATACCCGAACGTGGGTGAGTAGCTCAGCGTCGTGCCCGGATTCCGGCTGATCAGGTCGAGCCAGGCCAGCGGCCGCCGCGCGAAATCCTCAGTCTTGAGGTAATCCGCACTGACCTGGTTCGCGACAGGGGAAAGCAGGCACCCAACCAGTCCCATGTCGTGATACCAAGGCAGCCAGGAAACGCAGCGATCTCCGTCACAAATGTGCATGCCATGGCTGTGTGCAGCCAGATTGTTGAGCAAGGCGTGGTGCGTCACCGCAACGCCATGGGGAAAACGCGTCGATCCGCTCGAATATTGCAGATAGGCGATGTCCTGCGGCATGGCAGATGGAAGCTGGACCTTGTTCGCTGGGGTCGCGGCAAAGCGTTCCCAGTCCATGCCCTCAATCCCGCACGCGCGCGCAGCATCGCCCGCCATCGCTTCAAGTTCCGGAGGATAGAAGAGGATCCTTGGATCAGCACTCTTCAACTGCACGGAGAGCTGCTCTACGTATGAATCGCGACCCCCAAAGGACGTCGGGAGTGGGAGCGGAACAGGCCAGGCCCCTGCATAGACACATCCGAAGAACAGGGCTGCAAAGTCTGGCCCGGTTTCCGCAACTAGAGCAATACGATCCTGCGGACGTACGCCCCGGGCTATCAGCCGGTAGGCAGTCGCCAGCGCATCGTCGCGAAGTTCCGAATATGGATAGGGCCGCGCAAGATTTCCGCGTGGATCGTGAAAATTCAGGCCTCTCTTGCCACGCGCTGCATAGTCTAATGCTTCGCCCAGCGTTTCGAAATCCGAAAAACGGCGCGGCAGATCGTCATTTGTCTCAGTTGGAATCAAATCCGTCGCCCACCCAAAAATTCTGCCGGAAGCAGATTTATCGGTCTGTCCCTTCAATGCCGACTATGGCACAATTTTGACAGCATGCGCAGACAACAGCAAGCCTCCTCACGCAAACGATCGCGCGCGCCGCTCGACCCGACGACAATCCGGGCCCTGGCACTGCACTATGTCGGTCGATATGCGACGACGACTGGCCGCTTGAAAACCTATCTCGAGCGCAAATTGCGCGAACGGGGCTGGACGGAAACTGCGCCGCCGCCGGATGTCGACAGCCTTGTCGAAAATTTCGCCAGCCTTGGCTTTGTCGATAACCAGTCCTTTGCGACGTCCCGTGCGTCGTCTCTCCTGCGGCGAGGGTATGGCCCCGGGCGCGTCAACATGGCACTTCGCCAGGCTGGCCTTCCAGCAGATGCAGCGGATTCGACGGCCTGCATGGAAGACGAATCAATCTGGCAAGCCGCAATGACCTTTGCTCGACGCAAGCGACTGGGGCCCTTTGGTGCCCCCCTTGAAGACCAGAAAGCCCGCGCCCGGGCTATGGCCGCATTCATTCGTGCTGGCCATGGGGCCGAAATTGCCCGGAAAATACTGGCAACTGACAAAGATGATGCGGATTTGGACGATAATTATGGTTAGCCAGGGGTTTGCAAATCCTTGTTTTTTGGCGATGTGAGGTTCATACAGTCGGGGCAGTAAGAATGAGGGGCAGTGTAGAATGGAAGGAGCGCAGCACGCTGGCGCGCCTTGGGTCGAAGATGGTGAGTCAGGTACGCTAGAGACCGGCCACTCGCAGTCATCAGCAGCAGACGGTGCAACCGAACCACAGTCCGCTCGCATTTTCCGCGGTCGTGTCAAATGGTTTGACGCGACGCGCGGCTTTGGATTCATCATCCCCGACGACGGCACATCAGACATTTTGATTCATTTTTCGGTGTTGCGCGAACATGGTCGGCGCATGCTGCCGGAAGGCGCCACTGTCGCTTGCGAGGCCATCCACCGCAATCGGGGATTGCAGGCCACACAGGTGATCAGTTTTGATCTTTCGACAGCGACGGGGGTGGATTTCGATGCACGCCCTGCGCAGCGAAACGACCGCGCCCACGCTGTCGACCTTGCCGATGCGGGCCCGATGGAGCCCGTGGTCGTCAAATGGTTCAACCGGCTCAAGGGGTATGGATTCCTGAATCGTGTCGGCAACGATGCAGATATTTTTATACACATGGAAACCCTGCGCAGGGCGGGAATCGTTGACATTGAACCGGAAGATCGCTTGACTGCGCGCATCACGGAAAGCGGCAAGGGCCTGCTTGCGGTGGAGGTTGCGAAGACATGAAGAAGCTGGCCCGCTTGGGCTGTGTTGCGTTGCTCCTGATTGGTGTTTCTTCCTGCAAGGACATGCCGCTGTTGGGTGAAGCCCAGGCACAGGCAAACCTGGTTTCCCTGGCCATCAAGACGCCGCAGACGACCCACAAGTTTCGCGTCGAAGTTGCTCGCACCGAGGCAGAACAGGCGCGTGGCCTTATGTTCCGGGAATCCCTGCCTGCTGATGGCGGCATGATTTTCCCGATGAAGCCGCCCCGTCTTGCCAGTTTCTGGATGAAGAATACCGTCATTCCCCTCGATATGATCTTCATTCGGGCTGACGGGACGATCGCCCGGATTGCCGCAGAAACCGTTCCCTATTCGCTGGAGCCCGTTTCATCAGGGGAGCCCGTGGCTGCTGTGCTTGAACTGGCAGGCGGCAAGGCTGCCGCACTGGGCATATCGGAAAACGACCTCGTCATCTGGGAAGACAAATAGTCGCAACCGAAACTCTGGACAGGCGCGCTGGTCGCCCCTAACGGCTTGCCATGTCAATCCAGCCAACAGACTCAATCCTGATCATCGATTTCGGTAGCCAGGTCACGCAGCTGATTGCGCGACGCGTGCGCGAAGCCGGTGTCTATAGCGAAATTGCACCCTTCAACAGCGCAGCAGAGGCGTTCGCACGGATGCGGCCAAAGGGCGTTATCCTGTCCGGAGGCCCGGCATCGGTTACCGAGCCGGATTCGCCGCGTGCGCCGCAGGTCGTTCTGGACTCCGGCTTGCCCATCCTTGCGATCTGCTATGGCCAGCAGAGCCTATGCGTTCAGCTCGGCGGAACCGTCGAAGGCGGGCACGCAGCCGAATTCGGCCGCGCCGATGTGGAAATCCTGAAATCCAGCCCATTGTTCGACGGCTTCTGGGACGTCGGCAACAAATATCCCGTGTGGATGAGCCATGGAGACCGCGTCACAAAAGCCCCTGAGGGTTTCGAGATCATTGGAACGTCTCCCAATGCGCCGTTTGCAATCTGTGTGGATGAAGCGCGCCGCTATTATACGACGATGTTCCACCCGGAAGTCGTGCATACGCCAGACGGGGCAAAGCTCCTTTCTAATTTCGTGCACAAGATCTGTGGACTGGCGGGCGATTGGACGATGGCCGAATTCCGCTCGACCAAGATTGCCGACATCCGGGTACAGGTCGGCAGCGGCCGGGTGATCTGCGGCTTGTCCGGCGGAGTGGATTCAGCCGTTGCCGCAGTCCTTATTCACGAGGCAATCGGGGATCAGCTGACCTGTGTGTTCGTCGATCATGGCTTGATGCGTCTGGGCGAAGCCGAACAGGTGGTGAGCTTGTTTCGCGAACACTATGGCATCCGACTTGTCCATGTGGACGCTGAAGCCCGATTCATGATGGGCCTCGCGGGACTGACTGATCCCGAAGCCAAGCGCAAGTTTATCGGTGGGGAATTCATCAAGGTCTTCGAAGAAGAGGCGGCGAAGATTGGCGGCGCCGACTTCCTGGCGCAGGGAACCCTGTATCCGGACGTGATCGAAAGCGTCAGCTTCACAGGTGGCCCGTCCGTCACGATCAAGAGCCACCACAATGTCGGCGGCCTGCCCGAGCGGATGAACATGAAGCTCGTCGAGCCGCTGCGGGAACTCTTCAAGGATGAGGTGCGGGCGCTTGGGCGTGAACTGGGATTGCCCGACATCTTTGTCGGCCGGCATCCTTTCCCCGGGCCCGGGCTGGCCATCCGCATTCCCGGCGAGGTCACAAAGGATCGATGCGACATCCTTCGCCTTGCTGATGCCGTCTATCTCGACGAAATTCGCAAGGCGGGACTCTATGACGAAATCTGGCAGGCCTTTGCCGTGTTGCTGCCGGTGCGCACCGTGGGAGTCATGGGAGACTATCGCACCTATGATTCTGTCTGCGGCTTGCGCGCCGTCACCTCGACGGACGGGATGACGGCGGACGTCTATCCGTTCGAAAGCGCCTTCCTTTCGCGGGTGGCGACGCGGATAGTGAACGAGGTCAAGGGCATCAACCGCGTGGTTTATGACTATACATCAAAGCCACCAGGAACGATCGAGTGGGAGTAGGGACCGGATCATTGGCACGCAAACGCATCTCGTCCGGTTCTCCCTTTGAGGCGCTGGCCGGATATTCACGTGCGGTCGCGGATGGGGACTGGTGCTGGGTTTCGGGCTCGACGGGATATGATCCGGACACGAGAGTCATGCCGGACGATGTGGCGCAGCAGGCCGCAAACGCCCTGCGTGTGATCGAGGAAGCGATGGCCGGATGCGGCTTCTCCTTGGCTGACACGGTCAAGGTGACCTATTTCATCACCGATCCCCGCTGGTGGGACGAAATCCTACCTGTCATCGGTGCCACGTTCGGCGACATTCGGCCCGCGGCAACCTGCATTGTGTGCCAGCTCATAAAGCCAGAAATGAAAATCGAAATCGAAATCACCGCAAAGAAGCGCGCATGAGCATCATAGTCTACGGCATTCCCAACTGCGACACCGTCAAGAAGGCTCGTACCTGGCTTGATGCCAAGGGCCTTGCGTATCGCTTTCACGATTACAAGAAGGACGGAGCGGACAAGGCAAAACTTGCTGCATGGTCCCGAGCTGTGGGCTGGGACGTCCTCCTCAACCGGGCAGGGACGACCTTCAGGAAGCTGCCCGAAGCCGACAGGTTAGGCCTTGATGAAGCCAAGGCCATCGCGCTGATGCTGGCTGCGCCCTCCATGATCAAAAGACCCGTCGTGGAACATCCGGGCGGCCTGCTCGTCGGCTTCAAGCCGGAACAATGGGATGCAGCACTTGGCTGACCGTCCCGTCCTGATCGCACATCGCGGCGCGTCAGGCGAACGGCCCGAACATACTCTGGCATCCTACACGCTCGCGATCGAACAGGGCGCGGACTTCATCGAGCCTGATCTGGTCCTGACGAAGGACGGAGTCCTTGTCGCGCGGCATGAAAACGAAATTTCAACGACTACAGACGTTGCCCAGCATGCGGAGTTCGCGTCGCGCAAGGCCACGAAAACCATTGATGGCCATGACATGACGGGCTGGTTTACCGAAGACTTCACGCTCGCCGAACTCAAGAAGCTGCGCGCAAGGGAGCGCCTTCCCAGACTGCGCCCTGCAAACACCGCCTATGACGGCCAATTCTGCATCCCGACCTTCGATGAGATCATCACGCTGGCTCAGGAAAAGTCGAAAGAGGCAGGACGGCCGATCGGCCTTTACCCCGAAACAAAGCACCCGGGGTATTTTGCGGCCATCGGGCTTCCACATGAGGCACCCCTTCTCGAGGCGCTTTCGCGGGCGGGATATTCCGGCCCCGATGCCCCGGTTTTCATCCAGTCCTTCGAAGTTGAAAACCTGATCGCCCTGTCCGGGAAGACCGGAGTGCGGCTGATTCAGCTTGTCGATTCGGACGGCGGCCCCGCGGACAAGTCGGACGTCAGCTATGCCGATATGCTGACCGAGGACGGACTCAAGGATGTTGCGCGTTATGCGGCTGGTATTGGTCCAGCCAAGGATCTTGTCATCAAACGCACGGTCTTGGGCGCGCTTGACGCGTCGACCGGGCTCGTTGGCCGGTGCCATGCCAACGGGCTGCTAGTCCATCCATGGACGTTCCGGGCAGAGAATTTCTTCCTGCCGCTGGGCATGCGGCGCGGCGTCAGCCCACGCAAGCATGGCGATCTCGCCCGCGAACTAGACCATTTCCTGGCAGAAGGGGTTGACGGGCTGTTCTGTGACTTTCCCGGAATCGCCCGCGCGGTGATCGACGGCCAGGGCTAGCCTGGCTGGCACGCGTCGTTTCTGATTCCGTGACGGTCGAGGAACGTGCCGATCACGGCCAGCGCATCCGCGCTCGCCTTCTCATCGAAATCGGCAGGTGTCTTGCCCGTGGGATTGTTGACCGGATGGGCAACATCAAACCTGTGTCGGGCGCCGGGATAGAGATGAACTTCAAATGCCAGGTTCGTTTGGACACGCCCCGCCACCAATGACGTCAGCGACGAAGCGGGCGCAATCCCATCCGCATCGCCCTGCAGAGCAATGACGGGAAGACGCTGCGGCCATGGCCGTTCCTGAGACCTGACCGAGGGATAGTAGGCAACCACCGCCTTGAGGCCCTGATCGCTCTCGCCATCTGATGACGCCATCGTCAACGCGCCTTCCGCTCCCCGCGACCAGCCGATGGCGACGCCCGGGCACCGTGCATCCATGCGCCGGCGGCTTCGTGCATCTGCAAGCGCGTCGCGAACAATGGCCGCAATCTTCTTGCCGGTCGGGCCGCTGGCTGAAGGAACACGGGATGCGGCGTTGGCATAGTCGACAACCAGCGCATCGATTCCGCGCGCATTGAGCCAATGTGCGAAGTCCCAGTACTGGTTACCGGGCGCCAGCGAGCCCAGCCCTTCCGCACGGGGCAGGAGCACAGCCCATGCGCGGGCTGCATTCGCTTCGGGCGAAGCGGGGAACCAGTGGTAATGCTCCTGCGCCGCTGATGCCGAAACAAGCAAAGGCATGGCGAGGATCAACACGAGGCGTGAGTGGATCATGTGCGACACTCCTTTTGGGTGCTGCATCATATTGCACCGGTTGTCGTCAGTTGCCAAATATGCCAAGGGCCCGGCATGGCCAAATTCACACCTTTTCGCTGGGATGATCCCTTCAATCTTGACGCGCAACTGACGGAAGACGAGCGGCTCGTGCGCGATACCGCTGAATCCTACGCCCAGGAGAATTTGCTGCCTCGCATTGTCTCGGCAACGCTGCAGGAACGGTTCGACCGCGAGATCATGACCGAGCTTGGTGCGCTTGGCCTGCTCGGGGCGACAATTGAAGGCTATGGCTGCGCGGGCGTGAGCCATGTTGCCTATGGCCTGATCAGTCGTGCCGTCGAACGCGTCGATTCAGGCTATCGCTCTGCAATGTCGGTGCAGTCGAGCCTCGTGATGCATCCAATTCATGCCTATGGTTCGGAGGAGCAGAAACAGAAATTCCTCCCGCGGCTTGCGACGGGCGAAATCGTGGGCTGCTTCGGCCTGACGGAACCGGACGCCGGATCTGACCCGGCAGGCATGAAAACCCGCGCTGTGGCAGTTCCGGGCGGATACCGCATCAATGGCGCGAAAATGTGGATCACGAATTCGCCGATCGCCGATATCGCCATTGTCTGGGCAAAGGATGAAGGCGGAATCATTCGCGGGTTTATCGTCGAACGCGGGTTCGAGGGTTTTTCCACGCCCAAGATCGAAGGGAAGATGAGCCTGCGCGCGTCAATCACCGGCGAAATTGTGCTCGATAATGTCTTTGTCCCCGAAGAGAATCTCCTGCCCAATGTGCAGGGGCTTTCCGGCCCGTTCGGCTGCCTCAACAAGGCGCGCTATGGAATAGCATGGGGCGCCATGGGTGCGGCGGAGGATTGTTTTCAACGCGCGCGGCAATACCAGCTGGATCGCAAGCAATTCGGACGGCCATTGGCAGCGAACCAGATTCCGCAATTGAAGATGGCGAACATGCAAACCGAAATTGCCCTTGGCCTGCAAGCGGCCATCACCGTGGGGCGTGCCATCGACATGGATGCATGGTCGCCCGAAATGGTCAGCCTCATCAAGCGGAACAATTGCGGCAAGGCGCTCGAGATCGCGCGCGTTGCGCGCGACATGCATGGCGGAAACGGTATTTCCGCTGAATATCACGTCATCCGTCACGCCATAAATCTCGAAACCGTCAATACCTATGAAGGCACGCATGACGTGCATGCCCTGATTCTGGGCCGGGCGATTACAGGGATCCAGGCCTTTACAGGATAGGGCAGATCCGCAGCCGGGGCCCGATCACGCCTGACCTGCATCTTTACGGCAAGGAGGACGACGTGCGTTTTGTGATGCGTTCAAAAATCCACAACGCGACCGTGACCGAGGCCAATCTTGCCTATATCGGCAGCGTGACGATCGACATGGACCTGTGCGATCGCGTCGGGCTCTGGCCGAACGAAAAGGTCCTGATCGTTTCGAACACGTCGGGCGCCCGGCTTGAAACCTATGTCATGGAAGGCGCTCGTGGATCGGGAGCCATTGAAATGAACGGCGCTGCAGCGCACCTGATCAAGAAGGGTGAGCAGGTGATCATCATGGGTTTCGAGCTGACGGATCGCCCGATCACCCCCAAGGTCATCCTCGTGGACGCGCAAAACAGGTATTTGCAGGATTTGGTCGACGCGCCTTCGACGATCCTTCCTGCGTAGTTGCATTTTCTGCAATGATGATTGCACGTAACACGTTTGCACTTTCTTAGCACTTGCAGCATAAGTTGCTCATCGAAACGGAATGGTCCGTCTCGAAGAAAGCAAGTGAAAGGAAATCGCATGTCTCTCGCAGTGCGGTCCGCGAGCCTTGCTGTCGCACTTGGGGCCCAGTTTCTTCTGGTGGCCTTTGTCGTCGGCGCCTGATCGGCTCGCCAAACCTCCCAAACAAGGGCTCGTTGGCTTCCCGCCAGCGGGCCCTTTCAGTTGGAGCCTTGCACTTCCGCGATTTTCACCCTAAGGGCCCCCACTTCCCGGCCATGGTCATCCCTGGAGGCGTGGGCGGGTGAATTACCAATTGGAGATATCATATGAGCGATCTGCTGACCCTGTCGGCCGATGCGCGCGAGCGGGCTGGCAAGGGAGCCTCCCGTGTTTTGCGTCGCGAAGGCCGCGTACCTGCTGTCATTTATGGCAACAAGGAAGCCCCTGAAGGGGTTCATGTTGAAGAAAAGGCGCTGATGAAGGCGCTGATGACTGGCCACTTTTTCAATTCGGTCGTGATGATCGAGGTCGGCGGCAAGGCTGTCCGCACAATCCCGAAGGACGTGCAGTTCCATCCTGTGACCGAGCGGCCGCTGCATGCAGACTTCCTGCGCATTTCGGAACACGCAACGATCCATGTGGAAGTCCCTGTCCACTTCACCGACGAAGCACTTTCGCCGGGCATCAAGCGCGGCGGCGTTCTCAACATCGTTCGTCACGAGCTTGAGCTGATTTGCGATGCGGCGAATATTCCCGAAGAGGTGGAAATTTCGCTGAAGGGCCTCGAAGTAGGGGATTCGATCCATATTTCGCATGTCACCCTGCCTGCAGGGGCCAAAAGCGCGATCACCGATCGTGACTTCACCATCGCAACCGTCGTTGCGCCGTCCGGCCTGAAGTCGGCCGAAGGCGACACGACCAAGACAGAAGGCGAAGGGGAGTAATCCCCTTCTGCCCGCCCCGGACCCGCTGATGCAGATCTGGGCAGGCCTGGGCAATCCCGGGGCATCCTATGCCCTGCATCGCCACAATGTCGGCTTCATGGTGGCTGACACGCTGGCAGACCTGCATGCATTCGGCCCCTGGAAGCTGCGCTTTCAGGGGCTTGTCTCGGAAGGGCGGATCGGCGGAGAAAAGATTCTGCTGCTCAAGCCCCAGACGTTCATGAATGAAAGCGGGCGCAGTGTGGGAGAAGCCATGCGCTTCTTCAAGCTCGAGGCCAGCGATGTCACATCCTTTTATGATGAGCTCGACCTCGACCCCTTTCGCGTCAAGGTGAAGACAGGGGGCGGCACTGCGGGGCACAACGGCATCCGCTCGATCAACGCCCACATCGGCCCGGCCTTTCGCCGCGTGAGGCTGGGCATCGGGCATCCCGGCCACAAGGATCGGGTAACGGGCCATGTGCTGGGCAATTTCGCGAAATCCGAAATGGACGATCTTGCAGCCATGCTTGGCGCCGTTGCGGCCGAGGCTCCCTGGCTGGCCAAGGGCGACGATGCGCGGTTCATGAGCGACGTGGCACTGAGACTTCAGGACGATTGACGCGCCTTGGCTCCGGCCGACCATTGCAAGGCAATTTCGCACAGGATCAACGGGCCGATCCAGTTGATCCAGACGGCCGCCGTGACGCTCTCCGTCCCCAACCAGGGATAGAAATCAACCTGTGTTGCAAGTCGGCAG